>Ga0066710_100000368_pt1 | contig 26163 bp, 14 predicted proteins | sample GraSoiAngelo_159_FD_79666 | JGI IMG/M metagenome (GOLD analysis project Ga0066710, IMG submission 79666) | Grasslands soil microbial communities from the Angelo Coastal Reserve, California, USA - 14_1009_16_40cm | ecosystem: Environmental > Terrestrial > Soil > Grasslands | place: USA... | reverse complement strand
GGATACTGGTCAACTCCGGGGAGTCGGCTCCCGGAGCATACTGGTCCGCCCTTTGGGCAGGGCCAAGGGAGGTTTGTGTCTCCAACCCCATCGTTGTTCGAGTCGGTCCCGTTGTAGTTACTCCAGAAGTTACCCTTAGGATAAGTCGTACCATCGCTCCAAACGTTGCCGGTCATATCGGACGTGTAAACTCCGAACATCTGGATTGTGTTGTTTCGTATGTTGTTGTAGTAGATTCTGTTTCCCGTAGAATCTGAGAGGTATATGCCCTCGGATGTAGAGGACACGTCGTTAAAGGCGATCTCGTTTCCCACTATCATATTGTTGCCTGAACTAAGCATGGAAATGCCGGCCAAACTGTTGTTCGCGATCAGATTTCTGGTCACAAGGTTTCCGGTTGCACCTTGGTACCAGACTCTCACTCCTTCGGATCCATAGCGGAAAACGTTGAGCTTCACGATGTTTCCTGTGGAGTTGAAAATACCCAGCCCTATTGCGTTGCTCGTTGAGTTGTCCTCTTGGATGGTGTTGTCGAAGCCGCCTTGGATCGAGATCCCGTACAGGTTTCCCGTGATAACAGAGCGAAGCACAGCAACACCATTGGAGTTGTAGATGGTTGTCCCGTTGGATTGTTTTGAGGAGCCGACTAGAACGTTCTGTGATAAACTAATTTCGAAGGATGAGATAACAAGAACGGAGCTATTGTATACCCCGGGGTTTCTGATAGTGAATCCTGACACGGCCACGTCTCTGGTGCCGACTATGCTGATTCCAGGGCCGATCCCTTGGCCGTCGATAAAGGTGGAACTATTTCCTGCTCCAGTCAAAACAAGACTTTTGTTGATAACAACATTCTCTGCATAGGAGCCGCTGGAAATAATGATCGAATCCCCGGTGCTCGCGGCCGCGACTGCGCTCTGTATAGTCGGATACTGGGGGGATGGAACGTAGAGCGTGGCGGGGCTTGCCTTGACGAGCGTAGGCGGAAGCCATGGGGACAGGAGAATAGATAAGAAGCTCAGAGCAAGAAGTATCTTCAATTTGGGTCCGGCACTCCTACACCCGATAACCCTTCTCTTCAGGACCGGCATTTATCAAGTGATAAGCATCGACGTGTAAGTAATGGTTTCTTTCAACAATTTTATTGAATCGCCCAAATGTGGGCCCTAATCTTCATAGACCTCACAATGAAGACCGAGACACGTTTCATCAAAGAGGAACTGGCTTCTCCTGGACATCTCCCTCAAGCCTTATCGACCAGCCAGAACTCGCAGTTTCAGGGGTTTTCTAGGGTTCTATGTATAGCTAGAGCTTCCTCGGGGTACAGAGAGAGTTCTCCCGTCAGCAAGTCTTATATTAGGTGTACAGAGTGTTGCTAGCGAATAGCTTTGAATAAAGGAATACTCACACCATTCCTACTAGTAACGCTCGCAGTAATGATGGTTGTCCCAGAGACACCATCGCTCCTCGTACACGCAACAGGCGCCTCCCTCGCTGTCGACCCGGCCTTGATCGGCGCCGACGTCGGTTCAACCTTCACCGTCTCCGTTGACATCGCCAACGTCGCCGACTTTGTCGGGAGCGACGTCATCCTCCACTACAGCAACACAATTCTCAGCGGTGTTTCGCTAGACTGTGATGGTAGCACGATTTACGCAGGTACCAGCCACCTCATCGCCACCACTTCACTATCTGACGCCGCGATGACAGCGGAGTGCGCCGTAGCACTCCTTGGTGGTTCCACTCTACAGATCACCTCAGCCCAACCAGTTATGAAGGTAACCTTCACGGTCATCGCCTTCGGAGGCTCGGACCTTCCAATAGACCCCACGTCGACGATCGCCGCCAGAGTAAACGGTGACACCGTCAGCGTCCCATACAGCGCATCCGACGGCCAGTTCGTTGTTCCACCCACAATATTGGCAGTAGCACCCAACGGCACCGTTGCTCCAGGCGAAAGGGTCAGGCGTCTAAGCCATGGAGACAGCTTCGTCGACCTCGTCGGATACGTCCAACTCTCTCCCAGCGCACCCCAGGCAGCCTTCGGCGGTCTGGTCTTTGACGTCATCGCTCCAGACGGCACCGATACCGCAGTCACATCGAACATCGTCTTCCTCTCCATCGGCGGCTCCGGCACAGTTGGAGGAACTTACAGCTTCGGCGCTTTGACGGGCACCTACCGCATATTCGTCACACCTCTGCGCTGCACTCTACCAGATCAGTGCGTCTTGGGAACGACCACGTACAGCGGACTATTCTTCAAAGTAAAGTCGTCTTAACAAGCAATCTCTCGCCCAAAGCTTCCCCTTCTTCTTTTTTCGAACGCCAGTAGACAATACGCGTGGAGATGATTACAACCTGACAACGAGCACTAAATCAAAGCCAGTGCTCTTGCTCCTCCTCCTGGCAATAGGCTTAATCACAACTATGACCCTGCCGCAGGTTCGCGGGCTGAACTGGGATCCTACAGGGCCCCACCAGGCCCCCACCGGCCCCTCACTCACTTATGATCTGAAGGTCAAGTTTCTCGATTCCGCGCCAACCGTTGGAACGGTGTTGAAGACGGATTCACGCATCAGATTTTCCGATTCGAACTTCAACAACATCTGGGATACCGGCGAGACGATTGTCTATGATGCAAACAACAACTCGCAATACGACAACGGTGAACGGATTATCGCAGGAATACTACCCAGTTCCGCCGCCTTGAAGACCGACCCTAAGATACGATTTGTCGATATCAATTTCAACAATGCTTGGGACCCAGGCGAGGCCGTTGTCTACGACGCCAATCTTAACGGGATCTACGACTCGTCCGAGCCGGTCATGGCCGCCCGGGCCTCCCCCTTCCAGGCGTCAGAAACAGTCGACGCTCATTTGAAATTCGTCGACTCAAACGCCAACAACATCTGGGACCCTGGAGAATCAATGGTCTATGACAGCAACAACAACGGGCTCTATAGCGCCACCATCGACGCTCACATCAAATTTGTCGACCTGAACAGCAACAACGCATGGGACGCGGCCGAACCCGTGGTATACGACGCTAACAATAACAATCTATACGATACCGGCGACATTGTAATAGCTGGTTCCCCAGCGTCCGGAACCACGCTAAAGACCGATTCTCGCATCAAGTTCGTAGACACCAATCGAGACGGGTCTTGGGAACAGGGAGAAGCGGTCATCTATGACTCCAACAGCAACAGCATCTTCGATTCGGGAGAACCTGTCATAGCTTCGGCAGCTCCTTCACCCCAGACATCGTTGGCAACCGACGGCAAGATCAAGTTTTGGGATAGGAATGGCAACAATCTCTGGGACGCAGGTGACTCTGTAGTCTACGACGACTTTCAGAAGGGTTACTACAACGCGACGATAGACCCTAAGGTCAGGTTTCTCGATAACAACGCCAACGGTCACTGGGACTTGGGAGAACCGGTGATATACGACAAGGACAACAGCGGCGCCTACTATTTCGGAGATCTTGTCATTGCCGGTACTCCGCCTAACTTGATCGATTGCCCTTGTGCTTTGACCAACGACGTTCACTTTCGGTTTGTCGACACCTACAGGGATGGCCTATGGGTCCAAGGTGAGGCAGTAACCTACGAGACAGATTCCAACAACGTATACGATAGCGGGGAGACGATAGTTGCCGGCTCCGTTCAGCCTGGAACCCTCCTAAGTGAACCAGTGGTTGCCGGCAGCACTCCCCCGGTTGGAACACAGCTGAAGGTGGATTCAAGGATCAAGTTCTCCGACACCAACGCCAACGGTGCATGGGATCCAGGCGATCCAGTAATCTACGATAACAACAACAACAATCTCTACGACACCGGCGAGCCTTTGATAGTGGGCACAAACCCTATTGTAGGCACCCTGCTCAGCGAGCCGGTTATTGCAGGGCCTGTGCCTGTGGTCGGCGCAACCCTGAAGGCCGACCCCAAGGCCAAGTTCATCGATGCTAACGCCAACCTCAGATGGGATCCAGGCGAAGTCGCAGCATACGATAGCAACGGCAATGGGAAATATGATTTGAGTGAACCCGTGATTTCCGGCGCTGCACTAACCGATGGCATCTGGAACCCCGGCGAGCCAGTCGTTTACGATGCCAACAATAACAGTAGCTACGACACGGGCGAAACCCTGATTGTTGGGGCCACCCCTACGATCAACTCTTCCCTCAGCACCGATCCGCTGATTAGATTCATAGACTCCAATGGTAACAACCAGTGGAACCCGGGCGAAACAGTAGTCTACGATAGTAACAACAACGACCTTTACGACTCAGGGGAGTCGATCGTCGCAGGAACACCCCCTGCAGTCAAGCTTGCCTTTGCACCCTCGGTTGCCCCTGATCCGTTGGGCCGGGTCTGGCTGGTCTGGAACGAGAAATCGCCTGGCGCCCAAAACCCAAATGTGTTCTTTAGAATGTGGAACAGTTCGAACTGGACCAGTAAGCAGCAGGTCACCAACGACCTGAACGTGAACAACTTCGATTTTGTTGCGCCACTCGCTAATCAGACGATGATTATCTTATGGTCCTCCAATAGGACTGGGCATCCTCAACTCTTCTACAGGCTCTACGCTAGCGGCGTGACCAACCCCTATCCTACGACGAATCCGATCCAGCTGACCTCAAACTCGATGTATGATGTTTCGCCAAGTGCAGTCCAGGATAGGAACGGGCGGATCTGGGTGGCCTGGGCTCGACAGAACTCGGCCAAGACGACCAGTGATATCTACTACAAATATTACAACGGGACTTCTTGGTCAGCCGACTTTTCGCTGCCAAAGGGATCGAGCCCCTCCCTCTTCGAGAATAGCCCCTCCCTAACCCAAACCAAAGACGGCAGAATATGGGCCCTCTTCTCTTCAAACGATACCGCAAACGCCAATCTATACTACACGACCACCACCGGAACTCTTTCCTCCCTACCCCCTGCGGGCATCCCATCTGGATCCTGGACAACCAAGACTCCAATCCTAGGGAGCGGGGACGAGGACGACCGACCCTCCATCGTTCAATCGAGAGATGGGACAATATGGATCTTCTATCAAAAGTCCATCCTCTCGGGAGCCGAATACATCTACTATGGCTCTAGCGCAGACAACGGCGCCACATGGACGAGCCCGACATCGTTTTCAACCGGAACCGATGACAGCCCATCAGCGGCACAAATGGGCGATCACAAGCTATGGGTATTTTGGAATAGACAAACAGCAACACAACAGCTAATGTATATCTTTTCAGACCAGATAGCCGGTATTCATGATATCGGTATCAGAGGTCTCTCCTCCATTCCAAGCCTTGTAGAATCCGGAGACAGGTTCAACATCACGGTCACTGCGACAAACTATGGCGATTTTCAGGAGAACACAGTGCTGACGCTAAAACTCAACAGTACCATTCTTACGTCCATCAACCTAAGCCTTAGCAGCGGGCAGTCCCAACTCATATTCTACTCATACCAGACTGTTCAGCCGGCCTGGGGGAGATACACACTTACTTCATCGATCCCCATTTTGGTGGGAGAGAATACGATCAATCAGGGAGACAACTCAATGTCTATCGGGCCAGAAAGAGTCTCTCCACCTGGTGATGTCAACCGGGACGGAATCGATAACATACTAGACGTGGCATTGGTGGCTTACTCGTTTGGATCTAGACCCGGAAGCCCAACATGGAACCCAGTCGCGGACATCAACCGTGATGGGGTCGTCGACATTCTCGACGTCGCGCAGGTCGCATTCTACTACGGACGAGGAGTCTAGTAAGAGCAACCGCTTAGGGCTTGTTCAACGCGCCAAGGGCGCACGTGTCCGCAGACATCTCCGGCAATCAGGAGGTTGCTTCAACAAGCTTAAGCATAATAGTTTTTCCGATAGTGATAAATTCCCAGCCCTGTCTATAGGCTCGATTTCGTAGTTGAGATTCACCTACGCAAAGATAGCGTTGATCATTCTTCTTGCCTTCAACGCTGTTTCCATCTATAGGGTGCAGGTGCCAGCGGTTCGTGGAGTAACCCAATCGGGCGCGACAACCTTCTCGCCCTTCGGCCCCGCGACAAACACACTCATCATGCAGTTCTACTCGGACTTCGGTACAATGTTCAACAGCTTCCAGGCGGGAGGAGTGGACATTACTGACTGGCCAGCATTTCCTGCTAACATTTTGTGCAGCACCACAAATGACCCCAATTGCTACCCAACTCACCCTGACTTCTTTCTCACCAACCCAACATCAGAATTCGGAATCTTCCAATTGGACATCAACAATCACGCTGGCCTCTTCGGAATATCCCAGCAGGCTCCTAGGACAACCAGCCCGCCAGGAATAATCAGCAGTAGCACTGTAAGCACCACAAGCTGCGCAACGGGATTCGGCCGCCTGAACGTGATTCTCGTAAACAAGGAAGAGGGCAACACCATTATCAAAGATTCGCTGAACACTGTAACTGCTGCGGGTCCGCAGACCTTTACGGTCTACGACTCTGGCAACGGCGGAGCTAACGAACCCAACGGAAACTACACCCTCCCCGGCCCGCCCGCGTGCATGCTCACAGGAACATATGCGATAAGCACCCTAGCCTATGGAGGAACAGCAACAGTGACAGTCGGCAGCTCTCAGATCGTAACTGTCACGTTCGGAGTCAACTACAACAGTCCCAGCACAGTGAGGCCAACCCAGGCGGGGATTGAGCTGAGGAGAGCGATGGCCCACCTTCTGAATAAGCCGCAGTTCATACTGGGTCCTACCCTCAAAGGCCTGGCCGCCTGCGACGACCTGCTTGCCCCTCCGAGCCAGAACTTGGCGTTCGGTTCCTGCCATCCTTCGGCAGATGGTTTGCCAGCAATTCCTCAATCGGTTCTTGACGAAGATTGTGCAGAACACCCCTGGTTCAATCCGAGTAACTGCCATCCCGTGGCCGCGTACCTATTGAACAACTCACTGGTGGGTCCCGGTCAGCTTTGGTGGGCAAACACGGGTGCCACGGTCGGCTCTACCCAGGGCTATCCTAGCACCACCGATATCAGAGCCGCATGCGATCACCTGATACTGGCCGGTTTCGTCATCACGCCGTCTAGTTCTACCTGCCAAGATGTGGCTCGCGCGTCAGTCGGCACCGCTCCGAAACCCGGATATGCACACCTAGTCACGACCAGCCAAGTTATTTTCTATATCAGAACTCACGCTCCCCGCGAGGCCTTCGGCCAGATCATAGCGGACAGTCTGGACTTTCTCTTCGGAACCGCCAACAATGGCGCGACCCTCGGCGCTGCCCCGACCAACGTAGCCTGCGCAATCAACTATGGATTCAAATCCCCGACTCCCGGTTGCACACCGCAATACTATGGGATCAGCGACATAGCCAACATTGTCTTTGGCGACGGTCTCATTCCAGATCAGTGGGGACTCTACACTGGGGGGTACTCGCTTACTTCAACTCCGGACGACTTGTATTCGCTGCTTCACAGCCAATTCGCCAGCAATATCTGCGGTGGGGTGATAGCGAATTCTCCTAACGACTATCGGTTTTATTGCAACCCGTCCTATGATGGACGCGCATCAGCCGCAGAATTTTCAAGCTCGCTGAGCCAAGCGATCAGCCTCTTTTCAGACGCCGCTCTCACCATGCATCGGACGGTCTCGGCCATTCCTGTCTTCAGCAGATACGAGCAGTTCGTTGCCCTCAATGCATGGAGTTCGCAAGGCACTCCGACGCCCCAAAGGTCGAGTCTGGTCGCTGGGATAGGAACCGGTTTCCAGGCCGGGTCTATCGGAGGCTTCTGGTCTCTTCTGAACATGCGATGCAACACAGCCTATGCACCGGTAAACTCCGCATTCAAGTGTGGTGGGGGAACGCCGGGGCTGATCAGAAGGTCCGTATCGCAAGACACTAGTAACCTGAGCCCGTTTCAGGCGACCACTGTCTGGGAATTTGACGTAATCAATAGCATCTTCGACACGATGTTGCAGTCTAACCCGTCAACCGGGGGAAGCGGGCTGCAGCTTGTCGACTGGATGACTACAAGTCACTCTTCGAGTTACAATCCGACAGAGCTCTCTTGCGTAAGGTTAACCTGTGTCAACGGGACTACCACCCAAGTCTGGCATTTGAGGAGCGACCTCAAGTTTCATGACGGTGTCAGCGTTACAGCTAGCGATGTGGTCTTCAGCATTATCGCACTTAGAGATGTCCCGTCTGCGATCTTCCAGCCCAACGTGGCAAATGTGGCTAGTGCGGTTGCGCTTGATCCCTCCACAGTCCAAGTCAAGCTTATCCATCAGAGTCCGTTTTACGAGGTAAACCTCGGCTCCATACCTATCCTTCCCAAACACATCTGGGGCCCGTTGTGCGGTTCTCCAATCGGTGCCCTTGGGAACAGGTGCGCTGACCCGGCCTTCGATCCTCTGACCTCGCGGGTCATGATCGGAAGCGGACCTTTTGTCTGCTACAGCATCAGCAGCGGTCTCGTTGGAGGCTCGTGCAGCCAGAACGGTGATGGCAGTCCCGGAGGGCAGGCGGTCAGCTTCGGAGGCCGGATCATTCTGAAGGCAAACCCGACCTATATGCGAGGTCCTAGGGCGCTTCAGGGAAGCAGCCTCCAAGGTCTTAGTTGGGCCGACAGGAACAACGATGGCGTTGTCAATATCTTGGATATAGCTGACGTCGCATTCCACTTTGGAATGTCAGACTCTTACTGGGATCATCCTCTCTACGGGGTCCAGCCTGGAATTGTCGATATAGGCGAAGTATCAAGGGTGGCTTTCTACTTTGGAAGCGGAACCACAACCCCGTTTTCGGTGTCCCAATTGATGGGCATGGATCCTCAGGTTGATCCATTCAGCATCGACCTTACAAACTCAGGCGGACCGTTGATGTACTACCAAGGTGGGATGCTTGCTTCGGGCCAGCTAACGGTCAAGATGGTAGCAACCTCGGGCACTCCCAACCCTGGGTCGTTCACTGGGACACTGATAAATTCGTTAGGGGGCGTAGTCGCCACCTCCACCGGCACAGCGGGAACCTTACCCTCCATCGTCCTCTTGCGATTTGGAACTGTGAGTTCGGGGAGCTACCAGCTTAAGATAGCATTCAATGCAGGTCCACAGCCGGTATACACTATTTCTCTTATTGTCTAGAATTCACTTTAGAGTTCATGTCTGATCGAGGGAAACTGATCTTCGACTCTAAGAGTTCCAAGAAAAGTGAGAATTATTGGCAGCAATCCAATCCGGACCAACGTTGTCAAGCGAGGCACTGCCGATTTTCCACAGCCAGCTGAAACTATATTAGTCCAAAATTAGCGTGCGTGTAACGTCTGGTTGTGAATTTTGCAATGCTTGTTAAACCGAGGGTCAGTGTTCGCGCGTTAGTGATATTTGCGGCATTATTGTTCGGTAGCGTTTCAACAGCTTTTTTTGCCGCTGACCTTTTCAACCCGAACCAGTCATCGCTTTCCCACGGACAACCAGTGCTCTTCGCTCCGCCTGATAATAATGTTCTGGGGATAGTCTGTGGTTATGGTGCTTCGGATCCGTCTCAGCCTTTTCCTGTTGCTATAACGACCAAGGATGGTAACGTGCTAGCTCCTGGCACTGTCAATTCGAGTTGTGATTGGGCGGGCGATGTGGATGGTGATGGTGCTCTCGATCCTCTAGCCTCGGACAATCCTTCTCTTCTCCCAGCGGGTTCCGGGGGCGGGTTTATTGCTGATATTGTGGTTACAAATCTTAACACGAGTATCAACGGTTTCGATCTTACGCTGAACTATGATACTCGTGTTTTGAACGCTGTTTTGATTGACCAGTCGGGTCTTCTGTATGGGGGTAACAATGGTTGCCCGAACGGTAATCCGTTATGCACTTTCTCTACTGCCCTCACCATCGACCGGTCGATTGGAGAGGTACGCGTTGTTCAGGCGCTTCTTGCCGTTACTTCGGGTCCCGGTGGTAACTGTAACACAACTGTAAATCCGAATTGTGTAAATGCTAATCAGGAGTTGTTTCGGATACGATTTGACGTTGTTGGCTCGGGAAAAGGGTTCATCAGCTTTGCAACGAACCCTCTTCAGAACGTTATCGTCTGCCAATGCACACCTAGCGCCGTTCCGCACACAAGTCAGGACTCGAGTTTCAGCACAGACTCGCTATTCGCTTTGGTGAACGGAGTAAATTCTTTCGAGAATGGTTACAATGTCTCTTGGACTCTTTCCCCTAGCCCTGAAGTGCCTGGGTCAACTCTCACCTTCACGGCTGTCGCTTCTTGCGGAAACTGTACTGCTCCATTTACATATTCTTGGGATTTCAGCAGTCAAGACTCTGCTACTTACTCAGCAAAAGTTGATGCTTCCGGAATAACTGCAACTGTTACTGCTCCACCACCCGTCATAAACCGCGTCGCCTTGAACGTTAGCGACAGCGCTACTCCTACTCACCACTGGGCAATCTCGGTAGCGCGTCTACCCCTGGTTTCAGGGACGAGTGGACTGCCTGCCTTGACGCAATTATCCCAAGGCACCGCGGGGGGCTCGTGGACGGCTATGTGGCTGGGAGGAATCGTAACCGGTACATCCGGCTACTCTGGGCAGTGGACATTCTGCCCGGGCACCCCTACAGTGACGACGGTGTGCAGCAATCCCAAAGTTGCTTTCACCCAGAATCCTAGCACCCCAATAACCCAGACAATGTCGATGTCTGGAGTCATCTTCAACTATGCTGGTCTCTACAACAGCTCCGTCCAAGTGTCCGACACCGCTCTCTCCCAAATAGGTCCCTTACCAACAACGGTCACGAGGTTCTTCTTGGTCAACGTCACCGGCCAGACGCCGGCATACACGGTTGCCGTTACTCCAACCCGGACCGCCCAGGTATTGGGGCAACTTGCAAGCTTCTCTATATCAACGACCTATGCAGGTAGCTATCCTGCCGGCTTCCGAGCGAACAGCTTCATCTATCAGATAGACTATGGAGATGGATCAACGAATACTGTTACCGGTGGGCTGTCGGTCCCACTCATAACACACACCTACAATTCTGCGGGAATTTTCCAGGTCAAAATTGTTGCTCAAGAGAATGGTCCTCTCGCCACGACAAAGATTAGAGAGTCTGGTGGTGCAATCGTCGATGCCGTTCAGCAACTCTTGGCTGGAGATTTTAGCCTCACTCCATCCTCCCCGACACCCGGTCAGACAGTTAACTTCGCAGGCACAGCAAGCGGAGGCGCACCCTCCTACACGTACAGCTGGAATTTCGGCGATGGAAGCGTCAACAGCACGGGAAGCTCCCCGACGCACATATATTCTAGTGCGGGTAGCTACAACGTAACGCTGACCGTTACGGATTCCTTCGGGAGCAGTTTCGTCGTTGCTCATATTGTGGCCGTCGGTGCTCAAGGGGTTTCTCCGCTGGTCCTAGCGGCGGGGGTTATTGTGGCAGCGGCCGTGGTTGCTGGACTGGTATTGTTCTTGAGGAGACGAAGGGCAACACTATCCTCCGCGGGCACCCGACCCTAGACTTCCAAATATGATTCGGGTGAAGCGAAATTCTTCCAGAATATTCCATGCTACACGTTTCATTGTTTTTGAGCCATGTATTTTCCGCATAAACTTTTAAGGAGCTTTCAGAACTGGCCTCCTCTGCTCAGAGGATGAACACGTGGAACGCAGGTTTGCAGCGCTCTATCTAATCCTGATTACTGTCTCTTCTCTAGCCACGCTGTCAGTTCGGTATCCCATTGTCCATGCTCAGTCCACAACCGCGATCGTGGGTGTTTGGAGCAGCGTTTACTCGAGCAACAATATTACTGTGACTAATGGGGATCTGGGACCCGGCACCCAGTTTACGATAGACATCAACATTACCGATGCTCCTGAATTCAATGGTTACGAGTTCGCTCTCTTCTACGATCCTACAAACATTACTGTTGTCTCCTGGGACATTGGACCGGGAACAACAATGTTCAACAATCCATTGACAGCAGGATTTGACAACGATATCGTTGGTGGTGCCTTCCGGATTAGCGTCGTCAATCTCGGTAACACGCATTTTTCAGGGAGCGGGACATTGACTCACATCACGTTTGGCGTGAATGGCCTCGGAGCGAGCCCATTAGCCCTGGCTGCGGCGACGCCTAATCCTTCCTCCCGAGCGCAATCCCCTGGTGCAAAGAAACCGGATTGGACATTGCTGGTTGTTACCGACCCGAATTCGGGAACAACTTCGGTCGGGAGTCCCCTGACCACATCTGATGGTGATTTCAGGAACACGGCCGGCCCCGGGAAACTTCCACCGGTAGCTTCCTTCACTTGGTTCCCCGTCACTCCGTTTGAGATGCAGTCTGTTAGTTTTGACGCGTCTGCTAGCTTTGACCCTGACAAGGGCAGTGATCCTGGAAGCGGGATCGCTAGTTATCGGTGGGACTTCGGCGACGGCTCCACTGGAGTCCAAGGCCCTGTTCTTGATCACACGGTACCTTACATAGGAAACTTCTCTGTGGTGCTAACCGTCGTTGATATTGATACTCACTACAAAGGCATCAAGGCCCTTCTCCTGACAGTTTCCCAGACCCCTCAACACAGAATTCAAATTTCGGCACTGTTGCTGAATGGTAATCCGGCTCCGCAGTTGAATTTGGGAGAACGGGTCAACATTGCAGTGACGGTCCTAAACGCTGGGACTTTTGTTGAGATATTCAATCTGACTATTTCGTACGGTCCTCCGGACAAGCTTATTCCTCCGGCATACACGAATGAGGCGATAAAACCGGGCACAAGTCATACAAGAACGTTCAACGCGACACTGGAGACCTCACAGCTAAGCTATGGAAGCCATGAGGTCACGGTGGCACTAACTGACCCAAATGTTGACCCTCCGGTCAAAATAACCAAGGGAGTATTCACTATAGTCGAACCGACGAGTTTTCCCTACCTTCCGATCGGGGTTGGGCTCGCAGTGATCGTTGCGATACCGACTACTGTCCTTCTCCTTAGGAGAAGACGGAAAGAAGACATCGAATAGCCCGTTAGATTCCCCCGTACACCTGGGGGTATCCGAAGCCACCTCGCACACCTCGCACGGGGATAATCTTAAATGGCGTCCCACCGGGTAGCCATTCGAGGAAAAAATAATGAGTATCAAAATATCAACGATAGCACTAATTCTAGCGATAACAGTTCTTACAGCTTTACCAGGAGCATACATCAGATCCGCGCACGCCGTAAACCAGGCAGTTATCCCGACAACTTTCTCGCCTTTCGGCCCGGCAACAGACACTCTGATTCTCCAATACTATTCAGACTTCGGGACAATGTTCAACAGCTTCCAAGCTGGCGAGATAGACGTTACTGATTGGCCAGCCTTCCCTGCAAACATTCTGTGCAGCACCACAAATGATCCTAACTGTTACACGACGTATGCCGACTTCTTCCTAAGCTCTCCAAACATCGGAGGCGCAGCACAGACCGAGTACGGCATATTCCAGCTCGACATGAACCACCACCCTGCAATCTTCGGCAAACCGCAATTGCAAGCAAGGACAGTTCCTTCGCCGTTACTGGCCCCTGCCACATCATCGGCAGGCTGTTCGGCAGGGTTCGCCTCTCTCTCAGTCACGCTATTCAACACAGAAACCGCCCAAATAGTCAAGGACAAACTCAACAACATGACCATCACAGGCCCACAGACCTTCACCACTATGGATTCGGGAGCAAAAGCCACTGGCACAGCCAACGGTATCTATCTATTCCCGTGCAGCGCAACTCAAATTCTGCAAGGTAGTTATGTGGTGAGCAATTCCATCTTCGCAACCTGCACTCCACAGAACCAGGCCCCCTGTACGATAGCCCTCGGAGGAGGGAACGCCTATTCCGTACAGTTCAACTCAGCATGGAACAGCATAAGTAACCAGCAGCTGACTGCCGCTGGCAACCAAATCCACCAGGCGATCGAACACCTGCTGAACAAGCAGGAGTATGTTCTCGCACAGTTCCAAGGCCTAGCAGCGTGTGACGACATCTTCGCACCGCCGAGCCAGGGTCTCGGAGTTGGCAACTGCACAAAAGGTGTAGCACAGGCACGGTCCGATTTCTTGAGCGCGATCGAAGCAGCTGACTGCCCAATTCACACATGGCTTACGAACGCACAATGCGTTGCAGCATACACCGGACAGAATCCCGCTCAATCCTACCGTTTGAACGATACTTCGGTAGGTGCCGGAGCGCTATGGTGGGCAAAGCAGGGTTCGGTCGTAGGCCGCGGGGCCTCAGTCGGAGGCTACCCGAGCATTCAGGACATCAGGGCAGCCTGTGACTTTCTCGTGCTCGCGCAATTCACCATCGCACCTTCAGGACAAACATGCCTTGACGTAGCAAACGCATCTACCGGTTCGCAAGCCCAGTTCCCCAACGGGAAACCAGGGTACGCACACTTGGTGACTTCGGCTCAGGTAACATTTTACATCAGGACAGATCCGAACAGGAAAGGCTTCGGACAAATTATCGCCGATGGCCTGAACTTCCTATTCGGAACCGCTAACAACGGTGCGGTCCTAGGAGCTACACCAACTAACGTTGCTTGTGCCGTAAACTATGGCTTCAAATCAACCCCGAACCCGCCAGGATGCACTCCGCAGTACTATACCATCGGTGACATCGCCGGAATAATCTTCGGCGACGGATTCAGCCCAGATGGTTGGGGCCTATACACGGGAGGATACAACCTCACTCCAACATCCGACCACTTGTACGCTCTAAGGCACACTCAGTTTGCTAGCGTGCAGTGCGGAGGACCGGGAGCTGACTTCCCGAACAACTATGCGTTCTACTGCGATCCACAAGCCGATACGTACAGCGCAGGAGGCGAGTTCGCGTCTAATCCCAACATTGCCTCCGCTTCTCTCACGCAGGCAGCAATTAGAGGAGTACTTGCTCCTGCAGAAGACCCCGTGTTCAGCCGCGTGCAACAGTTCGCAGCACTCAAGTCCTGGGATTGGCAGTCCACATCACCACAACACTCGAGCCTCGTTAACTCTAGAGGGTTTGGCTTCCAGGCCGGCTCTCCGGGAGGCTTCTACACACTACTGAACATGCGATGCAACCCCAACTACACCCCAGGAGCAGCTTACAAGTGCGGTAACGGAACCGCTGGACTCATCAGGAGAGCGGAGTCACAGGATACGGACAATCTAAGCCCATTCCAAGCTACCACAGTCTGGGACTTTGACGTGATCGACGAGGTCTGGGACTCCATGCTTGCGCTCAACCCGCAGGTGGGTTCCACTGACCAGTTCGGTACCGTCCACGAACAGTTCATGGACTGGATGACAACCAGCCACACGTCTAACTTCAACCCCACCGAAGTCTGCACTACACTAGTAGGCGGCGTTTCGTCAGTGGGATGCACGACCCAGATATGGCACTTGAGGCCAGACCTCAAGTTCCACGATGGCACGTCTCACTCTGTATCGGCGTCTGATGTAGTGTTCAGTCTCAAAGCAATGGATCTTGTTCCATCAGCCATCTTTGCCCCCAGCGTTGCCAACGTTGCCAGCGCTATTGCCCTTGACCCCAGCACTATCCAAGTGAAGCTGATCCACCAGAGTCCCTTCTACGAGGGAAACATCGGCGGTGTTCCCATACTCCCAGTGAGCATATGGGGACCCCTCTGCACAGGAACCGACGGTAACATCGGTGGACCTGGAAACAAGTGCGGTGACATCAACTACGACCCCATGGCCGATGGCAAGATGGTGGGTAGCGGAGGATTTGTCTGCAACAACATCATCACCGGTGCCGTGGGAGGCTCATGCAGCCAGAACGGTGACGGCAGCATCGGCAACCAAGTTGTGTCCTTCGGCGGCAGGATCGTCCTACACCGGAACCACAACTACATACGCTGCTGCGCTGACGTAACCAATACCGCGCTGCAGAAGCTCAGCTGGGCGGACAAGAACAACGACGGTATCGACAACATCCTTGACGTAGCGGACATCGCATTCCACTTCGGGCAAGCCGACACCTACTGGAACAGCGGCCAGAACAGTATTGCTCCGCCGGTAGGAACCGACCCGTCCAAGGTGGACATCGGAGAGGTCGCCACAGTGGCGTTCTACTTCGGTAGCGGCACCATAACGCCGTTCACGTCGTCGCAGCTCGTTTCACTGGACCCACAGACCGACCCGTACTTCTGTCCCACATCAGGCTGTTAGCAACACCCGTCCGAAATCAATCCCCTTTTCTATTTTTTTCGCTCCGTTAGCCGGAGGCAATTATCCAGTCTTCGGTGGACTAATCAGGGAAAAACGCCCTCAAGGACTTTCAGCAGCGGCTGCAAAATATTGCTATCCGGCTCTATTAGAGCAGGGTTTGCTAATCAATTTCGAATGCGAGACTCATCTGTCCTCGAGTAGTTACCACCCGCACCCGGGGGATTGGCAAATTCCATTCCAATATTCTCACGCCGAAAATCTCCGACATGCAAGCGCTTCGAAACCGTGAGCTTCTTCCGACAGTTGAGAGCATTGATGACCCGTCTTGCGTTTGACGTCTTAATTCAGATTTCTTCACCGCAAAGCTAAATTAGCTACGCTAGAACCGTAAACATCTAGAAGGCTGAGGAAATAGATGGGGCTCCGGGGATACCTTCTGCGGCGTACGATAAACACAATTGTTCTCATACTTTTCGTAATAATCCTCAATTTCGCCATCTTTCAATTGCTTCCTGGGACGCAGGGAGTCATAGCGAATCTGCTCCAGAACCCTAGAATCACGGACAAGAGTATTATCGGGAAATATGAGAACCAATTCGGGCTGTGCAGCAAGTTTGACCCTGCCACAGGCAATTGCACACTAGCCACGCCGTGGGAACGTTTTGGGACCTACTTCATCAATATGCTTACCTTCAACTTTGGTGTGTCATACCAATCTGGCCATCCAATATTCCAGGACATGATCCAGACTGGGCGGTTGTACAACACTCTGCTCCTGCTGGGAGTGTCCACTGTTTTCTCTTTGCTGATCGGAATTTTCCTCGGCGTTTTCGTGGCTGCGAAGCGGGGAACGGTCTTCGACACGGGATGGGTCACGACCTCGCTGGTTACTTTTTCACTTCCAACGTTTTGGATGGGGCTCCTGTTCATTCTTATTTTTGCTCAGAGCCTTCACTGGTTTCCCACCGGAGGGGTTACGCCGTTCACGCAGATTACGGCGCCCCCACTACTTGTTTATATCGGGGTAAGGCTGCAGTACCTTTTCCTTCCAGCTCTGGTGTTGACCTTGTACTTTTACGGAGGGCATCTTCTCCTCACAAGGGCGACTATGCTGGAAGCTCTGAGCGAAGATTACATTACCACCGCGAGGGCCAAGGGGCTGTCTGAGCGAAAGGTACTTTTCAAGCACGCTCTCAAGAATGCCTCTCTTCCAATCGTGACTAATGCAGCCCTGGCCTTTGGAGGGCTCCTAGGAGGAGCCATTATCACCGAAACAGTCTTCAACTGGGATGGCCTTGGCCACTGGATTTTCAACGCGATAAACTACAAGGACTTTCCGGTGATGCAGGCCATGTTCTACATAATTGCTCTCACCGTGATCGCTGCAAACTTTGTCGCCGACATATTGCTAGGGGTTCTCGACCCTCGGATAAAGTACGAGTGACAGAATTCCAGTGTCAAACACCACGCGCGTCCCATTCAGATTAATCAGAATCAAGAACTTTTTAGGAATACTCCTAAAGAGCCGTCTGGCAACTGTGGGGCTGATTCTTCTATCTCTATTCATTGTCGCAGCCGTTGCCGCTCCGATACTTACACCCTACCACCCCACTCAGAATGTGGCAGCATCGCTAGTCCCTCCCTTCTGGGTCGCCTCCTTTTTCGGCGCGTCGAGGTACAGTCAAAACACCCAGTTTAACGATCTTCGCGCGTTCACAAACACTACTGGAACTGGGCTGAACCTCAGCTCCAGCCTCCAGGGTCCAGACGCGATCACCCTCAACGTCAGCTCAGTGTCAGGCGGAACGATTCTCGTAGCAAAGACGCTAAACTATCCCTACAGTGCTGCGCCCAATCAGTTCCAAGGTTCGGTCAGCATTATTCCGTCCGGTGTCGACGCGACACTCTCGCCTAAGGTGAGCGTTTTCATTGAGCATCAGGGCCTCGCTCAGTACGGGCCACTATGGAACGCATCACTAGTCCTGCCTGGACAGCAGTATCATGCGGAGCTCTCATCCTTCGACTCAGCTTTTGCCCAGAGTCTGGGCTTCCCTCTGGGGACCAACATAAACCAGGTCGTATTCTCCTCGAAGGGGACCTACTCGCTCCTGCTGATAATCAACCTCCCCCAAGGACCGTTCCAAGCCGGTTTCCAAGTCACAAACTTCTCCATGAGGCTGTACGGGAACACTTTTGGAGTGCTGGGAACTGATGGGTCGGGTTCTGACATCTTTACGCAGCTTCTATACGGGGCCCAACTCTCTCTCTTGGTCGGGCTAGTGGCGACTGCCATCGGGGTGAGTCTGGGACTCATTATCGGACTGATGGCAGGGTTCTTGGGCAAATTCGTCGATGAAGTATTGATGAGGTTTACCGATATGATGTTGGTTATTCCAAGCCTACCCTTGTTGATAGTTCTGGCTACCGTTCTGGGCACATCCCTTTTGAACATAATTATTATCCTAGGATTTCTCGGGTGGATGGGGTTTGCCCGTCTAGTACGGTCTCAGGTCTTGAGCATCAGGGAGAGGCCGTTCATAGAGGCAGCAAGAGCCTCGGGCGCAGGAACGGGCTACATACTGTCAAGGCACATTTTTCCTAACATTGTTGGGCTGACGTATGTTAACCTGGCACTCTCGGTTCCCGCTGCAATCGTCGGCGAGGCCGCCCTCAGCTTTCTGGGGCTCGGGGACCAGACCGCGGTTACTTGGGGAAAGATGCTGGAACTAGCCAACGAATCTCATGGTGGCCTAGCTTGGTGGTGGGTTATCCCGCCGGGCATAGGAATAGCCCTGTTATCTCTCTCCTTCATTCTAGTTGGCTACTCGTTGGACGAGCTGTTTAACCCGAAGTTGCGAAAGCGTAGGTAGGCTCTTGGTTGGGCGAAGAGACGATTCATCTAGGTTACTGAGGAGCTTGGCTTCCCAAGACTTATCTTAGAGGAGAAGATAGAAACCGCGGAGATTTCCAGAGAAACGCTATGCCAGTGCTACAAGTCGAAGGGCTCACAACAAACTATCGAACGCTAAGAGGCTGGGTCAAGGCCGCTGAAGACGTCAGTTTTGCCGTAGACAAAGGAGAAGCCCTGGGCGTTGTTGGCGAGTCGGGGTGCGGAAAGACAACCGTCGCTCTTTCTATTCTAAAACTGCTTCCCCGGGGAGGCAGAATCCGTCGGGGTAAGATTCTGTTCGAAGGCACCGACTTGGTCCCGCTCAATGACAACGAAATGAGAAAGATACGCTGGAAGGGCATATCCATCGTATTCCAGGGCGCAATGAACGCACTCAATCCAGTCTTCAAGGTTGGCGACCAGATAGTTGAGGCGATTAAGACTCACGAGCCCGATCTTTCGAAAGCCGACGCGAGAAAGCGAGCCGAAGGACTGCTTGACATGGTTGGCGTCGAGGCATCGCGTCTAGACAATTACCCCCACGAATTCAGCGGTGGCATGCGTCAGAGAGCCCTGATCGCGATGGCCCTGGCCGCAAACCCAAAGCTCTTGATCGCGGACGAGCCTGGAACAGCTCTAGATGTCATCGTTCAAGCCCAGGTCTTGCAGCTAATGAGGGCTCTCAAAGAAAAGCTTGGACTCTCAATGATGATGATCAGCCACGACCTCTCGATAGTTGCTGAGGTCTGCGAGAAGATCGCGATAATGTACGCAGGCCACGTCGTCGAGTACGGAGACATCGGGGAGATTTTCAAGGAGCCGCTCCACCCATATACCCAGGGCATGCTGGGAGCGTTCCCTAGCATCAAAGGTGAGAGAAAGAAACTCGTCTCGATCCCAGGACAACCGCCGGACTTGCTGAAGCCTCCTCCGGGTTGTCCATTCTATCCCCGCTGTCCATTTGCCATGGAGGTCTGCAAGACCAAATTCCCTGAGATGAAGAAAATGGGATCTGGCGAGCACTATGTCTCGTGCTATCTATACTGAGGTCCAGAGGCGAACATGGTTTGGAAAATGATGAGATAGTGTCTGCGGCGGAATTGAAGAAATACTTCCCCATAAAACGGGGATTTTTTGAGACTCTAGTTGCTAAAACAGACATATCCGTAAAAGCTGTAGATGGAATAAGCTTCTATGTCAAAAAAGGTGAGGTCTTCGGACTCGTTGGTGAAAGCGGAAGCGGTAAGACCACTACGGGTCGCCTGCTCCTGCGTCTTGCAAGTCCCACCCAGGGCAAGATATTCTACAAGGGCAAGGACATCACCACCCTGGGGCCCAAACAGCTGAAACCTCTCCGGCGGGAGATGCAGATCATATTCCAGGACCCGTTCGAGTCCCTGGACCCGCGCATGACGATCAAGGACATCATCGCCGAGCCTCTGCGGATCCAGAAGATTGCTAGGAACGATGAGGAGGTGGAGGAGAGAGTGAAGCAGATCCTCCGGGAAGTAGAGCTTCTTCCTCCGGAAGAGTTCATGCTAAGGTTTCCCCACGAGATGAGTGGCGGCCAGAGGCAAAGGATAGCCGTCGCCCGGGCGTTCGTGCTCAACCCTGAGTTCATAGTGGCCGACGAACCTGTTTCGATGCTGGACGTCTCCATCCGGGCTGAGATTCTAAACCTGATGCTGGCACTTGTCCAGAAAAGGGGAGCCTCTTTCCTGTACATTACCCACGATCTGGCTCTCGCGCGGCACATGTGCGACAGGATAGCTGTAATGTATCTGGGTCGGATCGTGGAACTTGGGGATGTAGATGCGATCATAAATCAGCCGTTGCATCCCTACACGAAGGCCTTGATTGCTGCCGTTCCAGTACCGGACCCAGGATCCAAGCGAATCGGAGAAGTGATAAGCGGTGAGATTCCCAGCCCGATATATCCGCCGCCAGGTTGCCATTTCCACACCCGTTGTCCCTACGCCCACCAGCGTTGCATATCAGAGGATCCACCGTTTATCGAGGTCGAGAAAGACCACTGGGTTGCCTGCCACCTATTCGACACGCCATTGAAAAAATAGAGAAACGCGGCTCGGCCGGAGTTCATGCCTCCCGCCTGAAGTTTGCTTCCGAACGCCTGGGAGCGGAACCTCAGACTCCGCTGGTTGGAAAGCAATTCGCTGCGAGGGATATGGTAGGTCTCCACTCCCATATTGTCCATTCGTATCCGCCTGCCAAACCCAGAACGGAGGGGTCACATCGCGTGGTGTCATGGTTGGACTCGAGTACTACGGGCGGGACCGGCCAGTTGTAAGTGCCGTCCGAGTTCGAGTCGACAAACTTGATCTTAGAGTCGGCGCTAAGCGGCAAGCCTTTCAGAGGTTCGGACACAGTGACCAAGATATCGCCATTATCATAGACTCCATTGCTGTTGGCATCATAGATGATTGGGTCACCACTGCTCCACGACCCCGTGTTACTCACGTCAATGAACCTTAGGTGAGAATCCGAACTGAGGGGTGTATTGCTCGCGGGAGCGTTGTTTCCCGCCGCGTGTATTACGGAGTCTCCGGTCCCGAAGAGGTTGTCGTTATTGACGTCGTAGACGACCGTTTCTCCAGGCGAGTAGCAATAGTCCATTACGCATGTCTTGTTGAGATGTTGTCCCCACTCGCTGAAGAAGTAGCCCAGTGTGAAAATGTAGGCCGGGCAACATACTGTCGATTGGACGTAGATGGAGCCGGTGTTATCCCGGGTGTTCAGCGGGGCATAGCCTTCTGGTCCAAGCCAAGTTCCGTTCAACCTGTCATACGTATGGTTGAACCAGAATTGCCCCCATGGCGCACCGATGCCTGCGGGCGGCGTGGAATTGGTATTTGATCGAAAATCAGCTATCTGAAGCTTGGTCCGCCAGTCAATTTGCAATTTTACTATCTGGGTATCCGGAAGATACGAAAGGTAAAAGAAGAGTCCAGTGGTGGCTATCACGATTAGCGCTATAGCCAATTGAACCTTTGGGTCTCTCAGTCCACGGGTTCTTTTCTCCCCTACTGTTCGACCCATGATCTTCGCTCACCGTTCAGCTAACTGCTGCGCTTCCTTTAAGAACATCGTTGTCCAATTATCCGCTTGTCGGTGTAGGCCGAAGATGCGGACCAGTGAATTGGCAATTCTCGTTGTACTAGTACTCTTAGCGGTCTCCCCCTTAAAGGCAAACGCTTCGAACACGTCAGCCAACTACGCGGTCGGCATCGCCGGCGGGCGGATTTCTTTCTCTGTGGAGCTGGCTTTGAAGCAGAATCTTACAGCTCTGCAAAGCACGTTCACCATGCCGCAAGTTCAAGGGACCTTGAACGGTGTTAATGCTACAGATGCTACAGTTGCAGTGCAGAACGCCCTCATCGCAAAAAGCCCGCATGCCGAGGTCGGCAACCTGAGGCTATCTGTCGACGTCTCTAGCTGGTCCAACATAACGAACGCCCAATGGTTTAATCTGACTTTGAGCTATTTGGTTAGCGGGGTCGATTCTGCTCGTTTCGGTGGTGACAGGGTGGACATGTCCTGGAAAGACTTCGTTGTTGCATCAGACATTCTTTTCGGGGTGGTTGATGTCAACAATCTCGGGCCCAAGTATTTAGGCGGACCGGCAGCACAGATAGCTTCCCAGCAGGTCCCGAGCGCATTTATCCAGATATCATATCGGGTTGATGGGAGGACAGCCAGCCCCGCCTCATTCAAGTCGGCAGCCGCAACCTTCACGGCCTTGAACTTCTCCCGACTCTCCCTGCCGCTTTCTTCTTGGGCGGCGACCTATGATTTCGACTCGAACAGTGCATCATGGTTCCTCAACGCTGGCTCGAGTCTTGGCATGAGCATTGTTAGGACAATCAACGAGCCAGGCTCAGACACAGGCCTCTCCACGATCGGCTATGGGCTTTTCTTCAGCCTTCAGTCCCGAGTTAGCGCCCCTGGCAGATCTACAGCACAAGGTGATACCGTCTCGACCGCCTTCAACGACTTCTCAGCGACCATCATGGAACTAGTCATTGCGGGGGTAATTCTTCTCGGCGTTGGCACATTCCTCTATGAGAAGCGAGTCTCGAGCAGATCTCCGAAGAGGAGGAAACAATAGCGCCCCCACAAGAGTGCTGGCAAGACGCCGACGTTCTCTCTTCCCGTGCCTGTTCCCGAAACGGAATCTGTTTTGTAGCGCGGCCGTTTGCAGTATCATTCAATGTCGCAGTACAATTCATAGAAACCGTTGAGAAGCTAGGCCTACCGCGAACTTTTTCACGATTGGTGGGGCGCTAAGCCCAGTAGGCCTCCGATCAAGGAAATTATTGCTCCAAAGGCCGCGAACTGAGACTGCGGAATAGTAGCGGATAAGGTCCCCAGCAAGACGACATCGATCAAAGACAGAGCGACTATCGTTGAGCTCCATGTGAAGTGTTGTTGTGGGCGTTCATGAAGGATGGCCCCAGTGAACACTAGGAGAATTCCAATTATGAAAGAGTTCTGAAAGAATGTTGACGAGATATAGAAGGATTGCGTGTATGGAAACAAGCTCGAAGAGTATAGTATGGTCCCGCTGCCCCCGATCTGGGTCAAGAGGAAAGCGAGCGTGGGCTTCTTGGTAGCAACCCGCAGGCTAACGGCTCGATCGCTCAAAGGATCTCAATCTCTGGGTGAAGCGAAGGGAGTAGCCAGAAATGCATTATTACGTTAATGGAGATTGGAAACTATACCTCACTAGGGGTGGACGTCAATAGCATTGCACCATGATCCAGTGGATAATAACCGAGCTGGCTATTGTAGGTAAGGTCTGGAGGAATGTTATCCGTCGCAGCAGCAACGGCTACGTCTATCGGTTTCCCGCTTGCCAGATTCTGAAGCAACGCCAGCGTGGCCATGTCAGTTCGCGAAGCGTATACGACTTCGTCCCAGCTAACGTATACTTCCGCGCCCTTGGCCACAAAAGCTTGAGCCATCTCGGAACTTATGAGGCCAGTGCAACCCATCATGACTATGATGGAACCTGGGAACACGCCTTGCATTGCCTCGCGAACGAAGTTGGGAGTGATAGCGAAGAAGTCTTGGTTAACTACACCCAGCCTCGCGCGAACTACTTGCCCCGTGACTTGCTCAATGGAATGCCTGTCCGAGGAGTACTGCTCGGAGGTCAAGATAGCGATAGTGTCTCCATCCCAACCCGTTGAGTGGGCACGTAGGAGTACGATTCCGTAGCCCAAGGAGGGGAGGGTCCTGAGAAACTCCACTGTGACTTGACTGGGCGAATAATAATCGACTGCGAAACCTATACGGGCGAGTCGCGCGGTGGCTTCTTGAAGGAAGCTCTGATTTGGAATCGTCGCTGATAGCTCGTCTATTATGGCAGCCGTATGCGATCGACCCACTCTAACTTCTGAGGGATGCCAAACGGGCCCGCCAAGAGTATACACAAGGGCTGATGAGACTAATACTAAATAGAAGAGGCTATGGGCGTGTCTACCCAATCTGTTACGATGCATCTTTATCGCCGCACGGGCATGGTCTTCCGTCAGCGTCTAGTCGTTGCTCGCGGGGGGTCATACCACCTATCCTCAGCTCAGTTTCCAAGCTATCGCTATCTCGAAGAGTCTTTTTCGTCATGCAAAGCCAGTTGAGTTGCGGGGTAGGGCCGAACGTTGAGTTTCAGACCTCGCTTGAGGTATGCACCCGCTACGACCAAGATCGTAATGAAAGCACCTATGATGGCATAAAAGTAGGGAGCAACGATCCTCGGCGACGTGGTCGGATCGACTGACGCTCCTACCGTACCATCGCTTCCAGCTCCATTGACTAGAATTTCTGAAGAGCCAACACCCGTAGCTGTAGAGTTTGTCACGGTATCAATACTCAAGGTGGAGGCGTGTCCGGGAAGCACACGGACGATTATGTCCACGGCCGGGTAATTCGCAGAAACCCAGCCGTCTCTGGTAGTGAGCTTCCACGAGGACGGGTTTGGCCAGTTCGACTGACTGAAAATTCCACCGATCAACTGGGCTGATGCCTGAAATAAAACTCCCCCTGTGGCGTTATCAGTCAACACTAAGCTCATGTATGCACTCCCATTGTCTTTCGTCGCAAGGAGTATTCCACCAGGTTCACCGGCGGACGCGTCGCCGGAGAACGAGATTGAGTAGTTGTAAGGTGCGCCAGCTTGCAGCGGTGCTGGGTCAGCATCTCCAAAAAATCTGGCAAATGCGAAGCAACCTTGAGCCTTTGTGCAACCCGGAACGGCATTCTGAGTTCTTACCGTGTACTCCTTCACTAGATTAGCCCCGGTCATGCTTGTCTTGCTCACACCGAAGGCCCTTGCAGTGCTAGGTACGCCAAAGAGCGCACCGTCTCCCGTTAAAGTGCCACCCGGTATCACGGTTCCCAAACCCGTGCCAGATGATATCGGGCAAGCGCCCGAACGAAAGAACGGGGTCCCAGGTACGGTGGGATCCGGCGCACCCATCGCATCTAGTCCAGACGGATCATACGTATTAACCACGTGCCTGTTTCTCGGGAAGGCGCTATCTTCAACGCTACCTATCGCCTGTGCTCGCGAAGAGCAATTTCCGCCTACAAACCCCTGGACCGAAGTTGGAATCCCAACCAGTGGTCCCAACAAAACCAATCCCGCGAGGAGAACTATCCCGAGGCAGCGATTGTCCATGTCTAGAGTCTTTACGCGTTTGCATCGATGAGGTCTTAACGCTTTCTCTTCAGTTAGAGACGAGGTTTCCTTTTCGGGTGTGATAGCGATCGTGAATCTAGTTCGACCAATTCCTCAATCGGCTCGCAATACATAGAATGCTTCCCAATGGTAGGAAAGAGGTCGTTGAAATCGGTGGCGACTGAAAGTTGGAAGGAAAGGAATTCTCGATGTTCTTCTTGCCATGAAATCTCCAGAGATGTTTGGGAGGAACCGTCTCATTGGGAAACTAGATGGGGTGGTCTTCGCCCTCGACAGTTGCATGCTTGGAGTGTGGTTCGAGCCCGCGCTCACGGGTTTGTTGGTGCGGGGGGTGGGATTCG
>Ga0066710_100000367_pt1 | contig 26163 bp, 18 predicted proteins | sample GraSoiAngelo_159_FD_79666 | JGI IMG/M metagenome (GOLD analysis project Ga0066710, IMG submission 79666) | Grasslands soil microbial communities from the Angelo Coastal Reserve, California, USA - 14_1009_16_40cm | ecosystem: Environmental > Terrestrial > Soil > Grasslands | place: USA... | reverse complement strand
ATCGTCGCGCCGACCGTGTCCGTCAACGCCTCCGGCGTCGCGCTCCCGGCACCCGTGAAGGTCCTCAACGTCCCGCCGGCACCGCGCGCCGACGCGCCCGGCGACATCGAGACCGCAGCGTTCAACCCGGCCACCAACGCGCTGGACTTCTACGAGTCGCTGGAGGGCATGCTCGTCGAGGTCGACGACGCGGTCGCGGCCGGGCCGACGAACAGCTTCGGCGAACTGCCGGTCGTCCCCGGTACCACGACCGACCCGCGCAGCGCGCACGGCGGCGTCATGTACTCCTACACCCACCCCAACACCGACCGGCTGATCCTCTCGTCAAGCCTCGCGCCGGTACCGGCGGCGAACGTGGGCGACACGCTGCCCGGCCCGGTCGTCGGGGTGCTGGACGACAACTTCGCCAACTGGATGGTCGACGTGCTGGCCACGCCGAACCGCACCGCCGGCCCGCTGCAGCCGGAGGTGACCCGCAGGCAGTTCCCGCTGGAGCTCGCGGTCGCCACCTACAACGTGGAGAACCTGGCACCGACCGACCCGCCGGCCAAGTTCGACCGGCTCGCGGCCGGCCTGGTGCACAACCTGTCGTCGCCGGACATCGTGTCGCTGGAGGAGATCCAGGACAACAGCGGCGCGGCCGACGACGGTACCGTGGCCGCCAACCTCACCCTCGACAAGCTGGTCGCCGCGATCAGCGCGGCCGGCGGACCGGCCTACCGGTACCGCGAGATCGACCCGCTCAACGACACCACCGGCGGGCAGCCGGGCGGCAACATCCGCGTCGCGTTCCTGTTCCGCACCGACCGCGGACTGTCCTTTGTGGACCGTCCCGGCGGTACCGCGACCACGCCGGTCGGGGTGACCCGGGACCGCCTCGGTCGCGCGCAGCTGACCAGCTCCCCCGGTCTGGTCGACCCGACCAACGCGGCGGCGTGGGTGGCCTCGCGGCGGCCGCTCGCCGCGCAGTTCCGGTTCCTCGGCCGGGACCTGATCGTGATCGGCAACCACTTCATCTCCAAGGGGCAGGACCAGCCGCTGATGGGCCGGTTCCAGCCGCCGGCCCGGGACAGCGAGGCGCAGCGGCACGTGCAGGCGCAGACGGTACGCGGGTTCGTCGACCAGATCCGCGCGGCCGACGCGAAGGCGGCGGTGGTGGTGCTCGGCGACCTGAACGACTTCGAGTTCTCGCAGACCGCGGACCTGCTGGTCGGCGACGGGTTCCTGACCGACCTGCCGCGCACGTTGCCGGTACCGCAGCGGTACAGCTACGTGTTCGAGGGCAACTCGCAGGTGCTCGACCACATCCTGGTCTCCGCGGCGCTGGTGGGCGAACTGCACGAGTACGACATCGTGCACATCAACTCCGAATTCGCCGACCAGGCCTCCGACCACGAGCCGCAGGTCGTCCGGTTCCCGCTGTTCCCGTTGTTCGGCCTGCTGTAGCGCGCGGACGCCGTAGGGTGCGGGTGTGACCGCACCCTACGGCCCGGCCTGGCTGGACAGGTTCCTGATCACGGCCGGCGAACTGCTCGCCATCCCGTCCACCGCCGACCGCCCGCCCGAGCTGCGCCGGGTACTGGACTTCATGCTCGACGTGGTCGGGCCGGGCTTCACGGTCGAGCGCTTCGAACGCAACCACAAGCCCAGCGCGCTGGTGTACCCGGGTGCGCAGCGCACCGAGTTCCCGGTCATCTTCAACGCGCACCTCGACGTGGTACCCGGCGAACCCGCGCAGTTCCAGCCGTACCGCGACGGCGACCGGCTGTACGCCCGCGGCGCGCATGACATGAAGGTCTCCGCACTCGTACAGGCGATGGTCTTCGCCGAACTGGCCGGCGAGCTGCCGTACCCGATGGCCCTGCAACTGGTCACCGACGAGGAGGTCGGCGGCCGCGACGGCACCGGGTACCAGGTCGAGCAGGGCGTCACCGGCCGGTTCGTGGTGATCGGCGAGCAGAGCGGGCTGCGCCTGGTGACCGAGTCGAAGGGCCTGCTCAAGGCCTACCTGCGGGCCACCGGCCGGACCGGCCACAGCGCGTACCCGTGGCTGGCCGACAGCGCCCTGGTCAAGCTGATGCGCAGCCTGGAACGGCTGATGGCGCGGTACCCGACGCCGGCCGCCGAGTCGTGGACCACCACCGTCAACATCGCGCACCTGGACACCCCGAACCGGGTGTTCAACCAGATCCCCGCCGCCGCGCTCGCCTGGCTGGACATCCGCTTCCCGCCGGAGGACACCGATCTCGCCGGCCGCGGCGTCGAACAGGTCGCGGCATACCTGGCCGGGTTCTGCGAGCCCGGCGTGACCGTCGAGATCGACCACATCGACCAGCCGCACCACGCCGACCGGGAACGCGCCGAGGTCAAGCGGCTCAGTCAGGCCGCCGAGCGCCAGGGGTACCCCGGCGGGTTCCTGCGCAAGCACGGCGCCGCCGACGGCCGGTACTACTCGGCGTGCGGCGTCGACGCGGTGGCCTTCGGCATCGAGGGCGGCGGGCAGCACGGCCCGGCGGAGTACGTGGAGCTGGCCAGCATCGCGCCGTACCACGCGGCGCTCACGGAGTTCCTCCGCGCCGGATGAGCTCGCCGATCTGCGCGGCGACCAGCTCCGGCGCGTCGAGCATCACCAGGTGCCCGCTGCCCGGCGCGATCACCTGCACGCCCTGCGGGCCGGTCGCGGCCAACGCGCGGTGCAGTTTCCGCAGCCCGGTCGTCTTCTCCGCGCTGATCACCCGCAGCGGCACGTCCGGCAGCGTCCGGCCGTGCGCGGCCCGGCGCATCTCGGCGACCGTGGCGGCGTAGGCCCGGTCCTCGGCCAGGGTGCCGCGCAGGTGCCCGGGGGACAGCGCGGCGCCGAACAGGTCGGCGCGATCGCCGCGGGTGGCGCGGCGCAGCACCGGCGCGCTGCGGGCCGCACGCCAGCCGGCCGCCAATGCACCGGTACCGGCAACCGCCGCCGTCACCTTCAGCGCCACACTCACCGACGTGTCCACCCACGGGGTGGCCCGCTCGTCCTCGTGCGCCGGGTCGACGAGCACCATGCCGGCGACCTCGGCCGGGTGCGCCAGCGCGAACATCCGCACCACGAACGCGCCCGCCGAGTGCCCGACGAGCAGGTACGGCGGGGCCAGCTCCAGCGCGGCGAGCAGCTCGCGCAGCTCGGCCAGTTGCCGGGTCGCGGTGCGCGGCGCCGGGCCGGGATCGCTGGTGCCGAGCCCGGCCCGGTCGTAGCACAGCACCGCCTGGTCGCGGGGCAGCCGGTCGCACACCGGCTGCCAGGACGAGCCCGGCAGGCCCAGACCGGCCTCGAAGACGACGACCGGCCCGTGTCCGGGCCGTTCCCGTACCGCGAGGGTGGTGTCCCGCAGCGGTATCCGGCGTTCCCGCCACTCGGCCATGCATCAAAGGTATTGCGCAAAGCTCATAGCGCCCACGGTGGCGTGCCGACGGCCGTGCCATCGACCATCGTCGCGGTGAACCCCGCCCCGATCGCGACGTAGGCCTCGGCCGGCTCGTCGCCCGGGTTGGTGACGAATCTTGGACGCTTGTCCCCCGCCAGGGGGTACCGGCGTCCAAGATTCCGCCCTGGTTACCGGAGCGGAACCAGGGGCTGCGCGTCGAGGCCGAGCCGGCTGCGGATCTCCCGCTGCACCGTCTCCTTGTCCGGCCGGGCGTCCACGCTGACCACGAACTCCTTGCGCGCGAACAGGTCCAGGATCGGGTTCGTCTTGGCGTGGTACTCCCGCAGCCGGTTGGCCAGCGCCTGCTCGGTGTCGTCCTCGCGGGCGACCAGCTCACCGCCGCACACGTCGCACCGGCCCTCGACCTTCGGCCGGTGCGCCATCAGGTTGTAGTCCACGCCGCAGCGCGAGCAGACCCGGCGGGCCAGGACCCGCCGGCGCACCTCGCTGTCCGGCAGCTCCAGGTGGATCGCCGCGTCGATGTCGTAGCTCTCCAGGAAGAACTCGGCCTGGCGACGGTTGCGCGGGAACCCGTCGATGATGAAGCCGTAGTTCCAGTCGTGCTGGCTGAGCCGGTCCCGCACGGTCGACTCGACGAGGTCGTCGCCGATCAGCCCGCCATCGGCCATCGTCCGGCGCACCTGGGCACCCACCTTGGTGTGATGCTGCACATGCCAGCGGAAGATGTCGCCGACGTTGATGTGTTCGAGGTCGAGGTCTGCGGCGAGCAGCTCCGCCTGGGTACCCTTGCCGCTGCCCTGTACCCCCATGATCAGATACTTTCGCACTGGCCAGTCCTTAAGGAGGTCGCGTGATCGAGGCCATCCTTCCCGGTACGGTCGCCGCCGTCGAGACGTCCGACGACCCGCCCGGCGCCGTGCTGTACCCCGAAGAGGAGCCGTTCGTGGCCCGCGCGGTGGACAAGCGGCGCCGGGAGTTCACCGCGGGTCGGTGGTGCGCCCGGCAGGCCCTGGTCCGGCTCGGCCGCCCGGCGGTACCCATCCCGTCCAGCCCGGACCGCCAGCCGCAGTGGCCGCCGGGCGTGGTGGGCAGCATCACGCACTGCGCCGGGTACCGTGCCGCCGCCCTCGCCCACGACCGCGACCTGCACACCATCGGCATCGACGCGGAGCCGCACGGCGCGCTGCCCGACGGCGTGCTGCGTGCCGTCGCCCTGCCCGACGAGCAGGACCGGCTGGCCCGGCTGGCCGCGGACGAGCCCGGCGTGCACTGGGACCGGCTGCTGTTCTCCGCCAAGGAGTCGGTGTTCAAGGCGTGGTACCCGCTGGCCCGGCGCTGGCTCGGCTTCGAGGACGCCGACCTGGTACTCGACCCGGCGTCGGACCGCTTCACCGCGCGGATCCTGATTCCCGGGCCGGACGTGGCGGGGCAGCCGCTGCGCGGCTTCGACGGCCGGTGGCTGGTCCGCGACGGTCTCGTGGTGACCGCGGTCACGCTGCCGCGCTGAGCGCGCCCTGGCCCCACCTCAGGCGGACCGGCGGCCCCACGCGGCGACCAGCGGCGCGGGTACGAGGTCGAGCCGGCCGGCGTCGATGTTGGCCAGGTGCTCGTCCAGCTCCGCGTCGGTACTCAGGCCCGCCTCCACCAGCCGGGCGCAGGAGGTACCCGCCGGGGCGCAGCGCATCGACGAGCGTGGCCAGGGCGGCGGCGCGGGCCGGCAGGTGCACCAGTACCAGCCGCGCGTGCACCAGGTCGAAGCCGCCGTCCGGTGGCGGGTCGGCGGCGAGGTCGTGCCGGCGTACCTCATACGGCCCGTCCGCCGGCAGCCACGAGGTATCGAGGTCGGTCGCGAGCACGTCGGCACCCCGGCGGGCCAGCCCCTCCGGTACCGTCGGGCCGCCCGCGCCGACCTCCCAGCAGCGCCGGCCCGGTCCGATGCCGAGCCGGTCGACGTGCCGGAAGGTGACCGGGTCGAACAGCTGCGCCATCGCGGTGAACCGGGTACCCGCCTCGACCTGCCGGTTGTCCAGGAGGTAGCCGTCATGGGATGCCATGGCCCTATCATGAGCTACCCGCTCGGCACCGGCCGGCCGCCGCCTGACCGCCGATCCGCCGATCCGCCGCCACCGTTGCCGGACCCGCATCTGCCATGTCCACCACCGTCGATCGCAGTTGCAGTGGTACCCGGCGCACGATAGGGAGAGGTTGCACGGATGCCGGGGCACCGACGGCGGTGGAGGTGGCGATGGACGCACCGCGACGGTCCGCGGTGGCCGAGGAGGGCGCGCGGCTGCCGGCGACCCTGCGCCGGGCGCTCGCGACGGAACTGCACCGGGCCACGCACCCGCCCTACGAGACGCCCATCGTCGTGGTGATCAACGGGCTCCTGCTGCTGGCCTGCTGGACGCTGCTGCCGGCCGCCGTGGTCGCCGGGCTGTTCCGGTTCCACGGGCCACTGGCGTTCGCGATGGTGCTGGCCGTCTGGATGTACTCGGACGTACCGGCGACCAACCTGCTCGGCGCCGACGCCGACCGCAGCATCGCGGCGCTGGCCGACCCGGCTGCGCTGCGGCGGACGTGGTACGCGAAGAACCTCGTGCTGTGGCTGCTCGCGACGCCGGCGTGTGCCGTGGCCGCCGTCCTGATCGGGGTCCACGAGAAGGCGCCGCTGTTCACCGTGCTCACCGTGCTGTGGATCGCGGTGGTACCGCTCGGCGCGCTGGGGGTCGCCAACTGGCTCGGTATCTGGTTTCCGTACCACCCGCTGCCGCTGCGGTACCGGTGGGCGCGCCGGCACCGGTGGCGCCCGATGCTGCTGCGGTGGGCGGTTCTGGTGCTGGCGCCCTACGCCCTGGTACCGGCGCTGGCCCTGGTGGTGAGCGTGCCCAGCCTGCTGCTGTGGTCCAGCCTCACGCGCGGGGGCGGCCGGCTCAGCGCCAGCCAGTTCGGCTGGGGCCTGCTGCTGACCGCCGCCATCACCGCGGCGGCGTGGCCGCTGGGACACCGGTACGGGCTGCGGCAGGCGGGCCGGCGCCGCGACCGGCTGACCGCGTTCCTCGCCGATCCCGACCGCGGCTAGCGCCCGCCCTGCGCTTCGGGATCCGTTTCCGGCGCGGACCGGGCGCGATCCTCGATGACCCTCTCCAGCCCCCGCCGCGACGCCACCGTGTCCGAGTCGTCGTCACCCAGTACCCGACTGCGCGCTTCCAGCACACCGCGATACTCCGCTTCGGCCCGGTCCCAGTCACCGGCCGCCGCCAGGACGCGCGCGAGCTGATGCCAGGTGACCAGCGTGCTGGGGTCGTCTTCGCCCTGTACTCGGCGTTCGAGTTCCAGCACCGCCCGGTACTCGACCTCGGCCTCGCTCAGCCGGCCCTGGTTGGCCAGCGCGCTCGCCAGCTGGTACCGGCTGAGCACCGTGTCCGGATGGTCCGGACCGACCAGGCGGTCGCATGCCGTGATGATGGTGCGCAGTTCCACCTCGGCGTCGGCGGGACGGGCCGTGGCGAGGTAGAAACTCGCCAGCGCGACCCGACTTCGCAGGCTCTCGATGTCGTCAGCACCCAGCGTCGCCACCTGAGCCGCCAGCACCGCGCGGTACTCGGACTCGGCGTCCTGCGGTTCTCCGCGGTTCTGCAGAACCCAGGCGAGCCCGGACCGGGACGCCAGGGTATCCGGATGCTCCGGACCCAGTATCCGGCCGCGCGCCGCCACCACGCCCCGGTACTCGGCCCCGGCCCGGTCCCAGTCGCCGGCGCCGGCCAACACGCGGGCGAGCTGGTGCCAGGTGACCAGCGTGCTCGGATCGTCGGCGCCGCGCACCTGGCGTTCGCGTTCCAGCACCGCGCGGTACTCGGCCTCGGCGTCATCCAGCCGGCCCTGTTCGGCGAGCGCGGTCGCCAGGTGGTACCGGCTGAGCAGCGTGTCCAGGTGGTCGGGGCCGAGGGTCCGGCTGCACCCCGCCACGACGGCCCGGTACTCGACCTCGGCCCCGTCCCAGTCGGCCTGCTCGGACAGCACACCGGCCAGCTCGTACCGGGCCGTCAGCGTCGCCGGATCGTCGGCACCCAGCCCGCTAACCCGTCCCGCCACCACCGCCCGGTACGCGACCTCGGCCTCGGCAAGATCCCCCCGCGCAGCCAGCGCCCCGGCCAACTCGAACCGGGACCGCAGGGTGGCCGGGTCGTCGTCGCCGAGTACCCGGCTCCGGCCCTCGACGGCCAGCCGCAACTCGTCCACGCCCGGGTCAAGGTGACCTTGGGCGACCAGCGTCATGCCAAGCTGATGCCGAAGACCGAGGGTCACCGGATGGTCATCGCCGAGGGCCGCCCGCTGCGCCGCCAGAACATCACGGAACTCCGGCTCGGCCTCGTCCGGCCGACCGAGCAGACGCAGCATCGTCGCCGCCTGCTGGCGGGCGACCAGGGTGTCCGGATCATCGGTACCCAGCCGCTCCGCCCGCCCGTCGGCCACCGCCCGGTACTCCGCGAAAGCCGCTTCCACGTCCCCACGGGAGTCCAGCATCCCGGCCAGCTCGTACCGGACCGCCAGCGTCTCCGGATCATCGGCGCCCAGCGCGCGGCCACGTCCCGCGGCAACCGCCCGGTACTCGGCCTCGGCCTCCGCAAGGTTCCCCCGCGCATTCAGCACCCCGGCCAGCTCGAACCGGGTACGCAACAGGGTCGGGTCGTCGCCGTCAAGGGTGCGGACGTATCCGGCCACCACCGCCTGGTACTCGGCCTCGGCCGCAGCCTCATCGCCCCGCGCCACCAGGGTCAGCGCCAGCTCGCGCCGGGCGGCGAGCGTGGTGGCGTCATCGTCGCCCAGCACCGCGCGCCGGCCTGCCACGACGGTGCGGTACTCCGCCAGGGCCGCGTCCAGGTCCCCGCGGTTGTACAGCGCCCAGGCCAGCTCGTACCGCGACGCCAGCGTGTCCACGTGCTCGTCGCCGTACCGCTGCTGGTGCCAGGCGAGCACAGCGCGATGCTCCGCCTCCGCCTCCTGCCACCGGCCCTGTGCCTGCAGCGCCAGCCCGAGGCCGTGCCTACCGGCCAGCGACAGCTGGGTCAGGTCATCCGCGAGGTCGCCGGCTGCCTCGGCGGCCGCGCCGGCCCAGGTCTGCGCGAGCCTGCGCCACTCGGGTTCGGTCTTGACGAAGGTCGTGGCCGTTTCATAGATGTTGGCGGCCGGCGCCAGTTCCGCGCGCTGATACGCCGGTACGGCGCGCGTCAGCAGCTCCTGCGCGTCCGGCCTGCCGAGCACCACGGCGACGATGTGCTGCCGGCCCAGAAGGTACGCAAGTCCCTCGTTATTTATCAGTTCCGGTCTGGCCGCCAGCGACGCGTAGAGTCCCCAGGCCCGGTCGAATTCGCCGAGCTCTACCCAGATGTCGCCGAGGATCATGTCGAGAGGGGTGACGCTGGTCCGCCGCGGCCGGTACGCACGGAGCCCGGGAAGAGCCTCCTCGAGTTGGACCAGGACGGCAGCCACCTGCGCCGGCTGGGTGTCCGCGACCGTTGTCAGCCGGTCGGCGAGCAGCACGAGAGCCATCTCCACCTCGGGGAACCGGTCGAGATGCGGGATCAGCTCGCGGTACAGCCGGATGGCCTGCGTCCACTCGCGACGGTCGGCGGCCAGTCGGGCGAGGCCCGCGCGGGCCGCGACCCCGGCCCACCCGCCGTCCGCGCGCTGCGTCGAAGCGGCGAGCAGATACTTCAGGTCGGCTTCAGCCGTCAACGGCCAGAGCCCTTCGTCCAGTCGCGCCTGTGCCAGATCGGCGGAACGCCGCAGCGTACCGTCGGCCGTGTCGCCGTACCGCCAGGCGAGCAGGCCCGCCTCGGCGGCAAAGGTGACCAGGTCCTCGAAGGACCGCGTCTCATCAACGTACCGGCGCAGTTCCGCTTCGTCGGCGCCGTCGGCATTGTCCGGCACGCGACCCACCACCCGGCACAGGGCCGCCTCCGCGGCGCTGTCGGTGAGCCAGGAGTCCTCGTCGGGCCGGCCGGAAACCGTCGCGAGGGCGCCTTCCGGGGCACCGCTGAGCAGGTGCATCCAGGCGACGAGACCACTGTCGTCGTCGACGGTCTCCGACGCGATGTGTCGCGCGGTCGTCAGGTCGCGTTCGACGGCATCGAGATCACCGAGCAGCCAGTCGGTCAGGATGCGCAACCACACGTGGAACGCCTGCGACCGGTCCTCGACGGCTACCGCGTCCAGCGCGGTCCGGGCGGCGGCGGCATCGCGTCGCAGGATGTGGTACCGCGCCAGAGCCTCCCGCCATCCGGTGGCGGAACCGGTCTCGTCGGCGTTGCGCTCGTACAACTGCAGCCCGCTCTCCATCCGGGCGAAGTCTCCGGCGTTCGCGGCCGACGTGACCAGGTCCTCGAGCGGAGGCTCGGCAAGGTAGTCCGGGACGGGTGGCGTGGCCGCGATGGTGAGCAGATCGGTACTCACCCCGTACAACCCCAGCAGCCGGCACGCATGCCGGATCGTGCGCAGGAACGGGTCGCTCCCCTCGTTGAGCACGTAGAAGCACTCGCAGTAGGCCAGCGCCTCGGTCACCAGCCGGTACCGGTCCGGCTCCACCCGGGCCAACTGCAGGCCGAGCAGTGCTCTGGACAGGTAGGCCCAGGCGAAGGCCATGTCCGGCAACTCCCGGTCGATCGCCTCCTGCCACACCTCAAGGCCGGTGCGGATCCGGCTGACCGAGACACCGTTCGGCTCGGTGGCTACGTAGCTCGCCGCGAGCAGCGCGTCGACCAGCCGCCACCGGCTGGCCTGATCGGCGTCGCCCAGCCGCACCGCGCTCGTCAGCAGCCCCACGGCGAGCTCGAAGTCCTCCTGTTCCCAGGCGAGCCGGCCGGCCGCGGCGTACTCTTCGGCAGCCGCGGCGGGGCGGTCCGGTTCGAGCAGGAGCCCGCGCAGCCGCCGGGCCCGTACCTCGACCATGCGCCGCTCGGTGTCGGTACCCTCCTCGCCGATCAACCCGATCGCGGCCTCGACCTCGGCAAGGGCGTCCGCCGGTCGGTCCATCGCCCGGTGCAGCATGCCGAGGAAATAGTGCAGTGCCGGGTCGTCGGGCGGGCGGACGCGTACGCTGCGCGTCACGCACTCGTCCAACTCGTCGTGCGCCATCCGGGCGAGGAAGCGCGACAGCCTTCCGCCGATCTCGACGAGGTCTTCACCGGCCTCCACGACGGCCTGGAACCGCAGGAACGACAGACCCTGGTGATCCGGGTACCGGCCCAGCCCGGCATCTGCCGCGGCCTTGGCCTCGTCGTACCGGTGGTGAGCGAGGAACACGCACGCTCCCGCCTGCGCGACCGCGGCGGAGTCCGGCGAGCGCTCCTGCGCCTCGTGCACCGCCTCCAGCGCTGCGGACCGCTCACCGGTCTGAAGCAGCACGAGGGCCTTCACCGCGTACAGGTCCGCCGCCGACTCGCTCGCGGTCGGGGGTATCGCCTGAAGCCGGTGCAGCGCTTTCGCCGGTTCGCCGACCTGCTCGTACACCCGGGCCAGGCGCAGGTTGATCGGCTCGATCAGGCCGGGCCGGCTGGTCGCGGCCGCCGATTCCGCACGCAGCCACGCGTCTTCGGCCGGCCCCGGCTCGCGCAGGCTGAGCCGGCAGTCGCCGAGCAGGACCAGGAGCTCGGCATCGCCGTCAACCAGGTCGGCCGCATCGTCCAGGAGGGCGGATGCACGGCGCGGGTCACGCAGGATCAGGTGGGCCTGAACCGCGAAGGTCAGCAGGCCGCGACGCACGGCGACGGCCCGGTCGGTACCGGCGACGAGGCCGGCCCAGTCCGTCGCCGCCACCTCCTCGGCCGCGGACCGCAGCAGCGCCGGGCGCGACAGCGGGTTGAGTCGCCGCAGCGCGGTCAGCGTCGCCGCCGGCGCACCGGGCGCAAGCTCCAGGGAGGCTTTCAGCGCGGCCTCCGGATCGCCGACGACGAGCAGCTCGTCGAGCAGGGCGCCGGTGAGCAGCTCGACCGGCTTGTCCTCCGGCTCCGCCAACGCCTGCCGTAGGGCCTCGATCGCCTCACGGTGCCGCCGGCGCCGGCTCAGTGCCTGCCCCAGGGCCAGCAGGATGGGCACGAGCGGTGGCTGGTCGCTGTCGGCCGCCGCCCGCGACACGATGTCAGGCGATGTTCCGCTCACCGCCGGCCCTTTCGGTGGTCTCGTGCAACTCGGGCCGCGACGGTTGGTACGCGGCCAGATCCGAGGTCCGCGGCGCGCCGGTGGCGCCGGCCGTCAACGGAGGCGCGCTCTGTCGCCGCGACGGACGGCGCCGTGACGCCGAGGCGGCCTGCGGCTGTGGTCCCAGCAGCGGGCTGGAGTCGCCCAGGTACAGAACCGGCAGCCCGAAGTCGCGGCGGTTGTTCTCGCCGACGACGCTGCCGAAGTAGATGTGCTGCCGGGCCTCGTGCATCGCGACCTCGATGCGGGTGTGCCGCATGAGGTGCTGGTAGAACGTCCGGGCGAACTTGTTCGCGACCGCGCTGTTGATCTGGAAATGCATCGCCACCACAGCCGGGATGTTGCGCTGCGCCAGCGACTGGGCCACACCGGAGATCGCCGGGTACGGGCTGGACGACGTCTCCGCGGTTTCGCAGGCCTGCAGGAATACCAGTCTCAGCCGCGGGCTCGACATGAGATAGTTCGCGAGGTCGCTGTCAGAGATCCACAGCGGCTCACTGCTGCCGCTGGGGAACGCGAGCTGGCCGCATGACCGCCCGGCGCTGGTCTCCAGGTACCGTCCGCGCGAGATCACGTGGATGACATGGGGAGCCCAGCGCTCGACCTCCATCCGGAACGATTCGTACGTGGCACGCTCGTCCCGCTCGGCGTCGCCATCCTCGTCCGGAATCTCCGTCCCGTCCGGCATGTGGTGCTGCGCGAGGACGCGCAGGTCGATCCGCGCGCCGCCATCGCCGTCGCGCAGCTTGACCAGTTCCGCGAGAACGCTGCCATATTCGATGTCAGGGAGGGCTTCGCTGCGTGGGCTCAGGACGACGAACAGCACCCGCAGGGGCGGCTGGACCTGGATCGGTCGCGCGCCGCCGGCAAGAGGCATCTGCCTGGTGAGCATCAGTTCGGCGCTCTCGCCGAGAAAGATGTCGGACTTGTAGTCTTCCGGGTCGACCGGGATGTGCAGGTACTCCCACGGCCAACTGGCCAGGTGTGCGTTACCGGTACCGCGGATTTCCAACCGGACCCGCAGAAGCCGCCGGCGCGCCTCGTCCTCGCCGCTCTCGGGAACTTCTCTGACCGCGTCGCGCAGCAGCGCACCCGGGCCCCGGCCACCTTCGGAGTACCGGCGCGTCTCGCGCCCGAGCAATGTGACGAAGAGGTGATCACCCAGCAGCTTGAGCTCCTCTTCGCTGGTCAGCTGGTTCCTGCGGAGCAGGTCGGTCAGGACGTCGATGGTGCGGCGGCGCAAGTCGTCGAGATCCACGGAGCCCTCGGTGGAGGTGCGTGACTGTCCCAGGTGGATCCATTCGCCGCGTACCGTTCCGTTGTCCAAGATCTGGATCTTGAACTCCTCGACCGCCGGCCCGGTCATCGGCGCTCACCACCGCTGGCCGCGGCGATGACCGGGCTGAGGTCGTACCGCGTACGCCCGAGAATCGGCGCCCCCTGCCGGAAGAACGTGCGCAGCGCTTCGGGCAGCTCGCGGATCAGGCTCTGCAGACGGACGGGGAAAAGTGTGAACCGCCGGTATGCCTGCATTATCCCTAGTACCTCCGCTGTCTTTGTCGCCCTCGGGACCTGGAGAACCGTGATCAGTTGCGGCGAGCTTTCGCGGAAGAACTCCGATCCGTCGAGCCGCCAGAACACCTGCGTCAAACCCAGGTCGGTGTGGTTCACCCGGGCGGCGACCATCCGGTACCGGATCGGCGCGAGACCGAACTGGATCCTTCCGCCGGCCTGCGCATCGGCTGCGGCCCCGGCACTGGCACCGAATGGCAGCCCGGCGGCGTCGAGCGACAGGTCTCCGGTGTCCACGGCGAAGTGCGCGTCCAGGCCCACCCCGACGGTGAATTCGGCGCCCGCGCGCATGACCGTGTCGAACCGCCGGTTGGGCAGGATGTCGTACGCCCGTGGCCGATGCTCGGCGTCGGGCTCATCCGGGCTGAACGCTATCCGGACCTCCAGGCCGGTGAAGGCCCAGTTGCGGCGCGGAAACAGCAGCAGTGGTATCCGCAGCCACCAGAATGTGAAACCGTCGTCCAGCGCCGCCCGCCAGGCCGCCGAGGTTTTGTCCGCGTTCGGCAGCTCGAGAATTTGAATCGGGTAGATCTCCGGAAGCTCGCCGAATTCGACCTTGTCCTGGGTCAGGCCGCGAATGAGGTCGCCATAACGATCATCGAGCTCGGCTGCATCACCCTCGCCGAGATGACCGGCGAGGGCTTCGATCCGGCGGGCGGCATCAAGGAGAAGCTCGTTGCGGTCGACGCGCGGTGCGGCATCGAAATCGAAATCCTCGCCGGCCACGACTACCGCCACCCAACACGATCGGCGAACCCATCGCAGTATCGCGAATTGCGTCAGTACCTCACAGTAATACTTCCGACACGGCGGGACCTAGCCACGATCGGTTCATGAATGGTGCCCAACGTGGGGCGGCACCGTGACCGGCGGTCCGGTACTCCTCGGCCGTCCGGGACCGGCCCAGCTCATCCAGACGACTCGCGGTCCGGCCGCGGCGGCGTCGTCGCACAGCCAACCGGAAGACAGCTTGATGAGCCTGCCGGACCGCCGCAAGTGACAAAGGTTTCCGCGTGGTTGAAAGCTCATCCTTGAGGAATGAGCCACGGTAACGAAAACTAGGCGGATGGACACCGGGCGACGGTGGCTTGCGGTCGGTCGGTGCACAGACGCCGACCCCCGCGGGGCCGGTCGCGAGGCGGCGATGCGGGCGCGGTCGGGTGATGACGCCGCCCTCGTCGTCGTGTTCAGCTGCGGGCAGCCGGATCCGGCCGCGGTACTCGCCGGGGTCGACGAGGTCTTCCCGGGGGTACCGCTGATCGGTTGTTCGGCGCAGTCGGTCATCGCGTCCGACGGGCTGGACGGCCCGGGTGTCGCGGTCACCGTCTTCGGTGGTTCCGGTTTCGCCGCCTGTACCGCGTCGGCGCCGGCCCACGACGGCGGCCAGCGCGCCGCCGGAGCCGCGGTCGCCGAGTGCCTCGCGGAGCTGGACAGCGACGCGCCGCACCGCGTCCTCATGCTGCTGACCGACGGCTCCCTCGGCGACCAGGAGGAGATCCTCGCCGGCGCGTACAGCGTGGTCGGTGCGAGCGTGCCGTTCATCGGCGGCACCTGCGGTCCCGATCCCGCGCTCGGACACGGGTACCAGCTGCACGGGCGCAGCGTGGCCACCGGCTCGGTGGTCAGCGCGATGATCGCCTCCGACGCGCCGTTCGGCATCGGGCTCGGGCACGGCTGCCGCAAGGTGGGCCGGCCGATGATCGTGACGCGCAGCGTGCGCGGCGAGATCTACACCCTCGACGACGAGCCGGCCCTGTCCGCCTACCTCGGCCGGCTCGACGCCCCGCCCGAGGTGTACGAGAGCAAGGTGGCGTTCGACGCGTACACCCGCAGCCGGCCGATCGGCATCCGCCGGCGCAACGGCGAGGAGGTCCGTCACGTCGGCTTCGTCGGTGGGCCGGACGGCCGGTTGCGCTCCAGCGGCGAGGTACCGGAAGGTGGGCTCATCTGGGTCATGGAGGGCGACCGGCAGTCCACTGTGGACGCCGCCGCCGAAGCCTGCCAGGCAGCGCTGGACGACCTGCGGGGGTACCGTCCGTTGGGGTTCATCGCGTTCGACTGCATCTCCCGCAGCCGGATGCTCGGCGACGAAGGGACCCGGCAGGAGGTGGAGCGGATGGTCAAGGTGGCCGACAACGCGCCGCTCGCCGGGTTCTACACCTGGGGCGAGATTGCCCGTGCCCGCGGCATCAACGGGTACCACAACCAGACGCTCGCCGTCCTCGCGGTGGCCTGACGTGCTGCCCACCGCGACTGCGCTCGCGACGCAGCGGCTGGCCGAGTTCCTCGCCGTGGTGTCCCGCGCCCCCGACGTCGAGTCGGCGATCCAGGTGGCCACCGAACGGGCCGCCCGTGCCCTGGAGGCCGAGGTGGCCGTGGTACTCGACGCCCACGGCACCGTGGTCAGCTCGGTCGGCTTCGCGCTGGGCCGGGTACCGTCGGCGGCGCTGCGCGAGGTCGTCGCCGGCCGCGGTACCGCGGTGGAGGTACCCGGTGCGGGCCCGTGCCGGGCCGCGGTCACCCAGCTGGACGGCAGCGCCCCCGGCCACCTGGTGGTCGCCCGCTCCGGCGACGACGGCTTCAACGTCGACGAGGTGAGCCTGCTGCGCGGCATGGCCCGGGTACTGGAGCTGACCGTGGAGTCGCTGCGCACCATCGAGGCCGAGCGGCGGCAGGCGGCCGAGAACGCCCGGCTGGTCACCTCGCTGCGGGAACGGCAGCGGCTGCTGGAGCAGCTCTCCCGCATCCAGCGGGCGATCACCCGGCGCGAACCGCTGGACCGGATCCTGGACACCATCACCGACGCGGCGCAGAAGCTGTTCGGCGACGAGGCGGTCGGCCTGCGCATGTTCGACCCGGACGCGCGCGACATGCTGGTCCTGGTGGCCAGCCGGGGGTTACCAGACGAGGTGGCCACCCGGCTGTGGCGGGTACCGGTCAGCGACCGCGGCGTGTCGCCGACCGCGGTACGGCTGGACCGGCTGGTGGTGCGCAACGACTGCGTGGAGGACGACGAGTCGGTACCGGAGCCGATCGTCAACGCGATGGCCTCACCGGTGCACGACAGCGGCCGGGTGGTGGGCAGCCTCGCGATCGGGTCGTTCCGCGCCGAGCGCGTGTACGGGCCGGCCGACCTCGAGGTGCTGCGGGTCTTCGCCGAACACGTCAGCCTCGCGGTGACCGACGCCAACACGCAGGAGGCGATGCGGCAGGCGTTCCACGACTCGCTGACCGGCCTCGCGAGCCGGCCGCTGTTCCTCGACCGGCTCAACCATGCGCTGGCCCGGGCCGCGCGGGAGGGTACCCGCCTGGCGGTGCTGTTCGTCGACCTCGACCGGTTCAAGAACGTCAACGACTCGCTCGGCCACTCGGCCGGCGACGAGCTGCTGGTGGCGGTCGCCGAGCGGCTGCGCGCCGCGGTACCGCCGGACCACACCGCGGGCCGGCTCGGTGGCGACGAGTTCGCGGTGGTGCTGGAGAACGTCACCGACGACGAGCGGGTCACCGAGATCGCCAAGGACATCATCGAGCGGCTGCGGGCGCCGTTCCTGCTCAGCGGTCACGAGGCGTTCGTCGACGCGAGCGTGGGCATCGCGTTCAACACCGACGCCGGCGCCGACGGCCAGGACCTGATCCGCAGCGCCGACCTGGCGATGTACCAGGCCAAGAAGAACGGCCGCGGGCACTACGAGATCTTCCACCCGGCGCTGCGCGCCCGGTTCCTGCGCAACCTGGAGCTGGAGGGCAGCCTGCGGCACGCGGTCGACCAGGGCGCGTTCGTGCTGCACTACCAGCCGATCGTGGAGCTGGCCTCCGGCCGGATCACCGGCGTCGAGGCGCTGGTCCGGTGGCGGCACGCCGAGCAGGGGCTGATCCACCCGCCGGAGTTCATCCCGCTGGCCGAGGACACCGGGCTGATCCTGGCGATCGACCGCTGGGTGCTCGGCGAGGCGTGCCGGCAGGTCGGCGAGTGGAACGCCCGCCGCGGTGGGGACCGGCCGCTGACCGTGAGCGTGAACCTGTCGGCCCGCCAGTTGCAGCGCACCGACCTGCCCGAGTTCGTGTCGGCGGCGCTGGCCCGCACCGCACTGGATCCGACCTGCCTGATCATCGAGATCACCGAGTCGCTGCTGCTGCACGACACGGCGGCGACGATGGACCGGCTGCGGCGGTTGAAGGCGCTGGGGGTACGGGTGGCGATCGACGACTTCGGCACCGGGTACTCGTCGCTGGCCTACCTGCGGCAGTTCCCGGTCGACATCATCAAGATTGACAAGTCGTTCGTCTCCGGCGGCGACGGGCGGGACGCGTGGGCGCTCGCGCGGGCCATCGTCCAGCTGGTGCAGAGCCTGCACCTGTCCGCCGTCGCCGAGGGCATCGAGACCGGCGCCCAGCTCGCCGAGCTGCGCGGGGTCAGCTGCGAGTACGGGCAGGGCTTCCACTTCGCCGAACCGGTACCCCCGGCGCAGCTCGCGGCCCTGCTGGACCTCGACCCGCAGGCGCCCGTCCTGCGCTCGGTCGTCAGCTCGTCTCCCCTGTGACGGCAAACGAGCTCAGCCGGTTGACGGCCAGCACCGTGCCGCCGACCAGGAACACCGCGCTCATCACGATCGCCACCGGCAGCCCGACGTGGTTGTGCAGGAGCTGGGTCTGCGCGATCCGGCTGGCCAGCGTCACCGCGTACTGGTGGATGGACAGCTCGCGGGTACTGGCCAGCAGGTTGCCGAGCAGCCCCTCCCAGAGCAGCACGTAGGCCAGGCCGATCAGCACCGGCCGGCGGGTCAGCAGGCTCAGCGCGAGGAACAGCGCGGCGTAGGCCAGCGCCGCCACGAAGCACGCGACCGCGAGGGCGAGCCCGAACCGGGCGGACTGCGCGACGGTACCGGCGACGAACATCGGCACCGCGGCGACCGTGCCGATGATGCCGGCCGACACCACGAGCTTGGCCAGCACGATCTCCCGGCGGGGCAGCGGCTTGGCCAGGATGTGCAGGATCGTGCCGTCTTCGATCTCGGCGCCCAGCACGGCGGTACCGACGATCAGCGCGGTCACCGGCAGCAGCACGCCCAGGCCCAGCCCGTCGACGATGACCGGGCCCCATTGGTCGGCCGCGTCCGGCCGCAGCGCGTGCGCGATCAGGGTCAGCCCGACCACCAGTACCGGAAAGGGCAGCAGCAGCAGGACCCGCTTGCGGCCGAGCAGCGCCCGCGCGGTGATCCAGGCAATCGTGAGGTTCATGCTGTCTCCCGGTTCGCTCCGCGCGACGCTCCGGTGCGCCGCCTTCCCTCGTCGCTGCGCTCCTCAGTCCAGGCGCCGCTGCGCTCCTCAGTCCAGGCGCCGCCGCGCCACGCTGCGCTCATGTCGCCACCAGGTAGGAGAAGACGCTTTCCAGGGACTCGTCGGATGGGATGAGCTGGCGCACCCGTACCCCTTCACGCAGTGCGATCTTCGGCAGCGCCCGGGTGAAGGCGCCGTAGTCACCGGCCCGGACGGTCAGCCCCGTGGTACCGACGTCCAGTCCGGCGACCGAGTCCTCGGCCACCAGCGCGACGGCCAGCCGCCGGTCGTCGGTGGACCGGATGGCGAACACGTGCGGCCGGTGCGTCATCAGCCGCCGGATGGTGCGGTAGTCGCCGGACGCCGCCAGCCGCCCGGCGACGATGACCTGTACCGTGCCGGAGACCTCCTCGACCTCCTCCAGGATGTGCGAGGAGAACAGGATGGTGTGGCCGGTGTCGCCGAGGCTGTGCAGCACCCCCATCATGTGCAGCCGCTGCCGGGGGTCCATCCCGTTGAACGGCTCGTCGAGCAGCAGTACCCGCGGCTCGTGCACCAGTGCCGCGGCGACCCTGGTCCGCTGGCGCATGCCCTTGGAGAAGGTCTGCATCCGCCGGTCCTGCGCCTCCCGCATGTCCACCAGGTCGATGGCGCGGCGGGCGGCGGCCGCCGGATCAGGCAGCCGGTGCAGCTTGGCGCTGGCGAGCACGAACTCCCACGCGGTCAGGAACCCGTGCACCGCCTCGCGTTCGGCGACCAGGCCCAGGGTGCGGTACACGTCGGGGTTGCGCCACGCCGGCCGGCCGTCGACCCGCACCTCGCCCTGCGACGGGGCGAGGAAGCCGGACATCATGTGCAGCACCGTCGTCTTGCCCGCGCCGTTGGGCCCGAGCAGCCCGGTGACGCCGGGGCCGAGGGTCATCGTGACGTCGTTGACCGCGACCACGTTGCCGTACCAGCGTGAGACGCCGGTCAGTTGAACCTCGCTCATGTGTCCTCCAGGTTCGCGCGGGCGCCTCGGTGCGCCTGCCCGCTCACGCTCCCGCCTTTCGGTACCGGGCCAGCAGCAGCGTGGTGCAGACGATGACCAGTGCGAGCGCGACCGCGACGTACATCGGCCCGTAGATGCCCAGATCCAGGCCGACCTTGGTGTGGAACAGGTACCGCTTCACGCCGCCCACGAGCGTCACCGGGTTCAGCACCGGGGCGAGTTCGCGCAGCGAGCCGCCGACGATCGAGAGCACGCCGACGACCGGCGCGGTCACCAGGAACGTACCGACGATCGCGGCCGCGGCCAGCGCCCGCCGGCTGGCCAGCGACGCGACCAGTACTGCGACCGACGCGTACACCACCGCGGTGATGCCCGAGTACGCCACGCCGCCGAGGAAGTCGGTGAACTCGTGCCACCCGCCGCGCCAGCCGCCGGTCTGCGCGAAGATGCCGCCGAGCAGGATCAGCAGCTGCGGTCCGGCCAGCAGCAGCCAGACCGCGCTCACCATCGCGACGAGCTTGGCCAGCGCGTAGTCGGGCCGGGCGATCGGCCGGGAGAAGTACAGCGGCAGCACGTGCGCGCGCAGGTCCCGGCAGACCAGCTCGGGCGCGACGACGGCGAGGAACAGCAGCACCGGTACCCCGACCGTGTCCGGGTACTGCAGGTAGCTGATGAACACGACGTTGGTCTGCGAGCGCACCACCACCGCGACGATCGCGACGGCGAAGACGAGCCCGACGACCAGCCACGGGAACACCTTGGCCTTGCCGCTGCGGCCGAGGCCGAACGCGGTACGCAGGCTGTGCGTGTACAGCGACAGCGTGGCGTACCGGCGACCCAGCCGCGGCCCGGTGTAGCGCTGGTACCCGAGATCGTGGATGACCCCGGCGCGCGCCGGCTCAACGGACGACATCGACGACCTCCGGTTCGGTGAACAGCTCGGCGACCCGGTGCCGCCGCTGGTCCAGCCGGTGCAGCGGCAGGTCCAGCGCGGCGACCACGCCGAGGATGACGTCGTAGGTCTCGTCGGATTCGAGCGGCACCAGCAGCAGCCGCGCCTCCCGGCCGACCGTCAGCCCCAGCTCCGCCAGCCCCTTGGCCAGCTCGTCGGTACCCTCGTCGACCTCGATGGCGAGCACGTCGCGCTGCACCGTCATCGCCGCGACCCGGTCGGCGCGCAGCAGCCGCCCCGCGTCGATGGCGACCAGCCAGTCGCAGATCCGCTCGACCTCGCCGAGCAGGTGCGAGCAGACCACCACGGAGATGTTGAACTCGGTGCCGATCCGCTGGATCAGGGTCAGCATCGCCTCCCGGCCGGCCGGGTCCAGGCCGTTGGTCGGCTCGTCGAGCAGCAACAGGTCCGGATCGTGCACCAGCGCCTGCGCCAGCTTCACCCGCTGCTTCATGCCGGTGGAGTAGCCGCCGATCTGCCGGTACCGCTCCTCGTAGAGCCCGACGTGCCGCAGTGCCTCGGAGGCGCGTTCGCGGGCCGCGGCCCGGGGCAGCCCGCTGACCCGGGCCAGGTGCGTGACGAACTCGGCGGCCACCAGGTCCGGCGGCAGGCAGTCGTGCTCGGGCATGTACCCGACCCGGGCCCGCACCTGGTCGCCGTCGCGCGCCGGATCGAGTCCGAGGATGCGCACCTGGCCGGTCGTCGGCGCGACGAGCCCCAGCAGGATCTTGATGAGCGTGGACTTGCCCGCGCCGTTCGCCCCTACCAGGCCGACGATCCCGGACTGCACGTCGACGGTCAGCGCGTCGAGCGCGGTCACCCGGGGATATCGCTTCGTCAGCCCGCTGATCTCGATGAGAGCCACGCCATGACGGTACCGACCGGCGTCGCGCCGCGGGTCCGGCGCCTACCCGGATTGCCGCCCTTAGGGGGCGGCCGCCTCCTGGTCCGCGATCCACCTCAGGTGCGTCTCCCAGGCGGCCTGTTTGGTGGTACCCAGTGCCGCGCCGATCTGTGACCAGGAGGCGCCCGCCGCCCGGGCGGTCCGCACCGTGAGCTGCCGACCGTAGCCGGCCTTGCGGGCGATCACCTCGCCGAGGGCGAGCAGTTCGAGTGCCTCGTCGCGGCTCAGCGGCTCAGCTTCCGCGCCGCGGCGGCTGACCGCGATCGCCGGGGGCGGCGTGCTCTTTGCTGCTCCCGGCGACCGCGGGCAGGCGGCTGAGCCGCCAACGTATGTCAGCGGGTCGGCCTCGCCGACCGAGTCGCGCAGCCGCAGGTCGTCGTACCGGGCGACCGCGGTGCGCAGGGAATGCTGCCGCTCGGCGGCGTCGGGCGTCATCATGCCGTCCAGCATTCCGTCAGGACAGCCTGACGTCAAGCCGCCCTGACGCGCCGTCAGGCGGAATCCTGCTTGCCGTCGCGCGGAAACGATGCCGAAACATTCCACCAGCGTCGATGCCCCGCCGACCACCGAAACCCTTGCGCAACCGGGAGAACGGGGCTGCCCGCGGCCGCCCCGGTGGGCCGGCCCGGCAGCGGCCCCCGGCCGGGGCATTGAGGCTATTGATTCATGCGTGCAAATCTGTGAAAACCTTTGCGACCTTGGAGGATCACATGAACAGGCGGAGACGAGGCGTGGCCTTACTGGCCGGGGCCACGGTGTTGCTCGCCGTCGGACTGACGACAGCCGTCGCGAACGCCGGGGCCGGCGCACCGGCGGCCGACGTGCTGCTGTCCCGCAACAAGCCGGTCACGGTGTCGTCGTCGGGCGCGTGCTGTCCGGCGAAGAACGCGGTGGACGGCAACTCCGCCACGCGCTGGGCGAGCGCGGCCGGCAAGGACCCGTCGTGGATCTACGTCGACCTCGGCGCCGTGGCCCAGGTACACCGGATCCGGCTGCAGTGGGACAAGTCCTGTGCTGTGGCGTACCAGTTGCAGACCTCGACCGACCACGCGACCTGGACGACTATCTTCTCCACCAGCGCCGGTAAGGGCGGCGTCGAGGACCGGACCGGGCTGACCGGCTCCGGGCGGTACGTGCGGATGAACGGCACGAAGCGCTGCCGTGCCGACGCCACGCACGGGTACTCGCTGCAGGAGTTCGACGTCTTCGGCACCCTCGGCGGCGGCGGTACCCCACCGAACCCGCCCACCAACGTGACCCGGGTCAGCGTCACGGCCACCAGCGCCACGGTGTCCTGGACGGCGTCGACCAGCACCGGCGTCACCGCCTACGACCTGTTCGGCGACGGCGCCGCGTGCGGCAGCGTCACGGGCACCGCGACGACGGGTACCTGCGCGGGGCTGAGCCCGGACGCCGACCACGCGATCACCGTCGAGGCGCGTAACGCGGCCGGCGACGCGTCCGCGCCCAGCGCGCCGCTGACCGTGCACACCCCACCGGGCGGTGGCGGCAACCCGTACGGCGACCCGCACCTGGTGTCCATGTTCAATGGCAGCAGCCTCGACGGCTGGACCCCGCACGCCGCGGGCGCCTGGTCGGTCGTCGGTGGCGCCATCCACGGCAACGGCACCAGCCGCGGCTGGATCTACTTCAACAAGCAGGTCGGCACGTTCCGGTGGATCTTCCAGCTCCGTCAGCTCCCCACCGATGCCGGCAAGAAGGGGCACGCCCCGACGGTGCTGATCTGGGGTACCACCAACCCGATCCGCGACGCGCTGTCCGCGATCCAGTTCCAACCGCCCAACGGCGGGCACTGGGACTACCGGCCGGGGCACAACAACGGCGGCGGGTCGGAGTTCAAGACGTTCACCCACACGAAGATCGACACAAAGGCGTGGAGCCAGTGCGAGCTGGTCGGCAACATGAGCACCGGCGTGGCCCGGATGGCGTGCTGCCCGCTGCCGCCGAACGCGACGACAGCGACCACGTGCAAGGGCGTCGAGGTGCTCGACTTCATGGACAAGACCGCCGCCCGGGTCGGTCCGCTGGCGATCCAGGTGCACAACAGCGGGCTGCACGACGAGTACCGCGGCCTGTGGCTCGACCCGAACCCGGCGAACCCGAACGGGTTCATCACCACCTGACCTGTCACCGCGAGGTGACCTGACAGCACGACACGCAGCGCCCCGGGGCCGTCACCGGACCCGGGGCGCTTCGACGTATGCGGATACGTTACCGGCGATCGTTTGACCCGTATCTTGTATACAGGATACGTTCGGGGCCAGGACCGGGACTGGGGAGGCACACGAATGCCCAGCAGACCGACGTTGATTCGCGCCGCTGCCGTACCCGCGCTCGCCGCCGCGCTCGCCCTGTCCGGTGCGGGCTGCAGCGCCATCAAGTCGGGTGCCCCGGCAGCGGGCCCGAGCAGCGACAACCGGGCGGTCCGCAACGGCGGGACGCTGACCGTGGCGCTGTCCGCCGAGCCGGACAAGCTCGACCCGACCCTGGCGCGGACCCTCGTCGGCCGCACGGTGTTCAACGCGATCTGCGAGAAGCTCTACGACGTCGACGCCAAGCTCAACGTCGTACCGCAACTGGCCGCCGCGCTGCCGCAGTTCTCCAGCGACGGCAAGACGGTCACCATCAAGGTGCGCAGCGGCGTGAAGTTCGCCGACGGTACCCCGCTGGACGCGGCCGCGGTGAAGGCGAGCCTGGACCGGCACATGACGCTGTCCGGGTCGGCGCGCAAGACGGAGCTGTCCAGCGTCGCCAGCGTCTCGGTGACCGACCCGGCCACGGTGTCGATCGCGCTGAAGTCGCCGTTCGTACCGCTGACCGCCGTGCTCGCCGACCGGTCCGGCATGATCATGTCGCCGGCGGCGCTCAAGTCCGCGGGCGCGAACTTCGGCACGAACCCGGTCTGCGTCGGGCCGTTCAAGTTCGCCACCCGCGTCGCGCAGGACCGCATCGAGGTGGTGAAGGACCCGAACTACTACGACGCGGCGAAGGTACACCTGGACAAGGTGGTGTACCGGATCATCGCCGACGCCACGACCCGGTTCAACAACCTGCGCTCCGGCGACGCCGACGTGCTCGACACGGTGGCCACCACCGACGTCGAGGCGCTCAAGTCCGACCCGAACCTGCGGCTGCTCACCTCCGACTCGCTCGGGTACCAGGGCATCACCGTCAACCTCGGCAACGCCAACGGGGTCGGCAAGCCCGCCGGTACCCTGGCTGCGCCCTACGCCGGACCGCTGGCGACCAACGCCAAGGTGCGGCAGGCGTTCGAGCGCAGCATCGACCGCGCGGCCCTCAACACGGTGGTGTTCGGCGGCCAGTTCACCCCGGCGTGCGGCCCGATCAGCGCGGCCAGCCCGCTGTCCTCCGACGCCGCGCAGGCCTGCCCCAAGCACGACCCGGCGGCGGCCAAGCAGCTGCTCGCCCAGGCCGGCGTGGCCACGCCGGTGAAGGTCAGCATGGTGCAGGCCAACGACCCGGTCGAGCGGCGCCTCGGCGAGGCGCTCCAGGCCCAGGTCAAGGAGGGCGGCTTCGACCTGCAACTGCAGCCGACCGAGTTTTCCGCCTCGCTGGACCAGACCGACGCCGGCAAGTTCCAGCTGTACCGCATCGGCTGGTCCGGCCGCATCGACCCGGACGGCAACATCGCCAGCTTCGTGCAGACCCAGGGCTCGCAGAACATCTCCGGGTACAGCAACCCGGCCGTGGACGACCTGCTCAGCCAGGCACGGGCGGCGCCGGACACCGCCAAGCGGCGCGACCTGTACGGGCAGCTCATCACCAAGCTGCACGAGGACGTCCCGCTGATGTACCTGTACCGGGCGAAGAACCTCACCGGTGTGTCCAGCAAGGTGGCCGGCGTGCAGGTGTACGGCGACGGGCTGATCCGACTCGGCGCGGCCGGCTTCGCCGCCTGATCCACGATGCGCCGGTACCTGCTGCGCCGGCTGCTCGAGTCGGTCGTCACCTTCGTCCTCGTGACGATCGTGGTGTTCCTCGGCGTGCGGGCGCTGCCCGGCGACCCGGCCCGGACACTGGCCGGCGAGGAGAGCGACCCGGCGACCGTCGCGCAGATCCGCCACGACTACCTGCTGGACCGGCCGCTGCCGGTGCAGTACGCGCGGTACGTGCTCAAGGCGCTCACCGGTGACCTGGGCCGGTCGGCGCGCACCGGGCTGCCGGTACGCTCGACGATCGGGCACGCGCTGCCGGTCACCCTGCAACTGGCCATGTTCGCGATGGTGATCGCGGTGCTCATCGGCGTCGGGTCGGGGGTCGTCGCCGCGGTACGCCGGCGCACCGCCACCGAGTGGGCGGCGAACTCGGTCGCGCTGCTGGGGCTGTCGGTGCCGAACTTCTGGTTCGGGCTGATGCTGGTGCTGGTGTTCGCGATCGCGTTCCCGATCCTGCCGGCGTCGGGCTTCGTGTCGCTGTTCGACGACCCGGTGCAGAGCTTCCGGCACCTGCTGCTCCCGGCCATCGTGCTGGGTACGGCGCTGGCCGCGGTCATCATGCGGCAGACCCGCTCGGCGATGCTGGAGGCGCTGTCGGCCGACTACGTGCGCACCGCGCGGGCCAAGGGACTGGGCGGCTCCCGGGTGGTACTCGGCCACGCTTTGCGTAACAGTCTCATCGTGGTGGTCACCATCGTCGGGCTGCAGCTCGGGGTACTCATCTCCGGGGCGGTCGTCACCGAGCAGATCTTCGTGCTGCCCGGTTTCGGCAAGCTCACCCTCGATGCGGTGTTCACCCGGGACTACCCGATGATCCAGGGCGTCGTCCTGGTCACCACGACCGCGTACATCGGCATCAATCTCTTCGT
>Ga0066710_100000365_pt1 | contig 26183 bp, 18 predicted proteins | sample GraSoiAngelo_159_FD_79666 | JGI IMG/M metagenome (GOLD analysis project Ga0066710, IMG submission 79666) | Grasslands soil microbial communities from the Angelo Coastal Reserve, California, USA - 14_1009_16_40cm | ecosystem: Environmental > Terrestrial > Soil > Grasslands | place: USA... | reverse complement strand
TAAATCTCTCGCGGGCCTGCCGGCTGCAGATATACCAGATCGTCCGGCTGCATATAGATGTTTTGCGAAAGATCTCCTTCCTGCAGCAGCCTGGCCAGGCTCACCGGCAAACGCTGCCCGTTCCTGAGCACGAAGCTGTTATCCAGGTCCGCCTGTTCAACACCTGAGTTGGGCATGATCAACGGCCCGCCAGCGAGGGAAATTGCCTCCAGCAACGTCATAGGCATTCCCAGATTGTACAGTCCCGGGGAAGTCACACTTCCGAGGACCCACACCCGGCGGCTGCCGACACCCTTTATCGAGAGCGCAACTTCCGGCTTGCTCCGCAAATATTTTCCGGCTTCGGCCTGCAACTTTTCCTTGGCTTCAGCCTGGGTCAATCCCCAAACGAAGACGCCGGGAAGAAGGCTATAATAAACTTTCCCGTCGGGACCGACTGAGCTTGCCGCAAGCGTATTGGTTTCGCCCAGCAGTTCGATCTCGAGGACGTCCCCCGGGCCAATCAAGAGCCGATCTTGCGGGCTGCGGAGCCATTCGGCTGGGACTGTGTTTGTCGCTTCGATGACGCTGAACACATTGATGGGCAAGCTCGCGAGCATCGGTGCGTTGGTGCCGCGTGCCGACACATGCTGGGCCGTGCGTCCCGGACTGTGGCAGCCCGCCAGCAGCGCCACTGAAAGCCACATCAGCGGGTGAAAGGCGACCCTCATATTATCTGAACACAGGCTCGGTTATGATTGGGCCCACGTGCTGGCCGGTGCCCGTCACAATGGCTGAATAGAGGAACGACGTAATCGCCAGTTCGAGCAGCTCTTCGGCTCGATACCACGGTTTGCGGCTAACATAAACGATGTCTCGTGCCTGCAGTCGAACATCCGCGGCTTTCGCCGACAAAATATCCGAGCTGTTCACGATCAGCGTCTGCGGCGCGTTGAGGGAGCCGCGCACTACGAGCACTCGAGCCCTAAAGGCGCGAGTGGTAAATCCGCCGTGTAATAAAATCGCTTTCATCACCGAAAGTTCCGAGTTGACGACTGCGGTTCCAGGCCTTGCGACTTCTCCGAGCACATAGGCTTCCTGAAGGTCCATCGGCGGAAAGTACAAGTAATCGTCAGGAGCCAGCGCAACATTTTGGCTCAGGTCGGCTCGCAGAAACAGCGCCTCGAAGTCCACCGGCACACGTTTGAATCCGGCGTCATCTTTCCGCACCAGGAAGCTTCGAGATAAATCGGCCAGCATCAGGCTTGGTCGGCGCTGAGGCATCGTTACAAAGCCGCGCGCCCGCGCCACCGCCTCGAGCACCGTTAGAGGACGATCCATCGGAAACACCCCTTTAGTCACCAGGTTCCCGAGCATGTAATATTTTTTGCTATTGTAAGTCTGAGGAATGACTACAACTCGAATCGGAACGACATAAATCTTCTGAAAGATAGCTTCAAGTTTCTCGCGCAGCTCATCCACGGTTAATCCTGCCGCCACAACGTCGCGCGCTTGCAAATAGTTTATCCGCCCATCCGCACCGACAACAATGCCGCTGCGGAAACTATCCGGCTGGTCGTACAAACCAATATTCAGCACATCGCCCGGACCAAGAGTGAATCGTTTCTGCCAATCGGCTAGATTTTCAGGTGTGTTGATGGATAACGCGTTTGTCAGCGGCCCGACACGGGGCTCCTGGACGGCGCGCGATTTCGGCGCCTGGTCCTGGGCAAAGATTGGCGGGACGAGTTGCGCGAGTACCATCAACCACGACGCAGCCTGCAATGTGAGCAGAGCCGGCCTCCGGCCGGGCAAGGTATGTTTCGAAGCAAGAGTCGCTCGACCGGCAGCCTTCAAAGTTCTCTCGGACATTTCTGGAGCGTTATTCTTGGGTTCGTCTCGGTTCGGTCAACACATTTTTGCCGCACGATATAAAGGCAAAAGACCCAGTTCCGCACTCCTTGACAATTTTTGCCTGAGGCGCTGGAATGAATATTGGCTGCAAGGTCCAGCGTCAGACCCTTAAGGTAGTTGGAATGGAACTTGCAGCAATTGGCGACGTAGGCGAATCTTATAGAAGGATTCGGTGGCCGGACCAATCCTCGGGAAGTATATGTTAACGATTTATGGGAACAGCAACCGCTTCTGCGACGGGGTTTCACGCCGTAATTTCCTGAAGATCGGCGCGCTGGGTCTCGGCGGGCTGGCTCTTCCGCAGCTTCTCCAAGCCGAATCCCAATCGGGTATCCGGCTTTCGCATAAAGCGGTCATCATGATCTTTTTTCCGGGTGGACCATCACACCAGGACATTTTTGATTTGAAGATGGATGCGCCGCGCGAAGTTCGTGGCGAGTTTAAGCCCATCAACACGCCAGTCGCCGGAATGCGCATTTGCGAGCATCTTCCGCAGCTTGCCAAGCTCGGTGACAAAATCACGATCATTCGCTCGGTGGTCGGCGCATTGGACGACCATAACGCTTTCCAATGTTTGACGGGACGCATCGCGCGCAACCAGCCGCCCGGAGGCTGGCCATGCCTGGGATCAGTCCTTTCGAAACTTTACGGCCCGGTCGACAAAGCGATTCCGCCGTTCGTCGGTCTGGCTCCCAAGATGGGCCATGTTCCATGGTCGGACAATGGCATGCCGGGTTTTCTTGGTCCTGCCTACGCACCGTTCCAGCCCAACAAAGGCGCTGGAAAAGAGGATATGGTTCTCAACGGCATCACGCTCGATCGCCTGGCTGATCGCAAAGCGTTATTGACCAGTTTCGATCGGTTCCGCCGCGAAGTGGACAGCAGCGGAATGATGTCAGGACTGGATGCTTTTAATCAGCAGGCCTTCGGGATTCTCACATCAAGCAAGCTTTTGGATGCCCTCAATATCGAAAAAGAAGGACCCAAGGTTCGCGAATCCTACGGCAAAGGCGATGCGAAGAACCGAGACGATGGCGGACCAAAGCTCATGGAGCATTTTCTGATTGCGCGACGGTTGGTCGAAGCGGGAGCCCGTTGCGTGACGTTGGCCTTCAGCCGCTGGGATCATCACGGAGACAATTTCGGCGCGCTGCGCCAGGACCTGCCATTACTCGATCAAGGAATCAGCGCGCTGCTCACCGATCTGCATCAACGCGGGCTGGACAAAGATGTTTCCGTCGTCATGTGGGGCGAGTTTGGACGAACGCCAACGATTAACAAAGACGCTGGTCGCGACCATTGGCCGCGCGTCTCATGCGCGATGCTTGCGTGCGGTGGAATGAAACACGGGCAGGTCATCGGCGCTACGGATCGCCTCGGAGGAGAGGCAGTGGAACGGCCGGTTTACTTCGGCGAGGTTTTCGCCACGCTTTATCAGCGTCTTGGTATCGACGTGAACAAGGTTACAGCTACTGATCTTACTGGGCGGCCCCAATATCTCGTCGACAATGGCTATCAGCCAATGCGCGAGATGGTCTGATACTCTAGAGTCCGAAGGACTCAAATCCTACACCGCCGGATAGCTGCTCGTCACCGTCTCAATGCTATTCGTCAGCCGCTGCCAGGCCGCTTCGGCTTTCGCAATATCCTCGCCCGCCAGAACTCGCGTAGTAACCTGGGTCTGAATTGCATTCGCAATCCACTGAGCCGCCTTCTCGCCCAGCCATTTCCCCGCGTATACGATCCCCACGAAAATCGGAATCGAGTAAGCGACCATACGCGCCCTCTCAAAGCCGTACTTAACGATCGCACACACGGCGAATACGCCTAGCATCACACCCGCGATCCTGCCAAGCACAACAAAGGTTTCCCCGGCATTTTCCACACGACCAAGCGTCGAAAAGGCGCTCTCAGCGTGCACGGTATATGAAACAAAGCATGCTTTCGCGCCATCTTTAAAGATCGTGTTCTGCCCATAGCGGCCCTGAAGCTCCATTTTATGCGGGCCGCGAGTAATCGTCGCTTGCAGGTGGCCGTCCGAATCCTTTCCGACCTTCACGTCGAATCCATCTGCGGGCTTGCAAATGCCGGCCATGAGTTGTTTCAGCGCTGCATCCAGCATGTCTTTAAGACCGACTCCTTCGCGTACATCGCCGCAGGGTAACTTAAGAATGCGTTGGTAAACTTGCTGTGGCATAAGCTGAGGCCGCATGGAGCCTTATTGGCTCATCGGCAGAAGCATGCAAAAATTGAGAATGTGGCGCTCAAAAAGAGTTACACGATCGGAGCGCGAGTCTGTGACTCGCAGCAGCTTCGGAGACCCGCTAAAGCAGCTAAACCTGATTGCGCCAACTATCAGACGTGCTGCGGGTCACAGACCCGCGCTCCGCGATTTAGGAACTTCGCGCCAAACCCCTTTCGCCAGCCTCTACCGACTCGCTGGTTTCGGGCCGCACCGCTGTACAAAATTCCGAACCGTTTCTACTTCATCATCGGGCTCGATCGTATGCGCCTTGTCGTACTCGTGCCATTCGATCTGCAGGCCGGCAGACTTGAGGACTTGAATCTGGGCCTTCACGTCTCGAAAAGGGATGAGCGGGTCCTGCCTTCCATGGGTGATCAGGAAATGTTGTTCGCGCGCAATAGGAGCAAGTTCCTTGAGCGCCAATTCCGGCGCGTTCACGTACCCGCTGATTCCAATGAGTCCGGCCAGTTTCTTGGGATAACGCAAGCCAATCTCCCAGGTCATCAGGCAACCTTGGGAAAATCCAAACACAAATGTGCGCTCCGCAGCGAATCCTTTCTTTTCCTGGTCGGCTAATAATTCGAACAGCAGCTTTCGGCTGCGGATGATTCCGGGATTCGAATCTCCGGAAAAATCGTACCACGCGTAGCCCTGGTAATAAGGATCCGGCGCGTTCACCAGGAGATAGTTCAGCCATGGCAGACCCATGATGGATGGCAAGAAACGATATCCGATGCTCGAATCACCCAAGCCATGCAAGGCGATCATGAGCCAATTGGAGTCGCGGTCCACCGCAACGTGAAATTCGCAATTCAGCATGGGTTTAATAGAACTAAAAATGCCGAAGATGAAAATGACAATGGTGTAGCGCGGGCGTCCCGCCCGGAAACGTGTGCTGGCGGCGAGACGCCGCAGCAACCGCAGCGGGACGGCGCGCTACAGCATTAGCGCCCCCGAAACGCGGGATTCGTGAAAAGATAAAGATTTCCATCTTCGGCGCTCACCAGAAATCCATTTCCTGTAAAGCAGCCGCCCTCCATCGTCGAGTCGTCAAAGCGCGTGAAGACTCGCGTAGCCGAACCAGCCGAAGCCACGTTCCCATTAATGTAGAACACGTATGCGCCCTGGCTGGTAATGATACCCAGACGCCGCTTGTCTTTCGAAATGTCTGCACCGCTTACTGGCGCAGTCACCTTGATCTTTGTGACTTTTTGCAATTTTTGCGGGCTCGAACCCGATAAACCAAAACGATAGACCGTCACTTTGCTGTCCTTGCGGTCTTTCGTGATAACATAACCAAAGCCGTCGGCTACGAAGAAAGCCTCGCAATCTTCAGGATCGCTGGGAAATTTCAGCGCCCAGCTCTGGCTGACTGCGACTGAGGTCGCGCGATTCGGATTGGGTTCGCGAACCTTATGGACAAACAGCGTCTTGCGGTTGCGGCCCGCATTGCCGATGTCGGCGATGTACAGGTTGCCGCTTTCGTCGGCGGCGATATCCTCCCAATCCTCGACCGTCACGCCGCTGACTTCGACCCGGCCGACAGCCTGCCCTCTCTTGCCGATGGCGAACAGAACGGCCGGGCCAGCGTCATCGTTATGTGTCCAGAAAACGCCGGGGGACCTCCGGCTCGCTACGATTCCAGAGCTTTCGGTTATGTCCGCATCTTGGATGGTGCCGAGCTTGTAAACGTCGTCACCAAGGCGCTCCGGTTGGGCGAACGCAGAGCTGTCGAATAAGAGCAGCACGAAAGCAAAAATTGTTGGAAGTACCGTATTTTCAGGAGCTTTCGTCATAATCCATTCATTCCTGTTCGTCCAAAACTTCCTTTACGCTTCTCATTGCGCAACACGGGTATTTCCCGGCTTGCGCCAGCAATGAATATGGGCGGGGGAAACGGCTTCCAACAAATGTGAACCGCAGGAAGTGGCCTCTAACTGTGTGCCGCCGTCTTGGAGCCAGCACGATTTTGTGTTGTGTTCCAAGGGCCTATCCGAAATAGTCCTGCGGGTATGATTCCAATGGTAAATAAGGCTGAGTCGCTTTGCGTGCCGCTGGAATCGGTTCAACCGAGCGTCCCGCGTTTGCGGGACCAAGAAAAAGGAAAGAAAATGAAGTTCATCACTGCTATCGTTTGTGCACTCGCCCTGCTCGGCAGCATGACCCTTCGCGCAGAAACCTGCTGCGAAAAGGCCAAAGCCGCTGGCAAGGAATGCGACCACAAGTGCTGCGTGAAGGCGAAAAAAGAAGGCAAGGTTTGCGAAAAGTGCAATCCCAAGAAGGAAGACAAGAAGTAATTCCCTCTTGCAACCGCTGAAGCTGTCCCGCGCGAGCGGGCCCGGCTCCGGTGGGGATGCCTAGTCGTTTCCTCACCGTTCTTTTTCCCAACGGCTGGCCTTGGCCAGCCGTTTCTGTTTGTACCCGCTTAAAGTTTTCATCGCCAATACCGAGCCAGCTTCTTAAAAAGCAGCATGGCTTACGAGTTCAAGGCAATCCGGCAGGTTGAGTTTTCCGAAACCGACATGGCCGGGCTGATGCATTTTTCCAATTTCTTTCGTTTCATGGAAACCGCCGAGCACGGCTTCTACCGTTCGCTCGGCTTCTCAGTCGCCAAACCACAGATCCATCCGCGCCTCGGCTGGCCCCGAGTGCACGCCGAATGTGACTACAAGAAGCCGCTGCATTTCGAGGATCGAGTGGAGATTCATCTGTTGGTGGCCGAAAAAAGAACCAAAGCAATCAATTACCTATTCCGCTTCAAGAAGCTCAACGTCGACCCGGTCATCGAAGTGGCTCTGGGTCGAATGATCATCGTATGTGTCGAGCATTTTCCCGATGGAAGAATGGCTTCAGTCCCGATTCCTCCTGAATTTGGAAACAAAATTGAAGTTGCTCCCGCCGAATTACTCGCGTAGCCCGCGAATCAGCCCCTAATAGCGAGGCATCGTTTTCCAACTCTTCACGATGCCGTTCTCGAACGTAGCTTCGCCCCGGACGTAATACTGCGGGTAATAATCATAGTCCAAGTATGGCGCGGCCATAAAGTAGCGCCCCCTATACCAATAATCGTCGGATCGCCAGTATTGGTACTCACGAAGATGGGTCCCATAATACAGCCATGTCTCTATTGGCCCGCCGGAAGACTCGCCTTGAATGATTTGCGAAGGTTTGCCCCACGCGATGTATACCGCATCCTTCGGCATGCCGACTTTGATTCGCCCCTGATCGACTAAAGCCCGGAATTCCGGCGAAAGTTCAGAATAAGCAGCCTCCTTTTCCTCTCTCCTTTTTTCAACCGTTGTGGCGCATCCCGTAACAACCAGCCCGGCCAACAAGCACATCATGACCGCTTTAATATTCATTCGGCCTTATGCACTATACGGGTTGGACCGATGAATGACAAACCTGGGTCAGAGCCTCACTTCGCTTCGATTTCTGTAGCCCCGTTCCTACAAGGCCATCGCGAACCAATTGGGCAAAGACCCCATGGCCCTGCCCAAGGCAAATCTGCCGTAATGGGCATCGTTCACTGTGCGGACAGTGATGGCGCGCAGCAATGCTCCGCAAACTATAGGTGTGAAACTAAACGCATCCTTTGGATGGAAATGCCGAAAAGGATTGGAGAAAACATGGAAAAGTTAAGATTACTGGTGGTCGAGGATAATCGTGATGATTTCGAATTGTTTTCGTTTGCGCTTCGCAAAAGCAAAGTGCTCTGTTCGGCCTCTCATGCCGAAACGAGCCAGGACGCGATTGCATACTTGGATGGCTGGGGCAAATATAGCGATCGCGCGGAATTCCCTGTGCCGGACATCGCCATCCTCGATTTGAAGCTCGTTGGGATGGATGGGTTTCAGGTCCTGAAATGGATTCGCGACCATCCAGTGTATCGGCTGCTCCCAGTAGTGATACTGACCAGCTCCAGTCTGGAGGAAGATGTCCAACACGCATTCGACTTAGGCGCTAACTCCTATTTTGTTAAACCGGCCGCGCTGTCGGACATGAATGTTTTGATCGATGTGCTGCTGAACTACTGGTCCCTGGGCCGGAAGCCTGCCCCGGCACTGGGCAAAGCGTCTGCAGCACTAAGTATGAGCGCATGAGACTCGCACCAAACACACTCGCAAGCAGTCATAGCCCGGGAGCGCCGGCATCTTGCCGGCGTCATGATGGCCGGCGAGACGCCGGCGCTCCCAGGCGCGTTCTTGTCCAGCGCGGTTAAAAGGAACTTTCCCGCTAATGCCCCATACCATTTCAGCGTCATCTTCGGCAGGAAAACGGTTGTCAGATTGGCCGGTCGATGGAACCTTGCAATCGACCGTCTGCCCCGGCCAGGCGGTTTCCGGTAGCCTGATGGCACAGAGAGTCAAAAAGGTTTTGCTGGTGGAGGACTCCGACGATTACGCGCTGTTGATGACGCGCGGACTCCACCGAAGCAACGAATTTCAACTTCTGTGGCGCGCCAAGGACGGAGTGGAAGCAGTCAAGTTCGTCGGGGGCGCTGGCGAATTCAGCAATCGCGAAAAATTTCCTTTCCCGGACGTGATGTTGCTGGACTTGTACATGCCGCGGAAAGACGGCTGGGAAGTGCTGGAGTGGATCAAGAATCAGCCGAATCGTCCCATCGTCGTCGTCCTCACAATTCTCGAAAACGCTGCTTACAAGAAAAAAGCGCTTGCGATGGGCGCCGATGAATTCCAGGTCAAGCCGTACACTGAGGAAGGGCTACAAAGTTTTCTGAATTGGTTGAGTGGATTTTGCGACAGCCGTCAACAGGTCATGCGTGCCCATTCCTCCGAACCCAAGCACGCCACTGGCAAGTAGTAATCTTCGTTACGGCGGCGTTCTATCGCCCGACAACGTCTTCCTAGATGTTGCTTCCTCGCGCAACTTTCCGGTAAGCTGCTCTCATGAAGTCCTTCGCACCGGGACAGTTTCCGACGATTCGTCCGCGGCGTCTCAGGCAATCGCCTGCATTGCGCCGTCTGGTCTCCGAGACGCGATTGAGCCCGCAGCAACTCATCCTGCCGCTTTTTGTCCGTCCCGGCAAACGCCAACGAAAACCAATCGGCGCGATGCCCGGAGTATTCCAACTTTCGGTCGATGAACTGCTCAAGGACACCGAGAAGGCAATCGATGCTGGTGTCCCCGCGGTCATTCTGTTCGGGATTCCCGAGGAAAAAGATTCCAAGGCAAGTGGTGCTTACGCCGAAAACGGCATTGTGCAGCGCGCGATCCGCGCATTGAAGAAAGAATTTTCCGAACTGCTGGTCATCACAGACGTTTGCTTATGCGAATACATGGAGCATGGCCATTGCGGAATTGTCGATCGAACTGCCGCCAAAGGAATCGTAGTTAACGATGCCACCCTCCGTCTGCTGGCGGACACCGCCGCGAGCCACGCCGCTGCTGGCGCAGACATGGTTGCCCCGAGCGACATGATGGATGGCCGCGTGCGCGCCATCCGCGAGCGCCTGGACCACGAAGCATTCACTGATATTCCAATCATGGCCTACTCCGCCAAGTACGCCTCCGCCTTCTACGGCCCCTTTCGCGAGGCAGCCGAATCCGCCCCAAAATTTGGCGACCGCCGCAGCTATCAGATGGACCCGCCAAACGCCCTCGAAGCTTTGCGCGAAGCCGCCCTCGATATCCAGGAAGGCGCCGACATCATCATGGTTAAGCCCGCGCTCGCTTACCTCGACATCATCTATCGCATCAAAACCGAATTCGGCTATCCCACCGCCGCGTACTGCGTCAGCGGCGAATACTCCATGCTCAAAGCCGCCACCCAAAAAGGCTGGCTCGATGAGCGTGGCGCGCTATTGGAAACCCTCACCTCCATCCACCGCGCCGGCGCCGATATTCTCATCACCTACGCCGCCGTCCAAGCCGCCCAATGGCTCAAGACCGGCTAAATGCCCGGTGGAGTCCGGCCAGGCGACGCCGGAGCGGGTCTAACATAGAAGCCAAGGGTAACCTCTGCCGATGTGCTGACAAACCAAGCCCTTCCATTCGGACACTTTTAAGATGTCCGGATCGCGAATATAAGCCCTACTCAGACCTTTTTTCGCCCTGTGCTCCTACCCAATATCCTGTCCAAAATCCGTGTTCATCCGTGTCCATCCGTGGTAGTATCCCCACTCTCGCGACGATGCTGATTGCTCGCTGACGCTCTAATGCCAGGTCGCAGCGAAGCCGATATTTTATTATGCGCCTGTTGTATCGGTGCCTCCTCGTGTTCGCGGCAGTAAACGCCTGCGCAAGCGATCTCGACACGATCGGTATTACCCTCGTTCGCAGCTTCGATCCCACGTTGCTCGGCACGGGAGTCCCCGTTGTCCAGGTCGAAGCCGAAGCGCCCGGTTGGGAAGTGAATCCCGCCGCTGTCGCTCAGCCAACCAGCCTTTTTACATGGCATTCTGCCAGCGGCACCAGCAGCACATTTCCGAATAGCGCCGGCGCAGAATCATGGCACGCCGACCAGGTTGGCGGAATCTTCTATGGCACCATTCAAGGCGCAGCGCTCGGCGTGCTTCACGTGGACAATTATGAAGCCGTTTACTTCATTTCGGATATAGTTCAGCCGGCGCTTTCGATTCCCGCAAACCTCGCCAATCAAAGCTTCACTCTCGCCAATCAGAATCTAACCGTAGACCAGGATTACGACGATTACGCAGCACGCTACAACGTTCTATTTGTCACCGGCGCCGGAAACGATGGAGCAGTGAAATCTCCCGGAACAGCCTACAACAGCATTGCGATCGCGGCCTATGGCGGCAGTTCCAGCGTCGGCCCAACTACCGACGGCCGTGCGAAGCCCGACATCACAGCGCCCGGCAGCCTGACCAGTTTTTCTGCCGCTCTGGTTTCTGGCGCGGCGGCCGTGCTCCTGCAGGCCGGCAATCGCGGTGACGGCGGACCGAATAGCGTTTCAGCGGCAAGTGATATTCGCCTGCTGAAAGCCTTGCTTCTAGATGGCGCGCAAAAACCCACCGGATGGACCAATTCAACCTCGACGCCCCTCGATCTGCGGCATGGCGCTGGAATCGTGAACGCCTTTCAATCCTGGCGGCAGCTTCGCGGCGGCAAACATTCCGCGCAAGCCTCAACTCAGGTCACCCTCGGCGGCGCGCATCCGCCGCCCAGCCCAACCGGCGCGTATGTCGATCGGAGAGGATGGGATTTGGCGACGGCGACCAGCACTGTTCCGCAAGATGGAATCAAACATTACTTCCTCAATGCGCAAGCCGCCCCGAATCGACTCTTCACATTTACCGCTACATTGGTATGGAACCGGCAACGCAGCCAAAGCACGATCAACGATTTGAATCTATTCCTGTACAATGACGATAATGGAGCGCTCGTGGCCAGCAGCCAAAGCCTGGTCGATAACGTCGAACACATTTACCTCACTAACTTGCCTCCGGGCACGTATGATCTGCAGGTATTCAAATCCGGCGGGCTGCTCAACCGCGTTAGCAACGACGAAACGTACGCGTTGGCGTTCGACTTCGGGCCGCCCGAGCCCGCTCACTTCGTGAATACAAAAGTGCTTTCCGGAAATTTTCAATCCACCCTCTCGGGCGAACCAAATCAAAATTACGCAATACAAGCGACAAGCGATTTTCTCACGTGGACAACAGTGGCTAAAAACCAGACTTCATCCGCCGGAATTACCCAGTTCTTCACTAGTGCCTCAACCTCGCCGCGTTTTTTCCGCGCACTGGAACTGCCCTAGCGGACGAGAAAGCGCCAGAGGACTGGCGCACTCCAAGACGCTTCGCGAGTACTCACGCTCTTGAAACTCCGAAGGTCTTGGAGTGCGGCAGTCCTCTGCCGCTTTGGATCGCCCTCTTGCGTCCGACGCAACTTGCCTTCACTATTGCTACGCATGGAAACGTCAGATGCACTCGACGAACTGCTGACTTGCCGGCTGGATTTTCGCCACAAAGCGCTCGAACCTTGTTCGCTTCTCATTTTCGGCGCCAGTGGCGACCTCACCGCGCGCAAGCTCATGCCCGCGCTCTATCAATTGTTCATCGACAAGCAGCTTCCTTCGCCTTTTCGCATCATCGGTTTTGCCCGCAGTCCAAAAACCGATGCCGTGTGGCGCGAAGAAATGCGCGAGGCGCTCGAAAAGTATTCCCGCACAAAACCCATCGATCCGAAGCAGTGGGAGATCTTCGCTTTGCTGCTCTCTTATGCGCAAGGTGACTACGGGGACAAGAAATCCTACAGCCATCTCGGTGCGCGAATCAGGGAATCTTCGTCCGAAGCCTTAAAGCGAAACCTCTTGTTCTACCTGGCAACGCCCCCGAGCCAGTTCGCCGAAATCGCCGAACACCTGCACATCGCGCAATTGCTCGCCAAAGGCGACTCCGCCGATTCATGGAAGCGAATCGTCATCGAAAAACCTTTCGGACACGATCTCGCCTCTGCGCAGCAACTGAATCAGGAGTTGATGCGTTTCGTTTTTGAGAAGCAGATTTACCGCATTGACCATTACCTCGGCAAAGAGACCGTTCAGAACATTCTCGTGTTCCGGTTTTCAAACGCTATTTTCGAGCAGCTTTGGAACCGCCAATCGGTCGATCACGTGCAGATCACGGTCAGTGAACAGCTCGGTGTTGGCGCGCGCGGCGGTTACTACGAAGAAGCTGGCGCTCTTCGAGACATGGTGCAAAATCATTTGCTGCAAATCATGGCACTCATCGCCATGGAACCGCCGGTCACACTCGAGGCCGAAAGCATCCGCGACGAGAAAGTGAAGCTTCTCAAATCAATCCGTCCTATCATGGATGTCGACAAGTCCGTCGTTCGTGGCCAGTACGCCGCCGCCAATCAGAATGGCCGCGCCCGCGTGGCTTACAGGCAGGAGCCAAACGTGAATCCCGGCTCCAACGTCGAAACTTTCGTTGCCCTTCGTTTGCTACTGGACAACTGGCGCTGGTCCGGTGTGCCGTTCTATTTGCGAACGGGAAAGAATTTGGCGCTGAGCGCCAGCGAAGTTCGCGTGCAGTTCCGGCCTCCGCCGCATGTGCTTTTTGCCGCCCAATGCGGACCCAAGCTCGACGCCAATGCCATCACCTTGCGGTTGCAACCGAACGAAGGAATCACGTTGCGTTTCAATGGAAAAATTCCCGGCACCTCTCTCCAGCTTCGTCCTGTGCGAATGCACTTCAGTTACAACACCGAATTCGGCGCGTATACGCCCGAAGCCTACGAACGCCTTCTGCTTGAGGCTCTGGCGGGCGATGCGACTCTGTTTATTCGGCGCGATGAAGTGGAAACCGCGTGGAGCATCGTTGATCAGATTCGCGCCGCGTGGCAAAGCCGGCCGCTCACGGATGGTGAATTATATCCGGCCGGCTCATGGGGTCCGGCGGCTGCCGACCAACTCCTTGCCGCCCGCGGCCACGCATGGCGAAATCCGCAGCCTGAAGCCGCTGCCGAACCAAAAGCAATGACACGGTAGGGCGCGCTGTCCCAGCGCGCTGCGGCTCATGAGGACACCGAGTCCTACCTCGTTAGGGATTTGCTGGCACAAGCGTCGAATCGGCCGGACTAACGCAACGATAATCATCGGCCAATTGCGAGATTTCTGCCCGCAGTTTCTCCTGGTTTTGCCGAAGTTTGGCTATTTGTTCGAATCGACCAAGCATCGCGATTTCGCGGCCGAGCACGGGCGCGAATCGGCTCGCACTGCGCCAGAACGTTAACGCCAGAAGGCCTGCCACTGGCATGCAGATCGTCCAGAACCAGGCGAATGTAGGCGAGATTTGCCGGGCAATTACAATCCAGGCAATGAAGTACCACCAACCATAAATGGGGATGCCGACCAGCAACCGTATCAACGCAATCGTGGATCGTCCCGGCGCCTGTACGGTCCGCGCCGCAAGCCGCGTGATCAAAAAGGGCACAAGGTGGTGAATCGTCCCTGGAAGCGCCACGAAGAAGCTGATAACCAAAGCCAGCGCTCTCCAAATGAGCCGCGCTAGCAGGACCGCGCCGCGATAGCGCAGGAAGTCCGAAGTGACGTCCAGGCCTACCGATGCCAACGCTTCGTGATGATGCCGCAATAGCCATGCGATCGCATCCGCGCGTTCACGGTTCGTCGCGAAGTAATGGTTGATCGCGTCAGCGATTCGTTTCCGTTGATACAACTGAGGCAATGGCGAGCGGGAGTTCCCCTCAGGTGGATGCAGCAATTCCAGGTCTTGCAGGTATGCTTCGAATTCAGCCTCTGCAAGATGGGTCGTGAGTTGTTTCAGCCGTTCGCCGATTTCATTCGTGAGCTCGCGCATCGCTTTGCGCTCATCCAGGCGAATACTCTCGATCCACTCCTCGGCCGGAATCGGCTCGCCTACATTCACCCAGACTGCGCTCCGGAAGCGCTCCTTGCGTTCGTAGTTGATACCGACTGGCACGATCTTGAGCGATTTCGCGCCCTCTTTAATTGCCTGAACCGCGATGCGCGCTGCCCCAGTCTTTACTTGCTCGATTCGCAGAAGATCGTGGCTCTTGCCCTCCGGAAAAATCCCGACCACTTCGCCTTTCAGAAGCGAAGCCGCACTACTTGTGAACGTGACGGCGTTTTGTCCTACCTGCGAAGGATCGTCGGAGGCGCGGTATGCCGGCAACATTCCCAAAGCCTGCAGCGCAGGCCCAAACACCGGAATGTTGAACAACGGCGCTTTCGCCAGAAAATGCACCGGCCGCCCCGCGGTTCGTCCCAGGATCACCGCATCGAGGAGAGAATTGGCATGGTTGGCGACGAGAAGGAGCGGGCCACGTGAAGGAATGCGATCGCGATGCGTCGAAAATATCCGGTAATAATAGACAAGAACGAGTCTCCGCGCGAGCCATCGCGCCAAATCACCACCCCGGTTTCGAAGCCAATCCATACGCGTTTCAGTCACAGGGCAAACCGCCCCTGCCTTGTATATTATCGGCTTAACTCGCCGGCAGGATACCGGGATGTTATCGGGATGGGTGACGAGAGGCCACCGATTGTGAATGGACGCTATCCTCATCGGACGGCTGGCTGAAGGGGCATACCCCTTGAGGGGGTGAATTAGGTGCAAGGCCGCAAGGACCCGCATAAACATTGACTGGAATGAACTTTTTAGGTGCAAGACTAGGTGCAAGGCAGGCGCAGGTGAGTTGTAATGGCTGCAAGAAACGATCACGGCTGCGCGCAAGGGGAGTAGCGATTGCCAATCTCAAGGCCGGTTTGGATTTAAGCTCTCGATCTGGCGGTGGATGCTGGTGAGACGGCGTGAGACTTTTTCGCGGAAACTGGCAAGGGCGGTCTCCCATTCGACGAGCGCTGGTTCGCCGCGCTGCCGGATCGCGGGCCGGAGAGTGGCTGCGAGTTGGTCTAGACGCGGGTTGATCGACTCCGGCGTGAACAGCTTTCGGGCCAGTTTGGCGAGTGCGGCGTGATAACGCTGGCGGCCTTCGGGTGTAGTGAGCAGGGCGTTGATGAGGAGGCTGTTGATGGGACGGAGAAGGTTGCCATTTGGATCGCGGAAGGTTTGGTCCATACCGTGAGGGATGAAGATCATTTTGGTTGTGACCGGGTCATGGTAGATTCGGTAGTTGCAGCGGTTCATTGTGTAGCCGTCCCAATGCCAAATGAACATTTCCATGGCGACGAATTGGACGAAACGATCTATGTCGAGGAGTTTGTCCAAAGCGTGCAGACGTTCGGTTGCGTTTGTAAGGCGGGCGGCTTCGGCCAATATGCGGAGATCGGATTGATCCGTGACGCTGCCATTGTCCTGATCCAAGCCGTCACTAATGCCCTGCCGGACGCCCTCATAGAGATTGCCTGTTCCGTCGCCGAATTCGCGCTTCAGGAATGTTTCGTTTAAGGCTTCGACCATGGTATAGATCCCAAGATTGCGCCCATTGAAGGTGACCTGAGCAAAGCCCGCTTCGGGCGCAATCAGGGCGGCATCTCGGAAAAGTTCATTGGCGAGCGCCTCGGAGACAAATGTTGGATCCTGCAAGCAACTGTTCAGCAGGATTTTCGTACGTCCGAGGAATTTCTGGCCCGACGTATATTTGTTGAATTTAATGGCGAAGCTCGGCTTTTGGTCCAGCGGCAGAAATATGCCCATTCCTTTTAGGCGGAGTCCCACATTCGGGTAGCTGTTGGTTCCAATCGTTAGCGTTGCAGAAACATACTGGCGCGCGTCCCGCTTTAGCTCGTACGTGGAGTTGGAACTTGTTTGGATATTGAGGCGATAAACCTCGCGCCCGAGGGACTGAAAGCCCTCAGCGCACTGGCCCGTGCGCATCAAGCAAAAGACCATCAGAACTGCGATTTCGGCGCGGTCACGAAAGATGTTCAGTTTTAAAATGTGATCGAAACCACTCAAGGGTCTAGAGCACGTGAATATCATCAAGTTCAATTCGAACGCCGTTCTGCTCTTGAATTATTGTGAGCTGGAGAGAAAGATCTGAACGACCCTCTTCCCGGGTCCATAAAGGCATAACTATCGACCAACTGGGTAACGTGGCATTGATTATTGGCACCACGTCCATTAGAGCGAATGCTTCTGGAGGCGGGCGAGTTAGCGTCCTACGATAACGCGATATTGCGCGGGCGATTTCGTCGGAGCCCATCCGCACGCCACCTGTGAGTGATTCGAGTTCCGCGTACTCCTTACGAACAAGCAGATCGATCACCTGCTGAACTGTTTCGCGCAGAAGTTCAGGTAGCTGCATCAATCAACGACCTTACTCGCAGAAGAACTCGGCCACGGGAAGATAATCAGCCTCTAATTTGATTACCTCTCGCTCGACAGTCGTTCTAAGAAAGTCTGGATTGTCTATCCAGGACTGGCAGCGACTAGCCCACTGATCGACACCACCGGCGTGCTGTACGACATTAATGGACGAGTGCCAGGACCGGATGTCGTTCACGAAATTTTTTAGGGAGGCGGTGGCCTCCTCCGGCCGGTTGCACCAAGCCAGAATAGCGATAATATCCTCGTAGAGTAGCAGAGGGTATCTTTCAAGGGGAGTTTGCATATGGCGGCGATACGCCTCCAGAACCTGGTCCGATGAAAGTGGACCACTCAAGGGCAAAGATGCTTGCCTCTGAAGCCGAGCACAGGCTTCGGCATATCGTTTGTCATGGAACATGGCGCGGATTGTGTCCGGAGCACCGGTTCTTTCTGTAAGGAGATACTGAGCCAAGGTGAGGGAAACAGTCGGGAATGGCGTAGCCAGGCAATGGACATGGAAAGTGGGTCGGTAAGCTTCATTGCCCGAATCTCTGTCCAAGCAGATTCCAGAGAGCAGGGGTCCAACTCGTCGAAGAAGGCGCATTGGTTGATAGACGCCTAGCCCTGGGAGCAGCCCCGCCCAATCTTGTGTGATCTTCGCTTTGATTTCGTCGGTCAGTTTCATGGATTAATTTCGATCACTCTTAGGCCAGGAGGTCCGTGGTGCGTTAACATCTGTGCACGACTGGGCGAAAGTCCGGGCGGGGAAACGGTGAACTTCCAGTCGTAATTTAGATTCACGTTCACATCTAGAACATCTAGTCTTTTTGAGCCTTTGGTTCCGTAATCCACCTTTCGACCATTGAGCCAACTTGATTCGGTCACAAGACCTTGGTTCCCATAAATCCCCTGATACTTATCGAGCAGTCGCCTCGCGTAAGTGTGTTTCGCAGTTCCGGCGAAGCGTCCCACTCCGCCAACAGCGTTTTCGGCGCGGGTTGTTACTTGCTGAATTAGTCTAGCGTTAGATCGAAAGGATCCTAGGAATCCGGCTCCTCTAGCCAGCCCTCCCCCTCCGGCGGTCAGGGCTGTAAAGATCAGGTCTTGCGGCATGTCGGCGAGCCCGGGTGCGAATGCCGTGCCCACCCATTTGGGGTCAACGAAGTTTGCGTGGATGTCAGCAGGTGGGAGCGGCGCGTTAAACGTGACGTGCCACGCTGTTTCGGGTTCGGGTTCCGGGCGCTCAAACGAGGAGAAGCTGAAGTGCGGGGTTTCCGCCCCGTTCATCGCAACGTTAACGTCGAGATAGAGGTTGATGCCCAGGCCTGCTGGCGCGGTGGCCGAAGGCAAAGCGTTTAGGACACCTACAGGATAATAGTAATCCGAGACGGCCGCCGGGAATTGGACATCTGAGCCCGCGTATGGATTTTGGTGGTACGAAGGCTCATACGAAAACTGGTAGGTGTTAATCTCGATCACGTATGCCGGTGGGTAGGTATCCCACATGGGACCTTCCTCAATATAGCCGCTGGGATCCATGAACTTCTCAGGATTGTTTAAGGCGTAAGTGTACCGGTTGAGAGTTTGCGGATTATCCAGAGATGGCCCAATCGGGTCGGGCTGGGTGAATCTGCCGAGTTCGGCGTCGTAGTACCGCGACTGGTAAAAGTAGAGGCCAGTTTCAGAGTCGAAGGGCTGGCTGGTGTAGCGGTGGGTGATAGCGAACGCGCCTGGATTGTTTGTGAGACGAGTAGTTCCGTAGGCGGTGTACTCGTACTGCTGGACCAGGATGCCGTTGGTGTCGGTAAGGATATTGGAGGAGTCCAGATGATCCTGAAGGTAATAGTAAAAGACTGAGCCAGGCGGACGGGCGGCCTCGAAAGTCGCGATTAATTGGCCATCGACAACGACATGGCAGAGTTCTTTGCCATCGCGGACTTCGTAGCTATCGCCAATCCAAACTGTGAGCCCGGCATAGCTGCTGTTGCGCCAGAGGCGGGTGCCGCCATCGGCGTAGCCAAAGGTGATCATCGGGCTAGGGCAGTAAACTCTGACGAGGCGATTTTCTTCGTCGTATTCGAGAGTTTGGATGTCGCGCATGGTCATGTTGCCGCAGGCGTCATAGTCGTAATTCTTGCCGTTGGCGCCCGATGTCGCATGCGCCTTGTTTGCGCTGTAGGAATAGGTGCCTGTGCCGGAATCTCCGTTAATCAAAACGTTTCCGATGGGATCGTACGAGTAGCTGCGGGTGCCCAAAGCGGTCGAGGTTACGGCCGTTAATCGATGCAGATCATCATAGGAGAGGCTTGAGAGCGTTGCGGAACCAGGGCCGCTTATTCGGACCCCGTCCGTCAACTTCTTAAGATTGGAGACCTTGTCGTACTCGTACGTGAGGTTCTGAAGGCCCGTCGTGGCAGTTGCTACTTTATTTTTAAGCCGTTTGGAGTTGGAATAGAACTGGAAGGCGATCTGCTGATTGGTACCGTATTTGACGGAGGTGAGCTGGCCCAGTTCGTTGAATTGAGGCAGCGAGTAAAAGGTTTCGTTGGCGGCAGCTCCTGAGTAGCCGTAGACGCGGTTGATATGGCCGGCCGTGTCGTGCTCGTATTTGATCTGGTTGACAGAGGCACCGGGATAGGTAAGCAACTGAAGACGATCAGCATCATCATAAGCAAATTGCGCGGTATAGGTGGTTGCGTTGGTATTCAGGTGTCGGCTGCTTATTATTGCGCGCCCTCGAGCATCGTAGCCGAGTTTGGTCCAGCCCTCGCGATCAGTGACTTTGAACAAGTCGCCCTTGAAAACTGGATATGTCGGGTCGCCTTGATTCGAGTCGTAAACGTAGGTGCTGGTGGCGGCAAGGACGCCGTTACTGTTATAGATGTTTCTCGCGGTTAGGCGTCCGAGCGGATCGTCAGTGTAGACAAATACCAGCTTTTGACCTTTGGCATCGATTTGCTGGACGAGGCGATTGGCGGAATCGTACGCGTAACTCCATGTGCCCATGTCCGGATCGGACATTGATGTTTTGCGCCCAAGATTGTCGTACGCAATTTGGGTGACGTTGAGAGCGTGGTCTGTGACGTTGGTGAGATTTCCAAGGAGGTCGAATTTGAAGTACGTGTTGTAATTTCCTCCGCCCGTGACCTCAGCAATTTGGATAATACGACCGTACGCGTCTTCATAGTATTTTTTGATCTTCCCTTCAGGATCAGTGACGACTGTTGCCCACAGTGTGCTCCCGTCTTTGAATTGCACAATAGTCGAGCCGAGTGGAGAGCCGGTATCGCCTCCCGTAGCAGTGAGATCATCGGTGAGGGCGCCGTTTGAATCGAAAACCGCCTGAACGGCCGGAGTGACTTTATACGCGCGGCCGATCGGATCGTATTCGGTATAGGTGCCGAGTCGCGTGCCAGTGACGATCGTAAATCCGGCTCCTGAACTGAAACGGCCGAGCGTCGCAAATAGCGGGCTTCCGCGTTCGTCGTAGAATTGATCCGTGACCCGAAATCCATTCACCTCGGATTCAACACGAGTCTGGATGGGCCGGCCAAGGCCGTCGGCATAGACGTACGTTTCGTGACCGTTGACTGGATCGACAGCGTCATTGATCTGGGAACGAACGTAATTATATGAGAAATTGCCGGACGTGCCGCCGAGGTTATACGAATAGCGTTCGCGCCAGAGCGTGGGCGTGGCGTACGGAGCTGTGGAGATGAGAGTTTCCGTTGGTCGAAAGAACACATCGTAGTTATTCGATGAGACCAGGCCCTTAGGATCGATGGAAAGGAGTAGAACTCCTGATATGGGATCGTATCGGAACTGGTTGGTGAAACCGCCGGTGACAGTTTGCTCTACGAACATTTGATACGTCTGATCATACGTGTTGGTGATCGTAATTCCGACGGCATCGGTGATACGGAGCGGATTTCCGTATTGATCGTAAGTTATTGACGCGCTCGTAATGTAAACGGAGTTGCTCAACCAAACCTGCTGGTTGGTGAGATTTCCCCGCGAGTCGTATGTGAACAGCGTCTCGCGCAATTTGTTTGCTCCTGCCGAATCGGAGGTGACTTTATTAGTGGAGGGTCTGTTCAGTATCTCTCCCAAAGCGGCATAGATCGTGTGAGTGTAAATGGAGTCGTCATTGGGGCTGTCCGTGAACGTGTGGGTTGCCGCATCGACGCTTGTGACCTCTCCGAGGTTTGAGACCTTCAGGATATTGCCAGTTGCGCTGTCATATTGAAACTGCTGGGCAGTCGCGCGATAGTTGCTCAAGCCTTCGTAATCCATTGTTATTGTCTGCGAAATGAAGGGAAAGCACCAGCCGTTTGCATGAAGCGCAATCTCCTCGACCTTATTGAGAGTAAGATTGTAAAGCAGACCGTTGGTACCAATGACCTCAATCCGAAACGGAATCCCTTTCTTTGCTACCGACGTTGCGTCGTGGTACTCCCCCAGGCTAGAATCATCCATTCCTCCGCCCTGGTGGAAGTACACAAATTTCGTGGTCCCCAGTGAGTCCGTTATTTTTGTGCGCTGGAATCCGCGGAATTCGCGGCGCTTGTTGTCCCACATGCCACCACGGTAGGAATAGGTGGTCAGGTTTGTGTTTCCAAACCCGTCGCGCGTCGCCACTGTTTCGACCACATAGATGACAAAGGGCAGAAGCGCTTTCGCGCCGTCGGCCCAAGGATCGCCGGTGGTGAGAAGCTTGTCGCGATTATTGAATTTAGTGGAAGGCGTATACGTGATGTCCACCTTTCCTCCAATGCCGTTGTTGATTTTGCTCAGGAGGTCTGGAAAGGGACCCTTATTCAACTGGATCCACCAACCAGAAGTCGACGCCCAGTAAATGCGATCAGGCAAGCCGTCGCCGTTGACATCTATCAGGTCGACCTTTGTGATATTATGTAGATCGGGTTTCTCATCGGTCCCGCCCTGCACCTCGACGTACGATGGACTGCGCCAGTACCAGTACGCCTGTGAGCTCAGTGGACCGAAAGGGTAGAGTGCAGTGAAACCCGATCCGGTATTAAACTGAACCTGGAAGTAGTCGTACGGGCTCGAGCGGCTCCGCATCACACGGTCCGGCAAGCCATCACCATTTATGTCCAGGAGCGTGCATTGCACGGTATAGCTAAGGCTTGAATCCACAGCGTGAGTTGCATAAGGACAATACCATGACGTGGCCGTTCCACCCTGACCGTCGATGGGGCCCCAAGGCGATTCGGGTCCTGAGAAACCAGCGCCGTTGTTAAACTGCACCTGGAAATAGTCAAATGGCGGAGAGAATTTCCTCAGGACGCGGTCAGCGAGGCCGTCGCCGTTAATATCGGCGAGCATTGCGAAAGTGGTATTGTCAGTCCATCCATCCGTTTCATCCCTCTCGATATAAACGGCGGACGGGCTGCTCCAGTGCATGTTATCATTTTGATTCTGGCTGACGAGTGTTCCCCATTTCCGCCAAGGCAGAAAGCCCGTTCCCGTGTTTTGCTGGACAACAAAGTAGGAATAAGGCGCACTTTCTTTGCGCATCACACGATCCGGCAATCCGTCGCCGGTCATATCCAGAAAATCGACAAAAGTGGAACCGTTTGGTGCTGGTGAGATCGTGGCCGTGATGCCGTACCAAGGATCGATGCTCGGGCTCTCATACTGCACCGGTCCCCAGTTGGCATATGCATAGAATGAGGCCAGCGCACCGGCCAAGCCCTTATTAGTCTCAATCAACCAATCGGAGCCTGAGAGATTTTTCTCAACGCGATCCGGGTACCCATCGCCATTAATGTCAGTGAACATGATAGTCGTAACCCGGTATAGCGGTTGGAGCTCGACCCCACTCCGGTCAAGGCCGCCCCAGTCCCAAGCGGTTTGATTTTGACTTGTCAGAGGGCCCCAACCCTTTAACGTGCTTTCGAAGTTTCCACCGTTATTTCTTTGAGCGTAGAAGCGGTCGTAAACCGGGCCGGTCGTCGGCATGATGCGTTCCGGCAAACCGTCGCCATCAATGTCCTGCAGCCGTACAGGAGTGGATATTATTTGGGTCTCGACATCTTCGAACGCGGTGCTGATCCCGGCATAGTCTTCGCCTGAGGCCTGATTATTAACAACCCAACTAACGGCAGATTCGAATTCGAACGGTTTTACTTGGTAAGTAAAGGTCAAGGGTGGGAGCGAATCATCGTCAGTGGGCCCGTACACGGTAACGGTGCTAAGCAGTGAACGGAACGTAGAGGGCGAAGGGATGTAGCTCAGAGCGTAACGACGAAGCCGATTGCCGTTGACCTTGATGGAAACCGATGATAAGCGCTTCGTGAGCTGAACGCGATAATTGCTGCGAAAACTTATCGGTTTGTCGTCGCGATCTTCGAGAAAGAATGTGAGCCTGTGATCTGCCGTGATTGGCTGCGAGTTTGTGTTTCCATTATAGAGAATCTGGTAAGGATACAGAAAACCGTCGAAATTTGTGTAAATGATGCTGGTTTCGTTGCCGTTAGCGTCCACAACCCGGTTGAGCGCCCAGCGGAAGGTTCCTTTGCTCAGATTTGTAGTCCAGCCGACGCGAGTATTTTCCATCCGGCTGTCCCACGTCGCCCCAAAAAGGAACTTGCTACCGCTTTTGTCCGTGACTTCCCAGTAGTAATTGTCTTTGCGCAGGAATTTGAGAAACGTGCTGTCAATTTCGTTGCGATATTCATCTCCACCCACGTTCACCAGAGAACCGCTAACACCGCCAAGGTTAAAGATGAACCCGCCGCCGTCATCGTACTCTGAGAGCGCGTCTGCGCCGCTCCATTTGACCGGCACGTGTTTTTTGGTGTCCCGCTCGATGTAGCCGATATCCAAGGACCAGCCGACTCCACACCAGCCGTTGCCGATCGAGGAATTATACGTGAGGGCCGGGTTCGGAGCGGTCCCCTGGCGGGCGGGAGCAACGGCTATAGGGATCGAGTACGAGACCCTTCCGGTGAAGAGATCAGTCAGGAAGTTCAGAATATCACTGGCTCCTGGGACGCTGGAACCACTGCCCGACGCTCCAACAGTACTTGAGCTCGCCGAGGAAGCGCTGGAGGCTGTTGACGCTGTGCCAGTCGTATCTCCACCGACCGGTTCAGGCGGTGGATCTGTAACAACAGGATCGGTTCCGGTCTGGTCCGGAGGCGGTGGCGGAGGAGGTGCGACATCCTGAGCTTTGGCGGAGGTTAGGAGGATTGAGAATACCAGCAGCAGGATCGCGCAGCGGCTACGTTTCGCGGTCATCAACATAAGCTGTCCTTTGGTTATCGGGTGAAGAGAAAACGACCCCTTCAACCCATGGTGCTGACCTAAGCCGCTGACAGGCCCTGCACGAGAGCGAATCGGAATAAGCGAGCAGCACGGACGGCACGCTTCAGTTCGCGAAACTTTCCTTTTCCGACCCTTACCATCTTCGATGCCCTTCAGCGGCGAGTGCGACGAAAGCGAAATCCGAAAACGGTGTCAAGAGGAAAAATGCCAACAGAAAAAAATGGCGCGGGCGGGTCAGGGAAGCGCTTCAGCGCAGATCGAGAAACGCGCCGCAAAAAGTTATCTGGAGGCGTGCTGCTCAGGGGTCTTTAGCGGAACAGGGATAAATGTTTTGATCAATTCGCCCTTCTCGGCTTCGTAAAGCCGTATTTTGCCGTCGAAGCCGCCGGTTGCGACCTGATTGGTGGTTGGACGAAACGCCAGAGCGAAAATCGCGCCTTCATGGCCTTTGAGCGTGGCCACGCGCTTACCATCGCTGCTGTTATGAATCCGCACCTCGGGACCTGCGCCACCGACGGCGAGCAGTTTCCCGTCTCCGCTGTACGCCACAGCGTGAACGGGACCCGGCAAGCGCTCGAACTCCTTGCGCAAGTTTACGTCATTATTGGCCGCTGTGCGCCCCTGGTTGTCTGAAATTTTGTACGTCCGTGCCATTCCCAATTCTCCCGCGTACGCGACCACGTCCTCCTTTGGATGGCGGACCATGCTTAGGATTGGTTCGACCAGCTTATTAATATCGTCAATGAACTGGCCGTTGGAGGCGTCGATCATCTTCATCGCGCGATCTCTGCTGCACGTGACGAGCCGTTTGTCGTCAGTCGTCCAAATCGTTCCAAAGACCCAGTCGCTGTGGTTATCAAATTTAAGCAACTCCTTGCCATTAGACGCCGAAAGCACGCGCACAGTTTTATCGGCGCAGCCTACGGCAACGCGATCGCCACTGTGGGACCATGAAATTCCGTAGACGGAATCATCCGAAATCTTCCAGGCTTTTTGAGGGCCATTCGTGGGATTTGCATGCATGCTTTCCGCAAGATCCCAAATCTGAATCTCGCCGAACCGTGCCGGCGCGCTTCCCGCAACGGCCAGAGATTTTCCATCGGGCGAAAAGGCCATGGATTCAATGCGGGGCGATTCGCCCATGAGGCGCGCTACCAGATTTGAACCGCCCGACGAATGCAAAAGCACTTCGTGATAACCCGATACGGCCAACAGCTTGCCATCCGGCGAGTATGACAGCGCGGAAATGATCGGCGGCACTGCGTAGGTGGGCAGCTCGGCCAGCCTGAACGAGTTCGCGTTTGCAGGCGTGTCGTCCTTCGCGCCCTGGTTGATCCAGCGTTCTATCAGCGCCACTTCATCCTTCGTGAGCGGATCGCCCTCTTTGGGCATCGATGGTTCCTCGCCGGAAATTTCGTCAATGATAGTGCTTTCTTTAGGATCACCAGGTTTGAAAGCCGGTCCATGCTTTCCTCCCTTTTTGAAAGCCTCGTACGTGGTCAGATCCAACTGGCCTTTGAGTTTCCCAGGATGGTGACATCCATTGCAACTTCGCTTGAAAATGGGAAAGACATCCTTGTAGTAGCTCACCGGCTTTTCTTCCGCGCCGAAAGCCGCTCCGGTGATCAATAGAATAAAAAACGTCAAGTACAGCCGCCAGTGGTATGAAAGCGGCAGAGGACTGCCGCACTCCAAAACCTGTCGGAATTTTGGGGACGTTGAGAGGCGCGAAGCGTCCTGGAGTGCGGCAGTCCTCTGCCGCTTTTGCCGCAGGAGCGACCGGACTTGTAGGACCAGTGTGGAAATGCGGAGCTTTCGCACGCATATGTCCGTCGCCCCGCTTAAAATGGTACCAGCATTCGCAGACATAAAAATTACTTCGCTGCGCTGCCGGACGCAGTCGCATTGGTGGCCGACGCCGTTGCGGTGGCAGCGGACTCCGTCGGCTCGGGCGGACTGATGATCAAGGTAATCGGCGAGCTCCGATGTTTGTAATTCCGGTCGTTGTGCATGCC
>Ga0066710_100000364_pt1 | contig 26193 bp, 29 predicted proteins | sample GraSoiAngelo_159_FD_79666 | JGI IMG/M metagenome (GOLD analysis project Ga0066710, IMG submission 79666) | Grasslands soil microbial communities from the Angelo Coastal Reserve, California, USA - 14_1009_16_40cm | ecosystem: Environmental > Terrestrial > Soil > Grasslands | place: USA... | reverse complement strand
GTTAATACGGACTGAGAAGTGGCCATGGAATACGACGTGACGAGGCTGGAGCGGATATGGCTGGGAAGTCGAGCTTCGAATCGCGCGCGGTGGCGCCACGGGACCGGTCGTATGGAAATGCACTAGATCGAACATGCAGAACACGAATGCGTGGGAAGGCACGCCGATCACTTTTACGCTCACATCGCAGGGAACGGGCACACGAGTCGATTTTTCCCAAACGGGCTATCGGGAATCGCCGTGTTATGAAGTTTGCAATCAGGGGTGGGTGTTCTTCGTTGGCACAAGTCTCAAGCAATACATCGAAACGGGGAAAGGAACTCGCTATCCCGAAATGCTGGACACGAGCAAGACCTGATCGCGACCTACCCGTGGCAACGCAATGAAGCCATTCCTCAAGGTCGGCGTAGTCGCGATCGGGTACATTGCCGCCTGTCTCGTTGCGTCCGCAGCTGTCGGCATCCGCCTAGCGAACTCGAGCGGCCCCGACGCTCAGGCCTCAAGCGGCATGTACGCGTTTGGCGACGCACTTCTCGTCGTCGCCGTATTCGGTGTCGCCGCTCTCGTGCCCACGGGCGCAGCACTCTTCTTTCTCAGACCCTATCGTCACTTCTGGACGGTGCTCTCGGCCTTCGGCCTAGGTGTAGCGGTCACGGGTCCTACGGCAGTTGCCCTCTTGGCCATCGGTAGGCATGCGGCGCCTTCGCCTATCGCGACATGGGCTGGGCTCTCTGTGCTCAGGATCCTGGTCGCGCCACTCCTCGCACTCACGTTTCTCGTGTGCACAGTCCTCTCGCCGTACCGCTTCCCTCGCTTGGCGTTCCTCGCGGTAACCGTTATGGAGGCGGCAGTGAGCGCGTACGGAGGGTTCGTCTGGTTTGTCCCTCTGTTCTTCCACAGCCCATAGGTGCACCTCCAAGGCAATGCCCACCTCCTCGGTGAGCAGCCTAGGTGGTGTCACCCATGTTCCGGTCTGATGTGTTACCTATTGTACCCGGTTTGTACCGCGGATCAATTGCCTTACGAGTGGATGAAGCGGCGATGTGATGAGGAAGGTAATCGGCTTGAAGAGAGATCTCTGCAGTACGGCTCGAGGTTCGAAGTCGTCAAGAATTTCCCGGCCGAACGTGAGCTCGTCCACGAGTTGGCTGGAATCGCAGATCAGGTGGTCTACGGAGAGTACGCTCGAGAAGGCTATTGGACGGTGAGTTACACCACCCGGGACCTGGCGGCCCTGGCTGCAGGCAGGCAATGAGCGAGCGAGTCGTCTTCCGCGAATTCAGCTCGCGAGGTGCCGCGGAGGTCGTCCGCGAGCTCCTGGTGGCCAATGGAATCGAGGCATTCGTGATCTCGGACGACTGTGGGTCGGTGGATCCGGCGTTGTCGTTCGCGCGAGGCGTGCGGCTCCTCGTTGCCGCCGACGACCTGGCGGTCGCGGAGGAAACCATCGCGGCGGGGATGGCGATCGCCGATGACGGTAAGGACGAAGAAACGTGGATGGTAACCATCGAGAAACTGCACGATCTGCCGCCGGCCCTGCTCGCTGAGCTCGTCGCCGAAGCTGAGCTTGCCGGCCTGCGGTTCCCATGCCGCCTGGTCGTCGAGTGGACGAGCGGCGCCAACCGGTTCGACCGGCCCGGCGAAGCGCTCTTCGCCGCGCGTGTTGACGGTCAGATAGTCGGGGTGTGCGGGCTCAACCGGGATCCGTATACCGCCGAAGCGCGGGTGGGCAGAGTGCGTCACCTCTACGTGCTCGAGGCGCACCGGCGTCACGGCGTGGGCCGCCGGCTGGTTGCAGCCGTCATGGCGGCGGCGTGCAGCACGTTCGATCGCCTGCGACTGCGCACCAACAACCCCGAGGCGGCGAGCCTCTACGAGGCGATGGGGTTCAGCTGCGTCGGGGAGGCGGATTGCACGCATGCTCTCGACCTGCGCGGCGTTCAGGCGGACGGCGGATAGGTCAGCCGCATGGCACGGAACATCGAGATCAAGGCGCGGATCGAGAGTGTCGAGGCGATGGCCCCGAAAGCGGCCGCGCTCGCCGACCACGGCCCGACAGAAATCGTGCAAGACGACACCTTCTTCACCTGCGCGAGCGGCCGACTGAAGCTCCGCGCCTTCTCAGCCATCGAGGGTCAGCTCATCTTCTACCGTCGGCCCGATCGGATCGGGCCGAAAGAGTCCTTCTACGTCACCTCGCCCACGTCGTCGCCCGACACGCTGCGCGAGGCGCTGACGCTCGCGTACGGCCAGGCCGGTCGAGTCCGCAAGCGACGCACCTTGTTCCTGGTCGACCGGACGCGCATTCACCTGGACACGGTGGAAAACCTGGGGCATTTCCTGGAGCTCGAGGTGGTATTGGCTGAAGGCGAGCGTTCGGAAGCCGGTGTCGCGGTTGCGCACGCCTTGCTGGGCAAGCTCGGAATCTCGGCGAGCCAGCTCGTCGAACGGGCGTACGTCGATCTGCTCAACGACCGCGCGCCTGACCCGCTGACACCCGATCGAGCGGAAGGATCGAGCGACTGACCCTATGACCGAGTGGTTCGCCGACGATTCGTTCTGGGCCGAGCTCTACCCCTTCGAGTTTGCCGAGCCGACCTTCGCGACGGGCGAAGCGCAAGTCGAACGGGCGATCGCCCTGAGCGGCGCCCAGGGCGGGGACGCGCTGGACCTGGGCTGCGGCCCGGGGCGGCACGCGATCCCGCTCGCCCGGCGAGGCTTCCGCGTGACGGCCGTCGACCTCTCCGAGTTTCATCTCGCCAAGGCCCGGGAACGAGCCGGTGCGGAGAACGTCTCGATCGAGTTCATCACGTCGGATATACGCTCGTTCGTCCGGCCGAACGCATTCGACCTCGCGCTGAGCATCTTCACCTCGTTCGGCTACTTCGACGACCGCCAGGACGATCTTAAGGTGTTGCAAAACGTCTATCGCAGCCTCAGACCGCAGGGCACGCTGGTGATGGACGTCGTAGCGAAGGAACGCCTGGCGAAGGTCTTTGATCCCACGACCTCGCAGCGGGCACCCGATGGCGCCCTCCTGGTCGAGCGGCACGAGATCGTCGACGACTGGACGCGGGTGAGAAATGAATGGCTCTTCGTCAGGGCCGGTCGTGCGCGCACCTTCACGTTCACGCTACGCGTCTATTCGGGCCAGGAGCTCAAGGATCTTTTGAGTGCCGCCGGATTTGCCCGGACGCGGTTGTGCGGCGGCCTCGATGGACGGCCCTACGGCCTCGAGGCCGAGCGGCTGGTCGCCGTGGCGACCAAATGACTGAGCACATCCGCGATGCGCGCCGGGGCGACGGTGACGCGATCCGCGAGGTCACCCTGGCGGCCTATCAGGAGTATGCGGCGAGCATGCCGGCCTTGTGGAACGGCTATCGGCAGAACATCGTGGCCACCCTCGCGGACGTTGGGCCGGCCGAGCAGCTCGTGGCGGAGCACGACGGCACCATCGTGGGCACGGTGTTGCTCTATCCGCCGCGACGCCTGACGTCTCCCCAGGGCGACCCAATCGAGATGCCGTGGCCGGAGATCCGCCTGTTGGCCGTGGCGCCCGCTGCGCGCGGTCGCGGCATCGGCGCGGCGCTCGTGCAGGAATGTGTGCACCGCGCGCGCCGGTCCGGAGCACTCGTCCTGAGCCTCCACACGACGGACTTGATGAAGACGGCCATGCGCATGTACGCGCGCATGGGCTTTGTCCGCGCCCCCGAGCTCGACTTCCACCCGGCGCCGGGTCTCACGGTCAAGGGCTATCGCCTCGACCTCGCGCCGGCCTGATCCGCAGCCTGAACCGCGGTATACTCCCTCAGACGCGATCTTGCCCACAGGAGATGGGACATGCCCTACACGCCGGTTTCCCTCGACCACGTCAACATCTTCGTGCGCAATGCCGAGCGGTCGCACAAGTGGTACACGGACGTCTTCGGGCTCCATACCCAGGACACCATGACGTTTCCGGGAACCAGCAGGCTGCGCGCGGCCTTCCTCGCCTGCGACCCCGGACACGCCCACGACATCGCCCTCTTCGAAGTGGGTGACGACGCCCAGGGCCCGCAGAAAAAGCAGGTGGGTCTGAACCACGTCGCCTGGCGGATGGCGAATCTCGAGGACCTCAAGGAGATGTATTACAGGCTGAAGGCCAAGGATGTCCCGTTCAGCGTCTCGGACCACACCGTGTCAATCGGGATCTACTTCTCGGATCCCGACGGAAACGGCCTCGAAGTCTACTACGAGCAGCCGCGCCACGAGTGGCACCGGGAGCGGCCATTTTCGGAACAGGGCGCGAAGGGCCGGTTCCCCGGGCCTTGGGACGAGGTTCTGCAGCCGACGCCGGCCTTCCTGCAGACGTAACCCGCCGGCCCTGTCGCGATTCACGCGACGCCCTACGCGGACATCAACGCCGCGCTGCTCTGATTTTCGCGCCGCGGTATCCAGAGCCGCCCTTCCCGGCACTTCAGAGTGACCGGTGGCGACACCACGCGCGATCTCTCCCGACGGTATCGAGGGCGACGTGAAGGCCGCCCAGCGCGGCGACCTCGACGCCTACGGAAGGATCTTCGTCAGATTCCAGGACATAGCGTTCGCGGTGGCCCTGGCGAGGCTTCGCGAGCCCGCCGTCGCGCAGGACGTCGCGCAGGAGGCGTTCATCGAGGCGTTGATGAGCCTCGAGCGCCTGGCGGAGCCCGCGGCGTTTCCCGGATGGTTTCGGACCATCGTGGAGCGCCAGGCGAGCCGCGTGCTGCGCTCGCGTCGGCCGACCGCCGGCTCGTCGCCTCCGGAGGCGCCCACCCCGGTCGATGACGGGCCGGAGAGGAGTGCGGAGGTGGCGGAATTCAACAGCCCCAATCGCTTCGGGAAGACGCCACTGCACCGGGCGGTTCAGCGCGGCGCGATTGGAATCGTCGAGAGCCTGCGCGCCGCGGGCGCGGATGCTTCGCGGCAGGACCGTGAGGGGCACACGGCCCTCGACCTGGCCCGGCGTCAGAGCGATCCGCCGATCATCGCGGCGCTGTCGAGGGCCGTGGCGCGATGAGTCGCATCGATGACCTGCTCGGCGCCATCCGACGAGGCGACGCGAAAGCCGCCGACGCGCTGCTGGCGGCAAATCCAGATCTCGCGAACGCCAGGGACACGGGCGGAAACTCGCCGTTGCTCATCGCGACGTACGCGGGCAAGCAGGATCTGGTGCGCCTGCTCCTCGAGCGCAGCGCGCGCCCGAGCTTCTTCGAGGCCTGTGCCCTCGGGCTCGTCGCGGACGTCCGGCGACATCTACGGGAAAATCCCGGCGTCGTTGGAGCCTACGCCCACGACGGCTGGCCGCCGCTCCACCTCGCGGCGTACTTTGGCCATCGCGAGACCGCCGAGGCACTGCTCGACGCCGGAGCCGACGTGCTCGCCATCGCCCGGAATGCCGAAGCCAACCTGGCGATCAATGCCGCGGCCGCCGGGCCGCGCGCCGACCGGCGCCCGGACATCATCGGCTGCTCATCGCGCGCGGGTGCCCCGTCGATGGTCGGGGGTCGCCGAGCGGCCACACCCCGCTGCACGAGGCCACCTACAACGGAGATCAGGCACTCGTCCGGTTTCTGCTGGACAGCGGCGCCGATCGATCGCTGCGTACGGGCGAGGGCGAGACGCCGCTGGACATCGCCGGCAAGCACGGACGGCACGAGGTCGCGCGCCTCCTGGGCGGGTGACCGCGGGGTCCAGCCGCGGTAGCATGGACCGCCGGGGCGGGAGCGGCTTCGAAGTGGATGCCCTCCGGCCGGAAGCCAACACGCTCGATCGTTGAAGGAGGGGACCGTGTTCAAGAAGATCGATCACATCGAGATCGTGACTGATCAGCTCGACCGGACCGTGCAGTTCTACACCGACGTGCTGGGGTTCAAGATTGAGGCCCGCGACCGGATCGATCGCTCGTCGCTGGGCGTGCCACTGAACCTCGTGTACCTGGGGCTAGGAGGCACGTCGGTGGAGTTGATGGCGTACGACGGAGGTGCGGTCGCGCCGGCGCCGGCGGACGAGCATCTGGGCTACCGCATGATGGCCCTCGAGGTGGCGGACATGCAGAGCACCATCGACTACCTGAAGACGAAGGGCGTCGCGATCACCTGGGGGCCGCGGATGCGCGAGGGGCAGTACGCGAGGGCGGAGATCAAGGATCCCAACGGCTACAACATCGAGCTGCGACACTGGTTCCGCCGGTGATCCTCGACGAAGGCGCCGTCCGTAGCCTGCTGCGCATGGAGGACCTGATCCCCGCCATGGCGAGCGCGATGGCCGATTTGTCGAGCGGCAAGGTCGTCCAGCCTATGCGCGTGATGGTCCCGATCGCCGAGCACGGAGGCTTCCTGGGCCTCATGCCGGCGGCCTACAGCGGAGCGCTCGGCGCGAAGCTGGTCACGTTCTATCCGAACAATCAAACCGTCCCGACTCACCACGCCATGATCTTGCTCTTCAAGCCTGAGACCGGAGAGCCCCTCGTCACGATGGACGGCCGGCTCATCACGGAGATGCGCACCGCGGCGGTGTCCGCGGTCGCCACCAAATTCCTGGCCCGGCCGGAGGCCTCCGTGCTCGGCATTCTCGGCTCCGGGGTTCAGGCGCGGAGCCATCTCGAGGCGCTCCGTCTCGTCCGCCCGTTGCGTGAGATCCGGGTGTGGAGCCCGCGGAACGCCCGAGCGTTTGCCAAGGAGTTCGGCGTCCACGCCGCCGCGTCGGCGGAAGAGGCGGTGCGCGGCGCCGCTGTGGTCGTCGTGGCGACGACGTCGCAGACGCCCGTGCTGTCGGGCAAATGGCTATCGCCGGGCACCCACATCAACGCGGTCGGAGCCGCCCGCCCGACCTGGCGAGAGCTGGACGACGACGTACTGCAGAAGTCGCGGATCTACGTCGAGTCTCGCGAAGCGGCGGCGCGCGATTCCGGGGACGTCATCGCCGCTGGCCAGGTCTTCGCCGAGATCGGCGAAGTGGTGACGGGGGCGAAGCGTGGCCGGGAGTCGGCCGACGAGATCACCCTGTTCAAGTCGGTCGGTGTCGCGGTCGAAGACGTCGCCACCGCGGACCTCGTGTACCGAAAGGCGCTGCGGGCGGCGAAGTGATCGAGTTTCGGCCGCTCGCCGAGCAGCACCTCGATCTGCTCTACCGACAGGGAGGAAAGCCGTGCTGCAACTTCGCCCGAGCTGCGAGTGCTGTGATCGAAACCTTCCTCCGGATTCGCCGGAGGCGGTGATCTGCTCGTTCGAGTGCACCTTCTGTCGGTCGTGCGCCGAGACGGTGCTCGGCGGCCGCTGCCCGAACTGTGGCGGTGAGCTCGTCGCTCGACCTCGCAGGCCCGCCGACAAGCTCGCGACGTTTCCCCCGTCGACGGAGCGCGTCTACAAGCCGGCGGGGTGCCGGAAGGTCGCCTGACGTCAGCCGATGGCGGGGCGACGCTGGGCCCACGGCCGCGCCGCCTCGAACGCCGCCGAGGCGCGCAGCACGGTGACATCGTCGAAGCGCCGGCCGATGATCTGCAGTCCGATCGGGAGCCCTGCCTTCGTGAAGCCGCACGGGACCGTGGCCGCCGGCTGGCCCGTCATGTTGAAGATGAACGTGAACACGCTCGCCGCCTCGCGGCCGACGGGCACGCCGCCAATCTCTGCCGGGTAGAGCTCGCCGATGCGCAGCGGCGCGCAGGCGACGGTCGGGGTCAGCAGCAGATCGTAGCGTTCGAAGAACGCCCGCGCGTGATGCCACCACGCGAGCCGGTCGAACCACGCCTGCACGTACTTCGTCGGCGGGTACGTCGTCGCCTCTTCGACGATCGGGAGCAGACCGGGGTCGATATGGTCGCGCCGGACGAGGTAGGGCGCGAGCCGGGCGGCGATACCGCCGAGGAAGATCGTCCGCCAGTAGTCGTAGGGTGAGGGCCACGTGGGCTCGATACTCTCGACGCGGCAGCCGAGCTCGCGGAACGCGCGGGCGGCCTTCGCGGTCGCGTCGCGCACCTCCGGGTCCACCGCCTGCGCGATGCCCAGCGTCTCGCTCCACGCGACGCGCAGACCTTTGAGGCTCCCCTTGAGAGCCTTCACGTAGTCGACATCCGCCGGCGGCAGAGAATACTGGTCACGCTCGTCCGGCCCGGCGCAGACGTTCATCATCAGCGCCGCGTCCTTCACCGTCCGGGTCATCGGCCCGGCGTGCGAGAGGCTCCACGCGGCGCCGTGCGGGTAGACGGGAATCCGTCCCCAGGAGGCCTTGAGCCCGAAGATTCCGCACCACGCGGCGGGCTTGCGAATCGAGCCGCCGCCGTCGGTGCCGATGGCGAGGGGCGCCAGGCCCGCCGCGACTGCCGCGCCGGCGCCGCCGGACGAGCCGCCCGGCGTGTGGCCGAGGCTCCACGGATTCCGCGTGACGCCGAACAGGAGGTTGTCGGTCACGCCGACCCAGCCCAACGTCGGCGTGTTGGTCTTGCCGAGCATGATCGCGCCGGCCGCTTTCAAGCGCTCGACCGACGGCGCGTCCTCGGCGGGCACGTTGTCGCGATAGAGCGGCGTGCCGAACGTGGTCCGGACGCCCTTGGTGATGATGAGGTCTTTCACCGAGAACGGGACGCCGTGGAGCGGGCCGAGCCGGGCGCCGCGCCGCATGACGGCGCGCTCCGCCGCCTTCGCGGCCTGCCGCGCTCGCTCGGCGTCGAGAGTGACGTAGGCGTTCAGCTCCTTCAGCGTGTCGATGCGGGCGAGCACGGCGTCGACCACCTCGACGGGCGAGACCTTCTTCCTCGCGATGGCGGGGGCGAGCTCGGACGCGGACATCCAGCAGAGGGTGCTGTCATTCATGGTGGCGGCTATTGTATGCTCCTCCGGCGGGGCTGAGGAGAGGACGATGAAGCTCGCGCTGAACCAGGGGCTGTCAGGAGCGGCGAGCCTGTCGGGCGACATCGAGCGTGTGCTCGAAGCCGAGCGGCTCGGCTACGACTCGGTGTGGACGTCGGAGTCGTACGGCTCCGACGCCGTGACGAGTGCTACATGGATCGCGGCGCGCACGCAGCGCATCCACGTGGGCACGGCGATCATGCAGATCGCCGGGCGAACGCCCGCGGCGACCGCGATGACGGCGATGACGCTCGACTCGCTGTCGGGTGGCCGGTTCCGTCTCGGGCTCGGCGTGTCGGGGCCACAGGTGGTCGAGGGGTGGCACGGCCAGCCCTTCGGCAAGCCGTTGCGAAAGACGCGCGAGTACGTCGCCGTCGTGCGCGCGATCTTGCGACGAGAGAAGCCCCTCGAGTTCCGTGGCGAGTACTACCAGATCCCGTACGCCGGTGCCGATGCGACGGGATTGGGCAAGCCGCTCCGCTCCATCCTGCACGGTCGGGCGGACCTGCCGATCTACCTGGCGGCGATCGGCCCGAAGAACGTAGCGCTCGCGGCCGAGCTCGCCGACGGCTGGATCCCGACGATCTTCTCGCCCCGGCGGATGTCGCTCTTCCGCGGATGGCTCGACGAGGGCTTCCGCGCGCGCGGCGGGACTCCGGCGACGTTCGACATCATGCCGTCGTGCCCAGTCATCGTCGGCGACGACGTGAACGCCTGTCGCGCGACGCACAAGCCGGCGATCGCCCTCTACGTCGGCGGGATGGGCGCGCGGAGCCGGAACTTCTACAACGAGGTGGTCCGCCGCTACGGCTACGACGAGGCGGTGACGAAGATCCAAGACCTCTATCTGGCCGGCCGGAAGGCCGAGGCGGAGGCTGCGGTGCCGGACGCCCTCGTGGACGAGGTGGCGCTCTGCGGGCCGCGCGAGCGCATCCGCGAACGCCTCGCCGAGTGGAAGGCGGCGGGCGTGACCACGCTCGGCGTGCGCGGCAAGATCGAGGCGATCCGGCTCTTGGCGGCGCTGGCGCTCTAGCCCGGATTGTTCATGAGCGCCGGCCACGTGAGGCGGGCGGGTCCTGTCGCAGGGCAGGGCTCCGCCGGACCGGCGGAACCCTGCCCTGCGCCACCCGCCCGGTACCCGCCGCCGTCGCTCATGAACAATCCGGGCTAGGGCGCTGGCGTGATCGAGGCGCCGCTCGACCGCTACCGGGATGTGGTTCGGCCCGAATGGATCGACCACAACCGGCACATGAACGTAGGCTACTACCTCGTGGTCTTCGACTTCGCGACCGACGAGTTCTTCCGCTGGGTCGGCCTCGACGAGGCGCACCGCCGGGAGCGGCAGGTGACCACCTTCTGCCTCGAGGCCCACGTCACCTATCACCGCGAGGTCGGGCCGGCGATCCGCTCCGCTTCACCACGCTGCTCCTCGCGCACGATGTGAAGCGCATCCACTACTTCCATCAGATGTATCATGCTGACGATGGCTATCTCGCCGCGACGAACGAGCTGATGTCGCTGCACGTGAGCGAATCCACGCGCCGGAGCGCGCCGATGGCCCCGGAGGTTCTTGACCGCCTCGCGCGCATCCAGGCGGCGCACGACGCGCTGCCGAGGCCGCCGCAGGTGGGTCGCACGATCGGCCTCGCGCAGCCGGCTCGTCAGGGAGGGTAACGCATGACCACGATTGGGCTCCTGCATCCGGGTGACATGGGCAGCATGATCGGCGCCGCCGTGCGCTCCGGCGGGTCTCGCGTCCTGTGGGCCGGCGAAGGGCGGAGTGCCGCCACCCGCAAGCGCGCGAGCGACGCCGGTCTCGAGGACGTGGGCTCGGTGGCGGCGCTGGTCGGCGCCAGCGACGTGATCCTCTCGGTCTGCCCGCCCCACGCCGCCGGCGACGTCGCGGCGCAGGTGGCCGGTCTGCGGTTCGCCGGGACTTACGTCGACGGCAACGCGATCGCGCCGGTCACGGCGCGTGAGATCGGCGGGATCGTCGAGAAGGGCGGCGCCACGTTCGTGGACGGCGGCATCATCGGGCCCCCGCCCCAGAAGCAGGGCACGACGCGATTCTATGTCTCGGGCAAGGGCGCCGAGCGCATCGCCGCGCTCCTCACCAGCGGGCCGCTCCAGGCCATCGTCGTGCCGGGCGGGCCCGGCGCGGCCTCGACCGTGAAGATGGCGTACGCGTCCTGGACCAAGGGCAGCGCCGCTCTGCTCCTGGCCGTGTGCGCGCTGGCCAGTGCCGAGGGCGTCGAAGATTCGCTCGTGCGCGAGTGGAAGATTTCGCAGCCCGATCTCTCGGCCCGGGCCGAGGGCGCCGCGAAGTCCAACTCGAAGAAGGCCTGGCGCTTCGTCGGCGAGATGGAGGAGATCGCGGCCACGTTCGCGGCGGCCGGGCTGCCCGACACCTTCCACCAGGGCGCGGCTGAGATCTACCGCCGTCTAGAAGTCTACAAGGACGGGCCGGCGCCCTCGTTCGCCGACGTGTTGCGCGCGCTCGCGCCGCGGCGACCGGCCTGACGGCGCTCTTCCATCTCCTCGAGCGTCCGCGGCCAGTCTTGTCTGAGGAGGCGCGACAGCGCGCGGTCGGCGAGGAGCCGACCGCCGGTCTGGCAGCCCGCGCAGTAGTTGGTCTCGTTGTCGGCGAAGACGATCCGCTGCACGGGTGAGCCGCAAACCGGGCAGGGCTTGCCGTAGCGCCCGTGCACGGCCATGCCTTCGCGGAAGGCCGTGACGCCCTCCGGGAAGTCGCCGCCCGCCTCGGAGCGGAGGCGCTCGCACCAGTCCAGGAGCGTCGCCCGCGTCGCCGCGAAGAGCCGCTCGACTTCCTCGGCGGAGAGCTGGCGGCTCTGCTTCACCGGCGAGAGCCGGGCGCGATGAAGAATCTCGTCGGAGTACGCGTTGCCGATGCCGCTGAAGATGCCCGGGTCGGTCAGCGCGCGCTTGAGCGTGTGGTTCTCGCTGGCGAGCGCGGCGCGGAACGCCCCCAGATCAGCGTCGAGCACCTCCAGGCCTCCCGGGTCGTGCTCGCGCAACGCGGCCTCGCCGCCGACGAGGTAGAGCGCCGCCCGCCGCTTCGTTCCCGCCTCGGTCAGGACGAGCGTCCCCGACGAGAAGTCGAAGGCGGCGAGGCCGATCTTGCCCCCCAGCTTCGCGCCCGCCGGCTTCCAGTGGAGCCGGCCGGCGATCATGAGGTGCAGGACGAGAAAGAGATCGCCCTCCAGCCCGATGACGATGCGCTTGCCGAGGCGACGGAGCCCCGAGACGCGCCGGCCCGTGGACGCCGAGAGCGGCGGATCGACGGAGCGGAGCAGGAAGGGATTCGCGAGGCGCACGCGCTCCAGACGCGCGCCGGCGATGCGCGCTTCGAGCGCTTCGATGTAGACGACGACGTCGGGCAGCTCGGGCATCTCGGTATACTCGTCTGATCAGCAGCTTAACGCGCGCGATCCGAGCTCAACGCGCGACTACGAACCAAGGAGGCTCGCATGAACGTCAAAGACATCGTCCTGGACCTCGCGATCCATTACGGGTTCCAGGTGCTCGGAGCCCTGGTCATCCTGGTCGCGGGCGCGTTCGTGGCACGGTGGGTCGGCCAGCTCGTCGATCAACGTCTCCAGAAGCAGGCGATGGAGCCGCCGATGCGGATCCTGATCGTCCGCGTCCTCACCATCGTCGTCATGGCGTTCGCGGTCGTGGTGGCGCTCGACAAGTTCGGCTTCCAGATCGCGCCGCTCGTCGCCGGCATCGGTGTGGCCGGTCTGGGGGTCGGCTTCGCGCTGCAGGGGGTGCTCGGCAACCTCGTCGCCGGGCTCACGATCATCTTCACCAAGCCGTTCCGCGTCGGCGAATACGTCGAGCTTCTGAACGTTCGGGGCGACGTGTCCAAGATCGAGCTCTTCTCGACCACGCTCTTGCATCCCGACCGGTCGCGCGTCGTCGTCCCGAACCGGAGGATCGTCGGTGAAATCCTCCACAACTATGGCTCGATGCGCCAGCTGCATCTGGCGGTCGCGGTTCCGCATGACGCGGATCTGGCCAAGGTGCTGGCGGCGCTCGCCGACGTCGTGAGCCGCAATGCGCGCGTGCTGAAAGACCCCCCGCCTCTCATCGGGGTCGCCCAGGTCACGGAGTCGGGCATCCGGATCGGCATCGAACCCTGGGTCCGCGTCGTCGACGTGGGCTCCGCGGACGCCGAGATCTATGGAGCGCTCGTCCAGGAGTTCAGGGCTCGCCGGATCGACCTCGGGCTCGCCCGGCAGGAAGTCCGCCTCGTCAACGCCTGAGAGACCGGGCCGAGACGCCCTACACGAGCGGCCATGGATAGCGGTGGCCCTCGGTGTCGCGGGGGAAACAATCGGCGCCGGCGAGGGCCGATGCGCGGGCGCGCAGCGCCTTCTGCTCGGAGGGGTCCAGCAGCGTGGCGAGCGCCTTCGGCAGCTTCGCGCGGGCGAAGCGCCGGAGGTCCTGGAGCATCGCGGCCGGGATCGGCTCTCCGCCAAAATCCCAGATGACCGTGCGCAGCTTCGGGTCGACGTGGAAGCAGAGGCCGTTGTCGACGCCGTAGATCTCGCCGTCCGGGCCGAGCAAGCAGTGGCCGCTCTTCCGGTCGGCGTTGTTCGCGACGAGATCGAAGAGGCAGATCCGCTGGAGGCGGCCGTGATGCGCGGGGTTCTCGCGCAGAGTGAAGTAGTGCTGCTCGAAGTCGGCCGGGATGAAGAACTGGAACGATCCTTCACCGTAGGGCCCGTCGCGCTGCACCGTGAGCGGCACCAGACCCCACCCGAGCGCTTCGGAGAGATGCCACGCGGCCAGCTCCCGCTTGAAGAGGCCGCGCGGGAAATCCCACAGCGGCCGCTCGCCGCGCTCCGGCTTGTACACGGCCAGCGTGGTCGCGCCCTCGAGCGCCAGCTCGACGAGAAACGTCGCGTTGGAGCTCCACGGCATCCGGCCCTTCAGCGTCACCTCGCCGCGGGTCAGCAGGTCGAGCGTCTCAGTGGAGGACGTGACCGTTGCTCCGCGGGCAGACGTGGCCGCCCGGGTCCTTGGGCTGGCTGCACCAGGGACAGATCTGCCGGCTGGCCTTCATCAGCACGTCGGCCTGCTTGACGAACGCCGCCGCCTGCGCGCGGGTGATCAGCAAGCGCACCGAGGCGGGATCGCCGCTCTCCTCGTCCTCCTGGAGCTCGTTGGCGACGACCAGGATGCGGTCGCGCGCTTCGTCGTAGCCGACAGCGATCGAGGCGACGATCCAGGCCTCGTCGATGGGCTCGAGCAGCGAGAGGTCCTTGGGCATCACGCCGCCGCCGGCGGCGGGCAGTTTGTCGAGCAGGCCGGAAAGATACTGAGCCAGCGCGCGAACCTGCTCCTTCTCGCTCTTCAGCGTGACGAGCGTGCCTTTCTCGCGCGACTGGAGATAGAAGACGCGCTGCCCCGGCGGTCCGATCGCGCCGGCGGTGAAATGATCGGGGGCGACGAATTCGAACGACGCGCTCATGAGCCTCCCAGCCAGCCGAGGTCCCCATCCACCGAATTCACGGTGAGCACGACCGGTCCCTGGCGATGGTACCTGATCGCGGTGACGGAGCACGGCGCGATCATGATCCGCTGGAAGAGGTCGAGGTGGATGCCGAGCGCGTGGGCCACCGCCGCCTTGATCGGGTCGGCGTGAGAAACGGCGACCACGACGGCGCCCGGGTGACGCTCCACGATCCGGGCGAGCGCCGAGACGACGCGGGCCTGCATCTCGGTGAACGACTCGCCGCCGGGAAAGCGGAACCCGCTGGGATGGCGCTGGACGATCTGCCACTCGGGCTTGCGGGCGAGCCGCCGAAGCTTCTGGCCCGTCCACTCGCCGACGTCACCGTCGGCCAAATCGCGGTCGATGCGCACGGCCAGGCCGTGCGTGCGGGCGATCGGCATCGCCGTCTCGCGCGCGCGCTCGAGCTGCGAGGCGTAGACGGCCGCGACCTTGGGCAGCCGGTCGATCCGCGCCGCCACGACGTTCGCCTGGCGCTGACCGGCCTCGGCCAGGTGCAGGCCCGGCGCCTGCCCAGGGAGAATCTTGCCGGTCGTCGGCGTCAGGCCGTGGCGAACCAGAAGGACGAGGGTCGAGCGCATCCGCAGATTATAGCCACCTCAATAGTCTCTGGGATCGAGCAGATCGCGCAAGCCGTCGCCGGCCAGGTTGAACGAGAGCGTGAGCGAGAAGATCGCAAGCCCCGGCCACCACGCCAGCCACGGCGCCGTCTCCAGGAATTGCTGGGCGGCGTTCAGCATGGTGCCCCAGCTGGGGGCGGGCGGTTGCACGCCCAGGCCCAGGAACGAGAGCACCGCCTCGGCGATGACCGCGATGGGGATCGAGATCGTGGCCTGGACGAGGAGCGAGCTCGCGATGTTCGGCAGGACGTGCCGGCTCATGAGACGCACATCGCCGGCGCCGAGCGCGCGCGCGCCCTGGACGTAGTCCTCAGCGGCGGTCGCGAGCACGAGACCGCGGGTCAGCCGGATGTAGGTCGGCGTCGCGCCGAGGCCGATCGCGACGGTCGCGTTCATGAGCGACGGCCCCATGATCGTCACGAGCCCGATGGCGAGGATCAGGAAGGGGAACGCGAGCCAGGCGTCAGTCAGCCGCATGATCACCTGATCGAGGGCGCCGCGATAGAAGCCGGCCACGAGGCCGATCGGCACGCCGACGGCGATGGCGAGCAGAATCGAGAAGACCCCGGCCTGCATCGAGATGCGGCTGCCCCAGACGACGCGCGAGAAGGTGTCGCGGCCGAGGTCGTCGGTGCCGAACGGGTGCGCCAGCGTGGGCGCCTTGCGGACCTGCTTCCAGTCGGTCTGCAGCGGGTCGACGCCGGCGATCCACGGAGCCCCGATCGCCATCGCGACGAAGAGCAGCACGACCATCGCGCCGACCGCCGACGCCGGCCGGCGCCGTGCCTGGCGCCACGCGCGGTGCCACCCGCCGGCGGGCTCCGTCGCCGGCGCCCGTGCGACCACGGCCGCCGTCGCGGTCGCGCTAGGAGTCACCGGGCGACCCCTTGATGCGGATGCGGGGATTGAGGAGCGAGTAGGACACGTCCACCAGGAGATTGATCAGCACGTAGGAGCTGGCCGTGATGAGCACGACTCCCTGCACGAGTGGATAGTCCCGCGTGAACACCGACTCGACGATCAGCCGGCCGAAGCCCGGCACGACGAAGATCTGCTCGGTGACGACCGCGCCGCTCATGAGCGCGCCCATCTGCAGCCCGAGGATGGTGACCACCGGGATCAGGCTGTTGCGGATCGCGTGGCGGAAGACGACGGCCCGGCCGGCGAGCCCCTTGCTGTACGCGGTCCGGATGTAGTCGGCGCTCATGACCTCGATCATGCTGTTGCGAGTCTGGCGCATCAGGACCGCGGCCAGCGCGATGCCGAGCACGAACGCGGGCATGAGCATGCGCTGGAGATTGTCCAGGGGACTTTCTCGGAGTGGCACGAATCCCGAGGCCGGGAGCCAGCCGAGCCGAACCGAGAAGAAGAGGATCAGCATGATCCCCAGCCAGAAGTTGGGGACGGACACGCCGCAGAGCGACGCGCTGCTGGCCAGCATGTCCCAGAACGTATTGCGCCGCACCGCCGCCAGGACACCGGCTGGAATGGCGATGCCGACGGCGAGGAGGAGCGACAGGAACGCGAGCTCGATGGTGATCGGCAGCTTCGTCGCGACCGTCTTGACGACCGGCTCGCGCGTGCGGATGGAGTGTCCGAGGTCGCCTCGGAGGGCGAGCCCCACCCAGCGCAGGTATTGGAAGGGGATCGGATCCTTCAGGCCGTACTTCTCACGAATCTCCTCGATGCCGGCGGCGTCCGCATCGGTCCCGGCCATGATCCGCGCCGGATCGCCGGGGATCATGCGCACGCCCGTGAAGACGATCATGCTGATGACGAACAGGGTCACGACCGAGATCGCGGCCCGCTGAACCAGAAAATCGAGCACGCGCGTCGACTAGCGGGTCAGTTCCAGGCCGTGCCCTTGACCCTGATCAGGCCGTCCGGAACCGCCTTGTAGCCTTTGAGGTTCTTGGGAAAGGCCACGATGTAGTTCAGGTGGTAGATGTAAATGAGGTTGCGACGCGCGGTGAAGAGGTCGATGGCCTCACGATAGAGCGCCCGCCGCTGGTTGAGATCCGTCACCTCGCGGGCTTTGTTCAGGATCGTGTCGATGCGCTCGTCGCAGGCGTGGGTCGTGTTCAGGCTCCCGGAGTCGCCCCGCCGACACGTCTGGATCTGGTGGATATTGCCGTCGGGATCCACGCGCCCGCTCCACCCGACCAGGAACGACTGGAACTTGCCGTCGTCGTTGTCGGTCAGCGCCGAGGCGAACTCCTGAGCGCGCAGCGTGATGTTGAAGCCGGCTTCGCGGGCCATCTGCTGGATCACTTCGCCGACCCGTCGCTGTTGCGGATCGTTAATGATCGTCATCTCGAAGCTGTAGCCACCGCCGAGGCCCGCGTCGGCCAGGAGCTTCTTGGCTCTTGCCACATCGCGGGCCGGGCACTTCCGGCCCTTGTCGTAAAAGGGGCTCACGGGAGAGATCGGCGTGCAGCCCGGCGTGTACTGGCCTTCCCATGCGACCTGGTTCAGGGCCTCGCGGTCGATGCTGAGGTCGAACGCTTCGCGAACCCGCGGGTCGTTGGCCAGCGGGGTTCCGAGGTCGCCGGGCGGGTTCTGCTTTCCGGTCTTGTTTCGGAGGTTGATCGTGATGCCCTGGTAGCCGAGCCCGGTCACATTCGTCATCGCGAACCGCCCTTCCCGCTTGATGGCGGTGGCGTCGGTCGGCGAGACCATGTGCATGACGTCGATGTCGCCCGATCTCAGGTTGGCCAGGCGCACGTTGTCGTCGGGGATGATCCGGAAGATGATCTTGTCGAACTTCGCCTGGCCGGGGTCGAAGTAGTGGGCGGACTTCTCGACGACGATCCGGTCCTGAGCCACTCGCTCGGTGAATTGCCACGGCCCGACGCAGACGGGCGCGGTGCCGAACTTGTCGCCGAGCTTGTTGACCGCGGTCGGCGACAGAGGCATGCCGGCCCGGTCGGTCAGCTGGGCGACGAGCGGCGAGTAGGGAGCCTTCAGACGCAGGCGCACGGTGAGCGGGTCGACCACCTCGACGGCCTCGACCGGCGCGAGCTCGCTCGCCCGGTTCGAGCCCTTGAGCGTGCGGTGCCGGTCGAGCGAGAACCGGACCGACTCGGCGTCCATCGGGGTGCCGTCGTTGAACTTCACGCCCGCGCGAAGCTTGATGGTGACGGTCCGGCCGCCGTCGCTGATCGCGGGCATGTCGGCGGCCAGCTGCGGATGGATCCGGAGGTTCTCGTCGATCTCGTAGAGCTTCTCGCACATCTGGGAGAAGATGATCCGCCCGACATAGGTGCGAGCCAGCGTGGGATCGAGCAGATCGGGGTCCTGGTTGAGCGCCACGATGAGCGTCTTTTTCTGCGCGAGCGCCGCGTCGGGCAGCGTGAGCGCCACGAGCGCGCCGACGAGGAGCCCGAGCCCCTTCATGATCGTTCGCATGGTCATCTCCTCCGGATGTCGGATATCTCGCGCTGCGTGGCCGGGACGGGGCGCATCATACCCTAGGCGGGCGTGATCCGTCTCACGGCCTCCTCGCGAAGCTTCACCTTCTGGATCTTGCCCGAGCTCGTCATCGGAAAGTCGTCCACGAAGACGACGTGGCGCGGGATCTTGAAGCTCGCGATCCTCCCCTTGCAGTGCGACAACACCTCGACGTCGGTCAGCGAGCACCCGGCGTGGCACTTCACGAAGGCGACGCCGACCTCCGAGAGCCGTGAATCGGGGAAGCTCACGACGGCGGCCAGGTCGATACCGGCATGGCTCATCAAGAACGCCTCGACCTCCATGGGGTCGACGTTCTCGCCACCGATCTTGAGCATGTCCTTGTAGCGTCCCATGAAGCGCAGGTGGCCGTCGGCCCGGATGACACCCATGTCGCCGGAGTGCACCCACCCGTCGCCATCGATGGCCAGCGCGGTCTCCTCGGGCTTTCCGTAGTAGCCCTGCATGGTCATGTAGCTGCGCACCAGGATCTCTCCAGGCACCCCCGGCGGCTGGTCGCGGCCGGTCTGGGGATCGACGACCCGGATCTCGTAGCCTGGCGCCGGGAATCCAGACGCCTCGGTGCACTGCTCCTCGGTGGAGTCGAGGGCGCTGAGCGCCGCACCGACACCGAACTCGCTCATCCCATACCCGGACAGGAAGCGACCGAGCACCTTGCGCGCCTTGCGAGCAATGGGTACGGAGCTCGACATGCCCGACGCGAGGATGCCGGTGCGGACGCTCGACACATCGCGGGGGAAACGCTCGTGAGCCTCCATCAGTTCCTTGAAGTGGATGTCGAAGCCGTGCAGGACCGTGGCGCGCTCCTGCTCGACGAGGGCCAGGCTTTCGTCCGGATCGAAGGTTTCGGTGAGCACCTGGCGCGCGCCGGTCACCATCGACATGAGCACGCCGTCGGAGAAGCCGAAGAGGTGAAAGAGCGGCAGGTACATCATGATCGCGTCCGCCGGCGTGATCGCCATGCGAAAGGCCCGATCGATCAGATTGCGGACGATCGCGTGGTCGTGCATCGCCCCCTTGGGGAATCCGGTCGTCCCCGAGGTGTACATGAAGAAGGCCGTGGCATCGGGGTCCACGGCCTCGGCGCGCGCGCCGAACAGGGCCTCGTCGACCGTATCGCCGGCCTCCTGCACCGCGGTCCAGGGGAGCGTCTCCGCGCCCGCCGCGTCGCCGAGGGAGATGACCCGGCGGAGCCGAGGAAACCTCGCCTCGTTCGGCTGACCGTGACGGAGGGACGGCGCCAGCTCTTTGACCATTCCCAGATAGTCCACGGGGCCTGAGCGTTCGGCGATGATGAGCACCGAGGAATCCGACTGGCCGAGGATGTACGCGACGTCGTCGGTGCGGAGCCGCGTGTTGACGGCGACCAGGATCGCGCCGATCTTCAGCACCGCGAACATCGTCTCGATGAACTCGGGGCGGTTCACCATCCAGAGCGCGACCTTGTCACCGGGCGCCACGCCGAGGCCGATGAGCCCGCGGGCCAGCCGGTCGACACGAGCCGACAGCTCGGCGAAGCTCCAGCGCCGGCCCTTGAAGTAGAGGGCTTCCCGTGTTCCCCAGCGCCGAGCCGCGCGCTCGGGCAGGGACCCGAGTGTCTGCTTCGAAAACCAGTCGCCCATGGGACCTCTCCAGTGGGAAGATTACCCGAAGTTGTGTGAGCCGCGGGACGTCGCGGGGCTGGGGCCCCGCCGTCCGAGGCGAGCGATCCCACGGTTGTGCGAGCCGCAGGACGTCGCGGGGCTGGGGCCCCGCCGTCCGAGGCGAGCGATCCCAAAGGAGACCCCCGATGATGACCGCGGTCGAGTTCATTCGCGCCGACCTGAAACGCCTGCACGGAATGCTGGACAAGGCGCTCGCCGATCTGACGCCCGAGCAGCTCCACACGGTGCCCGCGGGTCACCCGAAAGCGAACACGCTCGCGTGGATCTTCTGGCACTACGCGCGGACCGAGGACAACGTGGTGCGCTTCGTGCTTCAGAATCGCCGCGCGACCGTGTGGGCGGAAGGCGGGTACGCTGAGAAGCTCGGTCTGCCGCCGGTGGCTCAGGGCACCGGCATGTCGACGGCCGAGGCCCAGGGGCTGCGCCTCAAGAACGTTCCGCTGTTCAAGGAGTACACGCAGAAGGTCTGGGCCAGCACCGAGGACTTTCTTACCAAGAGCGATCCGGCGGCGCTCGACGCGGTCATCACCGTGAAGCCGCTGGGCGAGATGCCGGGCATCCGCGCGCTCGGCCAGACCTGCCTCTCGCACGGCATGACCCACGCCGGCGAGATCGAGCTGGCGCGAACACTGATCGGCGCGGGTCCGGTCAGCGGCGTCTGATTGACAGCGCCAGCGCGAAGCCACATAGTTCGGCTATGAGCAAACCGCGAACGGTCGGCGAGTTGCGAGCGCATGGGTATCAGCCGAAGTCGGTGAAGCAGGAGCTGCGTGACAATCTGATTACGCGGCTCCGCAAGGGCGAGGCGCTCTTCCCGGGGATCGTCGGCTACGAGGAGAGCGTCCTGCCGCAGATCGAGAACGCGATTCTCTCGGGCCAGGACATCGTCTTCCTGGGCGAGCGTGGCCAGGCCAAGACGCGCATGGCGCGTCTCTTGATCGAGCTGCTCGACGACGAGGTGCCCGGCCTGGCCGGCTGTGAGATCAACGACAACCCGTTCGCGCCGATCTGCCAGGCCTGCCGCCAGGTGGTCGCCGAGCGCGGCGACAAGGCCGAGATCGCGTGGATCCCGCGCGATCGCCGCTACGGCGAGAAGCTCGCGACCCCCGACATCACCATCGCCGACCTCATCGGCGAGGTCGACCCGATCAAGGTGGCCGAGGGACGCTACCTCGGCGACGAGCTGACCATCCACTACGGGCTCGTGCCGCGGACGAACCGAGGCATCTTCGCGATCAATGAGCTTCCGGACCTCGCCGAGCGCATCCAGGTCGGCCTGCTCAATATCATGGAAGAGCGCGACGTCCAGATCCGCGGGTACAAGGTCCGCCTGCCGATCGACGTGTACGTCGTCGCCAGCGCCAACCCCGAGGATTACACCAACCGCGGCCGGATCATCACGCCCCTCAAGGATCGCTTCGGCTCCCAGATCCGCACCCACTATCCGCGGCGGCTCGAGGACGAGATCGCGATCATGGAATCCGAGCTCACGCCGTTCCCGGCGGCCGGCTTCCAGTACGTCGCGCCGACGTACATGAAGCAAGTCGTCGCCGAGCTGACGCACCTGGCGCGCAAGGCGCCAGAGATCAGCCAGCGCTCGGGAGTGTCGGTGCGCGTCAGTATCTGCAACTGGGAGAACCTCCTCTCCAACGCGCTCAAGCGCGCCATCCGCCTCGACGAGCGCGAGGTCGCGCCGCGCGTGAGCGATCTCGGGGCCATCGTCGCGTCGACCAGCGGCAAGATCGAGATGGAGACGCTCGGCGACGGGGGCGAGGACAAGGTCCTCGGCAAGCTCGTGCAGAAGGCGGTGCTCAACGTCTTCAACCGGAGCTTCACCGGCGGCGAGCTGGACCCGGTGATCGCCGCGTTCCAGGACGGGTTCGGAATCGAGGTCGCGGACACGATGCCGTCGAAGGAGTACGTCCGTCAGATCGCCGAGGTGCGCGCTCTCCAACCCGCGCTGAAGAAGCTCGGCGCCGGCGATCCCGCCAGCACCGCCGCGGCGCTCGAGTTCGTGCTCGAGGGGCTGCACCTGAGCCGCAAGCTCAACAAGGACACCAGGGCCGGGCGCTACCGCTACCGGAGCTGATCCGGGGGCACGCGACCGTGTCAGCTGCGGACCAAGCGCCCCGATCCCACTCGAACATGGCGTCTGAGCCGCCCGGCGGGATGATCAGCGGCGCGCGTCGAGGATCGCCTTCGCGAGGATGCGGCTGCCCTCGTAGCACTTGTCCGGCTGCTCGTAGCTGAACGCCAGTCGGATGTGGCGCTCGCCGCCTTTGCCGGCGAAGAACGCGGGCCCTGGCGTGTACTGGACGCGCGCCTTGAACGCCAGCTCCTCGAGCCGCGTGACGTCGGTGGCCGACGGAAGCTTGATCCAGATGAAGAACCCGCCCTGCGGCCGACTGATCTCGACGTCGGTGTCCCTGAGCGCTTCCCAGAGGCCCCGCAGCATGGCGTCGCGCTTGGCGCGGTAGACGTCGACCAGCACCTTCACGTGCGCTTCCATGTGCTCGCGCAGGAAGTAGGTCGCCACACGCGACATGAACGGATTCACCCCGCCGCCGAAGTTGAACCCCTGGAAGGCGACAAGCATCGCGCGCGGCGCGCAGAGCCAGCCGAGCCGCACGCCTGCGCCGAGGATCTTCGAGAGCGTGCCGGCGCGGATGACGCGGCCCGTGCGATCGAACGCGTAGACCGGCGGCTTCGAGTCCCCCTCGAACCGGAGCTCGTTGTAGGCGTCGTCTTCCAGGATGAGGGTGTCGTACTCCTCGGCGAGCTCGATCAGCTCCTGGCGGCGACCGATCGACAGATCGGGGCCCGCCGGGTTCTGGAAGTTGACGATCGTGTAGATCAGCTTGCAGCGGCGGCCCTGGCGCCGGATCGTCTCGAGGCTCTCGCGCACTGCGCTGGTGACCATGCCGTCGCCGTCGACCGGGACGCCGAACACCTCCGGGCCGTGCCGCCGGATGTTGTTGAGCGAGCCCGAGAACGTCGGCGCCTCGATGATGATGGGATCGCCCGGGTCCACGAAGGCGCTGAACGCCAGCGACAGGGCGGCGCCCGAGCCGTTCGCGACGAAAATGTTCTCGGGGGTCACCTCGAGATTCTCGAAGAGCTTGTACTTGTGGCAGACCAGCTCGCGCAGCCCGCGGTAGCCCTGCGGGTCGCCATAGGTGAGGGCGTCGGCGCCCTCGGCCTTGATCATCTTGGCCGTGGCTTCGACCATGCCGTCGTACGGGAACGACGCGGGGTCCGGGTAGCCGCCGCCGAACTCGTAGAGCGGTTTCGAGACGGGACGGGCCGTCGTGACCGAGCCGCCCCATCCGATGCGGGCCCGGGTCGACAGGAGCTCCTCGAAGCGGGCGGTCGAGTTCTGAGGTGTCATGACGGTTAGCATACGACAACGGCCGGCCCTATAATCACCTCACGATGCTCTTCCGGTACTCGCGCTGGGACGGTACCCAGCACCTCGCCGACCTCGACGCCGACGACCTGCTGGCGGCGATGTCCGACGACCTCATGTCGGACGGCGATCTGTGGAACGCGCTCCGGCGCATGTTCCAGCGCGGGGTCCAGGACCCCAAGGGCCAGCGGGTGCCCGGCATCCAGGACATGCTCGAGCGGCTCCGCAAGCGACGGCAACAGCAGCTCGATCGTTACGATCTGGGCTCTGCCCTGGAAGACATCAAGAAAAAGCTGGACGAGGTCATCCGGACCGAGCGCGCGGGGATCGAGCGGCAAGTGCCAGACGAGGCAGCGCGCGCGAAGAAGCTCGAGCCTCTCGATCAGCTGCCCTCGGACCCGGCCGGGCGGATCAAGCAGCTCCAGGAGTACAACTTCACCGATCCCGAGGCGGAGCGGCTCTTCCAGGAGCTGATGAAATCCCTCCAGCAGCAGATGCTCCAGCCGTTCATGCAGGGCATGAAGCAGTCGCTCGAGGGTCTGAGCGCCGAGGATCTCAAGCGCATGCGCGAGATGATGCGGGACCTCAACCGCATGCTCCGCGAGCGCGCCGAGGGTGACGAGCCCGATTTCGAGGCGTTCAAGGCGAAGTGGGGCCAGAACTTCCCCGGCGTCGAGAGCCTCGACGAGCTGCTCGAGCAGGTCGGGCGGCAGGCCGCCCAGATGCAGTCGCTCCTCGACAGCATGTCGCCGGGGCAGCGCCGCCAGCTCCAGGAGATGATGTCGAGCCTGTTCATGAAGGACGAGCGGCTGGAAGCCGAGATGGCCCAGCTCGCCATGAACCTCAGTCAGCTCGGGCTCACCGAGGAGCTCCGCCGCCGCTACGACTTCCGCGGCGACGACGAGCTGACGATGCGCGAGGCCATGAAGCTGATGGACGAGCTCCAGCAGATGGAGGAGCTCGAGCGCCAGCTGCGCCGCGTCCAGGCGCCGGACGATCTCGAGAAGATCGACCCCGCCGACGTCGAGAAGCTCCTCGGCGAGGAATCGGCGCGCGATCTGGAGCGGCTGAAAGAGCTGGCGAAGAAGCTGGAGGAGGCGGGCTACCTCGAGCGCAAGAGCGACCGGCTCGAGCTGACCGCCCGTGCGATCCGCAAGCTCGGCGACAAGGCGCTCCGCGACATCTTCGCGCACCTCAAGCGCGACCGCTTCGGCCGGCACGTCGTCGAGCGGCGGGGCGCCGGCGGCGACCCCACCGACGAGGCCAAGCGCTACGAGTTCGGCGATCCGTTCCTGCTCGACCTCAAGGAAACGCTGATGAACGCGATCGAGCGCAACGGCGCGGGCACCCCCGTGCGGCTCTCACCGGACGACTTCGAGGTGTTCCGCACCGAGCTCTCGACCCAGGCGTCGACGGTCGTGATGCTCGACATGAGCCGCTCGATGATCAACAACGGGTATTTCCTGCCGGCCAAGAAAGTCGCGCTGGCGCTCACCTCGCTCATCCGCGGCCAGTTCCCGCGCGACAGCCTCTGGATCATCGGGTTCTCGCTCTACGCCCGCCAGTTCACCGCCGAGGAGCTCCCGCGCCTGGCGTGGACCGAGTGGAACATCGGGACCAACATGCACCATGGCTTCCAGCTGGCGCGGCAGCTCCTCGGGCGCCAGAAGGGCGGCAACAAGCAGGTCATCATGATCACCGACGGCGAGCCGACCGCCCACATGGAAGGGATCGAGGCGTCGTTCTCCTACCCGCCGACGCGGCGCACGTTCGAGGAGACGTTGAAGGAAGTCCAGCGCTGCACGCGCGAGGGGATCACCATCAATACGTTCATGCTCGAGCAGAGCCGCATGCTGACGGCCTTCGTCGAGCAGATCACGCGCATCAATCGCGGGCGCGCGTTCTTCTCCAGCCCCGAGCGCCTGGGCGAGTACATTCTCGTCGACTATGTCCGCAACAAGCGCCGGGCTGGCTGACCGGGGATCTCGAGGGGATTCGTCCGAATTCCGCCGACGCCGCTTTCAGGCTATCTGGCGGGCGGCGTAGACTGGACTTCGGCCGCGATTCCACGCTCGTCGTGGTCCAACGCCTGAGGCACATCACCACGGCGGCGCAGCACCGGTGTTATCCTGCCGGGCTTCGCTGGATAAAACGGCGACTGGTCCGGGCCCTGTTCTGCGAGCTCTCGGGAACTCAGCAATCGCCAGAAGCTTGAACAGGCTGTGCCCGCGATATACAGAACATGACTATTGGATAACCCAGTTCGGGGAAATACACGTTAGGTCCCAAGGCAGAACAGAAGGGCAGGGACAACGTGGGAGGAAGGCTGCGGGAAGGGCGCTTGGGAAAGTGGGAGGGGCAGGGGATGGAACACGGGGGCCGGAACAAGTTCCGGACGGCACTTGCGACGCCGCGCGGGGGGATGAAGGTTGGCAAACTGCATCAAGGGAGGAATATCATGAAACGACTGAGCACGCTCGCACTGACCACCATGTCGCTGCTGTTGCTCGGGGTTGTGCTGCTTGCGGGCGATGCCATCGCCCAGCAAAAGTCACTCAAGGAGCAGCTCGTTGGCACGTGGATTTACGTCTCAAGCACCAGTACCCGGGCGGATGGCAGCAAAACCGACCGC
>Ga0066710_100000363_pt1 | contig 26240 bp, 21 predicted proteins | sample GraSoiAngelo_159_FD_79666 | JGI IMG/M metagenome (GOLD analysis project Ga0066710, IMG submission 79666) | Grasslands soil microbial communities from the Angelo Coastal Reserve, California, USA - 14_1009_16_40cm | ecosystem: Environmental > Terrestrial > Soil > Grasslands | place: USA... | reverse complement strand
TCCCTGGCTCCGCAATGTCGTTGGCCAGCACGATTGCCGTCAGCTGTGTCGGCGACACGTAGGACGTTGTTCGCGCCGCCCCATTGACCTGCACCTCTGAGGAGTCCACGAAATTCGCCCCTGCTACGACGAGCGTGAACGCTGAGCCGCCGGCTGTCACGCTCGTGGGACTGATGCTTGTGATCGTCGGTGCCAGCACGTAATTCACCGTGAGAGTGGCCGTGCCGGCGTTGCCGGCTGCATCTCTCGCGGTGACGGTGAGAACGTTCGTGCCGGGTTGGAGGACGATGCCGCTGGCGGTCCAGTTGGTCGTCCCGATCGCGGTTCCGCTGGCACCCTGGCTGTCGGTCCAACTCACCTTGATCACGCCCTCATCGTCGGAGGCCGTTCCCGCGAGGGTCAGCGTGTTGCTGCCCGTGCTGTGGGTGGGATCGGGGACGGGCGAGGTGATGGTCACGGTGGGTGGGGTCGCATCCGCCGGGTCGGGTCGGGCGACGCCACTAGCAAGACTCGAGCACGGACTCTCATTGCCGGTAGCGTCTACAGCGGTCACTTGGACGAAATAGACAGCTTCCGTGATGAGCCCGGTCAGGGTAAAGCTGATGACCGTGCCGGGCGTTGGGGTCGAGGTCGTGGAGGGCACCGCCAAGAAAGAGGATGTCGGGCAGGGCGGATCGGAGGTCCCGAAATAGACCCGATAGGACGCAAGGTTTGTGAGGAGGGCTCCGCCAGCGTTGGTTGTCGAGGCGTTCCAGGTGGCATGCAGAACCCCAGCTCGAACGGGGCACGCGAGGAGGTGGTGCGCCGCCACCGCGATGATCGAGGCTAGGAGCCACCGCAGTAATCGGCAGGGCTCCCGTCTGCGGGAGATCAGATAGCCGAAGGGAGGGCAGTCAATCTGAAACAGCCGGTTAGCTGTTCGTTCCGCTAAACCACCGCCTGCGCTCGGGGATGCCAAACCCGATGAACTCCGTGCCCAAGAGCGCTAGCGTCCCCGGCTCGGGCACGGTGGCCGTCCGGTCCGCCCACTCTTCGTAACCATCGTCCGAGCGGTTGGCCTGGCCGCCTGGTCGATCAGCTCGCGAGCGCTGTAGGCGATGAACGCATCCCTTTCTCGAGTGTGAAGATGCAGATCCGCCTTCAGGAGCATGGTTTCCATGGCACGAGCATTACACCCGGCTCAGTGGTCGCTACTTCCTCCGAATAGCATTCAGAAACTTCTTCCGTCCCGCAACGCCCAGCCCCGCCATGGCGGAGCCGAGGAGAAGTAGGGAACTGGGCTCAGGTACGACCGTCGTCACGGCTTCGCTGAGCGGCGTGCTGTTATTTACGATTGTCGTAGACGCGGTCAGGGGGCCACCGAGGTCCGACAACGCGGCAAGCAGCACAGTTCCCACTGGGAGAGGATCTCCAGTAATCGTTGATGGCGTGATGGAGCCAGTAAACAAAGTTAGACCGCCACCAGTGGCGTTCGTGGGGACGCCGGTGAGGGAAAACGTAGCTACGTACACGTCAAAGCCAGTGGCCGGAACGGTGCCAGCCGCTTGTTCGCTAGCCGATTTATAGGCGCTGAAGGCCGGATTCGCGGTTGAGTCCGCTGTTGCCGCGAAGAACCCGGTCGTAGGTGGAACAAGCGTACTGTAGAGCTTCCCATTGCCGCTGCCGAACGTGCCACTCTGGAGCACGGCGAGAGAGGTGGTCACGCCTATCAGCCCTATAGGATCGCCGGTTACGGAAAAACTCAGTGCTGCCGTATGCCGAGCCAACGCGATGATATATAGGGTGTCGGTACCACCGGTCGAGCCGGTCAGACCTTGAACAGTGATGTTGAACGAAGGACTGGTATTGCCAGTGACCAGGGTCGTCGCCCCGGGCGTACACGAGGTGCCATCTGTACAAGAGTAGTGGAGAGTCGTGGCGGCCTGTGCCCAAGGAACCAAAGCAAGGCTAAGCGAACACCCCACTACAAGACTTATCAGTGCTTTACGCATTTGTCGCCTCCCTTAGTCCACACTCGGGCCTTGTTCACTTCGCGTTCTTTCCGGTTCCAGCAAAAGCAGCATCTGTGCCAACGCGCTGTGCCGGAACAAGTACTGGATTTCGCGTAGTTACCGTCATGGCCGCGCCGGGAGCTCTGCAAATTCCTGCACAAATCTTCAGACAAATTTCTCAGCGAGTGTAATTGTTTGAGAGGCGGAAAGATGGGAACTATTTCAGCTGATCGAGCAGTTTGCGGGCCTCGTCCTTTCCGGCGAAGTTCCCTGGCAAGGTGACGGCGACGGTCAACGCTTTCCGGGCCCCATCCTTGTCGCCTACCTTGTGGAAGGCCATCCCAGCGTGATACTGGACCTCCGGGTTGTCAGGGAGCTTCGCGGCACTTTCCTGTAGCAGAGTGACCGCCCGCTGGTAGACAGCGCGCTTGTACAGGAGCCAGCCAAGGGTGTCCGAGATGTACGGGTCCTCCGGGGCTAACTCCTTCGCCCGCTGGGCCAGTTCAAGAGCCTTCTCTTTGTCGCCCCCGTGCTCCGAGTAGAGGTACGCCAGATTGTTGGCAGCCGGGGCGAATCGCGGGTTGAGGGCCAGGGCCTTCTCGTAGGCGTCCTGGGCTTTCGATATGTCGCCCTTCCGGTCATAGATGATGCCGGAGAGCACCAGCACAGCCAGATTCTTCGGGTCCGTCCTGAGCGCATCATTCAACCTGGCCAGCGCTGGCTCATACTTGCCCAAGGCGGCATATAGGTTCGCGAGCTCCATGTAGGCTCCGGCCAGGCGCGGTTCCAGCTCGAGGGCCTTGAGATAGGACTGCTCCGCGGGCGCCATCTCGCCGCGCTGCCGATGTACGTTGCCGAGCAAGTAGTGCAGTGCCCCGGACTTAGGCGCGAGTGCGATCTGTTTCTTGACGCGCTCAAGCGCGGCGTCAGGCTGCTTGTCGGTGAAGGCCATCGCCACGAGTTGGTCTAGCGGCCCGACGGCCGCTGGAGCAAGTGCGAGCGCTGTTTCGAACTGCTTCTTGGCTTCTGCGCGTTTCCCCTGCGCCAGGAGGCTGAGCCCGACGAGATACGGTCCTCGCGGGTCCTTGGGGGCCAACGGCGCGATCTTTCGATACGCGTCCGTCGCCTTGGTGGGCTCCCGCTTGGACAGATACGCTGAGCCGAGGAGCAAATAGGCTTGAATTACCCTTGGCTCCTTGGCGACGAGCCTCTCCAGGTCCTCGATCGCGGGCTGGAGGGCCCCTGTCTGAATATTCAGTTCGGCGAGCAAAAGCGTGGCCTCGACGAAGTTGGGAGCGATGCTGGTGGCTTCCTTTAACTCTGTCTTCGCTTGCTGGACGTTCCCGGTCTGGACCTGCGCCAGTGCCAGCTGGTAGCGCGCTAGCGCGAGCCGGGGTTCTAGTTTCAGGACCTTTTGGAACTCCTGAATTGCCTCGGCAGTCTCGCGCCTGGCCAGATGCACGCGACCCTGTAGGAAGTGGCCGTCGAGATCGGAAGGGTTCTTTTTGAGAATCACCTGGAGGGCCTTGACGCTCTCGTCGTATTTCCCCCCAGCGAACGCAGTTTCGGCGAGGCGTCGCCAAGCCGGAAGATAATCAGGAGCTTTCTGAGTAATTTCCCCCAGGATCCGCTGCGCCTCCTCAAGCTTGTTCAGCAGGAGGTAGAAATCGGCGAGCTTGACACGCGCCGGGGAGCCGACCGGCGCGAGCGCGGCCGCCGCCTTGAATTCCCGTTCGGCCTGTGCGCCGTTGCGCTTGACTACGTAGAAATCCCCCAGGGCTAGGTGGGCTTCGACCGACTTTGGATCTCTCGCCACTGCCTCCTCGAATGCGTGCTCGGCGCCGGCCAGGTCTTTCTTTCGGAGGTAAAGACTTCCGAGTGCGAGATGGAGCTTCGCCCGGTCACCCCAATCGGCACGCGCCCCATTGAGGCGCTGGATCGCGGCGTCCACTTCCTCGGGCTTGGCGGCCGCTCCAGCCAACAGGACCAGCGGCTCGAGGTTCTTCGGGTCTTTCTCGAGTGCGAACGCCGCCTCTGCGCGAGCCTCTTCCGGTCGACGCGCCAGGAGATAGATCGTCCCGAGCTTGAGGCGAACCTCGACGTTATCGGGAGCGAGTTCCTTTGACTTGAGGAGATACTGGAACGCCTGCCCAAGCTCGCCGAGCTGGTAGTGAGCAAACCCGAGCTGCTGCAGGGCGCGAAGGTTGGTCGTCTCGATCTGGACGACGTTCCGGTACTCGATGATGGCCTCCCGGTACTGCTCCTGTGCGAAGTACTTGTCGCCTCGATCCAGGTGGCGGGCCTTCTTGGCTTCGGGAGACCGCGCGCACCCGGCCGCGACGACCGCTACACTTAGCAAGAGAACTATCCAAGTCTGTGACGCGCGAGACATTTTGATCACCCCGATAATTTAATTTGGATCAGTTCGGAAGATACTCGTGAAAGATTGGATCCATCACTTGGATGTGCCTGACTACACGTTCCGACGTTTCCGACACAGTGCCGGAGACCGGACTCGAAAACCCTGATCAGCGCTCCGTCGGTCCTGTTGAGCAAGACCGCGCTCTTCACACCTCGATGCGAGCAGTGACCTCCCCCGCGATCGCCTGACCCTAGGAATGATACCAGTGCAGAACGAGCTGCTGGCTCCGGTCCTTCTGGATCAGGTAACGGTTTACGGTGATCGGGCCATAGGGGAAGGTTAGGGTAATCGTCACCTATGAGGCCGCAACCGGCTCCCATCCTAACCCCGCAGGCAGTTCTTCGGCGAATGAGGCTGGCCCCCTTCCGCTGTGCCTCCAATGGACTGCACCACCTAACGATTGCCGGGTTGGCACTGCATCTGACGGAGCGTCCGCGGGCCACGACCTTCCCAGCCCCGTGCACTCCTAACTATCTGGTTTCTCGGTCTCTCTGGCGTATCCGGCTGCCGATTCGGCTGGCATAAGGGTTGCCTCCCTTCCTCCAATGCGGGGACCCTTTCCCGACAACGGCACACCCGTCGCGAGACGGGGTCGCAAAGCCACGGGTCAGGACACACGCCTGAAAGCCGGGCTACCGAAGGAAGGGAGTCCAAAGCTCCTCGGGAACAGAGTGGTCCTCCGCGACATGGAGGGCCACCCTGTCTTCCGGCGGCTGCTCGCTCGCCAGTTGCACCTGCCTTCTTCTTATTCTGGCGGCCGTGGCGCGGGATCTGGCGGGTAGCTCGACTACCTCCGCCGTCCAGTGCCACGGTGGCGAACGAAAGCCTCCAGATGTCGCTCTCGCCGCGGGATGCGTCAATCAACATCAAGGCCGACAATTCCGGCGTACGTCAGGCAGGCGATCGACAAGATGAATTTCGGCCATGGTGCCGGACCCACTGGTAAGTTACTAAGGAGGAAACAACCATGAAGGTGAATGCGAAGTTTGTGCTGCTTGGTCCTTTGCTCGTTACAATTCTGGGCGTTGGCGCTGCGGCCAGTCCAACCTTTGCGAACCCCCTCTTTTCCTGGAATGCCGATCAATTGAATACCACGTCGCTTGGAGGCATCTGGAGCCTCGGGCCCCGAACGTCCATCGACACCGCGGAGAAGGTAGAAGGCACGGGATCGATGAAGCTGGTCATCCTTGGCGACAACCAAGAGCAGATGGGCATCGAGACCGACGCCATTCCGCTTGGTCCTGGAGTAGTGGGAGGCTCTCTATACTATCGTTGGTGGATGAAGATCGACCCGAACTTTTCCTGGGGAAGCGCCGATCGAAAGATCAAATCGAATCGTGTGAAGCGCCCAGGTGACGTGCCGCCACCAATCTACACGATGTATCTGGCGCAAGGATCAGTATATGTGGGCGAGTGCTCAGAGTGTGCGCCGGGTGGTAACGACCCAAGCAACGCACGAATCGCTTACGATTTCAATCCTCGTAGCAATGCGGCTGTAACGAAATGGCAGGAATACATCATTGAGCTAAAGATGCAGTCGGCACTCGATCGGTTCGACGGAGAATTCCACTTGTGGGTCAATCGAATAGAGATCGGATCAGGCATTACAGGTATGCGGTTTGTCAACAGCACCGTCGGCTGGATCGAAGCCTGGGGAGCGAATATGCTGCGTCCCTTGCCCCAACTGAACACTCCCGGGGCGGGCGGCGTCATCTGGATCGACGACGTGTCACTCGACACCACGTTTAACTCCACCCTGCCAGTTCCCACTCAGGTCTCCGCTCCGGAACCAATTTGTCCTGGAGGGACGAAGCCTAATTCCAACGTCATCTGGTGTGACAACTTTGAGGATTCAACGCCGCTGGCTCAAAAGTACTTCGAGTATGACAACAATCTCGGAGACTTTGTCAGGGTAGCAGGCGAGGGAGTGGGTGGTAGTTTTGCCATGCAAGTTAAATGGCAACCGGGGGAGGTGGATGCCGGCAGTTTTAAACGAACCTTCGGCAGGAGCCCTGTAAACTCACAAAGCCATTCGACCATAGACTTTCGCGAAATATACTGGCGACTCTATCTCAGAATGCAGCCGGGCTGGACAGGAAGCCCTGACAAGCTGTCTCGTGCGACAATTCTTGCCAATTCGAATTGGGCTCAAGCCATGATCGCCCATATTTGGAGCAGTGGAGATTTTTTGCTCATGGATCCTGCTGGCGGAATAGACGCCAACGGCAATCTCGCAACTACTACGTACAATGACTTCAGCAATCTTCGCTGGCTTGGCAATAGAACCGGCACTACCCCGATTTTCACGTCCGTAGCATCCAACAAGTGGTATTGCGTCGAGGCCCACGTCAGGTTGAACACCCCGGGTCTCGCGAATGGCGTCTTTGAGTTCTGGATCGACAATCATCTCGAAGCGACGAGAAGCGATCTTAATTGGGTTGGCACTTGGCAGAACTATGGCATCAACGCGGTCTTCTTTGAGAACTACTGGAATGCCGGCGCACCGGGCGAAAGGATAAGGTATTTTGATAACATCGTCATCGCTACGCAACGCATCGGCTGCCTAAGTAATGCACCCATTCCCCCTACCGGGTTAACAGTCCGGTAGATGAGACCTCGGGCTTGGAACTCGGCGCGCGGAAGCAGCTTGGGAACTTCGCCGAAGATGAAAGAGAGCCATCGAGTCTCGCGCAGGTGCTGTAGAAGCGGTATCTACGCGATTAGAGGCACTCACACGAAGAGGCTCGATGGCTAAGGCCGCTCCCGGGCGAGCCCCCTTGGCGCTAGAGGGTCGAAGCTTGCCTGCCCTCGACCATCATATCCGGACATCGCCAACGTCCAAAACAACCGGGAGACGGCATCGGCCGACGACGTAAAACAGGAGGCTATTGAGGTTGAGGGGTTGTCCCGCCGGCTGTTGAACTTGGCTGAGTGGGGCGGCCGCAGTTCATCGAGACTGTACTCGTGCTCTCCATGTGTGACCATCGAATTCGCGGCGACTGGGGGGATACGCCGATAGCGGACCCTCTCACGATCGTCGATCGTGAGACAATTCTGGCGGTCGCTCGCCGAGCGGTGCCGGTGAAATGGGCTCACGCCGCTGCCTCGGCGGCCGCGGTGGGACGCAATGCGCTCACGAGTCGCGGCAGATCGCGGTGGCCTTTGATGCGGCGGAAGCGCGCGGCGGCCCGGAGCAGCCCGAAGCCCGCCCACCGGTGAATCATGTCGCCCGCGCGCCAGCGCTTGACGTTACGCGCGACGTGGCGGAGCGTCGCGACGAGGTTCTCGATGCAGTTCGTGGTCGCGAAGAAGCGGCGCAGCGTCGGGGGCAGATCCAGCTTGAGCACCGTCAGCGTTTCCTCCAGCCCCTCGCGGAGACTGGCCGCGGCGTCGGGATGACTGTTGGCCTCGAGCCAGCTTGCCCGCGCCTGCAACTGGCGGCGCGCCGCCACCGCACTGCCCGCCCGGTACGCGCGCCGCAGCGCGGTCCGCACGACCGCCGGGTGCCCTTTCGAGACGAGCGCGAGGAGGTTGCGCTGCTTGTGCAGTTGACAGCGCTGGATCACCGCGCTCGTCCCCAGCACCTCGCCGAGCGCCTTGCGGAGCCCCTTGCCCCCGTCGATCACGCACAGCACCCGCCCGTCGAGCCGCAGCCCGCGCGTCACCAGCGCCTGCAGGAGCTCCGTACACACCGCGGCATTCTCCGTCGAGCCCAGCCGCAGCCCCAGCGGCGTCTTGCTCCCCTCCGCGGTGATGCCGAGGGCGACAATCAACGTCTGCCCGGCCACGTGGACACCGTCGAGGAACAGAGCCACCAGGTCGAGCTCGTCCAGGCGGCCCGCCAGTTGGGCGGCGAGCTGCCTCCGGGTCTGGGACGAGTCGACGACTGACGGCGCTCTTGCTGGTCGCCCGACTCCGAGTCCCCGGCGGCGGCGCCTCCAGACTCGGCGCATAGCCCCGCGTCGAAACCCCGAGGACGAGTTGCTCCATGACCCGCGCCGTCAGCGGATCCTCTCGCCGAAACGCCGCCACCGACGGCAGGATCGCTTCCTCGCCCGCCCGGCTGCGCACCCGCGGACACGCCACGCTCAGCCTCCGGCCCCCGAAGGTCAGCTGCCGCGGTGTCGTGCCCCAGTGATGATCTGCGCGTCGGATCGTGCCGACCCTTCGGCCCGGCCAGAGATGCGGCTTCCTCGCGGAACACCGCGTCCAGCGCCACCAACCCGGCGGCCTGCACCCACGCCAGCAGTTGCTGCCGCGTGGTCGTCATCCCCGCGACCAACGGCGCGAGCAACGTCGCCAACGTTCTCGCCTCCGCATTCGCCCCTAGCGTTCCCGTTCCCTTCTCTGCTCTCCTGGTCATCGGCGGCTCCTTTGGTCCCGGCTCGGGGACCTTGTCTTGGCCGACCCGATTCTCGGGCCAACCAAGGGACCGCCACTACTCAGTTCTCAAATTCAACAGAGACCGGGACATCCCCGAGGTTGACGTAGGCGAGACGAAGAAGAGTCCGGGGCTTTTGACACGACCCTACAGGGGGTTCGCGCTTGCCAGGACTCGGTATTCATCATCGCACGGGTACACCACCTTTCTCGCCTTCCCACCTCGTGATCCTACCTCTAAGACCTTTCCGACAGAGACTCATAGACTGTACATAGGTCCTTGCCAATCCTTTTCCATGAATAGCTCTCCGTGACGAGTCTTCTCGCCTCCTTACCAAGCGACAGACGGAGGTTCACGTCACTCAGAACCCTCCCTATTTGGCAGACGAACTCGGCTGGGGTATTCGCAATCAAGATATTTCTTTCTGCCGACACCTCGATCCCTTCGCAAGCGATTGAGGTAGAAACCACCGCCTTCCCCATAGCCATTGCATCGAGAATCTTCAACCGAGTGCCGCCACCGTCCCCTATTGGACAAACGTACACCTCCGCCGTCTCGAAGTACGGCCTCGCGTCCGGGACGAATCCGATGACAGTCACCCTCGCCTCCCGTTGAGCTGCCCTGCGAAGATCGGGCGGCGGGTTCTTTCCCACCACGGTCAGACGCGCATCGGGGATCTTGGCCAGCACATGCGGCCAAATCTTCCTCATGAAAAACAAGATGCCGGCCCGATTGGAATAGGCGTCCAACCGGCCGGTAAACAGCAAACTATTTCTAATTGTGGCGCCGGCGCCAGGGCTAAAATAGTCAGTGTCCACTCCGTTAGTTACAACCGTCACCTTTTGGTCGGGCACGATCTGCTTCAACGTAGACTTTTCGAGACCAGACACCACTAGGTTCACGTTAAACTTGGTGCACAGCTTCTTCTCGTAGGCGTGAAGCTTCTTCGCCTCCAGGTAAAAATAGACCTTTCGGAGAATGCTGTGCTCATTGTGAGCGCGCCTCATCATCATTGCAGATTCAACATTATGATGGTTCAAGACTTTAGGGGTGTCTCCCGTGTCACCGACGTATTCAGCTAGGCTAATCGTATCGTAGTGAACCACATCGAAGTGCGTTTGCCGTGCTACTCGCTGAATCCTGGCGTGCGCAGTCTGGCTCTTTAACCAATTGATCGTATAAGGATCCTTGGTGAATAGACTTTTCAGTACAAGTGCATACCAAGTAAGTCTGTGAGAATCGGACGGAATAGTAAGAACCTCCACTCGAGCGCAGAGCTTCGCGAGGGCTGTTGTCGCCTCTTCCAGCTGAGTTCTGGTGGCGAGAAGCGCTTTTTGATTGAAAGCGACCAGATGGACCTCGTGCGATGAGGCAACCTCGTTCAGCAGGTTGTAGTTCCTCTGTAAGACGCCGCCGATCGGGGGGTATGGCACATTGTGGGATAGCCAGAGGATCTTCATCGCGCGTGATCCCTCGGTGTTCCTGGTAACTAAACGGGAAGGTGTGCCACGTGACCAAGCCCGTGGCGCAGTGAACCTCTAGCCAAAAGGCCGAATCGCAACCAGCCTCTTCCGAGGCTCACTCCGCGCAACGTGATAAAGCTCCTCATATGACTCGACCATGTGGCGGAGCGTGAATCGCTGGTACACCAGTCGCTGTGCGTTGAGACCCATCTGGCGAGCTAGATGCCTATCCTGAAGGAGGAGATTTACGCTCCAAGCGAGGGCAGTGGCGTTGGCCGGTGGAACCAAAAGCCCTGTCTCGTTATGCAGAACCATCTCAGGATTTCCACCCACATTAGTTGCGACAACCGGTCTCGCAGCAACCATCGCCTCCAGAATACACAGCGGCAGTCCCTCTGAAGCAGATGAACACACATAAACATCCATTATGCGCAAAAATGACGCGACGTTTCTTTGAAATCCAACAAATCTCACGTGTTTGTCAAGCTTGGCTCGAAATACCTCAGCCCTCAATGATTCTTCTAGTGGTCCACTGCCAACTACGAGAAAAAGAGCGTTAGGTTGGCTGTCAATGATCAACCGAGCCGCCTTTAGAAGGGTCATATGATCCTTTTCAGGAACGAGCATTCCTACAGTTCCAATGACTGCAGTGTCCCCAGGAATTGCGAAATCGGCTTTCATTGTGGCAATTGCAGTCTCATCCAGCACGTGATCAAACGGCTCGCAATCGATGCCATTGTAAATCGTTGTTATTCGGTTCCTCGAGACACCAACGCGCCGCACCAGCAAGTTCTTTATATCTTCGCAAACCGCGACCATGGTGGACAGCCTGGAAACGAGTCGATAGGCAAGCCTTCGTCTTCGTTTCAACCAGTAGTAATTCTTTCCGTGCACTGTACTTATGACCGGTACGCCTTCGTACAATCCGGCTAGGCTTCCGTATGTATTCATCATGAACTCATGTGCGTGAATGAGATCTATTTTGAACCCTCGGATGATTTTCCTTAGGGCGCGGAGGCATCCGAGATCGTAGGCTGTGTTCTGATGGAGGATGAATGTTTTAAGTGCGTTTCGCTCGAGTTGATCGTGCAACCAGCCAGGTTGAAGTAAGGCCACGACAGACGAGTGGCCCCTGGTCCTGAGACCTTTAGCGATAGAGAGCAGCACGGTTTCTGCCCCGCCGGGTTCAGAGCTTTCGATAAGGTGGAGGACGTTCATGGCAACCGGAAAGTGACTACCTGCCTTCCCTTTTGTGTCGTTTGCGATCGACGCCTTTACTAGGCTTCACCGCTCCGCCAAAAGCTCCTCAAGCATAGAGGCGAACGACTGGGTGTAACTCTTCTCACAATATTCAGCCTGAAGCCGGTTGAAGCCAGCCCGACCCATGGTCGCAGCAAGAGTGGGGTTCGATAGAAGGTAATCCAGTTTTCGCGAAAGATCCTCCGCATTGCCCACCTCGCATAACAGTCCAGTTTCGCCATCCGTAACACACTCCATCCCCCCGTTTGTTCGGGTGGCGACCACCGGTTTCCCGCACGCCATTGCCTCGAGGTGAACCCGGCCCAAGGCTTCTGACCGCGCTGCATTCACCAGGGCGTAACACCCTCTCATCAGTTCTCCAACATCCTCAATCCAGCCAGGTTTGACAAATTCGATCCTGGCCTCACCTGACGCCAACTGTTTGTATACAATCAGGTCTCTTTCTGGACAATAACCCATGATTTTCAACTCCATCGTCGGATGCCGGTGCGAGATAAGACGAAATGCCCGAATGAGAACGTCTATGCCTTTCAGAGCAAATGGATGCCCAACGGCCAGCAAATAGTTGCCCTCATAACACTCGAGGGATTGGAAATACTCGGTCGCCACGAAGTCCGTGAAGCGGAAGAGCTTCTTGGAGCGGTAACGCCGGCTGAAGAAATTCTCCTGATCTCTGTTGAGAACTTTGATCGCATCGGCAGACCGCATAGAGATGAAGAAAACCAACCTCATAACCCACCTCTTCGCCAAACCCTGCGCTGGTTCCAGCCTGTGGAAATCTCCATTTACTTCAACGACGAGGCGCGTGCGCAGCAATGCTTTCAGGAGTACCCCGGCTAACCCGCATGCGTAGGGATCGGCGCTGATAATGGCATCGATGTGAGCTTGCTTCCGAATCAGCTTAACCGCCAAGTAAACCTGAAGCCACAGCCTTCGAAGCGACAGGCCCAACCACGAAGGCCGGAAGGCCTCCGTGTACAGAACGAAATCACCAATCCCCAGCGCTCTACAGCGCTTGCTGGAGAGCGTAAAAATGTACCCCCGACATATTCCAGACAAGTTTTCAAACCGCTTCGCGAAATTTCGTCTCAGCGGCTGAGACCTTCCAGAAAAAAGGAAGATAAGGTTAGGTCTGCGATTGCGCATTGAGGCTCTGTTGAGTGCCCGGCGGTCTCCCTGAAGGTCCGTCCACGGACGGTTTCACCTCAGACACATTTCGTCGATCTTCGGGGGCGCGGTTCGCGCGGAACGCTCCTTAGGATAGAGATTTGCACTAGACTCCTGGTCGGCCGATCATTTTGCCCCTCCTACTCTGCGAAGGAGACGGCCATCTAAGGAGAGCCGCGATCTCATGCAAGCTAACTCTCTCGAATATCCTCACGTAAACGCCGTATAGCAGCGCAACTGCTACCATCTCTTGCAACAAGATGGCTCGAGCACCCCACTCGACTTCGTAGATCCTTGTGAAAATGGGTCTCCCTACGTAAACGCCTGTCATCATCACCAGCGAAGCTAAAAATGGACCAATGCAGCTCCCTAGATATCGCATTGCAGGGATCCCGAGGCTTTTAAGGGTGACACTCGTCCACACCAGGCATATGGCTGGATAGACGGTAACCCACGGCAGTGCTGCGGCGTCATTGCCGTATGCCGACGCGGCGAGTACCACAAGAGGGAGAACGCCGGCGGAAGACAGTCGCAGGTACAGAACCCACTTCGGTCGGCCCTGTGAATTATGGATGAGACTATGAATCTCACTCAGACACGCCGCGAATCGTGCCAAGCACAGAGTCTTAAAGAAGAAATTCATGGGAGTCCACGACTCTCCGAGCATGGGCGCAATGATTTCATCACCGAAGAATACGCCCGTCAGAAACAATGGCGAAGCGATCAGTGACACATATTTCGTGACCTTCAAGTAAAAGTCTCGAGTCTTTGTCAGGCTGTGCTGGTACTGTGAGAAAACCGGAAACGAAACCTGATTGACAATGGCGAGAACCTTATCGCTCGGGGCTGTTGCCAATTGGAAAGCGAAGGAGTAATAGCCGAGAGCCTGGGCACCCAGGTTCGCCCCGATTATGAAGTTGATGACGGCATGAAGGACGTAGTCCAGCGAATTTGCCCCCGCGACGTTGATTCCGAACAGCAAAAATGGCCGAACGTCGACGAGACGAAAATGAAGGTCGGGCCGCCACTGTGCTGCCAAAAACACGAGAATGGCGTTGCTAGCTCTGAGGATAATCGTTCCCAAGATTAGCGTCCAGACGCCGTATCCAGAACGTGCCATAACAAGCATCGAGAAGCTGGCTACCGTGACTGCCAAGAACTGGATCATGCCAAGCGCTTTGAATCTAACAGTCCTGTTAAGGATGCTGTATGGTACAAGCGCTACGCCGCCGATAATGAACAGAACTGAGATCGATTGTGTGATGGGGATCACCCTGGGCTCATTAAAGAGCCAGGCTGTGGGATAGGCGAGACCGAAGGTAATGATGGCAAAGATTGCGGCGACGATCATGGAGAACCAAAAAGTGCTGGACAGTTGCTCCTGCGTGATCTGCTTTCTTTGGATAAGTGCCATGGCCAAGCCTAGTTCGCTGAACACGGCAGCGTAGCCGGTAAGGAGACTCGCCATTGACATCAAGCCGTAGTCTTCCGGAGCAAGTATCCGCGCTACCCAAATGGTGATCGCCCATGAAAGTAGCTGCGTTAGCAACCTAAAGCCCGCAAGCCATAATCCCCCTGTAGCGGCATCTCGTGCGAGCGACGGCAAGTCCTGTGTCTGTTCGACTCTGACGCGCTCTTTAGTCGCTCTGTAACAGCCTGGAATCATGGTTGTAGGATTAGCTCAAATGCGACCGGTGGCCATTGAAAGGCTCCTACGGCCTCGGCGACGATTGCGGCTGGCCGACCAGGATCCACTCCCTGGTGCCGCGCTGTCTGGTCTGGATCCCCATCTACTCAACGCCTTATGGTACGGTGGCGTCCTAACGAGCGTCCAAGCAGCGTCAGGCTGAAGGAGCGTTACGAGCGGGTCGGGGCACCCGGGAGGTACTGGTGCGGAACGGAGACATAGATTATCGGCACTCTCACATTGGAAGGGGCCGGGACTATGACGAGGGAATTGCAGCCGACCCCCTGGACAGCTACCTGGATCGGCGAGAACAGGTCGCACTCCTCCAGATTCTCCGACAACTGAGGGTTGGCCCCGCGACGCGGATCCTCGACTTTGCCTGTGGAACGGGTCGCCTAACTCAAGTCCTCGATGGCGTCGCCGGAGAGTGCTACGCCGTTGACATATCCGAATCCATGGTTGCTGTAGCACGTTCGAAATGCGCGCGCACCACCTTCTTCGTGGGAGACGCATCGCAAACACGCCTTCCAATCCCCCTGGTCGATGTTGTAACGGCGTTTCGCTTCTTTGGGAACGCTCAGTTGGAGCTGCGCAGAGCTGCGCTAAAAATCATAGCCGCGCACCTGAGGGAAGGCGGCTATTTGATCGCCAACAACCATCGCAATCCGTGGGCGATCCGGAACCAGCTTGCGAGAATCACGGGGCCGCACACGAGGCTGGACCTCAGTCCAAGAAGGTTCCGCGCGCTCCTCCATGAGTGCGGCTTCCGAATCACCTGTACATATGGAATCGGCTTGGCCTTGATTCGCGCTCGTTGGCAGCAGTCGATCACGCAGGATTCGCGAATCGTCGAACGTTTCGATTCGCTGACGAAATGGGGCGGCCTCGCGCAGCTCTGCCCAGATATGATTGTAGTGGCGCAAAAGTTGAATTAGGTCGAACTCGTGAACATAACTGGTGACACCTGCTCTGCCTCGAGAGCATGGGCCAAGTGTCCGAGCTCGGAGAGAAATGGCCGGGAGAAGGCAGCTGGCACTGCTCTCCGATGGATGCGCGTGGCAAAGTCGACAACGTAGTAGACCATTGCGCCCAGCGCCTGTTCGGGTGACAAGCCATCGGAAGCTGCCGCGTCCCTGAGCAACTGCCGCGATAGCGATCCAAGAGGATTGCGTTGCACGAGCCGGTTCACCCAGACGTCATTCGACGGAGGCGTAGCCACGATATCCGATGACGTACGCAGAAGGTGGCAGGCATCGTACAGGGGCACTTGAATCTGTCCGAACAGCTCAAAGTCGAGTATCCACCAACGACGCTTTGTCACTACGACGTTCCCTGGCCAGAGGTCTCCATGCTGGAGTCTGCGTGGAAGGGCACCAGCGGCTAGGAGGGTGTTGCGAAGCGTCGTGATTATGACTGAGGCCACGCCACGACGGCCTAAGTACGCTAGAGCAGGATCAACGTCCCGAGCGAGATCTGCCGGCCGATCATTGTGAAAGAGATCCGGAAGGAGATCGGCCGCCACCCGAGATACTTTCTCAGCTGCTTTAAGAACCTGGCTGAGCGTTGACAGCAGCTCGGCCGGTCGTAGAGTCCGAAGCATGGTATTGAGAGGAGTACCGGATATGTATCCGCTTGCCTGCAGGCGAAATCGACGTGTTTCGGTCTGGCACGCGTAAGGTACAAGGGACGAAAGGCGCGGATCGTGGCTAAGGACCTGACGAACTCGCGTCTCATGAGGGAGCAGATGGTCATCTAGGGGCCGGCACTTGCAATAGTGAGAAGGGCTTCCGCCCTTGTCCAGAACGAGTAGGTTGAAGCCGCGATTCCAGACGAAGTCACCAGGAAGCGAGACTGGGGGCGGAATGGCACCTCGACTTGCAACGATGACAACTCGGTGCTGGTCCGGTCGCTCCGTAGGCTCAAATGGCATTCCCGCGCTCATTAGCGCTGTAACGAGCTCAGATTTCATACGTACGCCAGATGCACTTGCGCGCTGTACAGGAGGTACCGAAGGGGCGATTTGGCTAACAGCGCCCCGACTCGGCTCTTAGTCATCGTTTCATACGCGTATGCCGACCGACGATCCGCTGGAATCATATTACGTGGTTCGGTTACTGAGGGAGCGACATAATACGAGATTATCGCCCGGAACCCTGCGCGGCGAAGCGCGGATGTAACGCGAATGACGCCGAACCCGTAAGCCATCCGGCCGCTCGACGCACCGAGGCCACGCCTGGCTGCCGCTCCCGTCGCGAACTGAAGACACCCACCCGATCGAAGAAGCGGGCGACACGCCCGAAGGATGGTCAGAGGCTGTCGAATCGGATCGATCGGTCCGTCCACGCTAATGCAGTCGAATGCGTCGCGTTTATATGGGAGCGAGTTTACAGCAGCCCGAACAACGCTAACACGATCCAAGCGATCCTGAGAACATCGCTTCTCAACGAATTCGCACTCGTCGATTGAGGTCGCGACGTAGTGGACACGCGTGAAATGTTGCCTTAGAACCGATGTCATGGTGCCCAGCCCGCCACTCAGATCGAGGGCGACATCCCATCGTGGGACTTCCATTAACCAGATCCAGTTGCCTCTCGCACCATCTACGATCCTCGCAACGGCGTCACCGGTACTTGTATCGCAAAGAGGCTGCGCCTCTAGGGCATCGCGCCAGTGCATTCCCCTGCGGACGAGGTGGTTCACAGAGGCGACGATGTTAGGCGATAGCTCTGGCAAGAGTTTTTGAATTATCGGAGCCTCCAATATCGGTTTGGAACTGTCGGATAGGAATGGGAAGTCCCGCAGGAGTGCCGAGAAGAGGGATGCAGAGAGAGCTGCCGAGCTCTTCTCTGCCCCGCCGGGTGCTGACGTCTCAATAAGGTGAAGGATCGTTCTCACAGGTGCGGGCGACGGCTTTGCGTAGGGCGACCGCGAATCCGACGAGAAGCCAGAGGCTGGGGTAGTACAGAACCGAAATGAACAGACCGCTGATCAGAGACGCGACCGCACTCGCCTCGAAGGCCAAGGTGAGGTGAAACGCCTTCTCTCGCTCACTTGGGCCGCGCGTGGAACGGGGGATGGAGAGGGGCACCGAGCGGCCGGCCGGCGGCGCCCCTCGGGCCCTGCGAATCAGGAGTCGGGAGAGTCGCGTATCGCGGAAGAAGTGGTAGAGAATGAGTAGCCAGAGGGTGGTGCCGAAGAGGCCGAGTTCTGGGAGGAGCGTGAAATACATGGAGTGGGCAGCTCTGCCTGCGCGTGACCTGCCGTGTAACCCCTCGGGGAAGCCGCTAGCCACCTCGTATCGTCGGAACTCGAACGGGAAATTGCCCTGGCCGACACCCATGATAGGGTTGTCGAGAAACATTCTCCAACCGATCCTCCATTCGTATACTCGGTCCTCGCCCGTCGCGTCCTGCGTACCGTCCTGAATGGTCTGGATCCTAGCCCAATAGGTCGAAGGGGCGACGTACGCGATGAATAGCACGGACAGCCCGAGCAGAGCGGCCGACAGGGCCTTCGCAGGTGACCGCAGCCAGCAATAAAGAGCCGTTCCGGCGAGCGCGAGGAAGCCGCCTCTCGAATGAGTGAGGACTGCTGCAACTGTGAAGAGCAGCATCAAAGCGCAATAGGCAACCCGATGCAGCCGTCGCCTGTCAGCCAGCGCCAGGAAGAAGGCGAACGGGAAAACCATATCTAGGATCATCGCGAAATCGTTGTCGTCGCTCAGGAAGCCGCCGACGCCGCGGCCCTCGTTCACGATCCCGAAGATGGCGAGATAAACGTGGATCCCCAGCCACGCCGTGACGAGCGTCGCGATCCGGCGGAGCGAGTCCGCATAGGCGATGACGGCCAGGTACGCGATGAAGGTTCCGAGCATGGTTCGCGCCGTCTGGAGGGCCCAGTAGTTATTGAGCGCGATCGGGATGTGAAGGGCCATCAATGCTAGAAGCCCGGCGAAGAGCCGCGTCGGCGTGTCGGAGAAGGAGAGCCGGTTGAATCCGCAGAGCGCCAGCGTGAGGAGTGCTGTCAGTAAACCTGGGAGGTGCAAAGTGCCGATCGCGGGGAGGATCTCCTGCGGACGCCCGAACTCGAAGAATAGGTAGAGAACGACGAGCCAAAAGAGGGTAGCCGAGGAGCGTGAGGCCGGGATTGCTGACGCCTTAGCGGCGGCCAAGATGGGCATGAGCGAATTTCTGGAGTGATCTCCAGCAGCGCGGGTCCGCCGCGAACGTTCCCGCCGGGCAAACCTTGGACTCGATCCTGTCGCAGCGTAGGCGCTTCACTGATTCGCGTCGAGCGCCAGGACGGGCGTCATACACGAGGGGGCGCCGGGACGGGTTGCCTCGCGATCGGGAGCTTTTCGCCGGGAGCCGCCCGATCGGGCGGGGCCGGTATGGTCTCGGCGGCCCGCACACGCTCGTCGGCGGCCTTCGGCGCGACGACCAAGCTTTCCCTATCGGTCCGCACCCGTTTAGAAGCGCTGGCGGAGGGCCCCTGGGAGAGCTCGAGATAGAGATTTCGGTAGGCCTCTGCCATCTGCGTGTCGCCGAAGTGCGCTACCACCCTTCTCTCGGCGCTCTCGCCCATCGCAGCGCGCAAGTGTCGATTCGTTACCAGCGTCATGCACGAACGGGCGAAGTCTTGCGGCTCGGAGGACTCGACTAGCAGCCCCTCTACGCCATGGGAGACGATCTCGGGGATCCCCCCTACCTTCGCGGCGACGACAGGTCTGGCGCAGGCCATCGCCTCCAGGATACTGAGCGGAAGGCCTTCGTGAAGCGACGTGTTGACGTAGATGTCGAGCGACCGATAGTACGCGAGTAGATCCGGCTGCGCCGGCAGAAACTCGACGCAATCGTCGAGACTCAGCGCCTTCGACTTGGCGAGGAGTTCGGCCCGCAGCGGGCCGTCCCCCCGGAGGCTGAAGCGCACCCTGTCGGTCTTCATTCGCACGTGAGCCGCGACGTCGAGGAAGAGATCGAAGCGTTTGACTGGCACCATGCGCCCCACAGAGCCGATGTGCAGGACATCGGACGTGCGCGCCGGCCGTGGCGCGGTCGCATGGAGGGGGACACCGTTGTGTATGACCTCCATTCGGGAGTCCGGGAAGCGATGGACACGCACGAGGACGCACTTCATGTCGGTCGAGACAGCGACGACCCGGTCGAAGAAGCGCCGAAGGACGAGGTAATCCAGCCCCGTGGTCGCCCGCGCCCGCACGGCGGAGCGAACGAGCGGCTCCGAGAGGCCATGGAGCGTGCTCACCAGACGCTTAACTCCGAGGGACTTCGCGAGCAGGACGGCGAGGAGGTTCTCCTTGTAGCGGTGGGAATGGATGATCTCCATCGTCCGGCCCGTCAGGAGCCGATGGGCCGCCAGCCAGATGCGCCCGAAGGGCGTGGCCGTCTCGGGGATGACGTGCGTCTCGATTCCGACGCCCCTCAGCCGCCGGGTGAGAATCCCGTCGTTTAGGGCGAGAGCCACGAGGCTCCACTCCGGACTGAGGCGGAGCTGGTTGAGCAGGTTGAAGATCGCGACGTCGGCGCCGGCCCACAGGTCGCCGGAGAAGATGTGGAGAATCGTCGGCCGCCGCGTGCTCGTGGTCACACGATCTCCGTCGCCCGGCGGGCGCGGCGAGCGAGGTGGAATGTCAGGAGCGGAACGGACCGGCTCACGTCGTCGTGGACCCCGATCCGCTTCAGGCGGAATAGATCGGCCGGCCGACTCGACTCGAGCCCCGGGTGGGCCGTGACCGCCGCGCGATAGCCGGCTGCTCGCGCTTCGGCCACGATGGCGTCCGTATAGTCGCCGTTGGGATAGGCGAGCACCGGCACGTGGTTGACGCGCTGCCGGCGGAGGATGTCGAGCGATTGCTGGAGCTCGCGCTGGAGCTGGTCACGGCCGAGTCGGGTCAGGTCTGCGTGCGTACAGGTGTGCGATCCGAACGCGACGCCGTGATCGGACATCTCGCGAACTTCATCCCAGTTGAGGAGGCGCCGGCCGTCGGCAACCTGTAAGCCTGGCGCCTGACTGAGGCTATCGAGCAGGTTGTCCCGAGCCTGCTCCGGAAGCGTCTTGGCCTGCTCGATGAGCGAGTCGAATGCCGCGGTGGCTCCTCGGCCGCTCACGGCGATCAGCCCGGGATATTGCCCGGTGAGCGGAGCGAGGGCCTCGCGGAGGATCCCTGTCGCGCCGCGGGAGCGGTGGAGGAGATCTCCGAGTCGGTCCGGCCAGAGCCATTCGCGCGTCCCGATCAGTTCGGTCGGGAGAAAGATCGTGGCCGGTACACGGTAAGCGCGCAGGAGAGGATACGCGTAGAGGTGGTTGTCCAACCACCCGTCGTCGAAGGTGATGGCGCAGTATCGCACCGTGGTATCCCACGAGCCCTGGTGCCACATTTCGAGGAGCTCGTGGAAGGAGAGGAGCTTGAAGTGGGTCATGAAGAACCGGAGGTGACGCTCGAAAGTCTCGGGGGTGACGTACATTCCAGGCTGGACGAACGTTGTCGCGAGTTCGCTGCGGGGGATGACACGGTGGTACATCGGGATCAGGACCTTGCCTGTGAGGTGGGCACGGAAGCGCGTCGATGCGCCGTAGACCCGAGCCGCGACTGATCGAAGCACGAGCTTAACGAGTCGACGTGTCACGGGCGATCCCCCGGGGTGAGGGGCTCCAGCTCGTGATGCGCTCGCCCCGCGTGTAACGGCACCACGCCGTCAGGATGGCGAGGTTTGTGAGGACGAAGAAGGCCGGAATGCGGAGGAGCGAATGGCCCGCCCCGCCCCTGGTGATCAGACCGAGTGCGCCGAGCCCGTATGACAACAGATGGAGAAAGAGAGTGATCATGTACATGGGCGACCGCGGGGCGAGAAGCGCGTTCGAGACCAGTGCGGCGAGCAGGGCGAACGGCACGAGCCAGCGGCAGAGCTTGTGGCTGATGAGCTGCCAGGAAAAGAGCCCGAATCGGAACGGGTTCAGCATGTCCAGGCTCGCCATGAACACCGAGAGACCTCTGACGACGGTCCTGATTTTCCGCGCGAACTCCCGTCGCTGGTCGGGAATGATCTCGTAGTATGCCACCGCCTCGGCATCGGAGATGGCACGGAGGCCGAGCCTCACCGCGTTCAGGGGTACGTGAAAGTCGCTCTGGAGGTCGGGCGGCCATCGGCGGCAGACCTCACGACGCGCCGCAAAGAAGCACCCGCTCAGTCCGACGAGCGTATTGACCCTTGCCTCGAGCTTGCGAAGGAACATTTCGTACCTGAGGTAGACGCCTTCACCGGTGGGGCGCCCGTCGGGGTCAACAGCCCGGTCCACACTACTCACGCAGCCGACGGAGGAGTCGGCGAAGTTCTTGACGATCGTGGTAACGGCATCGAGCGGTAAGATAGTCGCGGCGTCGGAGAAGACGATAATCCCGCCCGACGCGACGTCGAGCCCGAGCTTCTGGGCGGCCTCCTTTCCGATCCTGTGCGGAGCGCGGGCGAGATAGACTCCGTTCCCCTCGTACGATCGCACGATGTCGTCTGTCGCGTCCGTGGAGCAGTCGGAGGCGACGATGATCTCGAGCCGCGTCCTGGGATAGTCCTGCGCGAGGACATTGTCGAGCTTTCGGCGGATCCGCCTTCCTTCGTTGTGCGCGGTGACGATGAACGAGACCGGAGGCGTCATGTCGGCCTTCACGGAGGTGGTCCGTCGCACAACCGACAGGGCGAGAAGCAGCAACGGGTAACCCAAGTAAGCGTAGGCAACGAACAGGACGGAGAGCCAGAAGACGAACTCAAGAATCATACTAAGTCCAGCGCGTCGGAGAGCTTGATTGGCGCGATCCGGCAAGCTCTGGCAAAGGTGAGATAGTCCCGGAGACGGCGGATGAGCCGGCCTTGGTCCGAGCCGCTTCGGACAAACGGGGTCAAGCCGGCTTGGAGAGACGGGGAATGGAACGTAAGGTTGAGGATGCTGTAGTTCTCTCGCAGCAGCCGCTTCGTGAGCCCGATCATCTGCGCAGTGGTCGAGATCTCGGGGGAGAGCCAGACCTTCGTCACCACTTTGAGTCGGTACAGTAGCCCGGCGAGATGCAGCCGATTGAGGGGGCGTTGCCGGACAGCGCGTAGAATGGAGCTCCTCAAGGTGAAGTTCGGCTGGAGGAAGCCGACGGTGGCTGGCACTTCGAGGAGGTGCCGCGTGGCGGGGAGTCGAGGCATGTCGTCCGGGCACAGGCGAAACGGGCGGGGGGGCACCATCGAGAAGTCCGGACCGTGGTCAACCGTCCAGTCTGTGTAGGGGGTCACCGACGTGTCGATTCTGTAGCCGACGTCGACGAGGTGCCTGGCCACGTCGCTGCAGAAGGCCCAGCGGCCACACCTGAATGACACGGGTTGGATGCCGAAGGTACGCTGGACCGTCTCGTGCAACCGCCTGATCTTTGCGTACTGGAGGTGGGGCGGCAAGTTGCAAAGCATGCTGTCCCTGCTGGAGTCTTGGCTCTTCTCGAAAGGAGGCGTATTCCAGGGGTGGCAGTGCGTGCCGATCTCGCAGCGGCCCTCCGCCAGGATGGACCGGAGGACAGCGCTGACGGTCTCATCGACGGCGACCGGGTAGGTGACGAGGTAAGTGGGAGTGACGTCGAAGTCGTCGAACAGGCGCTGGAGCTCAGGAATCCGCCGAACGTTCTCGACGGTGTGGCCGCTGGGGCTGAAGTGGCCCCAGTTGTCCTCTTCAGTGTCGATCGTAACAATGAGGTTCATCGGCCCGGTAGGGCTCAGTTCGGAACCTGCCGGCGGATCCACGGGCCAATCGCATTCGCCACGGGCAGGGGGAGCCGCTTCCAGGACTCGACGAGCCACCGGAAGCGCCTCGCGTCCTGGTCGACCGGCAGCCGCGCGCCGGCTACGACATCGACAAAGATCCAGGGCAGCTCGTGCGCGCTCCCGCCCCACTGCCGCTTGAACTCGAACGTACCGGCGTTCCGGAACGACCGCCCGAGATCGAGGGTGCGGTAGCCATCGCGGCAGCCGAAGCGGATGACTTCCCAGTAAAGCGTGAAGTTGGGGCAGAGGGCGAACGCCTCTCGCAGCGAGGACACCCACGGGACCATGAGCGTGTCGCGGAAGAACAGGCAAACGGCGGCGCCGACTGCCCGGCCGTTGCCGTCGCGCACGACGAGCACCCGGACCTTGCCGCCTAGCTCCTCCAGCATGAGCGTGAAGAACTGGCGGCTGTGGACCGGCGAGCCCAGGTCGCGCATGTTTACGGCGAAGATGCGATAGAAGTCGTCGAGCAGCTCCGGGCCACCCCAGGCCGCCGTGAGCCCGTTCTTCTCCCCCTTCCGCACCCGGTTGCGGCGCTCCGACGGCAGCGCTTGCCAGACCGCCTTCTCGCCCGAGAGCGGGAGCAGCATCGTGACCCTGCTCCCGCCCTCCGTCGGCGGCAAACCGATCGGATGGAACTGGCGCAGGCCGAGCGACTGCGCTCGCGAGGCGCGGGCCAGTTCGAGGGCCGCGTCGGCGAGCGCCCGCTCGGCCGCGGACCCTGCCTCGGCCAGGATGCCGCCGTAGTCCAGGAAAGGCATTGACACGAGGCGATGGCCGAAGAGCCAGCTCCGGATCAGCACCAAGGGCAGGACGCCGGCGATGTCGCCCTCTTTCTCGGCCACGAGGCAGACGCTCTCGTGCCCGTAGGCTCGATGGATTACCGACCCCCACGCGGCCAGGTGGGCCACCGTGGCAGCGGGGTGCTGCTCGACGAAGCGGTCCCAGGCTTGGCCCCCACGCTCGAGCCGCGTAACCTCGACCATTACACACCGTGATCGCGCAAGTCACAGGCCATGGCAGGTGGGGGGATCTCCAGCCGGATTGAGACCTTGGCGGTCTTGACCCGAAGGTTCCGGAGTCGACGTACAGGAGCGAGACGCCCTCCACGGCGGGCCGTCCATCCTCGGGTAGAAGGTAATAGGTCAGTCACTGGAAGTCTTTTCGATGAACGGCTCCAGCGCGCGTGGTGATAGGACGTATTACTGTCCGCCCCGCTCGACGCACCGGTTCCACCTGCTGAGATCCGCGCCCGTATAGGGAACCGGCATGTCGGGCCAGGTGGCAGCGTTGCGTTCGGGCCTAGCGCAGGAGCACTTTCAAGAGCGTCTTGAGCGCCTTGAGTCCGACGAGGAGGAAGGCCGGGAGCCGCCGTTGATACAAGTGGACGCTGAGCGATCGCCGGCCGCCGGTCGCCCAGTGGAACTTGTAGTCCTCGCTGCCCCGCAGAATGTCGTATTCGGCGAAGTTGTCCGCGATGGCCTTCTGGAGGCAGAACCCGATGAGAAGGTTGCCGACGCTCGTCTTCGGATATGCGGTCTTATCGGCGGCGAGCAGGTACTGGAACAAGGTCACGCCGGACCTCAGATGAAACAGTCCGGCCACCGGTTTGGCGTCGACGGTGAGGAGATCGACCTGCACCCAGTCCCTGCCGCCGGCGCGCGTGAGGAAACGCTGGAGGAAGCGGTGGAATTGGGCCTTCTCCGTCCCCGATTTCCACGGGTACAGCGCGTAGAGGGCGTCGAGGGCGCTCGTGTCCAGCCCGTCCCGGGTCGTGGTGGTGACATGCTCCACCTTTCCCGCGCGCTGAAGGAGTCGCTCATGTCGTGTGACCTGCGCCCGTCGGTGCGGGGAGAGGCTCGCCATGAACTCGGCCTGCGTCGTCGGCAGCTGCACGATCGGACAGAAGGCGCCGGGCTGAATCTCGACATGCTTGCCGTCTTCCGCGATGTCGTTGAGGAGATGGAGGAGAAAGAGCGAATCCGCCGGGATATCGAGCAGGGCCAGCGTCTCCCACCGAGAGCTCGCCTCGTGGAAGAGGAAGTCGTAAATGCACCTGGCGATCTCCTTCTCCTCGCCTCGCCTGGCGAAGACGTCGAGATAGTCGGAGTCGGCGCCGGAGGCGCCGAGAAACTCGATCTGTCGGACGGTGACGAGCCCCCAGGAGCGCCGCTGGATACACCAGGGCGCGATCCCGACAAGTTCGCCGTTTCTGGAGACGGTCAGGATGAAGAGCTCGGCGCCGGGGCTCCAGAAGCATTCGGCCCACGTGTAGAGCCACTCCCACGTCAGGAAGACGACGTTCGCCCATGACTGGCCGAGGAGATCGTTCCAGTCCTTCGCGAGCTCCGCCCATCGGGTGAGGGAGTCGACGACGCTCACCGTGTACTCTGGCTCGTGCGGGCCCTGCGGGGCCGACTCGCGCGACGACGGACGCGACGTGCGGCTGGCGGGTGGCGCAGCAAGCATCACGGACGGAGCCGCTTCACAGTCTCCGCGTCGTCGAGGACGCGAACGACGGCCTCGGCGATGCGGTCTATGTCCTCCGGGCTCAGTGCTTGATGGATCGGCAGCTCCAGGCAGTGGCGCCGCCAGCCGGCGATCTCCCAGGCGAGCCCGGGGGGGCACGTCGGATGCGAGCGTGACCACCAGTCACCGCTCTGGACGCCCTGGCGCGCAAGACCCTTCTGGAACCGCGCCTTGTCCGGCACGATGATCGGGAGGAAGAGCGGACATGTCCCGGGAGGCAGCACCGGAAATGGCAACGAGAGGCGACCGTGCAGGCGGGACGCCAGTCGCTCGAAGTTCTGGCGGCGCTTCGCTACGACCTCGGCCGGATCGACGCGGCGCGTGAGCCAGGCGGCCCACAGAGACGCCCCGTAGGCGAGCAGGCGCGGGTCCCACTCGCCGGTGCCCGAGGACACCATGCGGCTGCGCTTCCAGCGGATCGCCGCGGCCGCCCACCCCGTGGCCCATGTGAGCCACCTCTCCGTTCGCCTCCACCCCGAGGCCTTCAGGCCCTCGTGCAGGAGATCCAGGGTCTGGGCTAAGCTCGAGCCGAG
>Ga0066710_100000362_pt1 | contig 26256 bp, 13 predicted proteins | sample GraSoiAngelo_159_FD_79666 | JGI IMG/M metagenome (GOLD analysis project Ga0066710, IMG submission 79666) | Grasslands soil microbial communities from the Angelo Coastal Reserve, California, USA - 14_1009_16_40cm | ecosystem: Environmental > Terrestrial > Soil > Grasslands | place: USA... | reverse complement strand
TTGCGGGGCACACTCTGGGTGCCAGCCGTACGAGCATTCGTTATACTTTCGATCTGCCCGGAGCGCCCGGCCTCTGTGGCGCATCGCCCTTTTTCTATGGCTGGAATCAAAAAATCGCCGCCTAAACCCCTCCCCAGAGGCCGAAACGAGGCCCTCAGCGCGACGAAGGCCACTCGTGATCTCGAAGAACTAAACCGCGTCGGGATTGCCCTATCCGAAACGCGGGATGTAGGGCAGCTGCTGGACCTGATCCTCCAGAAAGCCAGGGAAATCACCGCGGCGGATGCCGGCTCTCTGTATCTTGTGGAGAAGGGCAGGGTTTCTGCGGAGGGAGGACAACGTCTTCCGCAGCTGCGATTCAAGCTGACGCAAAACGACAGCGTACAGTTTCCTTTCAGCGAACACGCGCTTCCGCTGAAGGAAGATTCCATGGCGGGATATTGCGCGCTGCATGGGGAAGTGATCGAGCTAGCCGACGCGTATCGCGTACCAAAGGCGCAGCCGTTTCACTTCAATGCCACGTTCGATCAGCAGGCCGGCTACCGCACGCGCTCGCTGATCACCCTCCCGATGAAAAACGGGAAGGGCGAAGTCCTCGGCGTGCTGCAGTTGATCAATTGCAAGCGCAATGCGAAGGCCCGACTGACCGATTCCGGCGGAGTGCGGCGCTGGGTGCATCCCTTTCCGGGGCGCGCCGTGCGGCTGGGGTTGTCGTTGGCTTCGCAGGCGGCGGTGGCCTACGAAAATTCAAAGCTGTATCAAGATATTGAGAACCTGTTCGACGGATTTGTGAGTGCCGCGGTGAAGGCCATCGAACAGCGTGACCCGACGACTTCCGGCCATTCGCAGCGAGTCTCGGAAATGACCTTGGCATTGGCCGAGGCGGTGGAGCGTGAGCCGCGCGGCCCTTACGGGGACTTGCGGTTTTCCCGGGAACAGATGAAAGAGCTGCGCTACGCCGCCTTGCTGCATGATTTCGGAAAGGTGGGAGTACGCGAAGAAGTACTGGTGAAGGCAAAAAAGCTCTACCCGCTGCACTTGGTGCGCGTGCTGGACCGCTTTGACTACATCCGGCGGGACATGGAGGGGCGAATCGCGGAGCAGAAAGTCGAAGCGTTGCTTTCGCTGTCCCGAAAACAAGCCCCGGAGCGCCTGCGCATGCTCGACGAGGAATCGCGCCGGTTGCGCAGCGAACTGGATCGATTTGCGGAATTCATCGCCAAGGCCAACGAGCCGACGCTTCTCCCTTCCGGGGATTTTGAAGTGCTCAACGAGATTCGGCAGAAAACCTATCGCGATCCGCGAGGGACGGAGCGGCCCTACCTTTCCTCCGAGGAAGTACGGTTTCTTTCGATTCCCTGCGGGAGTCTGGATGCCGATGAGCGCCGTCAGATCGAATCGCACGTGGCGCACAGCTTCAATTTTCTGTCCGAGATTCCGTGGACGCCGGAATTCCGCGCCATCCCGGAGATTGCCCGCGCCCACCATGAAAAGCTCAACGGCAAGGGTTACCCGTTCGGGCTGAATTCCGGGCAGATCCCCGTGCAGGCCAAGATGATGACGATTTGCGATATTTTCGACGCCTTATCCGCTTCGGACCGTCCTTACAAGCGCGCGGTTCCCACCGACCGCGCGCTGGACATTTTGAAACTCTGCGCGCGTGATGAAGAGATCGATCCCGAACTCTTCCGCATTTTTCTGGATGCTCAGGTTTACCGGCTAGCCGGGAAATCGGCTTAGCCTCGATGGCCCATTACTCATTAGCCCAATCCGCGGCTGGAGAAGCAAACGGCCGACGGCATTCTCTAAACTAGGGAGGGTTTGCCGTGCTGACTTATCTTCTTGGACCACTCCTGGCGCTGTTCCCGCGAAGGTGGCGAAAGTTGCTGCCCGCCGGTTCCGCCGTGGAGTGGCGCAGGGCGACGGTCCTCAGCGGGTTTGCGGAGGCGGTGATCGCACTCGTGGCCCTGATGTGCTGGTATTCGTACTACATGACGCTGCTGGTGGACCATGGCCTGGATGCGGCGCTCACCGGGAAATTGCCCACGGGAGCTACGGATCACGAGATCGGCTTCACCGCGATGGTGATCTGGGCGACGCATCCGCTGACGTGGCTGCTCGCGTATGCCGGAGTCGAGGGGTGTGTACGGTTGGTAAGCGCGGCATTCACGGAGACCAACCTGGGGATTCTCCCGCTGTTCGTGCTGGACAAGGTGACTGGGATAATCGCCGGGCGGGACAAGCAGGAAGCATCGGCGGCAAAGTATGGCTCGCAGGGGAATTTCTCCTCGTATGTCGGGGCCATTCGAGAGAAAGCCATGGTCAGAAGACTTGGAGAGGTCCCGGATGAACTTTGCTTTAGCGGAAGCGCTCCGGATGAAATGCTCGAAATTCGCGCGTGCCGGAGAAAGGCAGACTGGGACCCGCCGCGCACGGTGCGTTACCAGGATACTTATTACCGGTTGGAGTCGTGTTCCGGGGGGAGTGCCTCGCGGCCGTTTCGCTACACGCTGCGGAAATTGCCGGCGGGTGTGATGGGGCGGACCGTGCTGGTTTATTCGCCCGAGGAAACCCCCGTCCTCGCGAAGGGATGAAGTGCGCGATGTTCCGCAGTTGGCGCGTCGATCGCTTTCATCGGCATGAGGTTCTCCACTACAATTCCACGCATGTCCTTCGACCGCCGCGGCCACGCGTTCTTCTTTACCTGTCTCATTGCCGGCGTGTTTGCGCACGGGGCTAGTGCGCAGCAGCAGCCACCAGCGGCTTCCGGAGCGCGGATGCTGCTGCTGCCGCGCCGAATCGTTTCGGGAGAGCGCGCTACGCTCGCCGTACTGGACGTGAACGGGCGGCTGACTCCGGGTGTTACGGTGAATTTTTCGAACGGGGACCGGCTCACGACGGATGCGACGGGCCGGGCTCTTTTCGTGGCGCCGCTGAATCCCGGCGTGATTTTTGGTTCGATTGCAGGGCGCGCGGGGCGAGTCACCACCGCAATTCTATCGCCCAGCGAGGCCGCGTCGGCTTCCATCGAAGTTTCATCCGCGCCACACGTGGCTTCGTTGACCGACCGCTTCGAACTCTTCGGGAAGAGTTTCTGTGGTGATGCCGACGCCAATCAAGTAACGATCGCGGGGCAGCCTGCGATCGTGCTCGCGTCTTCGCCAACTTCGCTGGTGGTACTTCCTCCAGAAGACCTGCGACCCGGCCCTGCAGCGGTGGAAGTCTCCTGCGCGAAACGCCAGTCGCCGCCGTTTTCCATCACCCTTGTCGGGCTCGAACTCCAGGCCAATTCCTCGCCGTTGGAACCGGGCGAGCTTCGTGTGCTTACGGTGCGTGTGCGTGGGACGAAGGCAAAGATCGCGCTTGAGGCGCGGAACCTCGCGCCGGAAATCGCGGAACTTTCCGGTGGCAATCCGGTGCGCGCCTCAAGCAGCGGAGGCGTGGAGAATTTTGCTCGGTTTGAAGTAGTGGGACGGAAAAACGGCAGCTTCCTGATATCGATCCGGCTGGTGCCCTTCCTCGGGCGTCCGTTAGAAGGAGATCACGAGCGATGAGACCGATGCACCTTAATAGCCGTCAGGTAGCGGATAACTTCCTGCCTATCTGCAGCAACTTCAAAATACACTTCCATTGACATCTTCCTCTCCCTAAAAGGAAGAGGATTCCTACCGCCTCCCGCTGGTTTTGCGGGACCGCTTCGGTGGGTTCCTCCCACAGCGCCCTTACTTCAGGCTCGAAAGACGCATGGCCGCAATCACGGCTGACCTGAAAACAAAGGACGTAACGTTGCGGATGGGACCATTTTTTTATCCCGGCCTAAAACGCCGAGGCTTTACGGCCCACGCAGGGTAAGACTCCACGTTTGGGGGACGGCCGTACCCCACATCCTCTATTTCTCGTAAAAGACTGCGGAATCGCCTAATCCAAAAGAGTTGTCAAAAACACGCTGACAAAAGAGTGCGTAACCGGCTGATGCTAAAGGGTCGAAAGAGTGCAAGGAAATAATGCTTGGCGTTCCGCGAAGGAACCCCGGAACCTCCGGATCAAGCGCCTTTCTTGATGCTGGTTTCGCGGGGAAGTGCGAGCGTGCCCTGGGGAGTTTCGAAAGGGAGCTCAGGAACACCCACGCCGAGCATGGTTCCGAGAGTGTTCTGGGCCCTCTCGAAGAGTTTGTCGGACTCGCTGTAGCTTTGCTGGGCGTTCTTCAAATGCGTGCCCAGAGTTTCGAACTTGTCCGCGAATTTTTCCAGTTGTTTTTCCATTCCGGAGAGGCTTTCCAGCAGGCGCTGGGCATTTTCTTCCATCTGCATGCCGCGAAGGCCCATGGCGATAACGCAGAGATGGGCGTAAAGGGTATTGGGGGACACGGCGATGACTTTTTTATCGCGGCAGTAGGCATCCAGGGTTTGTCCTTTGCTGTCTTCAGTCATGAGCAGTTCGTAGTAGACGCTCTCGGAAGGGACGAACATCAACGCGACATCGAGCGTGCCTTCCTCGGGCACGATGTATTTTTTGCTGATGGCGTCGGCATGGCCCTTCACCGCAGTGGCGAAGGCCCGGCGCGCTTCATCGCCCTCACTGCTGATCCTGCGATAGGCATCGAGAGGAAACTTCGAGTCGATGGCCATCATTTTTTTGTCGCGCAGCTTGATCACCACGTCCGCGGCTTCTCCGCTGGAAAAGCGGTATTGCGTTGCGTACTGGGCAGAGGGAAGGGAGTCTTCGAGCAAGCGTTCCAGCGTCACTTCGCCCAGGGAGCCACGCGACTTGGCGCCGCCCAAAATGCCTTCGAGTGTCTGCGCGGTCTGGGACATCTGTTTCCCAGCTTGCTGCACTTCGCCGAGCTGCCGCTGAATCTGGCTGATCTGATCGCGCGTGTTCTTGAGTTCGTCGGCCATCTTTGTTTGCGCGTCGGAAGTCATCTGGCCGGTAATTTGGGCGGAGTTCTTGATGGCTTCCTGCAGGGCGGGGGCGACGCTATCGAGGCGCTGTGCGACACTCTTGGCGATGGTTTCGAGTTGTCCGGTACTTTGGGCTTGTGACATTGCAATGGTCTGTAAGTCGCGGCGCAATTCGTTTATCTGCGATTCAAGAGCCGTGCCCTTTTGGCGCCCCTCTGAACTCTGCAGCACCAGCCAGAGCACCAGGACCGCCACAAGAATCACCGCACTAGTCAGGACAACGTTCATTCGTTCTCCAATTCGCCAACGGGAAACGGTCTTCTTACTTTACGCCCAATCGCTGAAGGTGCAAACCGGGCGGACCATGCCACCATGCCAGCGAAAGCCTCGGCTTTGCAGAGCCGGAACAAAAAGGGCGCAGCGTGCTGCGCCCCTACAAGAGAGATCTGCATGGTTCGAAGGACTACCAGCTCAATTTGAGGGCAAACTGGAACTGGCGCGCGTCGTAAGAAGCCGTTGGCTGGCCCGCGCTGCAGGTCGAGCCGGCCAAGGGATCGCAAAGCTGGTTGACCGCAGCGATGTTGGTGCGATTGAAGAGGTTGAAAGCATCGGCGATGACGTCGATCTTGAAGCGCTCGCCGAGAGGGATGCGCCGGGAGAGGCGCATGTCCCACTGGAAAAAGTTAGGTGATGTGAAGCGGTTGCGGCCGAGGTTTCCGTTGCAGCCGGCCGGCGGAGAAACCAGTGGTACCTGGAACGGCGTGCCGTCGTTATTGAGGCACACGTTGGCCGGACCGAAGGTTACCCCCGGAATGAAGGGCGAAGTCGTGCCGCCGCCAACCGAAGGCCGGGCCTGTGACGCGCCCAAGTCCAGCCGCGTATCCGTGCCGGTGATGACGTTGAAGGGCCGCCCGGAAGAGAACTCGATGATGGGAGAAAGAGTGAAATCGCCAAGGAGATGCTGGAAGAAACCTTCGCCGGACTTGGCACCGGCGGATTGGAAGACGGCGCTGTTCACCCAGCGGTGGCGCTGGTCGTTCACGGAATTGGAGCGCTCCAGGTTGGGGAAGCGGCTGTCTTGAGGCTCCAGGGGAGATTGCAGGTCGGTGGAGTCGTCGATGGTGTGGGAATAGGTGTAGCTGGAAAGCAGCTCAAAGCCCCTGGAGAAACGCTTGGAGAGATTGAAGGTCAAAGCGTTGTACCAGGAGTTGCCGCTCGAGAGCTGCGCATCGACGCTGTTGAAGGCGACAGGAACGCCGAAGCCCTTGGGGTAGCCAGCCAGGGTCGCCAAGGCGACTTGCGTTGCGTATCCGACAGCAAGGGGCTGCCCTGGCGCGACAAGACTGGCGAAGGTTGGATTAGGGCCGGAGGGACGGAAGAAGTTGAAGAACGCCGGTGTAGCCACGAATCCGACTGCCGCTGCCGGATTGCAATTCGCGGCGGCGAAGCCTTGCCCGAGGGCCCCGGGAGCAATCAGAAAGATACTGCCGGAGCTCGTCGCGACGCAGGAATTCGGGGCGCCAGTGGGAACGACGACGGTCAAGGGGTTGCTGACGCTAAGCCCAGAGGCAGCGGCGTTAAACGCATTCTGCGCCAGCAAATGGGGATCCGTGGAATTGACGTCCTGCGGGCGGTTCAGGTGCAAACCGCGGGTCCACTGGTAACCGAGGCTGAATTTCCAGGAGCCGGCAAGTTCACGCTCGATAGTGAAATTGGCCTGATGCGCATAGCCGTAGACGAAATTCTTCCCGAGGGGAAGGGTGAACGGCAGAATGGGCAGGGGGAATCCCGCCGTCAAATAATTTTGATTGGCAAAGAGCGAGCCGGAAGCAAGTGGATCAAAGCGCTGCTGATCGGGCAAGTAAGACATGTTCGGCAACGCATTCAGGACGCCCTGGAAGATGGAAGAGCCGTTGAGATTCGCGGGAGAGTCTAGGCCGTTGGCACAGGGTTTAGTGACGAGCCCGCAAGCGGAAGGCGTGCCGCCCGTAGAGAGCAGTTGTACGGAGCGGCCACCGTCGGCAGTCACGGAGTCGAAGGCGGTGGCCAGCAGCGGATGATCATAGAAGATACCGTAGCCAGCGCGAATGACGGTCTTGCCGTTGCCTGCGGGATCCCAAGCCAAACCGAAGCGCGGCGCAAAGTTGTTAAAGTCGCGCGGGATTCCCTCAACGACGCCAAGGGCTTGTTCGGCGGCGGCGTTGACCGCGGTGGCAGGAGCAAAGAGCGGACCGATTTCCACGTCGTAGCGAATGCCGTAGTTGACGGTCAGGTGGCGGTTCAGGCGCCAGTTGTCCTGTGCAAAGAAACCGAAGGGAAGGTTATCAAACGGTTGATTGGAATTGCCAATGCCCTGAATGTACGAGGTCGGAATTCCGAGGCCGTAGGACTGCAGTCCGGTAGTGCCCGGCAAGGAGATTCCGGCAACGCTATCGAGAAAACCAAACGTGGATGCAGAGAATCCGCCGAAGTTCACGACGCCGCCAAAGTCAAGCTCGAAAATTTGCGCTTTCGACGAGCGGAGTTGAACGACGTTGGCGTCTGCGCCGATCTTGAAAGTATGTTTGCCGCGGACGAGGGTCACATGGTCTGTGAATTCAAACCGCCGTTCGATGCGATCGACCGTGGAGTAGGGTTCCCGGCCGAAATAAGCAAACCCCGGGATGTTCACTCCGATACGGTCGCCGCCCGGAAGCTGGGAAAAACCGAAGTGCAGGCCGCGGCGGGCGACTTGCGTGCGGAATTCGTTGAAAGCGGTGTCGCTGACAATCGTGTCGTGCTGAAAAGTAAAATTGAAGTCGCGCGATTGGTTGTAGCCTGCGCGCGAGCCGGAATTCTGACCGAAGACCTGGTTCTGAGAAGTGGAGGGAAGGCCGGTAACCAGCGATGGAGAAACGCCCACGCGAAGGAATGAATTGTTGCGATTGTTCCAGCGCTGATCGATTCGAGCGGACCACAAGCTCGTCTTCTCCATGACCGGGTAGTTGCCGCGTACGCCATCCAGAGCGGCAAAGGAAGCCGGCAACGGGACTGCGCCGGCGGCCACCACGGAACTCTTGGGACCCACGGCGGCGAAACCGCTGCAATTGACGGAGTTCACCGCGGCGCCGCTCGGGCACGACACCGGAAGCGGGAATTCCTGGAACAGGGGCCCTTGCGGGGTGATAACGGGATTGACCGGAGTGATTGAACCCCCAGAAAGATTCGTCACCAATGCGCCGTAGTCCAGTCCGTTTAAGGCCACACTTGAGGCGGAACCCATGAAGACTCCGTATTGCACGCCGAGAGTCTGGAGAGAAGAGTTGCCCGAGGTGAGGAGCGCATTTACAGCCGCTGCCTGCGGGCCGGTCAATTGCACTGGAAGCGGTCCAGCAGAGGTCGGCAGCGTCACAGTTTGCATGCCGAAATTGTTGATGCCGATGCTGGAGAAGCCGGTCTCCTCGCGCTGCGTGTATTCGTAGGAAAAGAAGTAGAAGGTCTTGTCTTTCTTGAGCGGACCGCCGAAGGTGAGTCCGCTCTGCGTGCGTGTGTAGGCCTGCTTGATGGGATCGAGATTGCCGGTGGCGGAGTCGATTTGTCCGGAAAAGGGGTTGCGCGCTTGAAAGGTCTTGTTGCGCAAAAAACCAAAGACGTTGCCGTGAAACTCGTTGCCGCCGCCCTTGGTGACGATGTTGATTACCCCGCCGGTGGCGCGGCCGTACTCGGCGTTGTAGTTGCTGAGAATGAGCTGGAACTCCTGGACGCCCTCTTGAGAGATGGTGGAGCGGATGCCGTTGACGGAGTTGTCTCCGGCGTCGGCACCGTCCACGCTGACCATGTTTCCACGCGCGCGCGCTCCGCCGACATTGAATCCGCTATTGGGCGCCGGGCCAATGGTCGGAGAGACGTCGCGGGTGGTCTGCGAGTTGGTGAGCGTAAAGTTGAGGTAGTTCCTTCCGTTGATGGGGAGGTTATTAATGCGGCTCTGCTCGACAGTTTGCGAGACTTCGGTCTTGCTTGTTTCGATGGGAGCGGCTTCTGTCGTCACCGTCACCGACTGCTGCACGCCTTTGAGGTCCAAACGCGGATCAAACGTGGCGGTTTCGCCGACGGTGAGAACAACGGAAGCATTCTCATAGACTGCAAAATTGGCGCCGGCATCGACGGCCATTTTGTACTGGCCAGGCGGGAGTCCAACAAGATTGTAGCGTCCGCTATCATCGGTGACGGCGGTCCGCTGGGCGCCGGTGCCGGCATTGGTCATCGTGACCTTTGCACCTTTGACCGGTAAACCTTGAGGGTCGGAAACAGTTCCGGACAGAGTTGCGGTGTTGACCTGTGCCGAGGCCATCGTTGCCCAACCCAGTACCAGCAAGCCCACCATCACTGCAGTTGTTACTGTCCGAAAGGAGGCCATTCGAAGCCGCCACTCCGTCCGACGAATCGAAGTCGACACACCCACCCCCTGCCTGCGTTGCATGAGTCCTCCTGTTTGGCGCCCACTGATCTTCCGCTACCCCTAGCGGTGGCGGGCATCCCACCCCTTCCAAGACGATACAATTGATTACACGGCTTTTACTGCAATATAGAGTTGCTTTCAACTGAAAATTTCCCCGCCGTCGCCCAGAGCGAACCATAAAAGGAGGCGGCAGCCCTCGGGCTCTCTGAGGACTGGCACGACTGCGTCGACAGCGCCGAGGACCAGCCGAGAATCCACGAAGAAGGGAGGACTTGCAAGAGACAAGGCACGAAATGCTCGGTGGAAAGTCGGATGCCGTCTCTTGTCGTCATGCCGAGAGAACCCTCCCAGCACTTTCAATAAAGAGACGCGGTCCAGAGAAGTCCGCGATGAGATCGCCCACCGCCAAAACTATCCCAGGCCCTGCCTGCTGTTCAAACCTGCAATTCAGGCAACGCGTGCCGTAAGGAGTCAGGATTGAGATTGATGTATAATCCCTTCTCTCTACAGGTTGTAAGTCGACCACATCAATGCAAAGTAGAGACGGGAAATGAGTCGGGGACTATTGCCATTCTGGAAATCCACAAGGTCGAGGCTTTACCCGGGCGTCTCGTTTCGCTAGATTGGTGCTCATCCTAGATTAAGTCCTTTTCAGTCTAGGAATGCGTAGCGGAGGGTTTATGAAGAGGAATAGCCCGGTCCTCTTGGCCGCCCTTGTCGTCCTTTCTGGCTGCGGCGGAGGCTCGACGCAGACCGGTCCACCACCCATCATCGTCACCCTGACGACCGCGCCTCCCGCTTCACTTCCAGGCGGAGGGACGGCAAGTGTGGCCGCCACGGTCACGAATGACTCAGCTGCCGCGGGCGTGAACTGGAGTTGCACTCCGAGTTCTACCTGCGGTTCGTTCAATCCGGTTTCCACAATGAGCGGCGCTAGCAGCACCTACACGGCGCCCGCAGCAGCTCCTGCGGGCGGCCAGGTTGTCATTCTGGCTACCTCCGTCACGGACCACGCAAAGAGCGCAAGTGCATCCGTAACGATCACCGGCATCGTCGTCACCATGACGACCTCGCCTCCCACTTCGCTTCCGGGCGGGGGGATAGCAAGTGTGGCCGCCACGGTCACGAATGACTCAGCTGGCGCGGGTGTGAACTGGAGCTGCACCCCGATTTCTGTTTGCGGTTCGTTCAATCCGGTTTCCACTGCAAGCGGCGCTAGCACCACCTACACGGCGCCTGCAGCAGCTCCTGCGGGCGGCCAGGTTGTCATCACTGCTGCCTCCGTGACGGACCCTACGAAGAATGCCACCGCCTCCGTGAGGATTACCGGAACTGCGTCCAACGCCAGCTTGAATGGCAAATATGCCTTGCTCATTACCGCGGCTACGGGAAACCTAGGTACCAGTGTGTGCGCTGCCAGCATCACTGCTGACGGGAACGGGAACATCACGGGCGGTGTAGAAGAGCTTACCGCTCCATCGTCCTATGATTTGTTGGATGCCGTTACGAACGGAACATACGCAATCGACCCCAACGGCCACGGCACGATGTTGCTTCACACCCAACTCATGGAAACTCTCAAGTTCAGCTTTGTTCTCACTTCTGCCACTCATGCCTTGATCTTTGAAAATGATGGAACTCCCGCGAGTGGAACGATGGACTTACAGCAACCCGCCGGGGGAAGCTTTACCGCCGCACAGATCTCGGGCAAATATTCCTTCCTGACGGACGGAATCGATAATTCAGGGGCGTTGAAGAATATGTCCATCGCTGGCACTTTTGCCGCGGATGGTATCGGCGCTTTGACAAGCGGCACCCTGGATATCAATAACGGTGGAACTTTCACAACCATGTCATTCACGGGAAGCTTCACTGCACCGGATGCCAACACCGGGCGCGGAAATTTGATTATGAACACTTCGGTCATAAGCGCTTCAAGGACTTTCGTCTATTACATCATTTCGCCCAAAGTGTTGCGTATCCTGGAAGGGGACAACATAAGTTTCGTCGGCGGAAGCGCCTATGCACAGGGTTCTGCCGGTTCCACCGTCGCCGCACTTTCCGGCAAATTCGTTTACCAGCATCACGGCTGGAGCTCCCCGGGGCGTACCGTCGCAGCCGGCCAGCTCAGCGCTGACGGCATGGGAAAGATCACCACGGGAGTGTCGGATTCCAATTCCGGTGGATTGCCAACCACAGTCATCAAAGGAACGACGGTTACGGGCACCTACATGATCTCGGGTAGTCCCAGCGGCACACTCAATCTAACCGACGCGGCGGGAACTTCCACGTTCAACCTCTACTTGGTTGATCCTGCTCTCAACATCCTGGACCCCAGCAATTCCAGCGGAGGCGGCGGTGCGCTGCTGCTGCACACGGATGCCAGCATCGTGGGCAGCGGAGTTTTGATTCCACAGGTTGTTTCAGCTTCTCCGACCTTCTCGCAGAACCATGGACTGAATCTGATTAACTCAAAAAGCTCTCTGACTCCGCCTAATGAAATACATCTGGTTGGCAGACTCGCGAGCGATGGCACCGCCAATTTCACCGGAACAGCCGATTACGGTCAGAACAGCGCTTACGCCCCCCCGTGCGTTGTCATAGGCAACACCCTCTCTGGCATGTTTGCCGCCGACAGCGTCAACCCGGGCCACTTCACAGGTTCCTACACGCTCGGCAGCGACCCCACTAACCCTTTGTGGTTTCCATTCATATCGCCAACGGTTGCTACATTGAACGTTTCCTACTATCAGGCCAGCAGCTCGCAAGCCCTGGTCATTCAAACCGATACCTCAGCGGATGCGTGGGGATACCTGCTGCAGCAGCAACTCCCTTAGCAGCCCAAAAAACGCTAATTTGTTTTGCAGAATTGCAGCCGGATTCGCTTCGGGGACGCTACTGTCCCGCCCATGGCACTCTAGAGCTGGAGATGGCGCTGCACGAGCTTGCGAAGCTTCTCGCGGTCTTCATCGCGCATGTGCACGAATTCGACGCCGCTGCCGTCCGGCCCGATATTGCGGACGACGGCGGTGAAATTGATCTTGCGCAGACCGGAGCGGACTTCGAGCTTGATGGAGTCGCCGACACTGAGTTTCCTGGGGGATTCCAGATAGGCGCCGCCCAGGCTGATTGTTTTTACACGAGCGAGGCCTGCCGGTGCACCGTCGATGTGCGCGCGAAGCGGTGAGTCAAGTGGAACTCGAACGTAGCGGCGCGGGATGACGTAACTGGAACTTGACTGTCCCGGCGCTCCAAACGCCGCCACCGCCTGCTTGAACGAGGGACGATTCTCGATCACCGCCAGCGCATCTTCCGCTGCGGCGCGCAAGCCGGCAGGTTCCGCATAGGCGAGACCCTCACGGCGCTCCGCCAAGGAGCGAAGAAGCTCGGCGGCTTCCGGGGCCCGCATGCGCCCGAGCGCTTCGATGGCCTTGATGCGCACAAACTGGTCACGCAAAACCTCATGTTCACCCGCGGCGATTTCCATGAGTTGCGGCACGGCCGTGGTTTCCTGCGCCAAACCGAGCTGGTCGATCATCATGGGAACGACCATGGGATGCGCTTCGGCGAGGATAGCGGAGAAGACGAAAGCGGTGCTGATCGCCGATGCGGAATTAGTTGGCCGCGAGAGTTCGCTGACCGCCAAATCCTGAAGGTTCCATTCCCAACTTGCCATGGCGCGTGCGAGGCCCCGCAGCAGCCGCTCGGGGTCCGCAGCAGCCAGAAGCTTGATTGCTGCGGTCACGCGCTGGCGGCGGGCTTCGTACAGCCGCGTTTCGAGAAGATTCAGAACCGGCACGCCGATGGTCCGCAGGAGCCGCGCCATCGCCGGCACCATTTCCGGGCCTCGGGGTTCGGTGAGGAGCAATGTCATGCGGTCGAGCAGCCGTTCGGGATCGCGCTGTAGAAGCCGGGGCAGGACTGGATCGAGGGCGCGGTTGGCCAGAGCGGCGTCCACCAGCAAGAGCCAGCGATCCTGTGCGACCAGGCGGTTGGCCAGCGCTGCCATGTGATCGTGCTCTTTGTCCTGAGGCACGCGCTCCAGACCGGTCAGGATGGATTCGAAACCGGAATAGTCGGCGCGACTCACGGCAATGCGTCCGAGCGATTCGACAAAGGCCGCGAGCAGAGCGGCGATTTCCGGAGCCTTCTCCACGTCCAGAGCTTTCATGGCCCCGCGGCTCAGGTCTTCCGGCAGCTGATTCGGCCACAGGGATTCGATAATCGACGACAATTCATTCAGTCCGGCGGCAACCGAGCGCCTTGCCGAAGGGTCCGCATGTTCAATGCGGCGCGCGTAATTCAGTACGATGTTGCGCGCTTCGCGGCGGGGAGCGTCGGCGCCGGCATCGGCAAGTTGCCCGAGCGTGTGGCGCAGCGCCGCGACCGGAACGCACCAGACATCCGGGCCGCGCAAGACAGCCGATTTTTCCCGGGGAGAAAGTTCCAGCCAGAATCGATCGATCAGTTGTTCGCGGTGCGTGTCCGTTGCCCAGGTGACCGCGAGAGACGAGAGATGCTGCGAAGAATGCGGACCAGAATAACCGCCGGCCTCGACGATGACATCGCTCAAGCGATTGAACGTGGGCCTGACGGATAAGGGGGTAAGCGAGCCGCTGGAAAACTCCGCGCTGAGAAATTCAAAAATGATGTTTTCACAGAGGCGCAACAAATAGGGTTGCGGCCGTTCGCCTTCACGCGGTCCATACTGGGAGACGGAACTGAGCAGCATGCATACGCTGTCGCGGGTGGCTTCTTCCATCGCGCCGTGAATCGCGCGCGCGGCTTCTTCCGGCGAAAGGCCCCGGGCGCTTTCAAGAGGCGGAGTCAGCCGCGCAAGGAGCCGCAGGCTCGCCACCAGATCGTCAAAGTCCGGCACCTGGATGGGCGCATCGGCCTTCTCGCGCGGGGAGTGTCCTCCGAACGCCACGAGCGCGGCGATGAGACTCGCCAGTACCGTGTCCACCCTGCGCTCCGTCTGGGTATTGACGGAAATCGCTTCCACGCGGTTCTCCAGAAGTCGCGCCGGCCACCAGGCATTGCCCTCGCCGTTCACCGGCTCTTCCGATCTTAGCAACGATGCCTTCACGAGTCGTGCCAGCGTGTCCAGTTCGCCTACATGGAATTTTCTCGAGAAGGCCAGCGCGTGAATTCCAGCGCGCTGCAGGTCAGTCGCCAGCGCCTGCATTTCTCCTCGCGTGTCCGGCAAGTGGGCGTCACCGATCCTTGGTGCCACCAACCCGCCGCGTTCCACGCGAATCTCCAGCCCGCCCAGAATTTCGGTAGCGTTGCGGATGGAATCGTAAGCACCGTCCAGACTGTCGAGCCTTCGCGGATGATCCTTCTGGTAAAGGCGTTCCGACCGCATGAGCAGGTGCAAGTTTCGGAGCGCACGAAGAACTTCGATGGCATTGTGGTCCGTTGGGCCCGCTCGAACCCGGGAGACCGCAGTGGCAAGCCGGCGCAGCGAGGTACGCGGCGTGGTATCCGGGCTAGTTTGCGAAGACGGCGCCTCGCGCTTTGTTTCATGGATCGGCAGTGTGGCCCTTAGGACCAAAGGAGTCTCCACTTGTTTTCCACAGTTCGTTCCCGCCGCCTCGTGCGACGAGGGGTCCGCTTTCCGCCTCGCAGCGACCTCGTGCGCGGGCGGACGGTCCCCAGCAATTAGGCAAGCACGCCTCCCGCCCGAAGCAGATCGTCCTAAGCTCTTTGTCTTGAATGAGAATTACCAAAAGTCCTGGAGCTCGAGGCAGACTCATGTAACGTAATGTTACGGTTTGGGTAGACTTAGGAATAGTTTGTCGCGGGAAACGTTCGGACGGAATTGCGGGTTTCCTGGCGGTCGTTGGCTTATTTCTGATGCAGCGACTCATCAATTGTTACCGTTCCGCCTTCGCTCACTTGGACGGTCCTCTTGGCCTGCTGAAATCCATTCAACCGCAGAGTCACCGTGTGCAACCCGGCAGGCACCTGCACGCGAGCGGGTGTGAACTGCCCCGTGGAGGTTCCGTCCACAATGATTTCCGCGCCTTTAGGGTTGGTGTTCACTTGCGCCCAGGCCACCTTGATTGCGGATTTTTCGCTGAGCGGCACGTTGAGTTGCGTTTGGATATTGTCTTTGACCTGAATGCCCCCGGCGTAAGGCTCATAACCCTGCAGCCGCAAGACCAGGTTGTACTGCCCGGGCGCGAGCGGCAGCGTTACCGGCGTCTGACCCGATTGTTTCGCTCCGTTGATGAGGACATCGGCTCCCGGCGGCTGACTGCTGATGAAAATGCCCTTGGCGAGCGATTCGAGTTTGATCTTCTGGTCTTGGGGGTCGCCGCTCTTTACTTGCAATGCGGTTTGCACGGATTGATAGCCTTCCTTCTGCACTTCGAGGCTGTAGCGCGAAGGAGACAAATTGTTGAAGCTGCAGGGCGTTTCGCACTTGTTCAGGACGTGGCCCGCAGGACCGCGCAGTACTGCAGTAGCGCCGATCACGTCGGTAACGACATGAATCGCTCCGAGCCCTGCCGTTGGAACTGGATGCGCGCCCACCTCAGAATTGCCGGTGGCAGCCACCGGTGTGTCGTCGTACTCGAGATGATCGATAACCCGGACATTCGAGGGGGCGTTCCGCAACAATTTCAAGAGTGCGCCGTGTTCTGCCGGCCGGAGCTTTCCCACGAGCGTTAGCGTATTGCCGGCGGCTTGAACTTTCACGTGGCCGCTTAATCCTTTTTCGGAAACGGCCTCTTCGATCCGGCCTTTGTATTCCGCCACTTTGGGGCTAAGCGAACTCTCCGTTTTCTTGGGCGCCACTTTCTCGGGGACGATTTCCGCAGGTTTGGACTCGAGAGGTTTTGCCTCCGCGTCTGCTCCTGCCGCAGCCACTGCATCCTTAGGTTGCGCAGCATCGTCCGTTCCGGCGGGACTTGCCGCTGGGCTGTCGGAAGTGCTTTCTGAGGCCGCCGGTGCCGGGGCGGGCAAGCTGCTGCCTTTCTTCTGTGCGTCATGAAGTTCGCGTGCCGCCTCAAAGACCGGTCTTATCTTGTTTGCTCCATAAATAATGACGCCTAGAAGCAGCAACGCTGCGAGGATTGTGCCGAGGACATTTTTCTTCTTGGGGATTTCCGAAACGTGCCTGATAGGTCCCGTTCGTCGTACGACGGGAGTTTGGCCCGGAGCCGAGGCCCGCGCGTTCAGAGAGCGCGCCGTGGCGACGAGGGTTTGATCTTCGGCGGTGAGACCTCGGCCTGCCGTATTTCCGGAAACCAAGGTTGCCGCAGGCGAACCCCCACCCATGACCATCGTCGATTGTGGATGGCCGCCGTTTGGCGCGATCGTCCGGTATTTCCGCAGATCTTCGAGCATCTCGCGGCAATTCTGGTATCTCTGTTCGGGCTCCTTCTCCAGGGCCCTCAGGACCACGGCGCTGATCCCGGGATGAATCGATGGATCAATCTGTCGTGGCGGGACGGGATCTTCGTTGACGATCTTATAGATCACCGTGGTGATGTTTTGACCCGGGAAGGGTTTCTCGCCGGTTACCATTTCGTAGAGCATGACGCCCAGCGAAAAGATGTCGCTGCGGCCATCGACGGCGCGGCCCTTCACTTGTTCCGGTGACATGTAGCTCGGGGTGCCCATGACGTGCGCGGTTTGCTGGACCGTGCCGAACTGCAGAATCTTTGCGGTGCCGAAGTCCGTAACCTTGACGGTGTCGTCGGCCGTGAGCATGAGGTTCGCGGGCTTGATGTCGCGGTGGACGACGTTGCGTTCATGCGCGAATTGCAGCGCGTTGCAAGTCTGCTCCATGATGCGCAGCGTGCGCGGCAGGGGAAACGCGTGGCCGCCATCGAGCAGCGCCTGCAGGCTCTTTCCTTCAACCAGCTCCATAGTGATGTAGTAAAGGCCGTCTTCTTCGCCGGCGTCGAACACCACCACGATGTTCGGGTGCGTCAGCAAACCCGCGGCGCGCGCTTCGGTTTGGAATCGCGTCAAGAGTTCGGGGCGAGAGAGTCCCGTGCCTTCCTCGCTCAGCCGGATGGTCTTGACCGCCACGGTGCGCCCGATCACCGGATCCATAGCTTTGTAAACGACACCCATGGCGCCGCGGCCCAGCTCACCAACGATTTCGTATCTTCCGGCTTTTGTTACTGTTGGCATCGTTCCATCGATCTGCCGCCCAGCGAAGGCCGCACAAGTAATCCAAACGCCATCGAGCGAATTGGGTTCAGCCGCTTGAAGGAAGGGAACTGACAACACTTGCGGACCTTCCATCGTCCATTTCCTGGTCTTAATCAGCGGAAATGCCTCCGCCGACACCCGGGCGCCCTATCCTCCACGATACGCATTGAATTTTCTGTTGGTCAACGCTACTCCCGTACCAGTGTTTCGCACTCGATACGGGCGGCCGTTTCTCCCGACTTCTTGTTTTTTTAAGGGACTTAGAATGAGTCGGTTATGGGAAAGTTTCGCTGCCCAAGTCGTCTCCTGAGCAGGCAAAGGCGCTCCCTACCGGCGAGCAGCGCTAGAGCAGACGGCGCGGTGCTACGGCTGAAAATCAACGCTCTTCCAAAGCGACGCGCAATCATAGAAGACGCCGCCTTCTATGACTCGCTCCGTCTTGCGGATGTTCGAAATGTTATCGAGTGGATTTGCGCCGAGAACCACCAGATCGGCGCGCTTGCCGGGTTCGATGGTACCGACTTCCTTGTCCGCCCGCATGGCGCGCGCGGGGATGAGCGTGGCAGATTCGAGCGCTTCCATGGGTGTGAACCCCGCTTCGACGTAGAGTTCCATTTCGCGATGCACGCTGTGGCCAGGCACAGTCTGGTCTGTGCCGACAACAATTGGAACACCTGCGCGATGAAGAACAGTGAGCACTTTCACTAGATTAGAAAATACCGCGTTCCGGAACTCGGCGCTCTCCAGGTTGGACCCGACATTCTTCAGTTGTTCCGCCAGGGGCGGCGCGACTTTTGCGACCCCGGGCTCGAACGAGATCAATCGACTCTTTCCCGTGCGCAGGAACATCTCTAGTATCGTCATCGTGGGATCAATTACCGTGCCATGCGTTCTCAGGAACGATGCTGCTTTCTGGACATCCGGAGAATCGGGGTCAAAGCTTCGCAGATTGGCCAGAAGTTCTTCCCGTTTTCCCGAGTGGCGGAGGGATAGATAGCCCGGATCCATGGCCTCAAAAATGAAGTCGATATGATTGATTTGGTCGAACCCGGCTTCAACGGCGTCGTACGCGTTCATGCCGTTCGGGACATGACCGGTTACCGTCATGCCCAGACGGTGCGCTTCCGCAGCAATAGCCTGAACATTTTCCTTGGTGACGGAACTGTAAATTTTCATTTGCCGAAAGCCAGCATGGTGGTAACGGTTGACCCACGCACGAGCTTGCTCGGGACTGTCGGCGCGGGCGATACCGAGAGCCGTCGGGCTTGATCCGTCTATGATGCCGGCAAGCAAGAGGCGCGGGCCCACACCGTGGCCCGTGGTGATGGCATCGCGAGCTGCGGTGATGAATTCAAGTTCATTCCCGCAGTCGCGCACCGACGTGACACCTGCGGCGAGATAGACCGGGCCCCATTCGACCTGCTCGAAATGCGCATGCATGTCCCAAAGTCCCGGCACGATGGTCTTGCCGCGGACGTCGATGGTTCGCGCGCGCTTGGGAATCTTCGTCTTTGCGCGAGCTCCGGCGGCGATGATCTTGCCATTCTGAAGTAGCACTACGCTGTCGGGAATGGCTGGCGCTCCGGTGCCATCAATGAGCGTGGCGCCTGTAAGAGCAATCATTTCGGCGCCGGGAGCGCTGCGAAACTTCTTGGAGATTTCTGCCAACGCCGCCATCGCGTCGGAAGCCGAGCGCTTCACAAACTCCCCAAGAGCCGGCTCAAATTCCGGACGGATGGCTTCGAAGTGGTCGTACTCAGCGTCCACGGTAATGAGCGCGGCCAGATTTTTTTCGTCGTCGACCCACAGGGTTTCCCGGCCCCACGTCAGGCCCGCGATGCTGAAGCGTTCCAGGACGACGGGTTTTCCGTCAATTTGAAATTGATCGCTTCCACGATCCTCGATCGCGAGCGTGCCAGCGGGAAAAGTTGCCAGTGACTTCGGACGCCCGGCGCCGTCCCAGTAGCGTACCAGCATCATTTGCATGACGGCGGGAGCGTAGCCTTCGATAAAAAAGAACTGCGCAGGACGAGGGGATTCTCTTGAATCCTTCTCCAGACGAACACGGATGCCGCCCTGGAATGCTTCGACGGATGCGTCGATGCTGGTACCTCTAGCGACGTCTCCTTGGATCGAGAAAAACGCCGGGGTCAGATCTGCTGCGGCTCGCAGTTTAGCCGTCAGCGACACCCTCGACCCGCGGTCAGTGAATTCGAACGAGGAAGCTACCTCCACCGCGCCGGCGTTCTGCTGGATGGTATAGCGTTCCTCGCCGATGGCTTGTTCGAACTTGTGCAATCGAAACTTCCCCTCGACCGTGGATGAGTCGGCGGGTGGTGCGGACGAGGCGGATGTTTGAGGGCTTAGAGGAGATATAACTGCGAAGAAAATCGTGCTGAATGCGACTCGCGTGCCGCGCCGTAGGATAACTTGGCAAGAAAATCTCATCCTGGCACTCAGTTTTCCGCCATGGTTTGTAGCCGGAGGGCCGGCCGACGTCAACCGTCCATTCATGGCGGCTCTCTTTCTTCGCGAAAGGAATCTCTTGATCGCCATTGGCCTAGGGCCGCCTACGCTCCTCCTCAGGCGACGTCGTGCGTTCCGGCATCGGCACGTTGGTTTCGCGGACAGGGCGGTCAACTTCGCCCGGTCGTGCGGGAGCCTCAAGCCCATCCGTGAGCAGATATCCTTGCAACGCGATGCCGTTGGTCCAGACGCTCTCGAGCGCGGCGATGTACTCAACCTGCAGTTCATAGAGTTTTCGCTGCGCCTCCAGGACGCGGGGATGGGACGCCAGCATCTGGCCGTATCTCTCTACCATCAGTCCGTAAGCTTTCTTAGCGCGTGGGAGCATCTCGTCGCGATACTCCGTGGCCATTAGGCGCGCGTTCGCGTATTGATCGACGGCCGATGCCGCGCGCTCGCGCAGCGTGAGCGATATGCGCTTCTTTTCCTGCCCGGCGCGATCAATATCGGCCCGGGCCGCCGCCACATTTCCCTGATTTCGATTGAAGAGTGGAATCTGCACGGCGACTTCCGCGATTCCTTCCCAGCCTTTCTGCAAGGGCGCACTACCTCGCAGTTCGTTGTTATACTCCATTCCCCCGCGAACCTGAATATCGGGAATCGACTCACGCGTCGCACGGGCCAGAACAGTTTGGGCCCGGGCCTCCGCCGCCTCGGCAATTCGAACGGCAGGACTCCCTTTCGCAATCGTCTCCACGGCTTCTTCTTCATTCACCTCCGGCCATCCTTTTTCCAGATCGCCGGCCGCCACCGTCAATGGTAGATCCGGCTGCCCGATCACCGCCGCGAGGGAGCGCCATTCTTCGCGCAGGGTGTTCTCCTGCATCCGCGCGGTCATGCGCATCCTTTGTGCTTCCACTTCCGCTTCGAGTACTTCGGTTTCGTCAGCCTGGCCGGTATTCATCAGTCGCCGCTCGGTCTCTGCGGAATCTTCGGCGATCATAGCCATGTCGCGCCGGGCATAGAGCAGTTCCTGAGCGGCCAGCACGCGCAGAAAGGCCATCTTCACGGCGCTTTCGACACGCATTTTCTGTTCTTCCGCTTCGATCTCCGCGAGTTTCACTTCTTTTCCGAGAACCCCCCGGCTCAGGCCGAGTTTTCCGCCCGTGACTACCGTCTGCTCCACAAAAAAGCCCTGCTTTCCGCCGCCGACTGATCCCCCCCGGATTTCATCGCCCGTGTAGGCCACCGTTGGATTCGGATAAAGACCCGACTGTCGCTGGCGCGCCTTGGCGACGCGAATCTCCGCTTGCGCTTGCCGCAGCGTGGGATTCAATTCGCCGGCGATCTTCTGTACCTGCTCGAGCGTCACCAGCGCGCCCTTGGCATTTTCTTGCGCCCTTCCCATCCGCGGATACTCCGGTCCGACCGGCGGCATCTCCATCCGATGATGCTGTTCCGGCACGGGCATGTGCATTTCCTGCGCTCGCGCGAGGCCAGCCACTGCCAGTACGCTCGCAATCATCATAGTTCCGAATTTATCGCCGACTCGCATGTCGTTTCCTCTTCTTCTCTGTGTTCTCTGTGTCAAATCCTTTTCCCTTTTCTTACGATTCATGGCTGTGCTCGTCCGGCATCGCAGTTCTTCCCGCCTTCTTCCGCGATAGAATTGCGTCATATTCATGGTCCGGTAGAACCCGAACCATGGTCATCATTCCCATCATTCCTGCGCTCCAATTTTTCGGCAGCCCATAGGTTTCGGGCTTTTCCACCGCCTCGTCCATTCCCATTTCCATGAAAGCGTCCTGCGGAAAACCCGGCACGTTCTCAGCGTTTGGGGCGACCGGGGAAGGATGCACGTGCTCGAACGGCACGCTTCTCGCCAGCGACTCCATCTGTCCCATGGCCTTTCGCTCGGTCTGTTCGGCTGTCTGGATTTGCCTGTCGCGCAGCAAGTCCATCATGCTGTTCATCATGTGGTGTGGAAGATGGCAGTGGATCATCCAGGCGCCCGTGTATTTCGCTTCGAACTCGACGACCCGGGCCTGCGCCACGCCGACAAGCACCGTGTTCATCGGACACCACGTCGACTCCGGCGCGCGTCCACCTTCCGTGCCGGTGACGACAAACTGGTGCCCGTGCAGGTGCACCGGATGATGATCCATTCCGAGATTTAGGATGCGCAGCCGCACCCGGCTTCCGAGCCGCGCGAGCAAGGGCGTTGTCATCGGCGCGGAAACCCCGTTGAACGTCAGCCAATTGAATTCCATCGCCGCCGTATTGGGGACGGTGTTGCTCGGCAGGACGGCCCATTCCTGGAGGATCAATCCATAGTCGTGATCCACGCGCGGCTTGTACTCTTTTTCCGGATGCGCCACGAAAAATCCGATCTGCCCGATCATCTCCTGCATGGCGCTGTGCGCGTGGTAGAAGAACGTGCCTTCCTGGTGCACCGTGAATTCGTAAACGTACTTTTCACCGGGAGCGACGGGCTTCTGGCTGATGAAGGGCACGCCGTCCTGCTCGATGGGAATTTCCAGACCATGCCAGTGCAGGGAAGTCGACTCCGGCAGGCGGTTCTCGAAGACCACGCGTACGCGATCGCCCTGCTGCACCTGAATCGTCGGCCCGGGGCAGCTTCCGTTATAGCCCCAAGCGTCGATGGTCTTGAACGGCGCGATTTTTCTCTTCACCGGCTCGCCGACGAGGTGGAAGACTTTCACATGGCCATCCATTTCGTGCGGCAAGTCCGCTACGTCCGGAGTGAGCATGGAGAGACCGGGCATCTTCGGCGGTGCGCTCCTTTTTTCGCCGCCCACGACTGGAGTGTTCCCCCGTTCCGTTCGGGGGCCCCGGGACTCACCCCGAATTCCGTAGCATCGCGCCTGCAGATCCTCGCCCAATCCAAACAACCCCGCTCCCAGAATTGCCGCATCACAAAAAAACTTACGTCTTGATTCACTCATGGCAGCCTCCGAATAACGATCCTTTGTAAGTGGCGGTGTCAAACCGCCACCGTGTTTGTGTTCGACTAAGACGGCGGGCAGGCGAAATCCTGCATCCAGCGGGATTCCTCAGGGGCGATCTTTTACGGTTGGAAAAGTTCCTAGATTCGCAAGCGGACTGCTCGTACGGAGAGATTCAATTGCGGCGGGGCCTTACAACCCCCTCCGCACTTGGCATCAAGGGTTTGGACTTGAGAAGAGCATTGCGCTCCTCGCACGTCGCTCTTCGCGGCCTTCTCTCGCTGCGAAAAGTCGTCGCGTACCCGACTGATGGATTGTCTGGTTACGGCTGGCCGTTCGCCTTGCCCGCATCTCTTGGGGGCTGTGAGATAAGTAGCGGTTGTGCCCAGATGTGCTCCGGCGCCGCCGTGGCACTTCACTTCTTGGGAGGATGGCGCAGGGAATTGTGGAGGGCAGGCGACTCCCATGCACAGGGGCAGACATACAGGACCGCTTAACATGGCCAAGATCGTCACCATGGCAAGCATCGCCACGCCTCGTTGACTTATCCGCGTTTTCTGAGTCTCTTTCATGCGCCTGGAGCCCGCCAGCTGCTTCAAAGATTTTCTCACGAAGCGGCAAGCTTGAATAGCATTTCTCTTTGGCGTTGCGACCACAGCTGCTTGGTGAATTGCTGAAGTGCCAGCCAGCTTCAGGCTTTCCCTTTGTCCGCTGTCAAGGTTGCCAGCACGCTCTTGAGTCGCGCCACGATGGATTGTTGCGGATTCTCTCCAACGATCCTCTGGCGAACAATTCCCTCGGGGTCGCGACTAAGCGTCCTAACTCTGAATTCCGGTGCATAGTCCTCGCGCGCGCCTTGGATTGTCCATCAGCTTCCGGGCATATTCCGTGTATCGGCCCCGAGGGTCGAGTAGCAGATACTGGTCGATTTCCTGCTTTTCTTCGTCATCCTGTGACTCTTTCATGAGCGTCATGCCGAGCCGCAGAAGGTATTCGGCTACCGTGGAGTCCAGCTGCAAAGCGAACGACGGAGGTTCGCTGCGAAGTTCGGCATCTGGGGAATTTCTTAGATTTTCATACCCTCCTCCAGCATCCGATGTATTGTTTTGGCGCGCTTTTTCACCGGAGGATCTTCATGAAATACGACGCCATTATCATCGGCTCCGGCCAAGGCGGCAACCCGCTTGCCTATCGGCTCGCCGATTTAGGATGGTCTGTAGCCCTGATCGAGGAAAGAAATCTGGGCGGCACGTGCATCAATGTCGGTTGCACACCCACCAAGACGATGGTCCACCGGGCGCAGGTCGCTCACTATGCGCGCAATGCCGCGCACTGGGGTGTCAAAGCGTCGAACGTCAGCGTCGATCTCGCCGAGATTGTTGCCCAAAAGGACGAAGTCGTTCTCAGTTTTCGCGCCGGCCAGCAGAGGCAAGTCGACAAGCGCGCCAACCTTCGCCTCCATCGCGGCCACGCTCGTTTTGTTGGACCGCATCAACTCAAGATTGGCGATGAGCTGCTCGAAAGTGAAAAAATCTTCATCAATACCGGCGGCCGCCCGAATATCCCCGTGATTTCCGGCCTCGACACCGCGTCCTATCTCACCAACGAATCCGTCATGCAGCTCACGGCTCTCCCCGAACACCTCCTCATTCTTGGCGGTGGCTACATCGGCCTGGAATTTGGACAAATGTTTCGCCGCTACGGCAGCCGCGTCACCGTTCTTCACACCGGCGAGCAAATTGTTCCTCGCGAAGATCCGGAAATTGCCGCCGAGTTGCAGAAAGCGCTCCAAGCCGAAGGAATACAATTCTTGCTCAACGCCCGTACCACTCGAGTCGAAAGCAAAAACAGCGCTGCCATTCTGTCTTTCGAACGACTCGCAGGTTCATCCAGCGTCACCGGCTCACACCTCTTGGTCGCCACCGGGCGCAGCCCAAATACAAATGATCTCGGTCTCGATAAAGCTGGGATTGAAACTGCCAGGAGTGGTTTTATCAAAGTGAACGGCCGACTCGAGACAAATGTTCCCGGTGTTTGGGCCCTCGGCGATTGCAAGGGTGGCCCGGCTTTCACGCACATTTCCTATAACGACTTCCAGATCGTTTACGGCAATTTGGTGGAGGGGAAGAATCTCACGACCGAAAATCGACCCGTGCCGTACTGTGTGTTCACCGATCCGCAGCTCGGCGGCGTCGGCATGACCGAGAAAGAAGCTCGCGCCAAAGCGTTCAAGCTAAAAATCGGAAAATGCCCGATGACCTATGTAGCTCGCGCCATTGAGCGCGGCGAAACGGCCGGGCTAATGAAAATTGTTGTCGATGCCTCCAACGACCGCATTCTTGGAGCTTCCATCCTCGCATCCGAAGGCGGCGAGCTGGTGCAAATCCTCGGCACTCTCATGCTGGCGAATCATCCGTACACAGTCTTAAAAGGCGCCGTTTACATCCACCCCACACTCGCCGAAGGTTTTTTCGCTCTCATGGAGGACGTCAAACCTGCCGCCTGACGAACCTCGCTTCGCAACGCCACGCTGCGTTGCGCCAATGGCATTCTGCAAAGCACAATTTCGGCAACAAGCCGGCGGAGGCCACAACACAAGCTATGGAGAGTCTCAAGAATCAAATTGCCCTGGTGACCGGAGCTAGCAGCGGCATCAATGCGTTTCGCTCGATCGCAGACAGCTTGCGCGTTGAAGTGAACGCCGACGGCATTCGCGTCCTGAGCGTTTACCCTGGCCGCACCGCCACGCCGCGCATCGCGAAACTTTTCGAGAAGGAAGGCCGCGCCTACCAGCCGGACTTGCTCATGCAACCGGAAGATGTGGCGGAAATGGTGACCCACTCCCTCCGTTTGCCGCGTCCCGCCGAAGTCACCGACATCAGCATCCGGCCGATGCAGAAGTCTTATTGACAAAAGACAGCCGCACGAGACGCGTCAGCTGCGAGCACTCCTACGAGCGCGCCGTCCTCAACCTCGCCTCATAAGTCTGTTCGTGGAACTGCACACTGAAGAGTGATCACTAAAAGCTTTTTTCTGGTGGGGCTGGGCGGATTCGAACCGTCGACAAGCAGTTTAGGAAACTCATGCCCCAGTATTCTGGGTGCTCTCGGAAAGATAGTCTTTCTCGTTTGTATTCATAGAGTTCAAGAAATTCTTTGAATGACCGGAAGACCGGGCAAACGGCGCATTGTAGTAAATTTGTAGTAGTCTGTTGATTAGGGGCTGTAGCTCAGATGGATAGAGCATTGGTTTCCTAAACCAAGTGTCGGGAGTTCGAATCTCCCCAGCCCCACCACGACCATTCCCATATTTC
>Ga0066710_100000361_pt1 | contig 26295 bp, 23 predicted proteins | sample GraSoiAngelo_159_FD_79666 | JGI IMG/M metagenome (GOLD analysis project Ga0066710, IMG submission 79666) | Grasslands soil microbial communities from the Angelo Coastal Reserve, California, USA - 14_1009_16_40cm | ecosystem: Environmental > Terrestrial > Soil > Grasslands | place: USA... | reverse complement strand
CCTACACAAGTCCTCGAACGATATCAGCAAAAACCACGCCATCGTGTTTGTCGAAGACTTGCAAGTTAAGAACATGAGTGCATCCAGCAAGGGCACCAAAGCAAAACCGGGGAAGCGCGTAGCCCAAAAATCTACAAGACGCAGTGGAACGGCGGTCTTTTGGTGCCCGTGCCACCACAGAACACCAGTCGTAAGTGTCCTGCGTGCCGGCACACCTCAGCAGAAAACCGCAAGACGCAAGCGAAGTTCGTTTGTGTGGAGTGCGGTTTCTCAACCCATGCGGATTGGGTCGGTGCCATAAACATCAGAGAGGCGGTACTCGCCTTGCTAACCTGTTCGTCTTCTTCGCATGCCGTAAGTGCGTCGTGTCAGGAACCCACCGAAGGCATCCGCGCCGCGTAGGCGTGGAACCAGTAGGAATCCCCGTCCTTCAGGGAGGGGAGGATGTCAATTCAGCTCGAGAATCTCTCTCTCTTTGGCGGCCGACAAATCCTCGATCTTTTTCGTCTCGGCGTGCGAAATCTTTTCCATCTCGTCCAGCGCCCGCTTTTGTTCGTCCAGGCTGATCTTCTTTTCTTTTTCCAGCTTGTCAATGGCCTCCTTGACGTCGCGCCGGATGTTGCGCACCGCAGTGCGGTGATTCTCCAGCACCTTGTGCAAGTGCTTCACGATCTCTTTGCGACGTTCCTCGGTCGGCGCCGGCATCGGCACGCGCACAACCTTGCCGTCGTTTGTGGGGTTCAAGCCCAGGTCGGAAGTCCGGATGGCTTTATCGATCAGCGGCACCACGCTCGGGTCCCACGGCGAAATCACCAGCAGCGTCGCTTCCGGCACCGTCACCGTGCCCAGTTGATTCACCGGCATGGGTGTCCCGTGATAATCCACGCGGATGGCGTCCAGAATGGAAGCATTGGCGCGCCCCGTGCGCAGTGTTCCCAGCTCCTTGCGAAAATCCTCCACAGCCTTTTCCATCCGCACCTTGCCCGCGGCAATCGCCTCTTTCGTCGTCATGTTCGAAGTCCTTAGTCCTTAGTTTTTGTTTCGTGGTCTTGGTTTCAGAAAAAGGTGCAAGGAATGATTCTAAAACTGGCCCGGGGTTCCGGTTCTTACCAATAACTCAAAACTTACAACTAAAAACTACTTCTAAGCCGGCGTTACTTTCGAGCCCACGCGCTCGCCGAGTACCACGCGCTTGATATTTCCCGCGCGGTTCATGTTGAACACCACGATCGGCATGCCGTTGTCCATGCACAACGAAATGGCCGTCGAGTCCATCACCTTCAAGTTCTGGCTCAACACCTCGCGGTAAGAAATCGCGGCAAAGAATTTCGCGTCCGGAATCTGCTCCGGATCGGCGTCGTAAACTCCGTCCACGCGCGTGGCCTTCAGGATGACGTCCGCCTTAATTTCCATGGCGCGCAGTGCCGCCGCGGTGTCCGTCGAAAAATACGGATTCCCGGTCCCCGCTGCAAAAATCACCACGCGATCCTTTTCCAGGTGCCGCATGGCGCGCCGCCGGATAAACGGTTCGGAGACCTCTTTCATTTCGATGGCGCTCAGCACGCGCGTAAACACCCCTTCTTTTTCGAGCGCGTCCTGCAGCGCCAGCGCGTTGATGACCGTCGCGAGCATGCCCATGTAGTCGCCCGTCGCGCGGTCGATCTCAAAACCCTTCTGCCTGGCCCCGCGGAAAACATTCCCCCCGCCGACCATGATCGCCGTTTGCACGCCCAGTTCGTGCACGTCCTTGAGTTCACGCGCGATGGCTTGAATCGTTTCGCCATGAATGCCGAATCCCTGCGGCCCTTGAAACGCCTCTCCGGAGAGCTTCAGCAGGATCCTTCGGTATGCTGGCCTGGCTTTTTTCACAGCCTTCATACCAGCTTTCCTCGTCGCCGCCATGAGTCTCCGTTCGCACAATCTAAAATCCCGGGAATTGTAACAAACTATCTCGGTGCGCGCACATCGAGCCTTTTGGAGCGCGGGAGCCTTGCTCCCGCACTCCAAACAGAAAGAGCGTCCCGCTCAAACTGGGACGCTCTGTAAAGTTGTTATCGAAGGTTTTGTTCTTTACGCAAGAACAGGCACGGGCGCCGTCTCCGGCCCCGCCGCTCCGCCGCTCACTTCTCCGACCTTGAACCGCACGAAGCGCCGGATCGAGATGTTCTCGCCAAGCTTGGCGATCGCCAGGGCGATCATTTCGCCGATAGTCACACTCTCGTCCTTGATGTAGTGCTGCTCGTAGAGGCAGTTTTCCTCGTAGAACTTCTCCATCTTCCCGTTGACGATTTTCTCGACGACCGCCTCCGGCTTGCCCGTCGCCAGCGCCTGCGCCTTGTAGATATCGCGTTCCTTTTCGAGCATTTCCGGCGTCACTTCTTCGCGCCGCACATATCGTGGATCCAGCGCCGCGATGTGCATCGCAATGTCATGCGAAAGCTGCTGGAACGCATCCGTGCGAGCCACGAAGTCCGACTCGCAATTCAGCTCCACCAGCACGCCGATTTTTCCTCCGGCGTGGATGTAACTGCCCACCAGTCCTTCGCTGGCTTCGCGCTGCGCCTTCTTGGCCGCGGCCGCTTGGCCTTTTTTCCGGAGAATATCGATCGCCTTCTCGATGTTTCCGTTCGCCTCGACGAGCGCAGCTCGACAATCACTGAAACCTGCCCCGGTCCGCTCACGCAGTTCTTTCACAAGCTTCGCAGGGATTCCCTTAGCCGTCTGTTGTGTACTCATCCTTTTTCTCTTCGCTCTCTTGAAATCTCTCGGTTGATGTCGTTATCTGCGAAACGGCCCGCCCCGAGCCGCTCGGGGCGGGCCTCACGAAACTCCCACCCGCTCAATTTGTTTAGCGCTTTTCGTCGTCGGGAGGAACAGTGGCTTCGGCAGCCTCAGCAGGCTCCACGGGAGTTTCCACAACGCCCTCCACGAAGTCGCCTTCCTGCTTCTCGTACTGCTCGTACGCGCTCGTATCGACGTACTCGACGCCGTCCACCAGCGCTTGGTCTTCCGCGGATTTCTGTTCCGCCACCTGCGACTGCTGGTAGGCGTTGTGACCCTCCAGCACGGAATCCGCAATCTTCGTCGTAAACAGACGAATGGCGCGCAGCGCGTCATCGTTGCCGGGAATGATCCAGTCGACCACGTCCGGGTCGCAATTCGTATCCACCACCGAAACCACCGGCACGCCCATGCGCCGCGCTTCCTTCACGGCAATTTCTTCCGCGTTGGAATCGATCACGAACATAGCGTCCGGCAATTGTGTCATGTTCTCGATGCCTTCGAGATTCTGATACAGGTGCTTCATCTCGCGATCCAGCCGCGCTTGTTCCTTCTTCGAAAGCTCTTTGATGCGGCCATCTTCGTTCATGGCCTTCAGCAGCTTCAGCCGCTTGATGGACTTCTGAAGCGTCGCCCAGTTCGTCAGCGTCCCGCCCAGCCAGCGATGGTTCACGAAAAACGCGCCGCAGCGCTTGGCCTCTTCGGCGACCGCTTCCTGGGCCTGCCGCTTGGTGCCCACGAATAGAACCGTTCTGCCTTGTCCGGAGAGTTCGCTCACGAAGCGGCTCGCTTCGCGGAACATCTTGAGGGTTTTCTGAAGATCAATAATGTGGATGCCATTGCGCTCGCCGAAAATGTACTCCTTCATTTTCGGGTTCCAGCGCCGCGTCTGGTGACCGAAGTGAACTCCGGCCTCCAGCAACTCTTTCATCGTAATTTCTACTGCCAAGTTTCCTCCTAATAGGATAGCTGTTTGCGGTGGCGACTTGCGTCGCCACAGAACAGCCTCTTGCCGGCTTCTTGCCGGCCGTGATCTCACCCCGATCGGGTCGGGGTGGAGCTCGGTGCAGCTCCGGCATTGCCGGAGCTGCAAAAATTACCGCTTCGTGAACTGGAAGCGCTTGCGCGCGCCCTTCTGTCCGTACTTCTTGCGTTCCTTCATTCGGGAATCGCGCGTCAAGAATCCGTTCTTCCGCAGCGCCGGCCGCAGCTCTGGATTGAACCGCGAAATGGCTCGCGACAACCCCATGCGCACCGCTCCCGCTTGCCCGCCCACGCCGCCGCCATGCGCCGTCACCACCACGTCCACCTGGTCCGCGATATTCGTGAACTTCAGCGGCTCAACTGCGTCATGCTTCCACGCGTGATTCGGAAAATACTGCTCGACAGTGCGGCTGTTCACCGTGAACTTGCCGGACCCCGGACGAAGGAACACGCGCGCCACCGACTCCTTGCGCCGTCCGGTTCCGAGAAACCATGTCTGTGCGCCCGCTAAGGGCGTGCCCGTAGAACCCAATGTTCCTCCTAGACTTTCCTGGCACAGTCACTCTTGGCCGTGCACTCCAAAACTCGGACTCTCACAACGGCGGGGAACTTAGCCTTGGGCGGCCTCGTACCCGTCGGCCCCATCCGCGCCACTCAAACTTCACGTCTGCTTATTCCCCGCTAAGGCACCACTTAGAAGGAACAGCTACGTGCGGAAGAAAACAAATCTCGCTTACAGCGAAACCGCCTGCGGCTTCTGCCCCGCGTGCCGCGCCAAACCCGCTGCATCCCGGTATACGCGCAACTTCTTCGCGCGCCGCGCGCGCAGCTTGTTCTTCGGCAGCATGCCGAGAACCGCCTCGCGTATCATCCAGTCGGCTTTCGCCTCGCGCAACCTCTTCGCCGGCACTTCCTTCAGTCCGCCCGGATACCCGCTGTGCGAAAAATAAACTTTCTGCTCGACCTTGTTGCCGGTCATGCGAACCTTGTCGGCATTAATCACCACCACGTGGTCGCCCGAATCCAGATAGGGCGTAAAGCTCGGCTTGTCTTTGCCGATCAGCATACGCGCGACCTTGGTCGCCAGGCGCCCCAGCACCACGTTCGTCGCGTCCACTACAAACCAGTCCGCGCCCACCTTTAGCGCTTCGGCTTCTTCACCTTTTGCCACATACGTCCTCATCGCGCTCGGTCACACCTTTCCCTGTAGAGGTAAATTCTAATCTTAGAGTTAGCCCTCCCATTTGTCAATAAACACTTCGTGGACACTTCTCGCGACTGGTGTATTCGTTGGGTTTCTTGGCGTGATTCATACCATAAAGCCAGCGTCGTAAACCCTTAGGCAAGAATTTCGCTTCAGCAGATCCTTGCATTAGGAGGCTAACCCGAAAGGCGGTGCCAACAATTACAGCGAGGAGGCAGCCCAAGCACGTGAGGATGCAAGGAAGCGGTGGTAATTTAACCATATGGGTACACGCTCAAAGCGTACTTCGCGTCAAGTCAAAACTCAACCAGGAAGGATCTCGATCGTACGAGCCTATTGGTATTTCCGCTCGGCGCCTTGCTCCTGGGAGAAGCAAAGAGTACTCACTTTCCGTTGTAGGAGCTGGTGTCGTCCCAGCCGCGCTAAGTCGTCCCTCCGGCTGGCAGCTTTATCCAGGCCGCCACAAAGATCAGTAAGGTGACGGCGAGAAACGAAGTCGGCACAATGAAAAAATAATACCGAGAAACGGCGGTCATCGCAGCCAGCCGGATGATCTTTGCCAGCGCCACGCGCTTCAACAGTCCGGCACGTTCGCGGGACAGCCGCAGATCAAGGACTCCAAGGCAATTCCTGCGCTCGGACATGATGCGTGGAGTTGGAAAGATCAGTTATTGCCTGTACCTCGTGCATTGGGGAGTCCTGTGGACCATCGTGCGCTTCGTTCTCCATACCAAGTTTCGGTGACTCTCCGCGGTTGGAACTTGCCGCCGCTCCCTTCGCCCTGGCCTTCTCCTTGGTTATCGCCAAGCTGTCCTGGAAATACCTTGAGTCTCCCCTAATTCGTAGGGCGCACCGCTCCACCTACTGACTTTTCCGGATCAATCTGCCCTGCGCGCAGCCTTTCCGCCCGGCGGGCCATTCTCGCAATACTCGCTGTGGGCGAGGTTTATGCCCGTGATACCGGCGTCCAAACCTGCATCGCGGTCGCCGCGCGGTTGGCCCATGCGTAATATGGAATGAAAACTAGCGAGACTGGCCGCGATTTTCGAAGCTCCCCGGAATAGCGGAAGTACAGGAGGCTGCGGTCCCCAGACTCTCCATAAACCGCACCCGCATGGCGCAGCAGGATGATTCCGCCAAGCAGGTCCTTCTGAAATTCTTCCCGGAATTGCGCGCTCGATTTCGAGCCCAGGTTCAACGCCACATCTTTCAGAGCCACGCCTTCTGGCTGGTCGATTTGCTCCAAACAATACACAAGCGGGCCGCGCTGGACCGCAACGCGCCCGTTGTTCTCGACGACTTGCGTGTTGGCCTCAAGAAGCTGGGGTCGCATATTGAATTGCGCGCGGAGGATGTCGCCGGCGGACCAGCGGCGCCGAATCGGAAGATACTGGCCGGGAGTGGCGCCCGCGACCGCCTTTCCATTGACGCCGACTTCGGCGTTGTCCGTCCATCCCGGGATGCGCAGGAAGAATGTAAACTCGGTGGGTTCGGCGGGGGTGAAGTTAATTTCCACGCCGCCGTCCCACGGATAATTTGTTTTCTGGCGCACTTTCAAACCGACGCCGCTGTCGAGATGCCAGTCGAGTTCAGAATTGTCGTAGAGGTGGAGATAAATGCCGTCGCCGCTGGTGCTGTAGAAATATCCGGGCAGCGAGGCCAAGGTACGTTCCAGATTCGGCGGGCAGCAGGTCGTGTCGTACCACTCGTTGCGAATTTTGTCGCCCCCGGAAGGATCAAACGCCAGCGGATTGCGATAGCAGTAGAGCGTACCGTCCAGCGACATGCCGGAATTAATGCCGTTGTAGAGCGCGCGTTCGATCACATCCGCGAATCTGGCTTCGCCGGTCGCGGCGAGCATGCGCCAATTCCACATCATGTTTCCAATGGCTGCGCAGCTTTCCCCGTAAGCCCGGGCATTGGGCAACTCGTAAGGATCACCGAAAGCTTCTCCGTCGCTGCGCGCCCCGACTCCGCCAGTGACGTACATTTGTGATGTAACGAGATCCTTCCACAAATCATTGAGTGTCTTCCAATACGCGGGATCTCCGGTTTCAAGATAATAGTCGGCCGCGCCGCAGCAAGCGTACATGGCGCGCACAGCGTGGCCCTCGAGATGCGTTCGCGAAGTGAAGGGAGTTCCGCAAAAATGATAGACGTAATCCCAAGGCTGCACATGAATCCGCGAGTCGCCTCGAAGAAGGTAGCCCGCGAGGTCCAACTGCCGTTTGTCGCCGGTCATTCGATATAGCTCGACCAAGGCCAATTCCACCTCTGGGTGGCCTGAGAACAAGGGTTTCTTGTCCGCGCCTGGACCAAAATTTGGCAGCAGAAAGTCATTTACAAAGCGGATTCCCGCGTCCAGCAACGTCCGGTCCCCTGTAGCCCGGTAGTAGGCCGTAGCACCTTGCAGGAAATGGCCCATGTTGTAAAGCTCGTGGCCCCACTGCTGGACCTTCGGCTCCATTCGCTCGGAGGCATGCTCGCCGATGTAATAGGTGTTCAAGTATCCGTCCGGCTGCTGTGCGGCAATTATGTCTTTCGCAATTTTGTCGATGGCAGCGTGGAGCTCGGGACGCTCGCCGGATTGCAAGACAAAACCGGCGGCCTCAGTCCACTTGTAAACGTCGGAATCGGAATACACCGGCCCGCGCTGCGCCGCAGTGCTCTTCCCGATGAGACGGCGGAAATTGTCCATCCGTCCGTTGGCTTCCAGCAATTTGCCCATGGAAGGAATGCTCTTGTTGACATTGATTTCGCGGCGCTGCGCCCAAAAACCATTCTCGATCGTGACGGCGTGCACCGGTACGTTCCTCAGTTTGGCGTACGGTGACTTCGTAAGGTTGAGAATGCCTTGGTCCCGCCAAAATGGACTAGTTGTGAGCACAACGGAAGACCGTTGAGCGATTTCGCGTGTTCCATTTTTGGGAGCTGTAAGACTTGTAAAAAGATCTCCTCCGTTCGGCAAGCAAGAAATCGCAGCGGTAGAGATCGCCGAGGAAACAAATTGCCTGCGTGAAAAACCTTGCGTGTTGCTCATCATTTCTTTACTCCTTGCGGCGCCCCGCGGAATTAGCTAAGTGCAGATCATAACGCAACGGGCGTCCGTCCATCCCTAACTGAAATCAAGAGAGCAGCCCCATGGTCCGCGGAGTCTGCCGAACAAGTTCATGAAAGTCAGCAGTGAGTTCTTCTATGGCCCCCACGCGGAGGATACCTTGGCCAAAAATTTGGTTCCCAAAAGCGGCGTTTTTCGATACAGTTCTCATAAGTGGTGTCCGGTGGTCGGTGTGTTATGGCAATAGCTGATCTCGAAATCCCAGCGTCGGTGGGCCTCTCCTCAGCCGTGGGGCGTTCCTCGGCATCTTTGCGTCTCTGCCTCCCTGGCATCTTGATTTTCTCTTTCGTCATGGTTGGCGCAGCCCAGTGCGCCGCTCAGGATGTCGCCAAAACGGCTCGTCAGGAACGCGCCCAGAAAGAGAGCAAGCAGAAGAAATCGAAGCACGTCTACACGGGGCAGGATCTGAAGCGCGCTCAGATTCTCACGCCGGAAGATCGCGCTCAGGTGGAAGCGAAGAAAAATCAGCCAGCTCTTCTCTCGGCGGAAGAATCCACTGAAGCTGTCGACGCGCAATCGCTTCCTCCCGACGTTTCCCTCGGTGACGTCGCTCGCCGTTTCCGCAAGCAGAAGCAGTTGCAGAAACTTCAGCAGTCCGCGGAGTTCCACCTTCCTCTCGCCGATGCGCCGGTGCTCGCCTCACCGAAGCCTCCGGTGAGGCTGCTGCGTCCGCCAGTTTCCGATCCTGCTCCACCAAAATTTGTTCCTTACCAGCCGCCGGTGAGGCGCTCACCTTTCGAACGCCCAAGGGTCTTCCTGTCCGCTCCTCCTCGCGTGTTGCCTGCGCTGCCGCCTGCCGTTCGGGCAAAGCCTTCAGAACCGGTTGCGCCGGTGGGGCCTGAAGTTTCCTTGAGGCCGAACGGTGCGGCGAAACTCCACGCGGTGGCGGTAAAGCGGGGCGACTCCTTATGGAAGATCGCGGAGCAAAATTTGGGCCAAGGGCTTCGCTGGCACGACCTGCTCGCCCTCAATCCGGGCATCGTTGACGCCAACCACATCCTGGCGGGGTCGCAAATTTACGTGCCAACGGCGGTCTCTTCCCTCCGTGCGGCAACAAAAATCACCGTGCACAAAGGCGACACGCTCTCAAAGATTGCGCAAACTCGGCTTGGTCGCGCGGCCTATTGGTCCTGTATCGCACACGCGAATCCGGCGATGCGCGACGCAAACCTCATCTACGAAGGCCAGTCGCTGCTCCTTCCCGCCAGCTGCGAACCTTAGCGTTTCATCGCCACTCTCGTAGCCTCGCAGTCTAGAGGAAATGTAAACCATCTTCAGGAATCAGTAAGGCATATTCAGTTTTTGGGAGATCGGTCCAGTCCATTCCCGTATCTCTCTGACGTGGCGTCCATAAGTGATTGAAATACCTGCTTTTCCGTAGAAATCTACTTTATCAACTTCTGGCATGGAGATTGCGAAAACACCACAGGGGCGCTCCGTAGGCTTCACAATCGTTGCTCCGATGGAACGCAAAAATCGCGTGGAAGCCTGCCCGCTTCGCGGTGGTTAGGTCCGGGGTAAATTCCCAGAAATCAGTTCACAGAATTTTATTGGCACCTGCGAGAGTATTTCTACCTGGAGGAACAGACCATGGCTGCTGAATTGGAGGAACGCTTAACGACTAGAATTTATTTTCTACGTCTCGTCGCGGTGGTTTTGGCGCTTTGTGGGCTCACATGTGAAGTACATGCGCAGGTCACCGCGAGCATTAGAGGCATGGTCACGGATGCTACGGGGGCGACCGTCCCGGGTGCAAGAGTGGTCGTCAGAAGCACAACGCTGGGTATAGAAAGGACGACCGAAACGAATACCGGAGGCGAATTCGACGTCCCCGCGCTGCCGCCAGGCCGCTACGAGGTGCAAGTCCAAAAACCAGGTTTCGAAGCCCAGGTAGCGAAAGATGTCGTCCTACAAGTCAGCCAGAATACTCTTCAGAATTTCAGCCTGAAAGTCGCGGACTCAAGCATTGTCGTCACCGTGGAGAGCACCCAGCCCGTCGTCGAATCGACGACCATGACGGTTGGTCAAGTGATCGATAAAAACGTGGTGCAGGAGATTCCGCTGAACGGCCGCCACTTTGTGGATTTGGCTTTGCTCGTGCCAGGCACGGTGACCCCTCCTCAGAGCGGATTCCTCACGGCCCCATTGCGCGGCCAAGGGTCGTTTGCATTCAATTCCGCCGGTGGCCGCGAAGATGCGGTGAACTTCATGATAAACGGCATCAACCTGAACGACATGGTGCAGAACCAAGTGACCTTCCAGCCAACCATCAACACTGTTTCCGAGTTCAAGATCGACAACTCCACGTACAGCGCGGAGTTTGGCAGAAATTCCGGCTCGATCGTGAACATTGCCACGCGTTCCGGATCTGACCAGTTCCACGGCGAAGCTTACGATTACCTGCGCAACAATTACTTCGACGCGCGGAATTTCTTCAACCCAACATCGGTCTCACAGTCCGCTCTGAAGCGCAATCAGTTCGGGGGGGATTTTGGCGGACCCATTTTCAAGGGGAAGACGTTTTTCTTCTTGAGTTATGAGGGACTGAGGCAACGTCAGGGCTTGACTACTACGAGCAACGTGTTGACCGATGCTGAAAGAACTCAAATCCAGAACTCCGGAAGTGCCTCGGCTCAGGGCCTGCTGCCATTCATACCGGCGGCGAACGGAACGCTAAATGGAGCGACGGCGTTTTTTGGTTCCGCGAGCGCAAACGTGAATATCGATCAGGGTACGGTGGACATCAGCCACAATTTCAGCGAGGCGGACAGGATTCACGGCTACTACGCGAATCAGCATGACAAGCGCCTGGAACCTACGCAGGGTTCCAATCTCCCCGGCTTTGGCGACACGCGCGTGGGTGTTCGGCAGGTTTTCACCCTGGGCGAGACTCACGTGTTCAGCCCCCACTTGATCAATGAATTTCATCTCGGCGCGAACCGTGTCCACATCACCTTCTCCCCAAACAATCCAACCGACCCGGCTACTGTGGGATTAGGAGGAGTTCTGGGCCCGAATATGGCGTTCATACCTGTGATCTCGATTCAAGACAAGACGGGGCTCCTGTTCGGGGCCGAACGTAACTTCCCCCAGGGACGCGGAGACCTGACCGCTGTGGTTGGAGACACCTTAGATTACATGCGTGGGGCGCATTCCCTGAAGTTCGGATTTGAGTTCCGCGACTTCCGGAACAACAATTTCGCCAGCGATCCCGGCCAATTGATATTCAACACGACCGCGGACTTCATTGCCGGCACGGCAGACTCGTCGGCGAGAACCGTGGGCGTAGCACAAGCCAACCGCATTACACAAAATGCTCTCGATTTCTTCGTCCAGGACAGCTACAAAATCAGGCCCTATCTTACTCTCGAACTTGGCCTCCGCTACGCTTGGAACATGACACCCCATGAAGCAATGGGCCGATTCGTGACCCTCGACCCTGCCTCGGTTTCCCTCCTACGCGTGGGCGGCCCCTACCGCCAAAACGACAAGAACTTCCAGCCGCGCGTTGGCATTGCGTGGGACGTTTTCCGTACTGGAAAGACCGTCCTGCGTTCCGGCTACGGATACCAGGTAGACCAGCCGATCACCGGCGTGGTTACCGGGTTGAATTCCAACCCGCCATTCGCGGTTCCCATCGCTGTCGCGAGCGCCCAATCTCTTACCGCTCTGGGGGCTTTCTACGACCCGAATAACGCCACCAATATCTCACCGGCCGTTGTAAACCCTAACCTCAAAAACGCCAACCTGCAGTCCTGGAATCTGAATGTCCAACAGCAGGTTACGCGCAATCTGGGTGTCATGGTTGGTTATTTCGGAGCGAAGGGCACACATTTGGAGGTTGATCGTAATATCAACCAGTCGACTGTGCTGGGTGCCGCAGGCAGCAGGCCTTTCGTTGCACTTTCCACCAGCAGCCAATTCCTCCCTGGCAAAACGCTTTCAAACAGAATCACCGAGCGGGACAGTAACTCCAATTCTAACTACAATGCTCTATGGGTTTCAGCGAACCAGCGCTTGGCGCATGGGTTGCAGTTCAACGCGTCCTACACTTTCTCACACTCCATCGATGAAGTTTCCCGCAACAATGCGGGAATCATGGTGCAGGACAGCACGAACATCTTCAACAGCCGTGGAAATTCCGATTTCGACGCCCGGCACCGGTTTGTCGCGAATGCTATCTACGATCTGCCGTTTAAGGGCAATCGTCTGGTCAGCGGGTGGAAATTGGCGCCGATCGTAGTCGTGCAAAGCGGCAATCCCTTCAACATCGTCCTCGCCACAGCCAACACCACGGGCGCTGGCAACACCATTCGCCCGAATCTGGTCGCCCCGGTACAAATCAGCGGGAACCCCGCCCAATGGATCACCAATGCCATGACAGCGTTCACCGTTCCAGCCATAAACAGTTTCGGCAATCTGGGCCGCAACGTTTTCTACGGTCCCGGATTCACGAACTTCGATCTGGCACTGGTTAAGAACACCAAGATAACCGAGGCCGTCAACCTGCAGTTCCGTGCGGACGCCTTTGATCTCTTCAACCATCCGAACTTCGGCCAGCCGGGCGGGACAGCGGGCGCTGTGGTTTTGCCAGCGACTTTGACTCCGACCACGCTCAAGTCGTTCACAACAATAACGAGCACGCGTTTCCCAACCGCCGATTCAGGCTCATCACGGCAGTTGCAGTTGGCTTTAAAGCTGCAGTTCTAATTGCAGCATCATCCTGCGGTTCCAACGAGGGCGGGTTTCGGCCCGCCCTCGTTGCTTTCTGCAGGAGCAAGTCACGCCTCTCAGCTATCGATATTGCCGATAACCCGACGGGGAAAGTGCCGAGCAGCCGGTCTGCTGCGCGGCTCCCGGTCAAATTTCGGATACAATAGAAGTTGATTCGAAGCTCGGACCGCGAGGAACTGTTGATTCACCCGAACGTGTTTCGCAACGAAAGCCTGCAGCCCATTGAAAAGGTGCGCCTTTCTCCCGGCCAGGCCGGCCTGATTTGTGGCTGGGGCATTTTCACCACGCTGCGCATCTCCCACGGCGAGGCTTTTGCCTACGAGCGCCACTGGCGGCGCCTTGAAAAAGACGCCGCCATCACCCGCCTCCCCATGCCCTACGCCGCGGCCAAAGTGCGCGTCCATCTCCACGAAGTCATTCGCGCCAACAAAGTAACCGAAGGTTGCGCGCGCATCTATCTTGTCTACAACACCATCGGATTCTGGCAAAGCGACGAAAAGCATCCGCAGGTCGACCTCATCATTTACACGGCCGGTCTCCCCGAACATCGCGAAATCGTGCGCCTCGGCCTCCGCGAGAACGGGCGCCACGCCGCGTCTCCTATGGCCGGTGTGAAGAGCATCTCCTGGCTCAATAATGTTTGGGCCGTTGCGGAAGCAGTCAAAGAGGGTTTCGACGAAGTCGTCATGCTCAACGAGCGCGGCGAAGTCGCTGAATGCACCTCCGCAAATATTTTCGCCGTGAAAAACAACAAGGTCCTTACTCCCCCACTCAACTCCGGCTGCCTCGAAGGCGTCACCCGCGGCATCCTCATGGAAATCGCGCCGGAAGCCGGCGTTTCCGTCCTCGAGCAGGCGCTTCGTCCGGAAGACCTCTACTCCGCCGACGAAGTTTTCATCTCTTCTACGAATCGCAATCTCATCAGCGTCGGCGAAATCGCCGGCAAGAAAATCCCTACTCCCGGTGCGGTTTGCGATCGCCTCAATGAGCTCTTCGACGCCTACGTCGCCGAATACGTCTCGCGCCGCCTGGCCTCGGCGGCAAGATAAGAACAATGGGCCCTTCACCAATGCTTCAGGGACTCCGGCTCTAGATGGCTAGCGACACAAATTTGACTGCAATTCGAGCAGCCGCTCCTGTAGACGCAAGCCAGAAGACCGTCTTTAAAATTCTTCTGGCCATCAGTTTTTGCCACTTATTGAATGACACTGTTCAATCCGTGATCCCCGCCATCTATCCGCTTCTCAAGAACTCCTTCCACCTTGATTTCGGCCAAGTGGGCCTGATCGCCCTTACTTTGCAGTTGACCGCTTCCATCCTCCAGCCCCTCGTCGGTCTCTATACGGACCGTCGCCCCCAGCCGTATTCCCTGGCCATCGGAATGGGAATTACACTTGTTGGTCTGCTGGCCTTCGCGGTGGCGCCGAGCTTTGGCTCAATTCTCGCCGCCGCGGCCCTCGTCGGCATCGGCTCCGCGGTGTTCCACCCGGAATCTTCCCGCGTCGCGCGCATGGCTTCCGGCGGGCAGCACGGCATGGCGCAATCGCTTTTCCAGGTCGGCGGCAACGCGGGCTCCGCGCTGGGTCCGCTCCTGGCCGCCTTCGTGCTTACCAAGGGACAATCGAGTCTAGCGTGGTTTTCGTTTCTGGCTTTTTTCGGGATTGTCCTGCTCGCGAACATCGGCACCTGGACCAAACATCACAAATCCCCTGAAGCAAGGTCCATCTCCGTCGGCCCCGCGAGTCTCGCCGCGATGTCTCCGGCACAAGCACACGCCGCTTTGCCCACTGGCAAAATCGCGGTGTCGCTTGCCATCCTGGTGGCTCTCATGTTTTCGAAGTTTTTCTACCTGGCCAGCCTGATGAGTTATTACACGTTTTATCTGATGGGCAAATTCCACGTGTCTCTGCAGAGCGCTCAGCTCCACCTTTTCATTTTTCTCGGCGCCGTCGCCGCCGGCACCATCATCGGCGGCCCCGTGGGGGATAAGATCGGCCGCAAATACGTCATCTGGGTTTCCATTCTCGGCGTTCTGCCGTTCACCTTGCTGCTGCCCTATTCCAACCTTTTCTGGACCAGCGTCCTCAGCGTCATCATCGGCCTAATCCTGGCCTCCGCCTTTTCCGCCATCCTCGTCTACGCGCAGGAACTCTTGCCCGGACGAATCGGCGCCGTCTCCGGCCTGTTCTTCGGCTTCGCCTTTGGCATGGGCGGCATCGGTGCGGCGCTCCTCGGCAAACTCGTCGATCTCACCAGCCTCAATTTTGTCTACCACCTCTGCTCGTTCCTTCCCGCCATCGGCATACTCACCGCTTTCCTTCCCGATCTGGCCCCTGCCAATACAACTGCAGCGAAGTCATCGGCCGCCTAACGTCGCGTTGCCGATAGCTGTAAGCAGGGCGCTGTAAGACATGCGATGGCCTTTGTGTGGCCGCCGTCCGCGGCGGGGCCTTGCCGTGCAGCAGTTCTTCCGCCCATCAGGCAAATCGTGCATAGCGTTTAGGGTGTTTCCTGGATTGTCTGCTCACGATGATCCGGCTATGGTCCGAGCTGGCCTTGCGTCAGGTAGTTCAATTTTCTCCATTCCTCTTCCAAATCCGCAGGGCCTGAGGAGATCCGTGGCAACCGCCCTCGCAAAACTAAACTATTCGAGAAGGCAGGCTTCTCGCGTCGAGACCGGGGACTGCGCGTGGGTCTATTGGCGCTGCTGTGGAATGGATGATGTTTCCCGCGTTTGCGACCTGAGCGTGGGAGGGCTATTCCTGTCCACTTCAGTTCCGAGGCCCGTGGGCGTGAGAGCCAAGCTTGATTTTCTTGTTCCGGAAGGACAAATCAGAGCCGAGGCCGTCGTGCAACATCTGATTCCCTGCGGCGGAGTGGGTTTGAAATTCACTGCAATCACCGACCGGGATTGCCCCAACCTGGTAGCGCTAATGAACCGCATTCGGACTTTGGCGTGGACCCAGCGGGCGCCTTCTTTCGTAGCGCCGTTCGATTAGGGCGGCTTTTTTCCTCGCCGTGTTCCCGACCCTTTTATGGAGCCCGACTTATTTGAGTTAGTTGGCACGCGCCGCGAGCTGGCGATCCAGGTTCATTGAGAGACTCTGGTCAAGAACGACTGCCGCATAGCGCGAGCAGATCTGCATTTCGCTCTTCGCCCATGCCGAAATGCTGGGAAGCTTCACTCTGAAAACTTGCTCGAGTTTCGCAATGGCGCGGTAGTAGACCGATACTTCTTTAAGCCAGGGACTCGATTTTCTCAATTCCGGGGACAACTCGTTGCAGAGATGTAAGAGTGTGCCGAAGTCGCCGGCGCCGATGGCCGTGCCGTCGACTCCCGCCGCTAGCTGTAACGCATCAGACAGCGGCTGATTGGCGGTCGATATCCAAATCGCGCGCCATTGCGAGATTCCGAACCTCGCCAGGGCGGCAACGGCAAACACGAGGATAAAGAGCGAGACCATTTTTGTTCAACGGAAGTTTGACCGGCAGATCTCTCCTGGCCAATGGGACAGCAGTACCAAGCAAATGGAACTCCCGGCGGGATGGCACAAGCTTCTGTAAGTGACTCATTCCCAGCATGTTAATGAATTCTTGGTGATTGGGATGGGCTCCCGTCTCGTTCTAAACGGAGTCATAACTAACTTGCCATACGGTCAGGAAATTGTGTTGACCCGGAAACCCTAATTAACTAACTTAGAAAAATTGGGGATTCCTGCCCCTCACCCCGCCCCATGAGTGATCCCTACAGCAATCCCATTCCGTCTTCTCCAAAGGCCAGAGAGCAAGAACTGGCGAACCAGCTTCGGCAAATTGAAAAACGCGATTGGTGGGTGTGGGGCTACTCGATCTTTGTCATTCTGCCCCTCGCCTTTGTGGTCATCGTCCTGGCTTTCCCCGCCATGCGTCAAGGAGCGCAGGCGATCTTCAAGTTCAACATGGGCCAAGCGGTTACGGGTTTGGTTGCCTTGGTGGTGCTTTTTAACGTCTATGCCATCTCTCAAGAAATTTTGATCAAGCGGCTTCGGCGCCAACTCGCCGAGAAGCAGGGCCACTCGGACCTTCTTCGCAATCTGGCTATGGTCGACCCCTTGACGGGTCTGTATAATCGGCGATTTGCCGAGCAACGCTTGGCGGCGGAGGTGGCTCGCTCGGAGCGCAAGGGTCATCCGCTGACCGTTCTCACGGTGGACTTGAACCATTTCAAACAAATCAACGACACCTACGGCCATCCCGCCGGTGACCAGGTTTTGCAGGAATTTGCCGCGCGTTTGAACCACGTGATCCGGGGATCGGACTTGGCTGTTCGCCTGGGGGGCGACGAGTTTCTTGTTCTGCTTCCGGAATGCACCTTGGAGCAGTTGCAACTTGTCCTGGGACGTCTCGGTTCATTGGAAGTGAACTGGCAGGGCCAGAAGATTCCCGTCTCCTTCTCGGCGGGTTGGAAGGAGTACGAAATGGGAGATCGGCCCGAGGAACTGCTCGCGCGTGCCGACCAAGCCCTGTACGCTAGAAAGCGGGCCAGCAAGGAAAGGCAACCGTCAGCGGAGCTAACGGAGACAAAACCCGCGCCTCTCCGCGTCATGGTCGATCTCAGCTGCCCTCATTGCCAGAAAATGAATTCGTTTGCAGTCATTCAAAACTCAGGGGCCAGCAATACCGCCCGGCACGAGGTGCGATGTGCCCACTGTAAAGAAGCCTGGGCGCCCCTGATGCCCGGGCCGATCATGGCCGGCCCGTTTCCGAAATGAGGTCACTTTTCTCCAGCGCCGTTGTGAGCCGGGAAACCTGTGGCAACCTTCAGCGATCAAGCCGAGTGCCCTTGCTTCGCGGAGCGAAGGGCGGGAGATTCCTGGTCTTCGGCTCCGCTACTTCTCGGAAAGCTCAGCCGTGGCGCCATTCCTTTCTCCCTACCTTCTGGGGTCCTCTCGCATGCTACAATTCCCGCATTGGGACTGGCCCATGCCCGACACCGTTCCCCTAGCCGGTGAAGCGGTTCTTGAAGTCGTCTCCCCGGACGGCGCGCGCCGCTACGCCCGCATCACCCAAACGCCTTTTATGATCGGTCGTGGTGTCGAAACCGGCAATCATTTGCAGCTCTCCGACCGCCGCATTTCCCGCAACTGCGCCGCCGTGGTGATCGAAGGCAATCGTTTCTATGTCGAGGATCGCGGCCAGCGCCGCGGCCTGTTCGTCAACGGCGAGAAAGTTGAAAGCCGCGAACTTCAGGATGGCGACGCCATCACCTTCGGACTCGACGACTCCTACGAGATCATCTTCCGTTCCGCCAAGGGCTCGGACGACGATTCCCTTCCTCACCTGCTCACCCGCATCGAACATATCACCAGCTCGGCGCCGACCGGTGGCGGCCTACTCAAGCTCAAGCGTCTCCTTGAAGCGACCTCCCTGCTCCATTCCCAGCTTCCTCTCGAGGTCGTGCTCGGCCACATGCTGGATCACGCCGTATCTGTCACCGACGCCGATCGCGGCCTGCTCCTCGAAACCGACAGCGCCGGGGCCCTGAAAGTAAAACTCGCGCGACGCAGCGGCGGACTTCGTCTTCCCCCCGAGAGCCTCACGCCGAGCCAGACCGCCATCCAGCTCGCGCTGAAGCAGCAATCTCCAGTCATCACCGAAGACCTCGCGCAAGCCGACGTGGATTTGCAGGCCGCACAGAGCATCGTCGCGCAGCGCCTGCGCGCCGTGGTTGTGATTCCCCTTTACGCCTTGTCTCGCGCCAGCACTCAGGAATCCATGGTCAACATCAAACGCGGTGATTTCCTCGGTGTCCTCTATCTGGATTCGCGCCGTCCCGCCGCTTTCTCGAAACTCGACCGCCAGATCATCGACGCCTTGGCCGCCGACGCCGCCAGCATTCTCGATAATGCCCGCCTCGTCGAACGCGAGCGTGAACGTCAGCGTCTCGAGCAGGAGATCAATATCGCCCGCGACATTCAGCAAGGACTTCTCCCGCGCGATTTCCGCGAATACCCGCATCTCGCCGTTACCGGATTCAATCTCCCCTGCTTGGCGGTTGGAGGAGATTACTTCGATGTCTTCCCGCTAAGCGATGGCCGCACTGCGTTTCTGATCGCGGACGTTTCCGGTAAAGGACTCGGTGCCGCAATTGTCACCACCATGCTTCAGGGCGCGCTCTCCGGAATGACTCTCGGCATCGATCCCGCGCGCGTCTTCAATCATGTCAACCGCTTCCTTTGCGATCACTCCGAGGTTGGCCGTTACGCCACGGTGTTCTTCGGCATCCTCGATCAGGAAGGACATCTCGAATACATTAACGCCGGCCACCCTTCGCCTTTCCTGATCCGCCATGGCACCGCCGAAGAGGCCTTTACGGAAGGATCTTTTCCCGTCGGCCTGGTTCCCGAGGCCCAATACACCGCCGTTTGCCTGAAGCTGGAGCCGGGGGACACCCTGGTGCTCTTCAGCGACGGCGTCACCGAGGCCATGGATCCCAACGAGCAGATGTTCGGCATGCCCCGTCTCAAGGAACTCCTCACCGGTCAGCTCGAGTGCCCACTCGAGCTGCTCCAGAAATGCGTCCTCGAAGCCGTCGAAAACTTTGCCCGCGGGGCCCACCAGGCCGACGACCTCACACTTCTCATCGTGCGCTATCGCGCCACCGCCGCCGCCACGTCGGACACCGACGTCCCCTTGTCCGCTTCGCCCCCCTCCTCAGCCGCCGCCGCCGCTGCCTCCGACGCACCGCCGGTCCCTCGTCCCCACGCTTCCACTGCTTCCCGCTAATGGCCATTGCCATCGGCTCGTGGCAACATTTTCCTGACGGCCCTAGAATTCAAAAAGAAAGGGCGAAAGCCATAATCATCAGCCTTCGCCCCTTCTCGACTTCGTCGAGAGTTTTTCTCGACCTGAGCCGAAAAATCTCTTCAACCGCTTTGAGATTCCCCGCCGGCTTCGGCCTTAGGCGCCGAGATCCTTCAGATCGTCCTTGGCTTGTTGTTCGGCGTTCTTGGTTGCGCCCTTTGCGTCGGCGCTGGGGTTCATCTCATGGATGGCCTTGTTCAGGCTCTGCGCTTTGTCACCGATCGAGCCTTTGCAACTGGACAGGTCAACGTTGGTGCGTACGCCCGTCACGTTGGCGCGTAAGCAGTTAAACTCCATCCCAAGATTGCGGCTGGCGTGGAGCACGGCAAGGCACTCGTTCAGCGCCGTGAAAGCCGCACACGCATCAGTGGCATTCGCATTGGCCGGCAATATGCCCTGGGCCTGCAGTTTTGGCGTCAGCTTCTTTTCGATGTCGCTCCGGCTGCCGTTGGAATCGGGGGAATTCTTGGAACCCTTGTCTTTCTTCACCCACTTGATGGGATTGAGGGAATGGGAACTATGCGAGCTCGAGGAACTCGAATTTCCTCGTGCTGTCGTGGATGCTCCAGCGCCTGCGGGGCCTTGCGCCCCCGCACGCTCCGCGCCTACCGTCAAGAAAAGCGAAACGCTTAGAATCAGGACTGCTACAACCAAAAATGATCTTTTCATAGCGACTCCTCAGTGGAAAGTCTCCGGGCAAGGCTGGCGAATGCGGCCTTATCCTCAGTAAGCCACAGCCGGTGAGTGAGCGCGTGCTTTCGGAAGGTGGTACTCCCTCAATCGGTCATACTGTCCGTTGGTACAGGTTTGCATGTTCGCCAACGCGTTCGAACGCCAACCCGGAGCCGTGGATCAGGATCTGTACTTGAGAAAGAGGCCGTAGAGAGTCACCCCCAAGCCGCCGAGGAAAAGCAGCGGGGTGAGGTAGTCCGTTATGAGCGGAAGGACGGACGCTGGCAGGGGGACCTGAATGGGATTGCCGTAGCCGCCGGCAAAATAGTGAATCACGGCTCCGAGAAGTACAGAAAGAAGGCCGCGGCGAATCTGCTGCCGCCCGCTCGGCCCCGCGCGACGAGACAGTTGCACCTGTGGAACCGCCTCGCGGCAAAAGGGGCACTGCATCAGATGCACCGCCATGTACTTGCCGCAAAATACGCAGCGGCGCGTGTCCCCGGTCGTTTTTTCCGAAGCGCTCATGCAGCTCCAAAACCCCTTTCATCTAGGCTAGATTCGCGGTCATGGAATCGTCAAGGGACGCCATACCGAAGAGTAAAACACGGATTCGAAAATAGCGTTAAAGAGTTGGACATAGGTTCCCCTCCAAGGCGAGATGGAGCCCGATGCATGGGGTTCTGCAGTGTGGGTGCCTTTTTGCTCACAGCAGAGCCCGCCCAGGGTACTTACATCCCTGCGATTCGCGCTACAAAAATATTGCCCAGGAAAGTTCATGCGAATTCAGGTGCTCGCGAGACCAACCCATTCGTGAGCCCGGGAGAAGCAATGATATCCCCTTCCTACTGAACGATCCGGCCCCTCCTTGGCTTGGTTCTTCTATTCCTTGCGGCCTACGCAGCCGCCACGCCGGTTTTGGCGCAGGAGAAGAAGGTTGCGCAAACGAATGGCGTGGATAACATGGACGATTTTCTCTCTCAAATCACCGACGCCAAAGGCAAAGCTCCCGATCCCGCCAAGGTGAAGGCCGCCTTCAACGCCTATTTGGATAAACTCAAGCTCGCGGATCAATCCGCGAAACGACCTAAACGCAAATCGCGCTTCCTAGAAAACGACTCATTCCTGACGGAGAGTTTCGAGCGGTTCGAAGCGCAGGTTCGACTACAGTTCCCGGAGGGCACTGGCAACCGGACGGCTCGCGGCGCGAATCGCCGGGGGCATGCCACCGAGGACACCCATCGCCAAGGCAAAGACAACGCCGATTCCAAGCAATAGAGGCGTGATCTTGAACGCGAACGCCAGATGCGAGAACGTCTGCCAGTTCATCGCGCCGGTGGTGAGTCCATTGAGCGGCAACACGGCGAGGCAGCCCACTAGGCCGCCCACGAAAGAGATCAAGAGCGCTTCGAACAAAAAGGACGTGACGACGCTCATAGATCCAAAACCAAGTGCCCGCATCGTGGCAATTTCCTTGCCGCGCTCCGCGACCGCGGAATACATCGTATTGAGAGCGCCGAAAATTGCGCCAATAGCCATGATAGCGGCAACAAAACCGCCAAGAATGGTGATAAGACTGGTCATGCGCGTGGACTGCTTCGAGTAGTAATCAATTTCGCGCGTCACGTCGACATTCAAGCGAGGGTCGGACGTAACCGCGTCCTTGAACTGCTGAAGCGCGGCCGGTGAAGCAAGGTGGACCGTAACGGACTGAAAAAAAGTATCCGGACGTTTGAAGGCGCCGCTGATGAGATGGGCATCGCCCCAGACTTCGGAATCGAACGCGCTGCCGCCGGCGTCGAACAGGCCCACAATTTTCCACTGCGCGCTGCCAAGACCAATGGTGTTTCCCAGAGTGAGACCGGTATAGGTAGTAGTCGCATTCTTGCCGACCACCAACTCGTTAAGGCCGGGCTGAAACATGCGACCCTCGAGGATCTTGACCTGGCGGCGAATGGCCAGCACATTCGGCGAGACGCCGCGGATCTGCACATTCGCATCGGTTCCCGTGGACAGCAAGGGAATGGGCGCGACCAGCACATCCTCGGGAGTGAGTAGTGGCCCGTCGGTCCCACGAGCCACTCCGGGAGCATCTTGAAGAATTTTTACGGCGTCGAGGGCGACGCCGCTCGTCATTTCCGAGGTAGCACCGGCACGCGTAACGATGGCGTTGTCTTCCGAACCGGAAGATACCAGCGTGGCTTTGAATCCGCGCGCAAGCGACAGCATGGCCACGAAGACACCGACCGTTCCTGCGATTCCAACCACCGCCACGATCGTGGAGGTCCAGCGGGACTTGACGCTGCGGAAATTGTAGACGATGGGGATAGCCATATCAGACCCTCCGGAGCGCATTGACCACGCGCATGCGCATCGCGCCGATTCCCGGCAACAGGCCGCTGGCGGCCCCCACCAAAAGGGCGAACAGGAGCCCCAGGCCTAGGGTCAATTTTGACAGGATGAGAGGAGGCAGCAAGCCGTTGAGAGCCGCGCCAAGACCCGGAATTGCTGCCGTGGCAAGCAATAGTCCGAGGATCCCGCCAACAAAGGCGATAACCAGCGACTCGGCTAGAACCAGGAATAGGACGGAACGATCGGTAAAGCCAACGGCCTTCAGAACCGCAAGCTCCGCGGTGCGTTCGCGCACGGAGATGGCCATGGTGTTGCCGGTTACCAGGAGCAGCGTGAAGAAAACGACGCTGCCGATCGTCAGGATCAGAAACTCAATGTTGCCAAACTGCTTGGCGAAACCGGCTGCGAAGGCCGATTCCGTTTCGGTCTTGGTTTCATTGGAAGAATTGGCAAATTTTTCATCAATAGCCTTTGCAACGCGGACTGCGGCGTCTGGGTCGTCGAGCTTTAGAACGTACCACCCGATCTGACTCTTTATGAAGGAAGGCACTCTTTCATCGAAGTATTTCCATTGAAACCAAAATTGGCCTTCGTCTCCGCCGGGCTTCTCGCTGTGATAAATGCCATCGAGATTGAATTCCCAGGTGGTATTTGTTCCGTAAAGCGCATCCTTGATGGGGATGCGGTCACCGACCTTCCAGCCAAAGCGCTTTGCGAGTCCTGCGCCGGCAATTACTCCCTGGCGGTCTTTGACGAAGTTCTGCCACTGATCCTCGGGGACGACCAGCTCGCTCATGACTTGACGGTGATTTTCGACGTCAATCGCAAACTGCGGGAAGAAATTTTTCTCGTCCACATAGACGCCGCCAAACCAATTGTTGTGGGTAATCGCCTTTACACCGGGGATCGTCAGGATTTTGTCGCGGTAGGCGATGGGCATGGTTTGAATGAGACCGATCCGGTTGGTGATAACAAGCCGGTCAGCGCCGGCAATCTCCGTGCCACGGCTGAAGGCACTCTTGACGACGGCAAGAAACATGAAGAGAAGCAGAGCGATGGCAAAGGAACCGACCGTGAGGAGCAAGCGAATTTTTTTGCGGAAGAGATTGGCAAAGATCAAACGGCTGAATTTCATGCCGCACCTCCTGCCATAACACCTTGGCGGGAAATCTTGCCCTCGACGAGCACGCCTTTTTCAAGATGCAGCGTGGTGTGGGCGCGAGCCGCAACCACCGGGTCGTGCGTGACCATCAAGATGGTTTTGTTGTACTTGCCAACGAGCTCGTCAATGAGGGCCATGATTTCGTCTGCGCTCTTGCGGTCCAGATCCCCGGTGGGCTCGTCGCAGAGCAAAAAAGTGGGATCCGAAACAATGGCGCGTGCGATAGTGACGCGTTGTTCCTGACCGCCGGAGAGCTGGCGGGGGTAGTGACTCATGCGGTCGGCCAGACCGACGACAGCGAGAGCGGTTTCGACGTGCTTGCGGCGCTCCGCACTCGAAAGCTTCGTCAAAAGCAGTGGAAGTTCGACGTTTTGATAGGCGGTGAGCACGGGAATGAGGTTGTACATCTGGAAGATGAAACCGACGTGGCGGGCGCGCCAGTGCGTGAGCTTACTGCCGGACATGTGAGTGATCTCGTCGCCATCCACGGTGATGCTGCCCGCCGAAGGGACGTCGAGGCCGCCGAGAAGATTCAGCAGAGTGGTTTTTCCGGAGCCGCTGGGACCCATGAAGGCCACAAAGTCGCCCTTGTCCACGTCAAGGTTCAGACCCTGTAGGACCTGTATTTTTTCGCCGCCGCGGCTGTAGGTCTTGTTCAAACCGCGAACCTTGATGAGGCTGGAAGAACCACCATTTCCATCGACTCGGATCATTCTTTGCTCCTGAGGGCGTGCAGTATCCCGCCCCGCCTATCGGATTTCGACTTTGTCACCATCGTGCAAACCTTCTGGGCCCTTGACGACCAAAGAGTCGCCGGGCGAAACACCGGACAAGACCGCGACTTCCGTGCCGCGGTCCAGACCGAGGCTCACAGCGCGGCGTTCGACTTTTCCATCGCGGACCAAGAAAACGAAAGAAGCATTGGAGTCAGAGCGCACGGCGCTCTTCGGGATGAAGGCGATCGCCTGGGGGCCCCTTTCTTTGTCTTTGCTCTTGTCTTTTGCAGTGGGCTGTTCGTTTTCCAGGAAAGCCACCTTTACGCCCATGTCCGGCAAAATGAAATCATACTTTTCCAGATTCGGAATAGTGATGCGAACTTTGACGGTGGCTTTTTGGCGGTCGGCGGTGGGAATGACGGTACGGACCTTTGCGGGGAAGGGCTTATCAGGATAGGCGTCCAGAGTCGCGGTGACCTGCTGTCCGTTTTCGACGCGAGCGATGTAGGACTCGTTCACGTCGACTTCGATTTCGTTGGAGTGCATATCGACGATGGTCGCGATGCCGGTCCGGGTAAAGCCTCCTCCGGCGGAAATGGGAGACACCATCTCGCCGACCTGTGCGTCCTTGGAGACGACAATTCCCGCGAACGGTGCCCGAATGGTGCAATTGTCCACGGCTTGCTGGGCTACGGCGATGCGTGCTTCGGAGGCCGCCACTTGCTGCTTGGCGAGCACAATTTTGGCTTTCAGGCTGTCTGCAGCCGTCGCCGCATTGTCCAGCGCCTCTTGCGTCTGCACACCTGCTTTCTGGAGTTGCTCGGCGCGGTGCAGCAGAATCTGCGCGTTCTTGAGCTGAACCTCGTAGTCGGCAATGGCTGCTTCGGCGGTGTCGCGGTCGGCTTTGGCTGAATCGAGGGAGCGCTTGACGTCGGCATCATCGAGGGTGGCGAGGAGTTGCCCCTCCGCAACGCGCGTGCCTTCGTCGAAGAATACCCCGATGACGCGGCCAGTAATCTTGGCAGCTATGGTCGCGCGACGTCGAGGCGTGATGTAGCCGCTGGCATTCAGGGCAGTCTGTCGGCCGCCCGCTTCGGGCTTCGCGGCCGTGGCAACCTCCACCACAGGCTTCTGACTGCGAAAAGCGTAGGCGGCCACGACGATGCCTGCGAAGATGAGTACCGGTATAGCGGCGAAAATGACCCGCTTGGCAGTCCCGGTCTTGCTCCGCTGGCCATCGTGGATGCGAAGAGAGCCGAGGTCAGGTTTTGCGGAGACTTGTGAACTTGCCATAGGACCGCCTGCTCCTTGTATCGATGCAAAGACACAACTTAGGTTACGTGCCGCAGAGCCAGAAAATTACACAAATGGCTCGGCACAGGATCGGGGAATCCACATTGTAACCCAGCAATCGGCGATTCGGGCTGAAATTCCTTTTTAGGGCTGGGCGGTAGGGACATTAGTCCACGGCATGCCAGGGCTGGCAGGAACCCAAAAAAGCATGAAGGCCTGGATTTGTGTGATTCCGCTCAGGAACAGTCTACGGAATAGAAGAGGCGCGGGCGGTTACTCCTCGGGAGCCGGCACTTCGTGTGATGGAAACTTTGGGCAGCTAGGCCGGAACTACGGCACAAAACCATTCAAGCTAGGCATGTTAGATGCGTGGGACGATTAGATGGACACTTGGAATTTGAGCCTTTGGAGTCCCTGCGAATTTTCGGAAATCATTGCT
>Ga0066710_100000360_pt1 | contig 26306 bp, 31 predicted proteins | sample GraSoiAngelo_159_FD_79666 | JGI IMG/M metagenome (GOLD analysis project Ga0066710, IMG submission 79666) | Grasslands soil microbial communities from the Angelo Coastal Reserve, California, USA - 14_1009_16_40cm | ecosystem: Environmental > Terrestrial > Soil > Grasslands | place: USA... | reverse complement strand
TTTAGCTAGCGCATTTGTCGTTTTAGGCGCCTGTCGTGCCAGGGCTGGAGTATGGATTTTATGCGCTGATGGTCCACGGTTCTAGAAGCCGCCGAACTTGATCAAGTTCAGTCCGAGGGGTTGCACCGCGGTTCACCCAACTTGTTACGTTTCTGCGCATGCCTCCCTTTTCCCCGAAGGGTGACTCGCCATCAAGACCACTGTAAGCTATTAGAACAAAAGGAGTTATCTTTCATCCAAGCATGGCATTCAGAATGCCACCTATCGTCGGGCTAGGGTAAGGTGTCTTCACCGCAGGCCACCACGGCAAGTGCCCAGAAACCAAAGGAAAACTTTAGGCGAAGATGAAAATTGAACTCAAGAAGATCTCTGGGCGGCGCGACCGCATGGACGGATTCAGCCTCATTGAACTCCTGATTGTGGTGTTCGTCGTGATGGTTGTCGCAGCGATAGCAATTCCGAACGTCCTGTTGGCCGTTTCCAACATCCGGTTACGCGCGTCAGCAGGCGACCTGGCCGGACTCATGCAGCAGGCCAGAATCCTAGCCGCCAAGAACAACACGCTCTACGTGGTTCTTTACGGGACCAGCAACGGAGCGCAAATCGCGTATGTCCGAGATGCAAGAAATGGCACCGGCAACTACGTTGCCGGTGAACCGCTGATGGAGTTTAGCGGGACTTCAATTCCGGCATCCGGCACTCCTACTGGAAGCGGACAACCGTCAGCGTATGTCTTGGCAGGCGATACGGGAAGCGGCTCGTATGACAACACCAAAATCGTTGGTTTCACCGGAAGAGGCCTGCCTTGTAACTACGACACGACGACAACCCCCGCGACGTGCAGCACTCCGGCGGCGACGTATTTCGTCTACTACCTCACGGATGCGCGGGTTGGTGGAGCGGGTTGGGCCGCCGTAGTTGTGACCAAAGGCGGCCGCACTAAGATCGTGACGTGGAACGGTGGCGCATGGAATTAAGACGAAAGACTAGACACGCAAGTCAGCATGGCATGTCCCTGATCGAGCTTATGATCTCCAGCTTTGTGCTGATGGTTGGAGTATTGGGATGTGCCGTGCTGATACCCATTGCCATTGGGACCAACGCCAAGAACAGGCAACAGAGCAATTCAACGGTCATCGCGCAGATGACCACGGAGAAAATATCGAGCGCCGCGGCAGGCGGATCGGCGACCCTCACGATCACCGATTGCGCCGGCACGGCAAATACCATCAACGTAACGGGATCGACGGGGGGAACCGGAGCGACGGTGCTGTCTTCGGGTTCGATAGATTTCTCAGTGGCCCAGGGAAGCCCGGGTGCGCCGGCAGGTTATTACATGTCCTACATATCGTGTGGTACGTCGGGCCGGCAATCCATCTACGACGTGCGCTGGAACATTCAGACGCCTTCGAGCTACGTCAAGCTGGTCACGGTTTCCGCCAGGTTGAAGGGTGCGGGCACGAACCAGATTTTATTCTCGCTCCCGGTGACCATTCGCTCGATGGTCGGAGGAAACTAGCATGAACCGCAACCGCCAAGCCGGCAATCCTCAAAGAGGGTTCTCCCTGATCGAGATGATGGTGGTGGTGCTGATTCTTGGCGTCGTCAGTGCCGGACTCTTTGTGCAGATTGATACCGCTCAACAGCGCGCCTTTAGCGAGCAGATCAAGCTCGACAATTTTCAGGAGGCTCGCGATTTCGTGGATCAATTCTTTCGGGACGTCAACCAGATCGGGTATCCGAATTCGCGACAGGTGGATACCACAAGCGCTTCGTGGTCCCCGGCGCTGGCCTCTCCGCTCATCAATGACAACCGGCTGGCCATCGGCCTCGTCAAAATAGACGCCAACGAGATCCGCTTCGAGGGCGATATGAATGGTGACGGCGTCGTGCAAAGCGTCGTCTACATGGTCAATGGCTCGGGGAGCTGTTCCCTATGCTTGCAACGCAGCCAAGCAGACAAGGTCAGCGCCGATCCCCTGACCGGCCAGACGGCAAACTGGGGAACTGAAGTGAACGACGTGATCAGCAATCCTATCTTTTCCTACTTTAAGGCCGATGGAACTCAAGTTACGACGCTGCCGCAGGACATCAGCACCGCCAGCGGCGCCCAGATCATCGCGTCCATCAAGACCATCCAGGTCAGCTTGCTGATCCGCAACAACACGGTGCTCGATCCCAAGACCCGGCAGCCCATCGAGACCACCTTCCAGGGAGAGGTCTCTCTCAACAATTGCTCGATGGCGACCTCGGGCGCACCCATGTCCTGCAGGTAGGAGAATTACCATGAACCATTTTTCCAGCAAGAAAGCCAACAGGCCTGAACAGGGGGTTGCTCTGATCGTTGCGTTGCTGATGTTGCTGCTCATCAGCGCGGCCCTGATGGGCATGATTATGATGTCCAATACGGAGACCAATGTCAGCTCGAATTTTCGCGACGAGCAAACGGCCTTTTTCTCCTCGAAAGCCGGCATTGAAGAGGTCCGCGACCGCTTACGTTCCACGGCTACGAACAGCTTGAGCGGCAGCCTTCCGGCGACGGCTCTGCCCGGCGCGACCAATGGCGTTCTCTACATCACCAACCCCGCGGCGGGAGAAACCGTTACTCCCTGGCTCCCCCTGGGAAGCAATTATCCCGATACCGAAATCTGCAAGGAAGTCACTTGCGTGGGCGGAGTGCCCGCCGGGACATGGTATGCGACCTCGCAATCGGCAAGCACCGCCTATGCTGCTTCCCCCCTACTTTCCTGGAAGTGGGTCCGCGTGATGGCCAAAGCCAACAAGTCGAATACCGGAACAACGCGTGTCACCTCCGTCGACGGCACGACAAACGGCAACCGTGTTTGCTGGGGAGGGACGAATGAAGTTGCCATCGCGAACACCTACACGAATTGCGCCGCAGCCAGTGCCAATTACCTGCCCGTGTATGAGCTGACGGCGCTGGCGGTCACCAGCAGCGGCTCGCGCCGAATGACCCAGTACGAAGTCAGCCAGACCGCCTTCCCGCCGCTGCCCGGAGCGATGATTTTTGACGGTTCGAATCCGGACTTTGGCACCAATCCAAACTCGAATGCGTTCAACGTGGACGGCACTGACGCCGCGCAGGGGCCGAACGCCGGAGTCGGATGTGGAGCGGCCGCCAATCAACCCGCACTGGGAGGCTATGACAACGGCTCCGTGACCACTTTGTCGGGGCAAGTCAACCGTCCGGGCAAATACACATCGGGAAGTACACCCACGCCGGCCGTGTCGAACGTAAATTCCGCACTGGGCCCGCTAGCAACCGTGGATGGTTTGACGAACCTGGTCAACTCAGTCACCGCAGCGGCGGGTGCAAACGTGTTTCCTAACGCCAATAACTCCACTCCTCCCAACTTGGGCATCAATGGCGCCCCGGTGGTTAACGTGGTCCAGGGAGACTACTCATTCTCAGGCTCCGGGGCGGGGATTCTCATGGTCACCGGCACTCTCACCATGAGTGGCACGCCCAGTTTCAATGGAATCATTTTGGTCATCGGGAAAGGGAACGTGGTGAAGAATGGCGGAGGTAATGGCACCCTGAACGGTTCGTTGTTCGTGGCCAACATGTACAGTGACACGCCGCCGACCTATACCCACCTCATTCCACTGGGTTCCAACAATCCCCCTGGCATACCGACGATTGCTTGGAACGGCGGTGGCAATGCCACCGTTCAATACGACAGCTGCTGGATCAGTTCCGTTACCCAGTCGTTCCCTTACAGGATCGTGGCGCAGCGGGAGCTGATCTACTGAGACGGATAGGCTAAATCAGGAAGGATTCCGTCAAGAACCGGGGCAAGAACCTCAAAACCTGCCGCACCTTACATGCCGGACGAGCAAAAGGCTCGTTCAGAAGTTGGCTACAGTATTTTGCTTTCCTCGCAATTCCTTTCAATTTCCCGGGACCTGTTCCCCGTGGGAACTTTCTCGTCACGGCCACCGTGATATCCTGACTTTCATATTTTTCGCCGGCTCCCGCGTGCATTCCGTCCGTGGTGAGGGGAAACTCACAATTCCAAGTGAAACTCGGAACACCATGAAAAAGACACCGCGACCTCAAGTACTGATCTTCGACGTGGACGGAGTACTTGTCGATGTGCGCGGCACTTACTGGCGCTCGGCCCTCGAGACGGTGCGGCATATTACCGGCAAGCGCGTCACCTATGCCGAGTTGCATCGCTGGAAGAGCAAGCCCGGTTTTAACGATGACTGGAGCATGGTTTCCGGGTGGGTAAGTTCACTTGGACATCCCACATCGTACGAAGAAGCGCGGGCGGCATTCGATAAATTCTATTGGGGCAGCGACGGCAAGCCTGGGAACGTTCGAAACGAAAAATTGATGGTTACGCCGCACCAGATTGAAAAATGGGCGCAGAGCTTCGAGCTGAATCTCTTCACCGGACGCACACGGCAGGAGTTTTCTTTCACGTTCGAAAACTGGCCGGGCACGAAACACTTTCGAACGATCATCACCATGGATGATGCGAAGAGAAAGCCGCACCCGGAAGGACTGCAAAAAATTCTCGGGGAACGCGATCCTTCGACGGCGCTCTATCTCGGCGATAACATTGACGATGCGCTCGCCGCACGCGACGCAAGCGTGCCGTTCATGGCGATCATCGCTCCGGGCGAGCACGGCTACCGGCAGCGTGCCGCGCATTTCCGCGAACTTGGCGCCCTCGCTCTTCTTCCGCGCGCAAACCAAGTGTTTCGCCACCTGAAAAAGGCAAACTAGCCGCCGTTAGCCCTCTTCGCACCGCGCGATTCCGCTAATCGATGGGATAGCGGTTCGTATAGAACGCCCGTTCCTCTCTGTCGCTTTCGCTGGCGAACCGCCAATCGGGAAACGCGGCAAGATCGTCTGCCAGCGCTTCGATCGTGGTTCGCAGCTCGAGGTTTCGAAGCCATCGTTCTGGAATCGCTTGTACTCCCGCCGCTGCGCCGAGGAGATTCCCGGTAATCGAGCCCGTCGCGTCGCTGTCTCCGCTGTGATTCACGGCCAGAATGATGCCGTCTTCAAAATTGTGCGCGGACAGTGCGCAATAGAGCCCCATCGCGAGTGCTTCCTCGGCCACGAATCCCTTTCCCATCACGCGCAAGGCGCTGCGTTCCCGCGGTCGAGTTTCGGCGAGCGCTTCCGCTTGCTCGATTGCCGCCAGCGTTTCTTTGTGGGATTTATGGTTGCGGAGCTCTTCCTTCGCCGCGTTAATCGCCTCCTTGAGGGGGCTGCCCGCAAGGACCAAGCCGACGAGGACGGCGAGCACCCCCGCGCTGAGGCACCCGCTGGGATGTCCATGCGTGATTGCCGCCAGATCGCTACCCGTCCGGAAAATGCTGGGGATCAGCCGGTCCTGATTGCGCTCTCGGCCGAGCGCATGCGCAAAATACATGCCCACCGGTGCGATTCGCATTACGCCGCCGCATCCCTTGCTGTCGTTTGCGGCCCGCTTGACTTTGCCGCGATTGGAATGCAGGGCGGAAAGGCAAGTCGTTCCTGGTGAGCGCCGGCTGAAGAGTTTCCGCTGCTCGAGAAGCCAGCCTGATTTCGCGGCGGCGGACAGACCACGTTGGGAAATTTCCTGGGTCGTCAGCCAGCGCGCGTACGAAGCCGTTGCCGCGCTAAAAAAATCAGGGGCCTGACCGGCGAGAGCCGACGCCAGCTGAGCACAGAGCATGCCCTCCCCCGTAAAGAGCGTCATCTGGGTATCGTCGGTGATGGACCCTAGCTTTCCGTACGCCGGGGCGTAGTCGCGGATTCCTTGTTCGCCATAGGCTTTTACAATCTCCTCGAGGTCCAAGAATTCAACAGGAGCGCCGAGAGCATCACCTGCCGCTCCTCCGAGCAGGCAGCCGTGGAATCTGGCCCGCAGTTGAGCATCGGACGGAATCCGCGGAAGGGACATTTGGGTACCGAGCCGGGAGCGACTCGCTCGCAGAACAGCATACTGCGATTTCGGCAAAACTCCAGCCAGCCACACCTGCCGTTGGTGGCATCTCGGTGTGTGGGAACTCTTTCCTGCCGGGCGGGGAATGAAGTACAGGGGTTGTTGCAAGAATCTTGGATTTAAATATGCAAGCCGTGTGCTTTTCCAAGTTGCCATCGTGGACCGTTTTTGCTGGACTCATCCTTGTGGTGGTTCCCGTCGCGCTGTACGCACAGGCGCCCCCGGGGCCACTCCCCGCAGCGCCGCCCCAGCCGGTTCCAGCATCTGCGGCCAAGTCCCAGGAGCAAATTCCGGAGCCGCCGCGCACCACCATTCTTGGCGCCTGGAAGTTCAATCCCGACGATAGCGACGACCCACGCAGGAGGAGGCAAGATTCTGGGGATTCGAACGGCGGAGGCCGAGGTGGCGGGCGCGGCATGGGCGGCGGATATCCTGGCGGGGCTCACGGAGGCTATGGCAGGCGCGGCGGAGAAAGCGATGAAGAGCGACAGAAAATGCGCGAACTCTTGACGCCGGCGAAGGCCATTACGCTCTCGATGACGGGCGCGGAAGTCGATTTGCTGGACGACCGGGACCGCAAACAGGCCTTCATGACCGACGGGCGCAAGCTGAAAAAATCCAAGGGCGAAAGTTATCGGGAGATCGCCGCCAAGTTTGACGGGAACCGCCTAGTGAGCGATGAAAAAGATCCTCGCGGAAACAAGATGAGCCGCACGTTTGAACTCTCTGCGGATCGCCGGCAACTCTACGAAACGCTCCACCTGACCATCGGCCGCAACCACACCCCGCTGGTCATCCGCTACGTCTACGACATCCCCGTCCCCACGCAAACTCGGCGGTAAGACGGCCCTCCAACCCTTCTTTGGCCCAGGCGCGCCGCGTTGACGGAAAGCCGCTGCGGATGCTATAAAATACTGTTTCGAGACGGCAGCGTTAAGCCCACCGTGCGCTCCTGCGGGGTTGGAGTGCGGCTGCCAACCTGGTGGCCGGTTGGCGGCCACACTTGACGGAATTTAGGCGATCCAATTTCGATGCCATTGCTTGTTCACCAGCTAGGCGAACTGTTCCTGCAGGCTGTGCCCACAGCCCTGATTATCCTCCTTTTTTACTTCATCTTACGGGCAGTTTTCTTTAAGCCGCTGCTGGCGGTGATGGCTGAACGCGACTCCCGCACCGTGGGCGCCGAGAAGGCTTCGGAAGCTGCCCAGGTTGCTGCTGCCGAGAAGGTTAAGCAGTATCAGGAAGCACTCCAACAGGCGCGCGGGCAAGTTTACGCGGAGCAGGAAGCGGCACGCCAAAAGCTGCTCGAGGAGCGCGCCGCGCAGATCAAGAACGCGCGCACGAAAGCCGCAGGCGAAGTCAGTGCCGCGAAAGCGCGCGTGGCGGCTGAACTTGCCGCTGCTCGCCGCGATGTCGAAGCCACCATCGCACAACTTTCCGGCGAAATCGCGCGCCGCATCCTCGAAACACCGCCGCGTCCCGGCACTCCCGCGAGAGAGACTCGATGACGCGAAATCGCCGCGTTCTCTTTGTCGCGGGTATTCTATTCGTGTCGCTCTTTGCGGTGGTCCGCCTCTGTGCCGCGGAGGAAAGCGGCAACGCGGCCACCGAGCGGGCAACGGAAATCTTCAAGTGGATCAACTTTGCGATCGTTGCCGGCATGATCGTTTGGGTCTTCGGCAAATTGCTTCCGCCGGTGTTCCGAAAGAAGGCGGAAGCCATCAGCTCCGCGATCACCAACGCCACCAACGCCAAAGCCGCCGCTGATGCACAGCTTCGCGAAGCGGAAACCAGGCTCGCGAATCTCCAGAAGGAAGTCGCGGAACTTCGCGCCTTCGCCGAACGCGAATCCGCCGCCGAAGTGGAACGCCTTCGCGCCGCCACCGAGACGGATGCCCAGAAAATCGCCGCCGCCGCAAGAGCTGAAATCGAAGCTGCGGAACGCGCCGCGCGCCTGGAGCTGAAAGCTCTGGCCGCAAATCTTGCGGTCGATGGCGCAGAAACACTCCTCGCTAAGCAACTCACTCCAAAGGCGCAGGAATCGCTCATCAGCAACTTCGTGAAAAGCCTGGAAGGGAGGCCGAATTGAAATCCGCGAGCCTGCAGTACGCGAATGCCATGGCGGACATCGCGCTGGCGCAGGGCGTTGCCGAGCCGGCTGCCAAGCAGCTTCACGATTTTGGCGCGGCGTACGCGCAATCCCCCGAACTGCGCACGTTTTTGGCAAGCCCGGCGGTGAGCGTTGAAGCCAAGCACGCGGTCATCGAAGAGATCGCGGCCCGGCTGGGTGCGAGCAAGATAATCCGCAATTTTCTCTTGGTGCTCGCGGACCACCGGCGCACCCGGCTGATTCCCGAGGTTTTCGCCGCGTTTCATCAGGTCATTCGGCAGCGGCAGGGAGTTGCCGAAGCGGAGGTTTCTTCCGCCTTCGAATTGAGCGCAGGGCAAAAGAAAGAGATGGCGGCAACGCTAACGCGTCTGACGGGCAAGAAGATTGAGACAAAGTATGCGCTTGATCCGGCGTTATTGGGCGGCGCGGTCGTGCGGATCGGGGACACGATTTACGATGGCTCGTTGCGCAGCCGGTTGAATGAGATGCGCGCGCGCCTCGCGGCCGAGTAAGCAAGGTTTTCCGGCGGGCGCCCGCGGCGGCGAGCGCCCTTGTCGAAAGATTTCCAGGGTTCAGCGACGGAGCAGGCATGGCGAACATCAGAGCGGACGAAATCAGCAAGATTCTGCGCGAGCAGATTGAGAATTACGAGCAGACCGTTTCGGTCGACGAAGTCGGCGCGGTCATCAGCGTCGGCGACGGCATTGCGCGCGTCCATGGCCTCGAGAAGGTCATGGCCGGCGAGATGCTCGCTTTCCCCCATAACGTTTTCGGCATTGCGCTCAACCTCGAAGAAGAAGAAGTTGGCGTGGTACTCCTCGGGGAATCGCAGGAGCTGAAGGAAGGCGACGTCGTCAAACGCACGAACACGATCATGTCCGTGCCTGTGGGAGAAGCGCTCGTTGGCCGCGTCGTGAATCCGCTCGGCCAGCCGGTTGACGGCAAGGGTCCCATCGCCACGAAGCAGCGCAATGCGCTCGAGAAGATCGCGCCGGGCGTGCTCGATCGGCAGCCGGTTCGCGAGCCGCTGCAAACGGGCATCAAGGCGATCGACAGCATGATCCCGATCGGGCGTGGACAGCGCGAGCTGATCATCGGAGACCGCCAGACCGGCAAGACCGCCGTCATTCTCGACACCATCATCAATCAAAAGGGCGGCGACCTGATTTGCATCTACTGCGCGATTGGGCAGAAGCGGTCGACGATTGCACAGGTGGTGAAGACGCTGACGGATGCCGGTGCGATGGATTACACCATCGTGGTGGCGTCATCGGCGGCGGAGCCGGCTTCGCTTCAATACATCGCGCCATACGCGGCTTGCGCCATGGGCGAATACTTCCGCGACACCAAGCGCCACGCGGTGTCCTTTTATGATGATCTTTCCAAGCACGCGCAGGCCTACCGCGAAATTTCGTTGTTGCTCCGCCGTCCTCCAGGGCGCGAAGCGTTTCCCGGCGACGTGTTCTATCTCCACTCCCGCTTGCTGGAACGCGCGGCAAAATTGAATGACAAACTGGGCGGTGGCTCGCTGACTTCGCTGCCGGTCATCGAAACGCAGGCTGGCGACGTCTCTGCGTACATTCCGACCAACGTGATTTCTATTACCGACGGGCAGATTTATCTCGAAGCCGACCTTTTCAACGCGGGCATTCGCCCGGCGATCAACGTCGGCATTTCCGTCAGCCGCGTCGGCGGCAACGCACAGATCAAGGCGATGCGGCAAGTGGCTGGTTCGCTGCGTCTCGACATGGCGCAATACCGCGAGCTTGCGGCCTTCGCGCAGTTTGGCTCCGATCAGCTCGACAAAGTGACGCAGGGCCAGCTGGCCCGCGGCCAGCGGCTGACGGAGATCCTGAAGCAGGATCAGTACGTGCCGCTGCCGGTGGAAAAGCAGGTGCTGATTCTTTATGTTGCCACGAGCGGCTCGCTGGACGCGGTGCCGGTCGCGGATGTCCGCCGCTTCGAGCGCGAGTTCCTGCAATTTGTGGAAACAAACTATCCTTCGATCCTGAAGAATATCGCGGCGAAGAAAGCTCTCGATGACGGCATCAAAGCGGAAATCAAGACTGCCGTTGATGCTTTCAAGGAACGGTTTACGGCTGCGGTTGCCGCGGCCGTGAAGTGAGGATGGGCGCTTAACGGATCACCATGGCCACCCTTCTCGATTTCCGGCGACGCATCCGCTCGGTGAAGAACACCCAGCAGATTACCCGCGCGATGAAGTTTGTCGCCGCGGCTAGGTTGCGCCGCGCGCAGGAAGCAGCCATCGCGGCACGCCCGTACGCCAAGGAACTTCGGCGCATGTTGCGTTCGATCATGTCGCGCATCGCTGAGCCTCAGCACCCGCTGCTGGCGCACCGGCCGGAAGAAAGAATTCTCGCGCTCGTCCTGACGGGGGAGCGCGGGCTGGCTGGCGCCTTCAACGCCAATATTTTGCGCAAGGCGCAGGATTTTTTCCGCGCCAACAAGGGCAAGAAAATTTCGGCGATTCCCGTCGGCAAGAAAGGCCGCGACTCGCTGAAAAAGGCGGGTTTCAACCTCATCGCGGAATATGTAAACGTGCTGGCGCGAGTGGATTTTGCGACGGCGCGTGAAATCGCCACGCTGGTCACGGATCTCTATGCGAAGGAAGCGATCGATTCGGTGTACATGGTCTTCAGTGAATTCAAGACGGTGATGACGCCGAACCTAGTGGTCACAAAGCTGCTGCCGGTTGAGGCCGTTCATGCGGACGAGGAACCCGCTGCCGAAAGTTCCAGTGCACGGGTGGATTACATCTATGAACAGCCTGAGGAACAGCTCCTCGGCAAGCTGCTGCCGCGCTACATCGAAACGCAGATTCTTCGCGCGATGCTGGAATCTTCCGCGGCGGAGCACGCGGCGCGCATGACGGCGATGGAATCGGCTACGAAAAATGCCGGCGACGTCATTGAGGCCCTGACGCTGCACATGAACAAAGTGCGGCAGGCGTCGATCACCAAAGAAATCATCGAAATTGTCAGCGGCGCTTCTTACGGCGCTTAGGAGAAGGCAGCATGGCAGAGAAATACGCAGGCGTAGGGCACGTCGTACAGGTCATCGGACCTGTGATGGACATTCAATTCGAGGCCGGACATCTTCCCGCGATCTACAACGCTTGCCGAATTACCAGCGAAGGCTACAACTTGCCTGAGCCGCTGGATGTGACGGCGGAGGTGCAGCAGCATCTCGGCGAAGGGCGCGTCCGCGCGGTCGCCATGGAGCCCGTCGAAGGAATGGTTCGAGGCATGAAGGCGTATGACCTTGGCACGGGAATATCCGTGCCCGTGGGCCGCCCCACGCTGGGCCGCGTGATGAACGTACTTGGCAAGCCCGTGGATCAACTTGGGCCCATCAAGAGCGATACGCACTACCAGATTCATCGCCCCGCGCCGGCGCTCGAGGATCAATCCACCACGCTGGATATGTTTGAAACTGGAATTAAGGTCGTCGATCTGATCGAGCCGTATTTGAAGGGCGGAAAGATTGGTCTGTTCGGCGGCGCGGGCGTCGGCAAGACGGTTCTCATTATGGAGCTCATTCACAACGTCGCGATGAAGCACGGTGGCGTTTCCGTGTTCGCGGGCGTGGGCGAGCGCACGCGCGAAGGCAACGACTTGTGGCTGGAAATGTCGGAAGGCGGTGTTATCGTCCCTGGCAATTCAGAGAAATCGCGCGCGGCGCTGATCTACGGTCAGATGACCGAGCCGCCCGGCTCGCGGCTCCGCGTCGGCCTCACGGGCCTCACGGTCGCCGAATATTTCCGCGACCAGGAGCACCTCGACGTGCTCCTTTTCATTGATAACATTTTCCGTTTCGTGCAGGCGGGCTCGGAAGTTTCTGCGCTCCTCGGCCGCATGCCTTCCGCGGTCGGCTACCAGCCGAACCTCAACACCGAAATTGGCGAATTGCAGGAGCGCATTACCTCGACCAAGAGCGGATCGATTACTTCGGTGCAAGCCATTTACGTTCCTGCTGACGACTACACGGACCCCGCTCCCGCCGCAACGTTTGCGCACCTGGATGCGACGACCAACCTCAGCCGTCAGATCGTCGAGCGCGGCATCTATCCCGCGGTCGATCCGCTGGCAAGCTCCTCGCGCATTCTCGATCCGCGCATTGTCGGCGCGGAGCACTACGCCGTGGCGCGGGGCGTGAAATCGATTCTGCAGCGCTACAAGGACCTTCAGGACATCATTGCCATTCTGGGAATCGAGGAACTTTCGGACGAAGACAAGCGCACCGTGGCGCGCGCCCGCAAGATCGAAAAGTTCCTTTCGCAGCCCATGTTCGTCGCCGCGCAGTTCACCGGCCTCGAAGGGAAATACGTCAAGATCGAAGACACGGTCCGCAGCTTTAAGGAAATCGTGGAAGGGAAGTACGACGACATTCCGGAACAGGCCTTTTACATGGTTGGCACGATCGACGAAGCCCTCGAGAAGGCTGAAAAAATGAAGGCCACCGCGTAAAGGAAAAATGCTGCCCGACGCCATCGAGCTGGTGATCGTCACGCCGGAGCGCCAGTTGCTTCGCCAGAAAGCCGTCGAAGTGCAATTGCCGGGGGAGAACGGCTATCTCGGCGTCCTCCCGGGGCACGCGCCGCTCATCACCGAATTGGGGATCGGCGAACTCAGCTATCACGATCTTGGTGGCAAGGAGTCCGCGCATCTCGCTATTGTTCGCGGATTTGCCGAGGTTCTTTCGGATCGCGTGACGGTCCTTGCAGAGACTGCCGAGCGTGCCGAAGAGATCGATCTGCAGCGCGCCAAAGACGCACTGGCCCGCGCCGAAAAGCGCCTAGCCTCGAACGATCCCAACATCGACTGGGATCGTGCGAACATCGCGCTACAGCGCGCGCTGATCCGCATCCAGGTGGCCAGCAAGCGGCGCAGTGCTCTCGTTCCGGGCTCCTAAAGCACTCTCCCCCCGCTTCACGCACGGCGCTTCCTGCGACTTCTCTTCGCCGACCGCATCTAACGAACTGGAGCCCAGCAGAAGATGGAACGCGTGACCATGTACAGCACCACCTGGTGCCCCGATTGCCGCCGGGCAAAATCCTTCTTGCGGGAACGCGGAGTCGATTTTCGCGAAGTGGATATCGAAGAAGATCCGTCGGGGGAAGCCATCGTCCTCAAAGCTAACGACGGCAAGCGCACCGTTCCCACGGTGGAAGTGGGTGGCCGCTATTTTGCCTGCAGTCCCTTCGATGCCGAGCAGCTTGCCGAAGAACTCAATATTCCGCTGAATCCCTAATTTAGCGCAACCCCTCGGGCCCAAACTCCCCCTAGATGCAGTCCTTCATCGAGCAGCACGATATCCGCATCCGCTCCCACACGCAGTGAGCCTTTCTTGAATTCGATTCCGAGCAATGAGGCCGGGTTTAGTGTCAACATGCGCACGGCATCTGGCAAGGGTATGCCCAGCGCCACGATATTTCGCAGCGCGCGGTCCAGCGTCAGCGTGCTGCCGGCCAGAACTCCCTCGGCATTGCGGCAGATGCCCCCGCTGACGGTCACTTCAAAGCCGCCGAGGGTGTACTTCCCATCGGGCATGCCCGTTGCGGAGAGGCCGTCGCTCACCAGGGTAACGTGCGCGGCTCCTTTGGCTAGCAGAAGCAGCTTCATAGCGGCCTCTTCGACGTGCACGCCGTCGGCGATCAGCTCCGCATTGACTTCCGGCGAAGTGAGCACCGCCCCGATCACGCCTGGATCGCGATGCGAAAACGGGCGCATGGCGTTGTAGACGTGTGTGGCGCTACGCGCTCCTCGCGCCATGGCCGCACGAGCCTGCTCGTAGGTTGCGTCGGTATGCCCCATGGAAACGACCAGGCCGGCTTCTCGGGCGGCATCCATGCACGGAGCGGCTCCGAGCACTTCCGGCGCAATCGTCAGAATCCTGGCATTCCCGGCGGCGGCCCTGAGGAAGCGGCTGAGTGTCTCCGCCGACGGCAGCTGAATCCATTCGGAGGGATGAACTCCGCGACGATCCTTGCTGATAAAGGGCCCCTCGAGATGGATTCCCAGGACCTCCGCGCGGGGTTCATCCGTTTCGTGCTGTTGGCTGATGTACCCGGCGATTCCCTCGACGGCGCGTAGGGTTTCATCCGTACTAGCCGTTACAGTGGTGGCGACAAGGGACGTGGTGCCATACTCCGAGACCTTGCGAGTGATGGAGCGCAACGCGGCGCCAGTTCCCTCCATGACGTCGTGGCCGCCGGCTCCGTGGATGTGCACGTCCATGAAGCCGGGAATGGCTGTCTTGTCGGTCACGCGAATTTCCCGCGCTCCCGCAGGCAAGGTCATCCCCGAGCGCGGCCCGATGGCCTCAATAGTATCTTCGCGAATCAGGATGCCCGCGTCGTTTATTTCTGTCCTGGGGGTTAGCGCACGGCCGGCGTGAATGAGAATGGTCGACATGGCAGCACAACATCGTAGCGGAAATAGTTCGCGGCACAAAACAAAACGGGCGCCCCGATCGGGACGCCCGTCATGAGAAAACTGACCAGACTTACTTGGTTGCAGGAACCATGTCGATGCTGCTCAGCTTGAGCGTCTCGCCATCCACCGTGCCCTTCACGGCCACGTGATGGCCGGCATGCGCCGCCACTTTGTCCTGCGCATCAACAACGTATACCTTCTTGTCGGCGTCGTTCACGAACACGTACTTGGCGCCATGTTCCTTGACGCACTTGGTCGTGCACTCACCCGCCTTGTCGTTTGCGCCTTTTACTCCACACTGGCTGTCTGAAATCCAGCCGGTCCATGAGCCGTCTGCCGCCATCGCGAGTGCTCCCGCGAAAAGCGTTGCTGCCATTGCCGTTGCAAATCGTACTTTCATGATTTCCCCCTCCAGAAATCCACTGCGGTTTTTGATCCCCTGGGCCCCCTATAAGCTTGTCACAGCAGCGGTCCAGTGTCCAGACTCTTCCTAAGACCTTCTACGGAGGATTCTTATTCCCGGATGAGCAGCAACAAAAAAGGGGAGGATTCTCTGGAATCCTCCCCCCTGTCTTGCGTGCTGTGGCTCCAAGGAGTAAGTGCCCTGCCCCTCATGGAACTTGCTTACTGCCCGGACGTCGCTGCGCTTGCCGAGGTTGCTCCGGCCCCCTTCGGCATGCTCAGGTAGCCCGTGGCAGTCGACTTGGTGACTTTGTTGACCACCAGTTCGATGGCCTGCCGCGTCCCGCCGGTGTAGAAGAAGATGGGTTCGTTCACCGAACGATCCTTCTTTTCGAAGCTGTTGTCATCCGCCAGGACGTTGATGGTGTAGCGGTTCTTCTTGGTGTTGGTATCCTTCAATTCGATCTGAATGCTGCCGACCTTTGTGGCACCGCCCTTGCGTTGCACGGTGAACTCGAAGTAATCGCGCTGCCCCATGCGTCGGAGCTGATCGATTTCATCGTGGTTCCGCGCGATGAGCGTGCCCATCTCGCTGCGCGCCATCTGAATGCTGTTCTTGGTGGCGTCCAGGTCGGTCTTCACGCCGGTGACGTCGCCGTTCAGCTTGTTCACGTCATCTGTGTTGGCCTTGGTGGCCAATTCGGCTTTCACGGAGGTCGCTAGACTGGTCACTTTTTGGTCCACCGCAGTGGTGGCATTCTTATTCTGCTTGCGCGCGGCGATGAGTACGCTCTGGGTTACCTTGAGCTTGTCCGTGACCACCTTTACATCGCTCTGCAGTTGCTGGTTGATCTCGTCCGCCTTCGCCACCCTCTGGGTCAGCGCTTCATTGGCCTGCCTTACCATGGCTTGTGCCGATTGCTCGACGCTCTTGGCCTGATTCAGTGCGCTCCAGCTGACCCCCAGACCGAGCAGCGAAATACCTCCCAACACCGCTACTGCCAATCCAACCCAACGCGGGGTTGTGTTGGTGTAGGCTGATTCCTGAAATTCGCTCATATACTTCCTTTCTCTTTTTTTGGCTTTTTGCCCTGTGCCTGGGGAAGTAGCATCCGCCTCGCCAAATGTTTTCTCGCACTCTCTGCAAAGCAAGTTCCGTAAAATCAATTGCTTGGATGCAATATAAGGCGTAGCATGGTATAGTTCCATAGTTACTAGTACCAGTAAAGATTACGCGGTCCCCACGAAAATCGTATAAATTGCTGTCAGTACTGTTAGGAACATCATAAGACGGGAGTCGCAGCAGTGAGCGAAGCAGAGAAACCAAGCAGCCTCCCACGCGCAGCCTTAAAGTCCAATTTGTCAATTAGTTAGCGTAGGGATGAATCAGGCGGCACGAATGCCCGCTTCGGCTCCGGCAGTGCGCTCGGAGCTGAAATAGTGGTCCAGTGTGTTTATGGCTGCGTCCAGAACCAAGTGGCAATCAGAGCAAGTTTCCAGATGGCGCTTGATCTCGCCTTCGACGGACTCCGAGAGTCTCCCCTCTAAGTACCAACAAATCAAATGGATGGTGTCTTTACAGCTCATATCCCCCCGTCCCTCAGGTGCGCAACGACGACAATACAACCTGCTATCGATCAGCATTTTCCGCGCCAAATACCTCCTGGCCACTGAAAATATTATCTGCTGATAAATCAATAGTTTAGCCGGGGCTTACCGCTCCCCGGTCCGGTCTCGAACGGTGCGATTTTTGAAAACTTTACACCTGGAGTAGGACAAGTGTGCAGAATGGCGGCACGAGATCACGACCGATGCGGCGTGACGTTCATTTCCCGGAGAGCTTGAATGCGCTTCTCCAGCGGAGGATGGGTACTGAACAGAGATGACATGGTGCCGCTGCCGAAGAACGGTTTCACGATGCACAATGCGGAGGTAGACGGAGAAAGTGCGGTCGTGGGAATCCGTTGGTTGTAAGCCCCTAGTTTTTGGAGCGCGCTCAGCAAGCCATAGGGCTGGCCTACCATCCGCGCCCCGGTTTCGTCTGCAGAAAACTCTCGCTGGCGAGAAAGACCGAGTTGCAGCAGCATTGCACCCAGGGGCGCCAGGAAAAATAGCAAGAGCCCGAGGATGCCCGCGCCGCCACCCCTGTCGCGATCCTCGCGCTCGCCGCCTCCGAGCCACGGGCCCCAATGCGCAATCCAGGTGATGGCTCCCGCAAGCGTCGCCGCGATGGAGCTAATCAAAATGTCGTAGTTTCGAACGTGCGAAAGTTCATGAGCGATTACCCCCTCGAGCTCGTCATCATTCATGAGCTGCAACAGACCTTCAGTCACTGCCACAGAAGCGTGCCTCGGGTTTCGGCCAGTTGCAAAGGCGTTCGGCGCGGGTTCCGGAATCACGTACAGCTTTGGGACCGGGAGGCTCGCCTTAGCCGCGAGACGCTCCATCACGGCATAGAGTCTCGGTAGCTCTTCGCGTGAGACGGGCCGCGCCCCGCTGGAGAGCAAAGCGATTTTGTCCGAGAAGAAATAAGCGAACGCATTCGTGCAGATCGCCATTCCCAGGCCCAGGGTCATCCCATTTCGCCCGCCAAAATACTGGCCCACCAGCATCAAGAAAAGCGTTAGGGCTCCCAGCAGAAAAGTTGTGCGAATAATTCTCATCGTTCCTCTTGTGTCGTGATACATCCGACCAACTCGAAATCTTGTCTCTTTCGGGAGAACGCCGAGCTCCCTGAGCTCGCTCCCCTTCTATCCATTAGATTCCCGCGGCAGCCGCGGGTTGTTTCGACGGGGCGCGCCCAAAGCGCATCGCGTTTTTCTGCCCATCGCGGTCCACACGCACATGATCCCCGGGCAACACGGTACCTTCGAGGATCTGCAACGCCAGGGGATCCTGAATCAACCGCTGAATGGTTCTGCGCAGCGGCCGTGCCCCATACGCAGGATCGTAGCCTTCGCGCAGCAGCAACTCTTGCGCCGCCGGCGTCAGTTCCAGCGTAATCTGCCGTTCGGCAAGCAGTTTCTCCACGCCCGTCAGCAGCAAGGCGACGATACGCTCCAAATGCTCTTTCCCGAGCGGGTTGAAGGTCACGATCTCGTCGATCCGGTTGAGGAACTCCGGCCGGAACGCAGCACGCAGCGCTTCCAGCGCTTCCCTTCGCGCCCGCTCCGGATCATTGTTCGACAATTCAAAGATCGCTGCCGACCCGACGTTGCTGGTCATCACCAGCACGGTGTTTCGGAAGTCCACGGTGCGGCCTTTGCCGTCGGTGAGGCGCCCGTCCTCGAGAATTTGCAACAGCACGTTGAACACATCCGGATGGGCCTTCTCAATCTCGTCAAACAAAATAACTGCATAGGGATGCCGCCTCACCTGCTCCGTGAGTTGACCGCCCTCCTCGTATCCAACATAGCCGGGGGGCGCGCCGATGAGCCGCGACACGCTGTGCTTCTCCATGTATTCGCTCATATCGATGCGGATCATCATCTTTTCATCGTCGAAGAGAAACTCCGCCAGCGCCCGCGCCAATTCCGTTTTCCCCACGCCGGTGGGGCCAAGGAAAATGAACGACCCGATCGGCCGCTTGGTGTCGGAGAGCCCTGCGCGGCTACGGCGCACGGCGTTCGACACGCGCTCCAGTGCGTCGTCCTGGCCGACAACGCGCTGCCGCAGCCGCTCTTCCATGTGCACCAGCTTCTGCGCTTCGCCTTCCAGCAATCGGCCCGTCGGAATACCCGTCCACTTGCTCACCAGCTTTGCGATGTCTTGCTCATCGACTTCTTCCTTCAGCATCGGCGCGTCCTTTTGCACCGCAGAGAATCGTTCCTGCGCCTGCTTCAGGTCGCGCTCTGCCGCCGCGATCTTGCCGTAGCGGATCTCCGCCACCTTGGCCAGGTCGCCAGCGCGTTCGTACTTTTGTTCTTCGGCCTTGAGCTGTTCAATTTGCTCCTTGAGCTTGCGGATTTTTCCGATGGCCTCCTTTTCCGCCTGCCAGCGCGCCTTGCGTGCGCTGGAATCTTCTTTCAGCACCGCCAGTTCCTTCTCGATCTGCTTGCGGCGTTCCTTGGAGTGCGCATCGCTTTCTTTCAACAGTGCCTGACGCTCAATTTCTAGTTGCATGATGCGCCGTTCGATCTCGTCAATTTCCACGGGCAGGGAGTCGATCTGCATGCGCAGGCTCGCCGCCGCCTCGTCAATCAGGTCGATGGCCTTGTCCGGCAAGAACCGGTCCGAGATGTAACGGTTGGAAAGTGTGGCCGCCGCGAGAATCGCGGCATCCTTGATGCGCACACCGTGATGCACTTCGTAGCGTTCCTTCAATCCACGCAGAATCGCGATGGTATCTTCTACGGTCGGCTCGCTCACCAGCACAGGCTGGAACCTGCGCTCCAGCGCCGGATCTTTCTCGATTTGTTTCTTGTATTCGTTCAGCGTTGTTGCGCCGATGGCGCGAAGTTCGCCCCGCGCCAGCGCCGGTTTCAGCATATTCGAAGCATCCATCGCGCCTTCCGCGGCGCCTGCTCCTACCAGCGTGTGCAATTCGTCGATAAACAGAATGATCTGTCCTTCGGCTTCGGTGATTTCTTTCAGGACGGCCTTCAGACGGTCTTCAAATTCGCCGCGGTATTTCGCTCCCGCGACCAGCGCCGCGAGGTCCAAGGCCACCAGGCGCTTGGTCTTCAGCACGTCGGGCACGTCGCCGGAAACGATCCGCTGCGCCAAGCCTTCCACAATGGCGGTCTTCCCAACCCCGGGCTCGCCGATCAGCACGGGATTGTTTTTTGTGCGCCGTGCCAGGATCTGCATCACGCGGCGAATCTCTTCGTCGCGCCCGATCACCGGATCGAGCTTTTGCCGGCGCGCCAATTCCGTCAGGTCGCGCGCATATTTTTCCAGCGATGCGTAGGTGGCCTCGGGATTCTGTGAAGTCACGCGCTGCGTCCCGCGCACTCCGGTCAAGGCCTGCAGAATGGCTTCGTGGGAAGCGCCCTGGCGTTTCAACAATTGTCCCGCGGGGTCGCGCTCCAGCCCAGCAATCGCCAGAAACAAGTGCTCCGTCGAGACATACTCGTCTTTGAAGCTGCCCGCTTCCTTGGAGGCGCGCTCCAGTGCGTCGTTCAGCGCCCGGCCCATGTGCTGCTGGGCAAAACCCTGCACCTTCGGCAACCGGCCGATCTCCCGTTCAATCTCTTGCGTTAACCCGTCGGTGCGAATTCCCAGACGCGCCAGTAGCGGCGACACCACGCCGTCGGCCTGGGTGACCAAAGACGCCAGCAGGTGCACGGGCTCGATTTGCTGATTTTCGTGGCGCGCGGCAACTTCCTGCGCGCTCTGCACGGCTTCCTGTGCCTTCACCGTCATTTTTTCAAATCGCAACATACTGACCTCATTTTGCGCTGGCACTCTTGGAAAAGGGGCTGGCACCCCGGCCAGCCCCTTAATTTACCGCTCAACCGCGACGCTCGGCCAGAATTACCTTCCGGCGGCAGACGCGGTCATCGCCGGAGTCCCGACGTTGACCTTGATTTGCTTCGGCTTGGCTTCCTCCTTCTTCGGGATGCTCAGCGTCAGCACGCCGTTCTGATAGTCGGCCTTGATGGCTTCCGAATTCACGGTGTTCGCCAGCGTGAAGCTGCGCGCGAAGGAGCCATACGCGCGCTCCACGCGCAGGTAGTTCTCCTGATGCACATTTTTCTCGAACTTGCGCTCACCGCGAATCGTCAGAATGTTGTTCTCCACGCGGATGTCCAGCTCCTTGGGATCGACTTCCGGGAGATCGGCTTTCACCACCAGTTCATGCTCGGTCTCGTAGATGTCGACCGCGGGCGCCCAAGCGGTGAGGCTGGATTCCTCGCCCGTGCGCTCGAGGACATCATTGAATAACCGATTGACTTGATCTTGCAGGGTAGTGGCCCTGCCGAAGGGTTCCCAGCGAGTAAGTGCTTTCATATTTTATACACCTCCTGAGGTGATTGCATGCACATAATAAAATATGAGTGACTGATTGTCAAGCAAAAGCCATAATTTCTCAATGTATTTAGTAAGTTAATCTATATCAATAAGATAGGAACAATGCCATCTTGGTTTGGATCTTCTTTCCTTCGGTTTACGGTTGGCACAATGGGCCCTCCTGACGAGCCATTCGTTTTTTTGCTTGGCTTAGCGGCTTTACTGCTAGACTGCCGTTTCCATGCGTTTGGACGAACTCGACTACCAGCTGCCCGGAGAGCAAATCGCGCAGCGACCCCTCGACCGCCGCGAAGCTTCACGTCTACTGCTCGCGGAGCGCTTCAAAGAAAATTTCGAGGACCGGCTCTTCACCGAATTCCCCAGTCTCCTGCGTGGCGACGAGCTGCTGGTCTTAAATAATGCACGCGTCATCCCCGCCCGCTTGTTTGGGAGGCGTCGGGGTGTTCGTTCGCAGCCACCATCGCGCGCAACAAGATCGGGGCACCTGACCGGAAAAGCCGAAGTCTTTCTCACCCGCGAGCTCGATTCCGAGACTTGGGAAGCGCTTGTCCGGCCCGGACGTAAGATGCACGTAGGGGAGCGAGTTCTCTTTGGCGAGGGTGAACTGGAAGCCGAGGTTCTCTCGCGCGGTCAGCTTGGTTTCGGCACCGTGCGTTTCATTTCACATGACCAGCGCAGCATCAGCCAGCATCTTGAGCGCCTCGGTCATGTTCCTCTTCCACCGTACATCGAACGTGCCGATGAAACTTCTGATCGCGAGCGCTACCAAACCGTTTTCGCCAAGTGTCCCGGCGCGATTGCTGCACCCACTGCCGGTCTTCATTTCTCCAATGAAATCCTAGAGAAAATTCGCGCGCGCGGCGTGGAGATCTGCGAACTTACGCTGAAAGTCGGCCTCGGCACGTTTCAGCCGGTCCATAGCGAAACCCTCGAAGGCCATGTGATGCATTCCGAGAGTTACGAGATGCCGAAAGAAACCGCCGCTCGCATCCAAGCAGCACGCGACGCCAGGCGCCCCGTCCTGGCTGTCGGCACGACCGTAGTTCGCGCACTGGAAGACGCCGCGTTGCGAGCCGCAGAGTCGGGTTCAGCGAATCTTGTGCTTGCCGGCAAAGCCGATGCTCAGCTTTTTATTGTTCCTGGATTTCGATTTCGCGTTGTGGAAGGGTTACTCACAAACTTTCATTTGCCGCGCTCCACGCTCCTGGCGCTGGTATGTGCATTCGCCGGCCGCGGGCGTGTCCTTACGGCCTATGAACATGCCGTCCGAGCGGGCTACCGCTTCTACAGCTATGGAGACTGCATGTTGATTCGTTAGTGCGTGTGAAGGGGCGTTTCGCGAGCCGCGCGGGTGTCTTACACGAGGCCGGAACAAAGACTTGAAGCAAGCCGCTTTGCCGCTGACAACGGATCCTGCTACTTCAGAAGTTGCGCCGCGAGAATGACAAGCAGAGAGGCCGCACGAGTGTACAGCCTCCCTCTCGTCCCTTGGAAAGGCGTCACCGACTCTGCTCGTTTATTCGCTGAAGACGAAAACGCGAGTCTGGCCTGCAAACCGGACTTCCTTTACCTGTCCGTTCTCTCCAAGCAGCAGGGAATCGTAGGCGGATTTGGCGCTGCGGTCTTCCCACCGGCCTTCGGATTCGGCCACAACCTGCTTGCCTTTCTGGACGGTGGCCTTGTTTCCCTCGATCTGCAGACGATATTCCCCGGCCTTCAATTCGGACTTGCCGAGCTTCGCGGTCTGCGAAATGTTGATGGTCTTTGCGAAGGGTTTTGCAAATGCCGGTACTGCCAGTGCGATGGCCGCCAGCAAAGCCATACTGCGGACAAATGAATTCGTTTTCATGCGCGTCAATTTCCTTTCAAGCAGGAACGAGTCAGCCGCACAGCAGGCTGCCATTGGCTAGAGGGAGTTGACACGCACGCGGCGGACGAGTACTCTCGCCCGTGAAGACACCTCTTCTTCCTGGACTAACGGCCGGAAAGACTGCGTGTCATGACCCCGCGGCTGCCACCGCGGGGTTTTTCTGAATCTCGCCAAGAACCGCCCTGTAACTAGCTGCATCCATATAGACGAATCACTGGGGGCGAATGTTTCGTCGTCTCGTCATAAAATCTTGCCCCGAGTCGGCACACCCTGAGCCACCGACAACTTCGTGCCGCTCTATTCTTCAGCGCATCATCTCCCCGATCTCAAATATTCATAAAGAAATGCTTTTTTGCTCCAAACCTTTTGTGTTTTCTTGTATCGCTCTGTTCCGTCACGCGGCGTGTGTCCCGCCGTGCATCAATGCGCTTGTTCATTTATACTCAGGGTCATTTTTTGGATACTAAGAATGCGGATCCTCGTTCTCAGCGACCTGCACTCGAACGCTACTGCATTCGACGCCGTCCTCGATGCCGCTAAGGACCGCTGGGATCTTTCCGTGTGCTTGGGTGATGTCGTCGGCTATGGCCCCGATCCCAACGAAGTCACGGCCCGCCTGCGCGAACTCGGCACGCAGACCATTCGCGGAAACCACGACAAAGCGGTTACCGGATTGATGCCCACTGATGATTTCAACCCTGTCGCGAAATCCGCCGTGGATTGGACGCGCGCGCAGCTCAAGCCGGATCACCTCGCGTGGCTATCGGCCTTGCCTCCTGGACCTCTTGCGACGGATGGCATCGTGCTCGTTCACGGAGCGTTTCAGGACGAAGACGAGTACGTCTTCACTCCCGCGCAGGCCCTTGACGGCCTTCTGGACTCCACCGCGGCAGTGACTTTTTTCGGGCACACGCATCACCAGGGCGGCTTTTCCTATCAGGATTCGCAGCTCGAGGTCCTTCAGATTCGTCCTCGCCCCAACGAACCTTTTGCAGCGTTGCGCGTCGAACTTCCCCGGCGCTATCTTCTTAATCCTGGTTCGATCGGACAACCGCGTGACGGCGATCCGCGCGCGGCATTTGCCGTCGCTGACCTGGAGCATCAGGTCATCGAGTTTTGGCGCGTGCCTTACGATATTTCTGTCGTCCAGGAGCGCATGCGTGCCGCCCATCTTCCGGAGCCGCTGGTCCAGCGGCTCACCGTGGGTCGCTGAAGTCGTGTTCGCCTCATTCTTCCCAAGAACGCCTGTGGCACCGTTGCGCACCGCCTCGCCGCGCTCGACCCACAACTCGCCGTAGCGCTTTACGAGCACGACCGTGCCGAGCACCCTCGAAAAGATCGATCCCTGGCGCTCGGACAACTTAAATACCTGGCTCACACCGCATCGCGAGTCCGCAACGCTCCGCAACCAAGCGCGACCCGTTCCCGCGCCGCGGTTCCATCCGACAACGGACGATCTCTTGAACCATCTCGCACCGGTGAACCGCTGCGTTATCCGCTATCTCTCGGAAAATAGCCCTGAAAAGGAGAGAAGCGGTTAGGGGCAATGCCCTAACCGCCTCCCGGGGTGTGTCCTCGAAGTGGTATTGATAGGTTAGATGGCCGCCAGCAAAAAAGGTTTCCTTCCTGTCTAATTTTTTTCAAAAAATGGATTTAGCGGCGTAAATCTCAATAAAACAAATACTTACGCCACCGTTCGTCCCGATGCCCGATCAGCCGCATGAGCTGCCTGGAGGTGTGCAGCGTAAACGGCCGGGGTCTCCGTGCCAGCTTCAACCCGGCCTCTTCCGGCGTCCGGTCGCCTTTGCTGTTATTGCATCGGTAGCAGCAGGCCACCAGGTTTTCCCAGGTGGATCGCCCACCGCGGGACCGCGGCACAACGTGGTCCAGCGTCAACTCCGAGCTCGGAAATACCCGCACGCAGAACTGGCAGGTGTTGCGGTCCCGCAGCAATATATTTTTCCGCGAAAGCGCCCGGCTCTGCTGGGGAATGTGCCGGTACGCCAGCAGACGGATCACCGATGGTACTCGGTGTGCGTGGGCCGCCGAATGTACTTCCGTATTGTGCATCTCTTCGGCCTGCGCCACGCCCTTCAGCATCAAGACCATGGCGCGCCGCACCGCCGTCACGTTGATCGGTTCGTACGTCGCGTTCAGCACCAGCACCGGCTCCTGCATCAGCGATGCACGGCGTGTCGAAAGCAAGTTGTGGGATGTACTGCCTGAGGGACCTTCGGAACCGGGCATAGCCTCGCCCGCCGCTTCGGGGGTATAGCGCCCCCGGGAGTCGACCGACATGTGCCGGTTTGCACCCATCGCGCCTTCCTCGGGTTATTTTACCACTCTCTGGTGTCCGCCAGGGGTTTTCTCACGGCTCGTGCTACGGGCAGCCCAATCACGTACTTGGCTCCCGCCTCGCACAGCGCTGGTGCACAGGCATCCAGTGTCGCTCCAGTTGTCAATACATCATCTACCAGCAAGACGCCTAGATTGTCAACTTGGCTGCCTAGACGTGTGGCAAAAGCGCCACGCAGGGACGCCCCACGCTCCTCTAAACTCAGCACTGGCTTGTCCGGCCGAGCTCGCGATGCAGCCGACCTGGCACCGCTAGTCCACCCAGCCTCCGGGCAAGCAGCGGCTCCCCCTCTTTCTGCGCCAATCCAGGCAGAGGCCGCCCGCAAACCTCGCATACTCTGTTGGACACCCGTTCAAAAGACGAAAGGCACTCCTCGCAAATGGGAACCCGGTTCGCGCTTGTCAGCAGCCTCTGGCAGATTCGGCATCCGGAGGGAAAACACGCCGACGACCGCGTCGCCGATCTCTGCGAGCCAGCCCCGGCGGGGTCCCACCCAACGGCGCACACCTCGCCGGCGCGCTCCCGCCATGCCACTCAGATGAGCTTTCGTCCGCCAGGCACCCAGAAATCTACTCTTCTTTTTGTTTTAATTAAAGAGGGAATGTACCCTGGAGTAATCGAGCTCGGCGAAATGGATCTGTCGTGGCGGGTTGGGACTTGTCCCGACCGGGGAGACCCGCGCTTTCAATCGTTCCTTGCCAATCATTGCAGCAGTCCCTGCTCCATCTTTTCCTGGCAAGCCAGGCAATGCTTTGCCCACGGTACCGCTTCCAGCCGCTTCTGCTGCATCTCCTCCCGGCAGTTGGCGCAAACGCCATAGTCGTCGGTCTGGATGCGTTTCAGCGCCGCATCGATCATGTTCAGGATGGTGCGGTCCGTATTGGTCATCCCAAACAGAAACTCCTTCGTATAGGAGTTGGCCGCCTTGTCTGCCAGGTCCACCGTCGGATCTTCGTCCGCCGTGCGGCCCTCTTCCTGGGTCCGCGCGATGGTCTTCGTCAGTTCTTCTCGCCGCGTCAGCAATTTCTTCTTGTAATACTCGAGCCTCTTCTTGTCCATGCGTGCCTTGACCCTTGTCTAAGAACATTCCGCCCTCAGTACGCTTTCCGGGGCCATCTAAAAACTACGTAGTGTAGGCCGAGTCAACAGCCATGTCAAGGCGGGCGACCAGGCC
>Ga0066710_100000358_pt1 | contig 26324 bp, 25 predicted proteins | sample GraSoiAngelo_159_FD_79666 | JGI IMG/M metagenome (GOLD analysis project Ga0066710, IMG submission 79666) | Grasslands soil microbial communities from the Angelo Coastal Reserve, California, USA - 14_1009_16_40cm | ecosystem: Environmental > Terrestrial > Soil > Grasslands | place: USA... | reverse complement strand
GTTCAAGCGTGACGATGATAGAATCAGAGAAGAGCTTAGTTCAAAATATGGCCGGCGAAGACACAATCGCATCCAGCACACCCTCCACAACACAACAAAAGCTATCGTGGCCGACGCCCTCAAGCACAAGGAGGCTATTGTCCTTGAGAACATCGAGGGCATCCGACGTCTCTACCGCAGAGGCAACGGGCAGGGTCCAAAACGGAGGCACCGGATGAACAGCTGGAGCTACGGTGAGGCTCAACGCCAGCTAGTATACAAGGCCCAATGGGTGGGATTGCCGATTATTCGTCTGAGCAGAAGCGAGACTAGGGGTACGAGTATCATCTGTCCTCGATGCGGGGAGAGACTCCAAGAGGATAGACGACTAAGGCGAAAATTGTGGTGTCAGAGCTGTAGATGTATAATGGACCGGGACGCGGTTGCAGCGATCAACCTGTCTCGGCGCGGACGGTTGAGGTTCGACCGTTCACGGGCCCCCGTTGGGCTGCAAGGCGGAGCAGTTGAAGCTGTGAAGGGGAATCCGATTACTACGGTAATCCCCGGAGTCGATGCCCCGAAGCCAAGTCTAGACTCGACCAACCCCAGACTTGACAGAACCAGAATACCTTTTCATTAGGGATGGATGGACGACTTTGACGTAGTAGGCATACTTAGTGGCTGATGATGTTACTGTGAAACCGGTGGCCGATCAACCGGCCCTTCTCTTAGAGCGCAAGGGAGAGCGGGTTCTCGTCATCGCCGACCTTCATCTCGGCTGGGAAGTGACCTTGGCGCACCAGGGAATACATGTGCCCTCCCAGGTTCCACGACTGCTGGAAAAACTTCGAAAGATTCTGGCGGAGACCAATCCGAAGCTCCTGGTTCTATTAGGGGATGTGAAACATGCTGTTTCGAAGGTTGAGCTTGAAGAGTGGAAGTATGTCCCGGAGTTTTTCGACAGTCTCGTCGAGATCATACCGGATGTTGAAGTGGTTCCGGGAAACCATGATGGCAACCTTGAGCCGCTGACGCCGCCCTCTGTCAAGATCAACAAGTCCAATGGGATGGTTCTTTGGGATTCTGTGGGGTTGTTTCACGGCCACGCCTGGCCTGCGCCACCTCTGCTCGGCTGCAAGTTCCTAATCATGGGTCATCTGCACCCTGTAGTAGTGTTCAAGGACCCGTTAGGCTTCCGGATTACAAGACAAGCTTGGGTTAGAGCAAAAAGTGACGGGAACAAGCTCGCAGAAGGAGTCCTGAGACGTGAAGATGCCAAATTCGAGGGAAACGCCACTGAAGAGGTGAAGAAAAAATTCGGGGTTTCGGTCGCCGACGCCGACGTCATCATAATGCCATCATTCAACGATTATCTGGGAGGACAGCCTATCAACAAGAACTACCAGGAAGGTTGGACGGAACTCTTCAAAGAATACATGGGACCCGTGTTGCGTTCTGGCGCGGTCGATTTCGAAAACGGGGAAGCCTATCTCTTTGATGGAACGTTTCTCGGCAAGGTTCAGGACCTTCGACGTCTCGCGCAATGAACAATATGAGCAGCTAGTTTTGTTCGCGAGGCGCGAGTCTAGCGAGAATCTTACTCGTGTCGCCACCATTCAGTTTGGCGATCTCTCTCAGAAGGTCGTAGTAGGATCTGACGTGCCGCTTGCCATCGCGGCCATGATAGAGGCTTACATTGGCGTACATTGTCGTCACTAGTTCGTGGTTGTACATAGGATACTGAGTGTCGCCAAGGCCCAGTTCGCTCAGTTGTTGGCTGATAGCTCCTTCGCGGAGATCAAGAACCTTCCTCCCCTTCCGCTGGCGGTTTCTGTTCTTTAACCGTGTTCCTTCAATGCGGCAGTCGTCGCTGCAGTATTTCTCGGAAAACCAGCCTAGGAATTTCTTCTTGCAGACGACGCACGTCTTTAGGACTTTTTTGTCGACGGCCATGTTTCGTAACCGTGTGTCTATGTTTGTACCGAATCCCTTCGCTTGTGGGATATATGGTAGAGAGGTCCCAGTATAAAACTAACATGCCTCTAACGAGCCCGAACCTACAGGGAAGATTGATTGACCATGCTTTGTACTACGCAAAAATCATCCCCGAACAGACGCGCCAGTTTCACCTTTCTTGTCAGAAACAAAAGAGTCGCCCCGGAGGATTTTGAAAGGTAAGAGCTAAAACAACATCGCACTTTGGAGGCAAACGAGGGGCTGTCGGATAGCCAGGTCTAGAGGACCAGGATATCCTCGATGCGTCCGGACAATCCGCGTGGCTTGGGAGCGATCTGTCACGCCAGGAACCCACGAAATCGCAGGTTCAAATCCTGCCAGCCCCACCACCACTTCAATTTCTCTGATGTGTACCCAGCGTGAAGCTGCCAACAAAAGCCTAGATCCTCCTTGCTCTTCCTCAATCGATTCAAGAAGCTCTTATGAGCTGTCCAACGGATTTCATGTTCTATGCCGAGTAAAGTGGTAGCTGACAAGATCAGGAATAGTGCGGTGCCAGCCTTGGCTGTCCATGATGCGGAGCGTGCACTTGCTTTCTATGCAAAAGCGTTTGATGCAAAGGAAGTTTCCGAGCGAATACCGTGGGAGGGAGAGATCGGCCACGCGGAGATTGAGATCGAAGGTGCACATGTAATGCTTGCCGACGAGTTCCCGATTTACAACAAGAGTCCAAGGACTCTCGGCGGTACCCCCGTCATAATCCACGTCGACGTGAAGGATGTGGATTCATTCTTTGAAAGGGCGCTTGCAACCGGGGCGACAGTGCTTCAACCCATCAAAGATGAGCTACGTCGGAAGAATATGTCAACTGATTCACCAGTGGAAGTTGACGGCGAGCATCGCACTTTTCAAGGATAAATTGTTAGAGGAACTAGTTGGAAAAGTGGCACGTGATTGGCAAAATTGCTAGTCAGCAGATCGAGCAATACTGTGAGGCTGACAGGGTTCTCAATCATCAATTCCTCAGAGCCCATTTCATCGACTCTGCTTCTAGAAACCGTGAGAGTAGACGAATCCCCGGCCATGCCGAGTATGAGGCGACGGTATTCATCGGTATGGATGACTTGAGTGTCTTACTGCGCGGGCACGCTTGAAGATTTTTTCTCCGGCACAGGTATGATAAGAATCAGGAGCACGCTTCCTCCAACAATCGCGGTGAAGTAAACGTAAATGCATGGTTCAACCAATACTTGCCAGTCGATGCTAGGTCCTTGTGCAACCCCGTTGGGGCCGCAACCGTACGGAGTCTGATAGGTAACCACACCATAGGTCACGGCGGTAAGAACCGCTATGGCGAGAAGAACCAAGACAATGGTTTCGCGACGGCTGAAGATTCTATCCACGCGTATCGTATGCGGCAGATTATCCGGAGGATATTTAGGTTCTGAAAAAAAAGGGGGAGGGATTTGTTATGTTCCGGTGAAGCTAGAAGGAACCTGTGGCCGTGACGACGTCTTGCTGGTGTATGCTAGTTGGTACGAACTGGAAGCCGTACCACCAAACCACGGTCTGTACGTTGTTGGTATCGGCCCAGATAGCGCGGAAGTTGTTGTTCGAGTCAACCACCAAATCAGTATAGTCGCCGATGAAACCGCCGCCAAACTGGTAGCGGGTGTTGATCGGGTGAGTGGTTACAGTCTGGGTGATGGCTGTTGTCAGGTCTGTGACGACATAGTCGAGGCGGGCGTTGTTGATGTAGTTGTCGAGTTGTAGGCAGTTGATTCGTCCAACAGCGGTTGGAGTAGCGGGCTGGGCGCACCTCTGCCAAGGAGAGACCACGTCCGCGGCGTATGCTGACATGTAGACATTGCCTTGTGCGGATATGGCTACTGCTGGGAAGACCGTGTCTACTGGGCGTGGGGTTGGGGCGTTGAGGATGGCTCCGCCGATGGGCTGTGTCACTGGATACCCGATGGCTGTACGTACGGAATTGGCGAAGACGAGTTGTGGGACGGTCCATGTAGCACCGCCGTCTGTTGATTCACTCCAGTAGGTTGCGGCGTGACACGTTGAGGGACCAGGGAAGCAGGTTGTATCGACTCCATATGCGGTCGCTGTGTTGAGGGCTTCGGTTGACCAGGCAGCGTACACGTCACCGTTTGGAGCGACGTCGCCAGCTGGGAAGCTGTTGACTCTGAAGACGGTGTTTGCCGGTGGGGATATGTCGATGAGGGGTGCGATGGCTACCGGTTTAGACCAGGAAACTCCACCATCGGTGGATTTGGTCACCCATGTGCTGTCGAACGGTCCGAATTTCGTGTCGCCATCCCAGAGGACGTAGACTGTGCCGTTGGGTCCCACCATTACGTGGGAGCCTTGGCTGTAGAGGACGTTAGGCGAGATCAGTTGTGTACCGCTGAAAGTCTGGCCGCCGTCAGTGGAGTATGCAAAGGCGATGGGGGATTGGACGTAGGCGCCGGTGCCGGCCTTGAAGATGAACCGGGTCCAGGAAACGTAGATGCGTCCTTGGAAGGGACTGGAGGCGTGCGTGTCAATAGCGGTCCAGGGTTTGTCATTCAACGTAGAGGGGGAGATTGTCTGGCCGATGAAGACAGGCGCTCCCCAGTGGAGGTTGCCATTGGAGTCGAAGGTTCCCTTGTTCACCGCGACAGTATTGGGTGGTGTGAGCCGGTTGAAACCGAGGCCTGTGTAGTAGACGTTGCCGTTGTTGTCAAAGACTAGGTTCGGGTCTCCTCCTGCGTCATATTGGCCGCCGACTAGGCGCTCTACGCCAGGGATGAGTGTTCCAATATTCTGCGGATTAGTTGCTACACAGCACCAGGTTGCTCCGCCATTGTTCGAGTAGTATGTGCCAGAGTAGCCGTCGCCGAGAGCGCTGCAAGGCGTACCACCAACTGTACAGCTCCAAGTTCTAGTAACGTAGTCGTTGGCGCCCGCTACGATCCGGTTCGGGTTGTTAGGGTCTACGGCGATGACGGGTTCGTTCTGGGTCGCTGCAAGTGTGTCCTGGTTGACGGTTACGTCTGGGGCTTGGACGGCTGAGCCGTCGAGATTACTGGTGAGGACGAACGAGGGTGTGATCGGGGTGTTGGGTGTCGGGTTGGTGGCCAGGTCACTGGAGTCAGCCTCTTGGAGAATGAAGTTTGAGAGGCCTATCTGAAGGCCTTGGTTTTGGGCGTCGTGGACTGCTGCAGCCTTGCCTGCTAGCGTGTTAGTGTCATAGGTTGTCTGAGATGCGGCTGTCGATCTAGGGCCGACGGAAACCATAGCTAACGAGAGGGCTAGGAGAATAGCTACAGAGATATGCTTCAACAAGTGTTTTCCTCGGGAAATACGAGTATTGCCTTATTATGCTTCTAGAGGGAACTGAAAGAAATCGCGCTTGTTCTACACTTGGTCCAGGCCCCCTTACGTTTTTCAACAATCCTTTTAACGGTTTACTCCCAGGCCGCTACGATCTTGAAGATTCTGCAGGTTTCCGCAGCCAGCGTTTCCGCCCTCCTTCTCGTTGTCCTAATGGTTTGCTCTGCAAGTGCAGCGCCACTTCTCAACGTGGGCAGCTGACTCTTCTTGATGGAGTTCGTGGTGTGATTCAACAGCTTCTCTCGCGACGAACGCGAGGATAACTCCAGTCGCTAGATAATCGGCCCACCAGAGTCCGAGAAAATATTCTGCGAGAAGTCCGCCCAGGAGGGCTGTGGCCATGAAGAGACAGGTCACAGATTCGATCGCGTCCATCGAGAGGGCTAGCGACCGGGTCTCACGGCCTATCCTCTTCTTCTGAACATAGAGATAGGGCATCACGATTACGGCCCCAATTGCAATGACGATTCCCAGTGGCGATCCCTCGGGCTTCAACCCAGTGAGATAGGAATAGACTGCGCCAAGTCCGATGACGGGAATCAGAGCGAAAAGGAGCAGACTGGTGAACTGTTCCGTTCTCTTGCTGTCGAGTACACTGCCAACTCTAGATGAGTCTCGGCGCAGACCGCTCAAGACCGCGAGGCCGGAAATCAATTCGATCAGACTATCACCACCAAAAGCGAGCAAGGCGAAACTTCCAGCGAACAATCCGACCCCGATCGATCCCAAGACCTCAATTGTCATCCAGGCTGAGCTGAGGTATTCGATTCTGATCCCGTTTCCGATCCTCACATGTCTCCATGATTGATGGGGGGTGCTGCAGCAACATGAGGCACAGTTGGAGCAATCCGCGACTGTCTGGCAGCTTTCACAGGATGTTTCGGAGCAGCCACACGTCTGGCATGCTGAAGAGGAGTATGCTCCAAAGGCCATAGGAAAGACTAATGTCTAGCTGCTGCTCGCTGCTTATTTCCCTAACGCTAGACAGCGTTCAAAGAATGGTAACCTATGAAGGGCTAGTCTGCCAGAGAATTAGAAAGTCGAGGAACTGGTCGCGCCTTTGCTTAAGCGGCTGTCTTTGTCTGGACCATGCGCCGGAGCAATGGCAGGGATACGATTGCGGTTACGACCCCGTAGAGCAAGTGAAGAACAAAGGTCCCTCCTCCAAACGTTGCGTCGGCAGGTCAGCTGGGAGAAGGATTGCTGTGACGGGTACGTATACGACTATCCAGATTGCGATGCCTCCTAGAATGCCGACCCAGATGGCCTTCTTAGTCGCGGTCAAAGCGAACCTCCGGATTGCGGCCGTTGCTCCGACGAACAGTGAGCCTGCGACTATTCCTACTAGGAAGTGGAGGGTCCATCCTCCAAGGACGGATGAGTCTGCAAATCCTAGTTTCCTCGCGATGGTGGTGTAGAAGAGCTCCTGGTTCATGGCAATGGCACCGATCTCTCCAGTAATGCCCAGGACGATTGATCCGATGAAACCGCCGATAGCGCCAGCTCTCAGCCCTTTCGATACTGAATAGGTAATTGGCTGCATAGATTCGGGCTCCGTGTGATTCATATTAAAGACTGAGAGCCTTCATACACCAGATAACCTATAGTCCTAATAATCGCGACTCGGATTTTTCAACCGCTCGCTACACAGCCTTGAACTTAACGACCCATTCTGCATTGGGATTCGTACTCGGGATCGAACTATTTCGAAACATCGAAATCGCACTAGTGATGATGATTGGGGCGTTCATCCCAGATCTCGATCGAGAACACCTGTTCATAGCAAGAAAGAGGTGGGCGCAATTGCAGTTGGATCGAGCCTTGTTCCATAACTTCTTCTTTCTTGGTGCAATGTACCTGTTCAATCCCTACCTTGCATTCGGAGCATTCACCTCTAGGAAGAGGATGAACGGACACTTCTCAGAATTCTTGTCCTGGGGAATGTGAAATGGTTATTTCAAAGAGGTGAAGATTCTCGAGATGGACAAGCTGGAATCTATGGATTTCAAAGACCATGCGGTCGAATGGCTCCTAGACTCAGATAATCCATCGCTCCGCTATCTCACTCTCACAGAGATTCTTGATAGACCGTCGGACTCGAAAGAAGTTCTGGCGGCGAAGAAACAGATTCCTAACGGGCTTTTTGTGAAGACTCTCCTCTCGGGACAGCGGGCCGACGGTGGTTTCGGGGTGCATCCCTACCAGAAATGGACAGGCGCGCACTGGCGTCTCGTCTCTCTTGTCGAGCTTGGAATACCTTCGGGATTTCGGCCGGCGGTCAAGGGGACGGATCTTGTTCTGAAATGGTTGCTCGGTGAGGCGCATGTAAGCAATGTTCCTAGGATCGATGGACGATATCGGAGATGTGCGTCTCAAGAGGGTAACGCGTTGGCAGTGTGTAGCCGGCTGGGTCTCGCAGAGAACCCACGGGTTGTGAAGCTTGCCGAGTCGCTGGTCGAGTGGCAGTGGCCTGATGGAGGATGGAACTGTGACAGGATACCGAAGGCCGACCATTCATCGGTCAACGAGTCTCTGTCGACACTCTGGGGTCTTGTCGAGTATCAACGAGCAACAGGTGATCGAGGGTTCTTGAAGCCGATTGAGAGAGCGTCGGAGTTCTTTCTTCAACACCATCTTTTCCGTTCGGACCATACGGGAGAGATCATCAACCCGAGCATGGTCAAACTTCACTATCCACTGTACTGGCACTGCGATATTCTACAAGAACTCACGATACTCTCCCGAGCAGGAAAACTAGACGACCCACGAACCAAGGAGGCGCTGGATATTTTGGAGAAGAGGAGGGCTCCCGATGGATTGTGGCATGCAGGCGATTATTACTGGAGCATGCGACGGACACCGTTGACCACCTCGAAGGCGAACGTGTCGAACGTTGAGGTCGTGGACTGGGGACGGAAAGGCCCCAATAAGATGATAACGCTGAACGCTCTACGGGCTCTCAAAGCCGCAGGACGAACAGAGTTCAGATAAGTGCGGAAACCCCCTCCGACTTGAGACACCTCTTTTTGCATGAAATTTGGACTGGAGACTTGTGCTTTCATTTCTGATTCTCATGATTACCAGCAGGTGTGTTCAACTGTCATGACAGCTTCCGAAGGTCGGTTCCGATGGGCGTATTTCCGAGGCGTGGCGGTGCGCAACACGCTGATGCGTGAGGGCTTGATCTTCAGGTCCAGCTCCAGCTCCTCGATCAATAGTTCTCCTTTCTCCGTCTCCCTGTATGTTGTCGCTATGAGCCTTCCGCAGGTACTGCACGCGTGAAGATTCGCTCTGTTGAGTTTGTGAGAGTGCTTGTTAGCTTCTGATGCTTCTTCCTTCACCTGCACTTGCCAGATCCCAGGTCTTAGGTTCGCGGGGCATCACACACAGACCTCGACCGGACGATTCCGTGCTAGGACGGGAACTTTCGAAACCCTATCTGAGCTGGCTCACCTGCAACTAGTTCCTCGGACGCTGAAGGTCGAACCTGAACTGTCCGCTCTTCGAGCATTGACCTCTTCGATGCCTCTAGGAGTCTCACTACTCCAGCTCCGATGCCTCCATCTGACAGGTTCGAGTACGGTTCTGATGCCGAATTATTCTCAACGCATCTGACGAAGTGGATGATCTCTTCCTGCAACGTGTTGCTTGGAACAGTGGATATGGTCTCTGTTTTCTCAGACCGCTGAAGGACCAGCTTCTGATCCAAGCAATCCAGCCGCGCCACCGCGTCACTTCCTACCACGGTGACGTCTCCGTGCTTCTCTGACTCCAGCCGGCTGTGATCGATGCTCGCGTTGACCCCGTCTATGTGTTCGGGTGTAATGACGGTGACATCTTCGGCTGCTCCACCCCTGTAACCTCTCGCTCGGCATGAGATCTTTGTTGGCCATGTGCCTAGAATATTGTTGCAAATGTCAAATGGGTGCGGGCCGAGGTCGGTTATGACGTCACGGTCTTTCTGGGGTGGTAGGTATCCAGTCCACTGGAGGCGGAGATAGTAGATGTCCCCTAGGATTCCGCTTTGGACTATGCGTCTTAGCTCGTTGAGTCCATTGTTGAATCGGTGAACGTGTCCTACGGCGAGGACTCTGCGCTTCGCCGCTGCTAGCCTAACCAGCTCCTCGGCTTCCCTTGACCGAAGAGCTAGGGGTTTCTCGACGAGAACGTGTTTCTTTGATCGGAGAAAGTTTGACGCGACTTCGAAGTGCGTGCTGTTTGGTGAGCAGATGTGAACAGCGGAAGTTGTAGAGTCGGACAGTAATCCCTGATAGCTCAAGCGATAGTCTAAGGGGCCAAATTCTCTCAGGCATTGCTCAAGCATGGAAGGTGAGTTGTCAATAACGGAGCATAGGTTAACGCGGCCGGTAGTGCGGGACACGTTCAGAATTTCCCGTATTACTTTCTTCCCCCAATAGCCCGCACCGATCACGGACATATTCACGGGCATCATGTCTGAGAGGTAATTGATGCTCTTTCGATATAACCGGCGCGTCTATGAAGGAACACAAGCTACCACATTGCGTTACAACCAAGGTTTCGTCGTAGAGGTTACCTTGGGTTGAAAAAGACGCATTTGGACAGCCGGTCTCCGCACTGTCTGTTCTTTGTGTCAGAGGCTGAGCTGATAAGATAAGAAAAAGAAAGCGGGTGGTTTGAGGCTCGGATTTGTCACAGCAGGCTGACTGTGACGGTCACCGTTGTCGAGTGCGACGTTGTTCCACTGGTGCCTGTGACAGTTACGGTGTAGGTTCCGGGTGTTGTTAGCAGCGAGGATGAGACGGTCATGGTTGACGAGCCTGTTCCGTTCGCACCGAGAGCTACACTGGCTGGACTGAAAGACACTGTTGGCTTTACGAGGGAAAGCGATGCCGTTGTGTCGGATGGGGCGATTGTCCCTGAGAGGTTCACTGTACCAGCGAAGCTGTACAGACTGCTGAGGGTTATCGTCGCTGTCCCAGAAGATCCGACTGCAGCTGTCATGGCCGTTGGACTGGCGGATATGTTGAAGTCTGGCGGTGGAGATGTCACGATCAGGGAGAGGGTTAGAATCCGTACAATGCTCCCGCTCATCGCTTTGACGCTGACCTTGTAGCTTCCTGGCGATGTTGTCTGTGACGTTTTGACTGTAAGTGTTGAGGTTGCTGAACCTCCTGGGGCGAGTGAAACGCTAGTGGGGTTAAGTGACGTGGTCGTGGTGTTCTCTATGACTGGCGATGGACCTGACGCGAGCGCTACTGTACCTGAGAAGTTATCGAGGCTTTGTAACGTGATGGTTGATGTTGACGATGAGCCTTGTTGGACGCTCAGGCTTGGCGGGTTCGAGACCATGCTTATGTCGGGTGTTGTACCGTTCGATAGTCTCCACGCTGTCAGAGGGTGGAGTTCCCATGAGGAGTATCCGTGTCCCGAGCTTGAGGGTGGATGCCATGCTACGAATCCCTGAACATCGATCTTCTGGGTCGGATTGAGGCTGTCGAATGTGGAGTTGTTGCAGACTGTTCCCGCGCCGCAGTAGCCTGCTGCCATCCAGTCCCGGTCAATCTCGAGCCTTATGCATATCTTCGGATTGGGATTATCAAGTGTCTCGCAATTGCCCGTGTACTCCGTTGTGTCCTGGAAGACTCCGTACGCGTTGCAGAACGTTTGACCGCTAGGGTAGGGACCGCCACCGTTCGTAGACAAGTATTTTGTCCCGCATTTCCCGCCGACGGCCCCGTCTTCGACGATCGAGTTTGCTGTCAGTGAGATCCCGTGGATCTCGACGAACGTCGGAGCCATTGTCCCGTTGACGTTGGGAGCCGTACACGGCGGATGAAGCGATGATTCGTCTGTAGTGTTGAGAACTCCAAATGGTCCGCCGCTTTCGAGGGCGCCCTGTGTTGACGAGTTGAAGTGGTTTCCTATTACTTGGTGGACGGTTGCTAGTGTCGCTTGACAGTTTACATTGGGGTTCCATGACGGGAGATTGCCTGGAGTAATTGTGGTGGCGCTAGCTGAGTGTACGGCGAACAAGCCTGCAGAGACTGCAAGGGCTGCTAAGAGTACAGTAGCCACAATTGGTAGCGTCCTGGTTCGCTTTCCATGGACTTGAGTTGTGGGTTGCAGTGTTGTTACCACCTCTGTTTCCAAAAGAAGAGAAGCGTCGGAAGTATTTGTCCAGTCGGTCTACAAGAGCCTAGAAGAGAACACAATGTGACACAGGTGACGACGCAAGATTGGGGACCTCGGCGAGAGAAGAATTGGTCTCCGCGATGATTCTAAACTTCATGTGGCCCTGGAGAAAATCCCTGATTTTCCAGTCCAAGACAGGATAGAGGAAACCCTGGATTCTACCGGTAGAAAAATAGCTTCTTGGCGAGAACTACCCCCACGGCCATGACAAAACTCACAAGGCCTACGAACTGGAGTAGTTGAAGTCCTTGTATCGTAAAGTAGGGTTGAGAAGATGGCCTCAAGGTGGGACTTGTAATGTCAAGGGACAGAATAGTCTGATGACGTATTCCGCTTACAGTCGCATCAATAGTAACGATGTAGGAACCACTTGACATGGTGGGCGGTAGATTGATAATCAAACTTGCGGCTCCTGTTTCTCCAGTGGTCAAGAAAACTATTCGGGGAGTAACCTCAATTGTTGGACCGCGAGGAGAAATGCTAGCGTTCAGAGTAACAGTCCCAGAAAAACCCTCAATGCCATTCGCGAACAGGGTAAGGGTTTGGCTTGAGCCGGCCAATAGGGGGAAGCCAATAGGGCTCAGAGAGATCTTGAAATCCTGTACGATCACCGTTACGTTAGTGGAGTGAGATGACCCGTCGCTCCACCCATTGATTGTCAAGATGTAAGTGTTCGCAAATGAACTGTTGAATGAAAGAGTGGCGGTGGAGGTTTGTCCCGGTCTTACCGCGACACTTGTTGGGAAGAGAGTCACGTTAGAAACCGAGGGACTAGAAGCCACGGACAAGGCTACCTTGTCGTTGAAATTGTTCAGGCCTTCGATATCAATGTGAGAAACCGCGCGTTGTCCGGCTAGAACTGGTACAACCTTGGAATCAGCTGTCATCGTAAAATCTCGAACGATTACCCTCACGATCGTGGCACGCGAACCTTGGATGCCTCCCGAGCCCGTCAACACAACATCATAGACTCCGACTGGAGTCCCTCGAGGTATGATTATCGTGAGATAGGTAGTATTGCTACTTCCGGCGGTTACCTGCAGTCTGGTATTCGCAGGCACAGCGATCGGACCTGATGGGGTCGCGATAACCGCTAGGTTGGCAACTCCTGCGAAGCCTGTGCTGTTGATAGCGATTAGCGATGTCTTTGACGTTCCTGGGTAAATTCTGACGAGATCGGGGGTCGCGCTTATTGTGAGATTAAGGAGCGGGGGTGCGTTCTTGTATGATAATATGGTTCCCCAGCCAGGGCCGGTGGGGGATAATGACCCGTAGATTCCAGCTCCCGGCGTACTGGACCAGTCGGCCATTGGGAACCAGAGCCAGTTTAACCGCGATTGTAATGTGGTCGTTTGACTGTCGAGGAGACTTGTCATTGTTTGTATGAAGTGGAGGTTCGTTTTGCAGTAGCCCGATGACCCGTTTAGGATAACATCTGGACAGGTAGTCGTCGTTTCATTGGCTAGTCTTCCGAAAGGCCTTCCCGGTCCGCCTTCCGTGTTTAGAACCGGCCATCCTGTGCTCTGGGTCCCATTGAGCATGTCAAGGACCCATGTCCGAGCGTATGTCTCCGCGGTCGCGTTGGACCATTCAGAATAGTGATATTGGTATTCGAAGTAGGCATGCAAACTGATGAACAGTCTCCCCGCTGGATCGTTTACAGTTGGATAGGCTTTCCAAGAGTCAGCGACCGGTAAACCGCAGCTGAGACTGCAAAGGTTCTCGATGACTATCCAATGATCGTCTCCTAGGCTTCGAGCCTGATCTACCCACTGCTGGTACGCAGAATTAACAATCGATATGGAAGCAAATGTTGCATTGGGCTCGTTGAGGGGTTCCCAGATTATTCTATCATATCTACCCGTGAATTGGTGTACGACAACGTCCCAGAAGCTGAGCCAGCATGAGGTACTGCTACCGGTTTGCAGGTCATCGTACCCGTGGTAGTCTACTATGATCCAGAGCCCATAGTGCGCCGCTATCTCAATGGACCTGGACAACTGGCTTGCGTTATACGTTCCGAAGAATCCATTGCGATCGGTGCAATATGGGGCGAAGCTAGCCCTGTAACCGTTGAACCCTTTCTGAACGAGCATCCGGGCTTGCATCTCCATGTCACTTGCATTCTCACCTGGGAAGACCTCACCCGCTGGACTAGAGTGGCTAAATCTGCCACTCTCCAAAAGCCGGCTTCCACCCCACCCTGTCACGATCGGAGGGGTCTGCATTGCATGCAATGATGGGGCTTGGGTGAAGAGGAGTAAAAAGACAAGCAAACCTGTAGGCGCCACGATCTTTGCTGCGAGGCTCGACCGCTGAGCGCGACCCAATTTACCTAGCCTACTAGGCGAGAGGCGACCTTTCCGCAGGGCGGGACATAGGTATCCCTTCCACTGTTATTACCAACGCGCTTCTCCAGAATAAGCATACCGGGGTATTTGTCCGGCCCGTCTACAAGAGCCTAGAAAGTAACACAGTCGAAGTGATCGCACAATGTGACATAGCTGACCGCACGGGAGACTACGTGGAACGAGACAAGGAGCCGCTCGGGTAGAATCCAATGCCAAGGATCGCAGTCCTCTCATATCGTAGTGCAGGTTACTGGATTCGACTCTTACGACTGAACTTAGGAGCTTGAACTTAGATTTGGCAAGTCTCGGCGTAGCATTGGAAGCTGTTTTGTGTTGGAGCTGCGGCAAGTTGGTGGAGTTCAAGATCGACCTCACGTCACAGGGTAACATTTACGATGACGGTCGCCTGATGTGATAGCGTCCCACTGTTAGCATTGATGGTGACCGTGTAAGTTCCAGGTATCGCTAGGAGCGATGCGGAAACCGACAGCGTGGAAGTAGCTAGTCCATTTCGAGCAACGGTCACGGTAGCCGGATTGAGGGAGGCAGCAGGTTCAGCAGGGGAGAGAGATGCAGTTGTGTCTGCAGGCGCGACCGAAACAGCGAGGTTCACCGCTCCCGTGAAGTTGTACATGCTCTGAATCGTTATGGTGGCCGTTTGGGATGAGCCAGGCGTAAGAGTCAAGCTTGTTGGGTTGGCGGAGATGCTGAAGTCGGGGGGTGGCATCGTGATGGCGAGTGTCACGAGTAGGGTGTGGGTCACAGATCCGCTCGTCCCCTTGAGAATAACCGTCCAGAAGTTGTACACAGGCGCGGACGGGAATGCTTGGATTGTTAGTGTTGCAGTCGCAGATCCGCCCGAAGATATCGAAACGCTTGGGGGACCGAGTGTCACGACAGTAGTATTCGCTATTTTAGCCGTGACGGAGGCTGAGAGTGTCACCGTCCCGTTGAAACGGTCGAGACTGTTTATTGTGACGGTTGCTGTTGAGGATGCGCCTTGCTGGACACTTAGCTTATTGAGGTTCATTGATAGCCCGAAGTCTGGCGTTGGGCTGCTGGAGAATCTCCAGGCTGAGATGGGATGAATTTCCCAGCCGCTGAAACTGTGCCATGAATTGTTGACGTGATCATTGTCCCAGTAAACAAAGCCCTGAATGTCAAAAAGCTGGTTGGTAACGGGCGGGTTCTGCGAGGCGATACCTGCCGATTTCCAGGCCTGGTCTATCTCCATGTGCATTTGGCAAAGATAGAGGTCCGGGCTGGCGCACTTTGGATCTTGGAAGTTGAATGTTGTATCACAGAAGTTCCCATTGGGATATTGGGCACAGTCCTCGACGACGTAGGTTAGCGTGAGCATTTGAACACCATGGATTTCCACGAACGTTGCATTTCCATTCACGGTGCACGGTGGGGAGGTAGACCTCTTGTCGGGTACGCCAGGTATGAAGCCCCCTCCTCCGTAGGCTGCCCCACCGTTTGCATTTCGCTGGTTACCGATTACCCCTTCAATGCTGGTTAGTATGGCGGTGCACCCAACGGCTGGGTTCCAGGACGGGAGCTGGCCGGGAGGGACAGTGGTAGCCTGGGCAATGAACGGGGGCGCCGCTAACAAAGCTCCTAACCCGACTAGAACGACTAGCGCTATTGCGGCCGCGACTGATCCTGCTCCTGATCGTGTTCGTTGTGCGCGAGAAACGGCTATCATTTCAACTCCCACAGGCGCAATTAGGGTCTAAGCCGGTTTACAGGCGTTTGCAACAATTGGTCGCGTTGACCAGGGTAGATTGACTCGCGCATCAAGTGCGGCGCGATTTCCCTAGTCGGCATTGAAGGTGGACTCGCCCTCGGCGCCATCAAAGAGGAATTGACTTCGAGATTCTCCCTTACCCATTCTGGCACAATTACCGCTCGAAGGAGTTGTTGCACCGTGACATCCCTTCTCTTAGCTTCAGATTCTAGTATCTCGAACGTGCCGTCTCCCACAGATAGTATGAATTTGGCCATTGTTATGCTCCCGGCCCTTCTCGAGCAATCTTGGCTTCAGTATCCCTCGGCGTGTATTCATGACGTATTTGTCGTGGAACTCCCCCTTCGACCATGACGATGATATTGTAGTCTACACCGACTCCTCGAAGCGACTGGACGAACCCGTCAAACTCGTCCAGTATCTCCTCCTCTCTTCGGGCCCAAGTTTGTCCCTTCAATTTCATGTATGCCGTCCACCTATAGTTCTCCTGGATCCTGTCTCTAGTGTCGCTCATCTGTCATCCCGCCATTGTGTCAGTCGGGTCAATGTCGATTGAGCAGGCGCAGCAGTGTTCGAGACACAGCCGGCAATTATCACATGTTAGACTGGTGGTTTCTAGGCATGAGTCGCAAAGATTCGAGTCCAAGTCTTGATCGAGCATCATCACGACCCATTCCTCTTGTCTACTCTTCCTTCGACTTTGAAGTAGACATCTCGATCGTTCATCCAATCGCCACGTACTTGTTCGTCAGCGATGTCAGTGTACACCCCATCAAGCCAGACTCTTACGTCCAGTGCCTTTGAGGAATCTATGAGGTCTACAAGGAGACCTTTCAGACGATCGCCTGCCTCAGGTTCTCGAACTTCCGAGAACGGAAGTCCTTCCCGTTTTTCGTTGCTAGAGAGCATCGCATCCATCGTCTATCTATCGCTACCTTTCGCAATTTTTCCATTTAACCACGACGTTTACAAAGTAACCTCTCCTAACACACTGTGGACACCTCGCTCTTGTCGTCGGAATTCCAGATCATGCTTTGAGAGAAGTGGAAGGAGGATCTGGTCCTAACCACGTTTCCAATCGAGAAAGCCGGTGAATTGTCTCGGCTAGATGAGCAGGACAGCTTTTGCTGGTTTGGGTAAAATAGGAATTGCAAAAGTTCATGGTAACCAGAGACGATGAAGTGTTCAACTGTCTTCAGCTGATAGTGAAAGGGCGAAACATTTCCATTCAGGAGCTCTTTCGAACAATCGTCATTCCCGACTGGATTGAACGCAACATGGTTGAAGAGCCTCAGCGGCCCCGCGAAAACCAGCCTATCTACTCTCAATAGGCCATGACGGCGATGAACTGAGACAGTGGATCACGGAATATGATCCCTTTGAGTTTCTTTTCAGAGGACTTAATAGAAAAGAACGAGATCAGAACTAGTGACCGTAGGAAGCTTTCTAGCTCCGTCCTTAAAGCCGCTTCGGTTATTCGATCGGCTTCTCCAGTTTGCGAGCCTTGCGATCGTCCGATTGAGTCGCGCTGTCCTGCTGCTCATCAACTGAGGGGGTTCTTGCATCCTCCTCGGTGTGCATCCGGATCCATCCCTGGGTTTTCTGCTTGTCCTTCTTCGGTTCACTAGTCGAGCTTTGCTTATCTCTTGTAGTTTCTCCCATTCTTGGCCCCCGGAAAGCTGGGTATTAGCGGAGTATCTCGCGTTCCATTGGCCGCGCTTACTATTGGACGAGTGATGGTCGCGACTATCTGGCCGTCTGTCTCTTGGGTCTCGACTTTTGCTTCCATGAGTTTGAAGAGGGATTGAAACATCTCGCCGTAGAATGCCGAGACCCTTGGTCCTCGATCATGTTTCAACACTACGGTGTCGGTCTCTCCATCGATGGTGTATTGGAGTCTGAACGCGTTTCCATAGCTGCCAATCATCTCCAGGGCTTTTAGCGCGTTCTCTGGGTTGAACTTCTTGAACCAGAATAGGACCATCTCGGGAATGGTGTTCGCGCCTGCCTCTCTTCCTAGTTCCCGTGCTTCCTCGTCAGTGAGGATGCTGAACACTTTTTCTACCAAGGATGTGGGAACTTGGATGAAGCCGAACTTGCCTGCTTTGTCCTCCCACTCTACAAGCTTCCTGAGGGCCCTGTTGGCGAGGAGGTTGAAGGAGAATTGTTCTCTTTCAGCCATCTCGACGATGCCAGCTTCGACATCTTCATCTAATCTAAGGGTCCTGGTTACGCTTCTTGAGCTCGAAACCAGTGTTGGTTTGAGCTGAAGCGTGGTTCGTGTCGGTGCTAAGGTCATTTTTGCTCCGCAAGAACCCATTTGGTCGTTGCAAGCACTTAAGTGGTACGTCTCTCTTCGCTTGCATTCGGCAATCATGTTGGCTGTATGCACGGCATAGTTTTGCGTCGAGTATGCAGAGAGACCGTTTGCAATATATTGCGAGCGGGGTGCTGGTTTTCTCCCCTTTCAGTGGGAGAGGCTTGGGGTGTGATAGGGAGGGGCCAAGCTTATCTTTATGTGTGCACCTGAGTGCAGATGCCATAGAATGTGATAGTCTGTAATGACACAGATTGAAAACGCTCTGAAGACTGAAACTCGCCGGTCTCCCGACACGGTTACCAGAACATTCCGGATAGACCGCGACGTTGACAGGAAGATGGAAGGACTCTCCTCTGAAGGAAGAGTCAGCATGAACCAGATGGCTAACAAAGCTCTGAGAAGGTACGTTGAGTGGGAGGTAAACGCCGAAAAGTTCGGAACAGTCACAACCTCAGCCAGCACGATCAGAAAGTTCTTCGACTATCTAACCATCGAGCAGGCCAAGGAAATGGGAAGCTGGTGGGGCGAGAACCAGGCCCCAGGAATCATAACCTTCTGGTTCAAGAAATTCGACTTCGACAGCGTCCTGAAAGCTCTAGAATTCCTTGGCGCCCAGTACGGCCGAGCATTCACCTCAGACTATGCATTTGACGGCAGAAGCCATACTCTCATCGTCAAACACGACATGGGACTAAAGGCCAGCGTATTCTACGCCGAAGCCGTAAAAGCCGCATTCTCCCACCTCGGACTAGGGACCGACATATTCGTCACAGACGACCAAGTCATCGCAATAAGCCCACCCGATCCCGCCCATCCGCTGAACAGGTCCTACGAAGGAGCCGCCGACCTGAAATATCCAACAAGTGCCACAAGCAGGCCAATTCCGAAACTTCGCAAAGGGCAACGAGCCGACCCCGATAGCCGCGATAGCTAGGAAAAATTGACGCGACGCAAACTCGGATTATCTTCCCAGCAGAGGTCAACCATCCGATGTCACTTCTTCCGTTCAGAGCAAAGGGATAGATCCAGCACCGGGTTACGGTCGAGCTTCACTATCCAACACATAGAGATTCAATCGCAATTATGACGAAAGTGGTGACATCTCTGAAGTCTAGAACATTTTTGCGACGCCTTAGAAATATCGAAGGTGTAAATCCTCGGTTGTTTCGTGACACTCTCTGACCTAATCGTCTGTATCCACTCTTCTCTTTCGAGGCGGTCATCGGATTCAACGCCTGTCGTTACTGGTAGGAGTTGGGAAGGACTAGAATCCGTGACGAGCGCTATACAGGAAGGAGGTTGCCTGCAATCAAGACCATGAGACCCGAAATCTGTTGGCCGCGGCATCTCCAAAACGCAATGTGACATAGTGGAGGACATTGCATGGTTTGCACCGAACCTCCAAATCTTCTACCAGACGTTTACCAGTCGCGATCGCATGGATGAAATCGTATCCGCGCAAATTGTGACTCTCTCGTCTACCTCCACCTCTGATGTGATTGATTTCTAAGAGCCGTTCATCGTCACAACCGCAATTTACACATCTCGGACCGCCAAGCCTAGCGAGCGCCAGTTTTCCAAGTTTTGCACCATATTCAATTTGGTACGACCGCTGTCTTTCTGGGTCTTTGTACGGCATGGGAAATGGTCCACGGAAACTACACTAAAAGTATCCCTGTCCAAAATCCTGGCGGTTCAAGGGTCAAGCTACCACGCTACTGGCGCGAGGGGGCGGTTGAGGTTCGACCGTTCCCTGCCAAGAAGAGACCGAGTGTCTCTGAGGCGCTACGGCTCTCAGGTGAAGCCGTGAAGAGGAACCCGACGACGACGGTAATCCCGGGAGTCGATAAGAGCAAGCCAAGCCTATTCGAAGACTTGACAGAACCGAAGTATCGTATTCCTCTATTGCTGTTGAGAACACCGGTTTAGGATAGTCAGAGCATCTTTGCTACGCTTTGAAAATAGCGAATGCCTCTTTTGCCGTTGAGGGCGTGGTCTAGTGCTTGGTCTACGGCGTCTTTGGGTGTTGGGGCGGCCATGACTTTCACTGTTTTGCGATCGTCTAGGTAGCTGTCGGCGATCTTGTCCGCTGTTCCCCCAGTTCCTTTCAAGGCTACTATCGGTTTTCCTTTCTGGTAGGCGACTAATGCTTCCACGTAAGTTCCCGCTCCTCCTCCCACTACGATTGCAGAATCCGCAGAGTAGGCGGTTACGTAGTTCCGCGAGAATCCCATTCCAGTCGGGACAATGATATCGCAATAGGGGTTCGCGTAGCTCATGTCTTCTTGTGGGAGAATTCCGACGACCATTCCACCTTTCTCCTTCGCTCCCCTGCAAGCAGCTTCCATTACTCCGCCAAGACCCCCGGTTACGAGAACAGCTCCCCTAGATGCGATTTCGGCGCCGACCTCCTTTGCAGCAGCGTAGGTGCTCTCGGGACAATGGTCCGCGTCGGATCCTATTACGAGAATCTGTATGAGGCGTTTGAGGCTGGTCAGTGGGGTTCTCGATGCTACTCCTCTAAACAATTCATCATCACTCTTTTGGAAGGAAAGGATGCGACTACACGCGTCCAACCCAGCCGCTGGCTATGAGGTTGGCGTAACCATTGCTCTAACGAGGAAGGTTTTAATGACAACCGGCCGGAAACTCGACCTTCCCACACTCATAGGTCCTGTTCATGCCTGACTTCAAGCCTGGAAAAGTCGCACGGGTCGCAGGCCCCGTCATCGTCGCCGAAGGAATGCTCGGCGCCCAAATGTACGAAGTCGTCCGAGTAGGCGACCAAGGCCTCATCGGCGAGATCATCAAAATCGATGGAGAGAATGCCACAGTCCAAGTCTACGAAGAAACTGCTGGCCTCCGTCCCGGCGAAAAAGTAGAACGCACAGGCAAACCACTTTCAGTTGAACTTGGACCCGGAATCTTAGGCCAGATCTACGACGGCATCCAACGCCCACTTACAGTTCTTTTCGAAAAGACTGGACCCTTCATCAAGAGAGGACTTGCCCCCTCCGCCATAGATCGATCTAAGAAGTGGCACTTCGTTCCCACCGCGAACAGGGGAGTAGAGGTTTCTGGTGGCGATGTTCTAGGGACCGTCAAAGAGACAACTCTAATCACTCAACGGATAATGGTTCCGCCCAACCAATCCGGAAGGATCACTTCGATCGTCCCGGAGGGCGACTATACGATCACCGAGCCGATCGGCGAGATGGAAACCAAGACGGGACCCATCTCGTTGTTCATGATGCACACCTGGCCCGTACGAATCGCCAGGCCCTTCAAACGCAAACTCCCGTCCGAAATCCCACTCATAACCGGCCAGCGCATCATCGACTTCTTCTTCCCCGTGGCGAAAGGAGGAACAGCAGCAGTTCCCGGACCCTTCGGCAGTGGAAAAACGGTGCTCCAGCAAGCACTTGCGAAATTTGCCGACGCTCAAGTCATCGTCTACGTCGGCTGTGGCGAGAGAGGAAACGAGATGGCTGAAGTTCTCGAAACCTTTCCGACACTCCTTGACCCTCGCACTCAACAACCCCTCATGAATCGGACAACTCTAGTCGCGAACACTTCCAACATGCCGATTGCCGCCCGGGAAGCAAGCGTCTACACCGGCATCACAATCGCAGAATACTTCCGCGATATGGGTTACGACACTGCGCTAATGGCTGATTCCACGAGCAGATGGGCCGAAGCCCTCAGAGAAATCTCCGGACGTTTAGAAGAGATGCCTGGTGAAGAAGGGTATCCAGCCTATCTCGCGTCTCGCCTCGCCGATTTCTACGAACGATCGGGCCGACTAGAGGTTCTAGGCTCGGAATCCAAACAAGGCTCTATCAGCGTAATCGGCGCTGTTTCGCCACCCGGCGGCGATTTTTCTGAACCGATTACTCAGAACACTCTTCGTATAGTCAAGGTTTTCTGGGCTCTTGATTCCGAGCTTGCCAAGCGACGCCACTTTCCAGCTATCAATTGGTTGACAAGTTACTCTCTCTACCTCGACACTCTCGAAACCTGGTATCCGAGGGAAGTCGGACCCGAATGGGTCGACTTGCGAAAAGTAGCAATGTATCTCCTCCAGCGAGACGAAGAGCTCCGCGAGATAGTCATGCTCGTCGGTCCCGACGCCCTCTCCGAGGGACAACGGGTAATCCTGGAAGCTTCGAAAATGATCAAGGAAGACTTCCTCATGCAGCAATCCTACAATCCTGCTGATAGCTATTGTGACAAGACGAAAACCTACAACATGATCCGGATAATCCTCCACTACTACAACCTGATGCAGAAAGCAGTCGACGAAAACATTCCACTCCAGAAAGTTCTCGAACTGCCTGTCAAGAACGATATCAGCCGCATGAGACTCACTCCGGCGGACAAGTTCACAGACTACTCCCAGAATTTGAACGAGCGTCTGGATCAAGAATTCAAGATGTTAACAGCACCGACTGCCAAGGCGAAATAGGATGGTCTCGCTCGCCGGTCTCGAATACCGAACGGTCCGAGAAATATCCGGACCCCTCATCTTCGTCGAACAAGTAAGAGGAGTAGGATATGGGGAGCTAGCAAGGATCAGGACCCCCAACGGCGAAGAAAGGAGAGGCCAAGTCCTAGAAGTCGGCGGAGGAGTCGCAGTCGTCCAGATCTTCGAAGGAACATCCGGGCTCGACGTTTCCGCAACAAGTGTCCGTTTCACCGGTGAAACCGTCAAACTTCCCGTCTCTCAGGACATGCTCGGCAGAATTTTCGACGGTAGCGGCAGGCCTACAGACGGCGGTCCAAGAATTATCCCTGATGATTATCTCGATGTAAACGGCAGTCCCATCAACCCCTTCGCCAGGGAATATCCGAGAGAGTTCATCCAAACAGGCGTCTCTGCTATCGACGGGATGAACACGCTTGTCCGTGGACAGAAACTCCCTCTCTTCTCCGCGTCCGGGCTCCCTCACAACCAAATCGCTGCCCAGATTGCCCGTCAGGCCAAGGTCCGAGGCACGGACGAACCATTCACAACAGTCTTCGCGGCAATGGGCATTACTGCTGACGAAGCCCGCTTCTTCAGAGACGATTTCGAGAAACAAGGCGCCTTCGACCACGTAACTATGTTCGTCAACCTCGCAGACGACCCTGCTATCGAACGAATTCTCACCCCGAGGCTCGCACTAACAGCCGCCGAATATTTCGCAGTCAAACTCGGAACCCACGTCCTCGTCATACTCACCGACATGACCAACTATGCCGAAGCTCTCCGAGAAATCTCCGCAGCCCGAGAAGAAGTCCCTGGACGTCGAGGATACCCAGGCTACATGTATAGTGTTGATGGTAGCCGTAGAGTTGTTCTTCGAGATCCTGAGGGCTCTGTAAGAATCGTTGCTCTTAGCGAATTCTTCAAGATGATTGAGGGTCCCATCCGGAACGACGGAGTCGTAGAAAGGAAAATCATCAATGGCTGGCACGCCCTCTCCACGACGACCGATGGTCGAAGCGGATTCCATCCGATCAGACATATCGTTCGGCATCCCTACAAGGGTCTGCTTACCCGCATCAAGACACAACTCGGAGAAACAATCGTAACTCCCAACCACAGCGTCTTCGGTGCAAAGGAGGGGCAACTCTCTGCCGTGGAAGCCGGGCAGCTTGGAGTTGGCGACTCACTCGCCCATGTGGCCAAAATCCCGGAGGACTGGGTTTCCAAGGAGACCGTTGAGATTCCAAGCGTCAAGACACGGTTCCACCGAGAGATTGCCGTAACTCCTGAACTAGCTAGGTACCTTGGCTACTACGTTGCCGAGGGTCATTCCTCTCGGTGGTACAGTCGTAAGCGCGGTATATGGCTGCGCCAAGTTCTCATTACCAACAATTCGACCGAGTTCATCGATGATGTAGCCGACTGCTACACGAGCGTGTTTGGAAGAGCCCCGCCTACGATTCACATTTGTGATAAGAGGTCGGGAACGTGGAGAGTGGGAACCCAACGAAAACACGTGTACGACTTTCTCAACGAATCGCTCGGATGTGGTCACCGCGCTTCTCACAAACGGATCCCTAGCGCCATTCTATCAGCCCCTAAGCCAATCCGGGGGGCGTTCTTCAAAGCATACTACGATGGAGATGGATTTTCGCAAGACGCCCGCTACAAGACAAAGCAGTACTGCATGACCACGATAAGCCCGGGACTGCGTGATGATCTCATTTTCTTGTGTCGTACGCTCTACCCTGACCGGTCACCCTCACTTACACCTGCAGGAGTCGGAGGAAGAGCTCACCAAGTCTACCTCTCTACATACGTGAGAAGTCAGACGGCCTCTCTAAACGACACTGATTGTGTGAAAATCAAAGAGATCGAGCAAGTTGAACCAACAGAAGAATGGGTCTACGACATCGATGTGGAAGGATCGGACAACTTCGTAGATGCCTGCGGTCTTCTACTTCTCCACAACACAGATCTCTCAACAATCTACGAGCGTGCCGGCAGACTGCACGGTAGCAAAGGATCCATCACCCAAATGCCAATTCTAACCATGCCAGGAGACGACGTCACCCATCCCATCCCCGATCTCACCGGCTACATCACCGAGGGACAGATCTACATCGATCGAGGATTACACCGGAAAGGAATCTACCCACCCATCGACCCCGCACCATCTCTCTCGCGATTGATGAAGGAAGGAATCGGCAAGGGCCGGACTCGAGAGGATCACCGGGAAGTATCAGACCAGCTCTACTACGCATACGCCGAAGGGCGAAGCTTCCGTGACCTTGTCGCTGTCATCGGTGAAGAAGCGCTCTCTGCCCGAGACAAGCTCTACCTAGGTTTCGCTGACAATTTCGAGAGGAAGTTCATCAATCAAGGACTCTACGAAAACCGGGACATCGATGCCACCCTCGACCTTGGCTGGAATCTTCTGAGCGTCCTCCCTGAAAGCGAGCTCAAACGGATCGACCCGGCGACGATCAAGAAGTATCATCCGAAATATCGCGGGAAGACGGCGTAGTGTCAGAGATCGTCGCGGGCGCTCGTCCAACCCGGATGGAGCTTATCGCCCTCCGGCGACGACGACGCATAGCACAGCGAGGCGGGGACCTGTTACGCGAGAAGTTGGACGCCCTGATGATTGAGTTCTTTCAGTTCGCCCGAGAAATCACCGCGCTACGCCAAAAGACACAGGATCTGTTGTTCCAGGCTTACGAGAAGTTCACCGAGGCCCAGATGCTCATGGGCTTTACGAGAGTTGAAGAAACATCCCTAACGGTTCAAGATCGTTTTGACGTTGACGCGTCAACTCGAAACGTCATCGGCGTCTCCATTCCATACGTCTCAGTGAAACTGAAATCTCTAGAAGGATTTCCTTATTCCATGATCGGAAGCAGCGCCAAACTCGATGAAGCAGTCGCATTAATGACGGAGGCCGTCAAGAACGTGGTAGAGCTGTCTGCAGCCGAGGCCGCCATTCGCAGATTAGCCGAAGCGATTTCCGCCACAAAAAGGCGAGTCAATAGCCTGGAGAACATTGTCGTCCCGAGAATTGAGAATACCATCCGGTACATCGAAATGAGTTTGCAGGAGAGGTCGAGAGAGGATTTCTTCAGGTTGAAACGAATCAAGACTCGACTGGAAGAGGAAGAAGAAACACCTTCGGTCCATCAAGTTGCAGGATAGATCGCTCGACCGCTTTTCCAAGTAACCAGCACTGACATGGGATAGGGGCTCACCGCCCGTTCAGATAATTGTCGGAATAGTCAGCATAATCATAGGCGGAACCCTCGCCTCCCCTCTCCGACTACACAGCTGGATACTTACCCGTCACACTAGGCGCTATTGTTACGGCTATCGGGTTCTACCGAATTTCCAAAGCTAGCGGCTGAGATCAACCCTTCGCCGGCCGGAGTCATCTTGATGGTCAATCAAAGGACTGCTCGGCTCGTTCCTTCAAGGCCTGATTCATCTCTTCAAAGCCACGCTTCGTATCCCTGTCAAGGCTCTTTGCCATGAAGGGAACAAGTAATCCCGTGAACTTCTCGTGCTGAACGAAACGGACCCCCTTCTCATCTAATGCTTCAATCGTGAAACTGTGTTCGCCGTTAAACAGTCCCGGTATCAAGAGTCGCCCGAGCCAACTCATCTCACGGTTCGTCTCAACATTGACCATTTTGGGCTTGAACGACATCACCCTTCCCCCCGTGGGCCCAAGCTGGACCTGAAGCTGCGCTCCAGTCCTGACCTCGCCACTCATCTGTCGAATAAACGGGTTCCACTCGGGAAACTTGGCAAAATCAGTCAAGATCTGCCAGACCCGGTCAGCAGGGGCCTCAATCTCTATCTCAGCCGAGACCTCTTTCATGTCTAACCCAGCCCTAAAGGATCAGAGGAAGCTGAAATGCGTTTCGGACACGAGTGCTCGTGCCCCCT
>Ga0066710_100000357_pt1 | contig 26325 bp, 27 predicted proteins | sample GraSoiAngelo_159_FD_79666 | JGI IMG/M metagenome (GOLD analysis project Ga0066710, IMG submission 79666) | Grasslands soil microbial communities from the Angelo Coastal Reserve, California, USA - 14_1009_16_40cm | ecosystem: Environmental > Terrestrial > Soil > Grasslands | place: USA... | reverse complement strand
GTCCGGCCCACGAGCTTGTAGGGCTCCGAGATCTTGACGACCTCCCGCACGCCGGGCAGCAGCTCCAGGGCGGTCGGGTCCACCACCTGCCGCGGCGAGCCCACCGCGCCGAGGACGGTGTGGGTCACGCCGGTCGAGCGATGGACGTCGTAGCCGACCTCCACCAGCGTCTCGATGACCTTCTGGATCTGCGCTTCGGTTGCCGCCTGCTCCATCACGATGACCATGGAATCGTCACTCCTTCTTCGGCGCGGGGCCTTCCTTGTCCACCGCCATTCGCTCCAGCCGGCGGCTCTCGTCGATGATCCTCTCGAAGACACGCCTGACCGCGGTCGGATCCAGGGGGCCGGGGTTCTCGCGCATCACACGCTCCAGGATCCACGCCTCGCGCTCGGGCGAGTACACGGGGAGCCCCAGCGCGCGCTTGACCTTGCCGATCTCCACCGCGCATGCGGAGCGGCTGTTCAGCAGGCGCATGAGCTGCTCGTCGATTGCATCTATGCGGCGACGCCAAGCGTCGATGTCGGCCAGGTCGCGGGGCGTGGCCGGGCGCTCGCGCCCTCGGTCGGACGCTTCTCTTTCGTCCTCCCCCGCGGGGAGTGAATCCCCGCGGGGCGCAGCGGAGGCCCTCCCTTCGGGCGCGTCGGCGGCCGGCCGACGCTTCGCGTCGATCGCCGCTTCCGCCGACTTGGACGGCGGGGCGGCGGGCGGCGCGGCGGTGGCCTTCAGGTCGCGCTTCTGAGCCATCGCACCTGACCCGCGACGTCCCCACCGGGGTGCTCCTCGAGGAAGCGCACCAGCGCGCTGCCCACCACCACCCCGTCGGCCACCGAGGCCGCCGCCGCGAACTGCGCGGGGGTGGAGATGCCGAAGCCGAGCGCCACCGGCTCGCCGGTGAGGGACTTGATCCGGGCCAGCAGCGGGCGGGCGTCATCGGAGAGCGCGTCGCGCTCGCCGGTCACCCCCGTGCGGCTGACCGCGTACACGAACCCCCGAGAAGCCTCGGCCACCCGGCGCAGCCGGTCGTCGGGGCTCGTCGGCGCAGCCAGGAAGACGGTGTCCAGGCCGGCCGCGCGCGCGAGTGCCAGCCAGCCGTCCGCCTCCTCCGGCGGGAGGTCGGTCACGAGGACGCCGTCGACGCCGGCCGCCTTCGCCTCCGCGGCCAGCGCGGGGAGGCCGAAACGGAGCAGCGGGTTGAAGTAGCTGAAGAGCAGCAGCGGCAGCTCGCTCGCCTCGCGGATGCGCCGGACCGCCTCCAGCACGCGGGCCAGCGTGGTGCCCCGGCCGAGGGCGCGCTCGCTGGCCCGCTGGATGACGGGGCCATCGGCCAGCGGGTCGGAGAAGGGCACGCCCAGCTCCAGCACGTCCACGCCGGCCTTCTCCATCTCTCCGGCCACCTCCACCGTGCGGTCGAGGGACGGATCACCGGCGGTGACGAACGCCACGAACGCCTTGCCCCGGCGCTGCTTCAGGAGCCGGAACCTCTCACCGATCCTAGTCATCGAGTATCCCAAGGTCCTTGTCCCCCCGGCCGCTCAGGTTGACCAGCACCAGCTTGCCCGCGAGCGATGCGGCTTCCTTCATCACCCACGCCACGGCGTGGGCCGACTCCAGGGCAGGGATGATGCCCTCCCGCTCCGAGAGCCGGTGGAAGGCGGCCAGCGCATCGTCGTCGCTCACCGCCGTGTAGCGCACCCGCCCCTCGTCACGGAGCAGCGCGTGCTCGGGCCCCACGGCGGGGTAGTCGAGCCCCGCCGCGATCGAATGGGTGGGGAGGACATTGCCGGCTTCGTCCTGCAGCAGGTACGTGCGCGTGCCGTGCAGCACCCCCACCGCGCTGCCGGAGCCTAGGCTCGGCGGGACGACGGATTCACTCCGGCGTCCCGCCGGGGGGGGACCGGGGGGGCGCGCCACAGCGCCCCCCCGCTCATTGAGGAACCGCGCCGCATGGTCGCCCGGGCGCGGCGAGCGGCCCCCGGCCTCCACGCCCACCATCTCCACCGGGTCGCCGAAGAAAGCGGCGAAGAGGCCGAGGGCGTTCGACCCGCCGCCCACGCAGGCCACCAGCACGTCGGGCAGCGCGCCGGCCTGGCTGCGCACCTGTGAGCGCGCCTCCTCGCCGATGACGGCGTGGAAGTCGCGGACCATCGCCGGGTAGGGGTGGGCGCCGAGCACCGAGCCCAGGAGGTAATGGGTGGTCCGCACGTTGGTGACCCAGTCGCGCATCGCCTCGTTGATGGCGTCCTTCAGCGTGCGCGACCCGCCCTCGACGGGCCGGACCTCGGCCCCCAGCAGCCGCATGCGCCGCACGTTGGGGGCCTGGCGGGCCATGTCCTCGGTGCCCATGTAGACGACGCACTCCAGCCCGAGCAGCGCGCACACGGTGGCGGTGGCGACGCCGTGCTGGCCGGCCCCGGTCTCGGCCACCACCCGCGTCTTGCCCATGCGCTTCACGAGCAGGGCCTGCCCGAGCGCGTTGTTGATCTTGTGCGCGCCGGTGTGGCACAGGTCCTCGCGCTTGAGCCACACCCGGCAGCCCAGCTCGTCGGAGAGGCGGGAGGCGAAGGTGAGCGGCGTCGGCCGGCCGACGTAGTCGCGCAGCCGCCCGGCGAGGTCCTCGCGGAAGGCGGGATCCCGGCGCGCCTCGAGCCAGGCCGCCTCCAGCTCGCGCAGCGGCTCCATGAGCGTCTCGGGGACGAAACGTCCCCCGTAAGGGCCGAAGTGGCCCTGGGCGTCGGGCCGCGCGGCGCTCACCTCTCCGCCTCCCGCACCGCGGCCACGAACGCGCGAACCTTCTCTGCGTCCTTGCGGCCGGGCGCGGACTCGACGCCGCTCGAGACGTCGACGCCGTCGGGGCGGACCGCGGTCAGCGCGCGATGGACGTTGCCGGCGTTGAGGCCCCCGGCCAGCATCAGGAAGGAGGCCTTCTCGCGCACGTCCCGCACCCGCGTCCAATCGAAGCTCTGCCCGGTGCCGCCCGGCGCGCCGCCGTCGGCGCGCGTGTCGAGGAGGATCCCGGCCGCCCGGCCTTCGTAGCGCAGCGCCTGCTCGGCGGTGAAGCCTTCCCCGACCCCCACCGCCTTCACCGCCCGCCGCGGCAGGTCGGCCAGCGCTTCCGGCGGCTCGCGGCCGTGGAGCTGAAGCAGGTCGAGGCCCACTTCGGTCACCGCGCGCTCCATCTCCTCCCGCCGCGCGTCGACGAAGACGCCCACCCGGAGGACGAACGGAGGCAGGGCGCGGGCGATGCGGCGGGCGGCGGCCAGGTCCACCCGGCGCGGGCTGCCCGGCCAGAACACCAGGCCCACCGCGTCCGCGCCCGCCTGGGCCGCCACCAGGCCGTCCTCGATGCTGGTGATCCCGCAGACCTTCACCGCCACTCGTCCCCGCCGCGCGGCGCGGCCCTCCCAGCGCGGGATCGAAGACTGACGGATCAGCTCCTCGAGGGCGGCGCCGGGGTCGGCCTCCTGCATCAGGCGCTCGCCGATGAGGAACGCGTCGTAGCCGGCCTCGCGCAGGCGGCGGAGGTCGCCCGGTCCGCGGATGCCGCTCTCCGCCACCGCCACCACGTCGTCGGGGACCAGGGGCGCGAGGTCGAGGGCGGTCTGGAGGTTGACCTCCATCGTGCGCAGGTCGCGGCTGTTGACGCCGAGCAGGCGCGCCCCCGCGCCCAGCGCACGCTCGAGCTCGGCCCGATCGTGGACCTCCACCAGCGCTTCGAGGCCGGCCTCGCGCGTCGTGGCCAGCAGCTCCCGCAGCTCGCGGTCTTCGAGGGTGGCGGCGATGAGCAGCAGCGCGTCTGCCCCCGCGTGCCACGTCTCCCAGACCTGATAGGGGTCGACGACGAAGTCCTTGCGCAGCGTGGGGAGCAGCGTCGCCGCGTGGGCCTCCTTCAGGTCCTCGAGGCTGCCTCCGAAGAACTGCTCCTCGGTGAGGACCGACAGGCCGGCTGCGCCGGCCACCTCGTAGGCCTGGGCGACCTCGACCGGATGCAGGTCCTCGCGGATGACCCCGCGCGAGGGCGACCGCCGCTTGAACTCCGCGATGACGTTGACCCGTCCCCCCCGCGCGGCGGCGGCGGCGAACGGCCGGCGGAGGCCGGGCGGGGGGGACGTGGCGCGCATCTTCTCGATGGGGAGCTTCCGCCGGCGCTCCTGCACCCTCTCCCGGGTGCGGGCCACGATGCGGGCGAGGACGTCGCTGCCGCCGCTCACGAGCGCGACAGCTCCCGGACGCGCCCGAGCAGACGGGCCGCGCGCCCCTCGTCGAGGGCCGCCGCGGCCTGGGCCGCGCCGTCCCGGAGGTCCTCCGCCCGGCCGGCCACGACCAGGGCCGCGGCCGCGTTCAGCACCACGACGTCGCGCCGCGGCCCGCGGTCTCCGCGCAGGACCTCGTCGGCGATGGCGGCGCTCGCCTTGGCATCGCCGCCGCGCAGCGACTCGGGTGGGCAGGCGGCCAGCCCGGCGTCCTCCGGCCGCACGGTGAAGGTCCGGTGCCCGTTCTCGTCGAAGGCGGCCACGGTGGTCGGGCCACACAGCGACAGCTCGTCGAGGCCCGAGCCGTGGGCCACCCACGCCCGCCGCACCCCCAGCCTGCGCAGGCAGCGGGCAATGAAGCCGGTCAGCTCCGGGCGGGGCACGCCCACCACCTGGGCCGTGGGCAGGGCGGGGTTGGTGAGGGGACCGAGCAGGTTGAAGGCGGTGCGCACGCCCAGCTCCTTGCGCGGGCCCACCGCGTGGCGGGTGGCGGCGTGGAAGGAGGGCGCGAAGAGGAAGGCCCAGCCGGCCTCGTCGAGCGAGCGCTGGGCGGTCGCGGGGGGGGCGTCGATGCGCACGCCGAGGGCCTCCAGCAGGTCGGCGCTGCCGCAGCTCCCGCTGGCCGAGCGGTTGCCGTGCTTGGCCACCGGCACGCCGCACGCCGCGACCACCAGCGAGGCCACGGTGGAGATGTTGAAGGTGCCCGCCCCGTCCCCGCCCGTGCCGCAGGTGTCGACCGCCCCCCGCGCGGAGAGGGGGACCGCGCGCGACCGCATCGTCCGCGCGAAGCCGACCACCTCGTCCTCCGTCTCGCCGCGCACCGCGAGCGCGGCCAGCAGCGCCCCGATCTGGGCCGGCGTCGCCTCGCCCTCCATGATCGTGGCCATCGCGGCTCCCGCCTCCTCCTCGGTGAGGCGCTCGCCGCCGATGACCTTGGCCAGGTACGGCTTCATCTCCCGGCTCCCTGCGCGCCCTGCGCCGTCCCGTCGAGGAAGTTGCGGAGCAATTGCTTTCCGGCCGTGGTCAGGATGCTCTCCGGATGGAACTGCACGCCTTCGAGGGGCAGCTCCCGGTGGCGCAGGCCCATGACGACGCCGTCCTCGGTCCACGCCGAGACCTCCAGGCAGGCGGGCAGGCCCTCGCGCGCCACCACCAGCGAGTGATAGCGGGTGGCGGTGAGGGGCCCCGGCAGCCCGGCGAAGATCGTCCGCCCGTCGTGGCGGACCTCCGACACCTTGCCGTGCATCAGCTTCGGGGCCCGCACGACCTGGCCCCCGAAGGCCTGCCCGAGGGCCTGGTGGCCGAGGCAGACGCCCAGGATCGCCACTCGTCCGGCGGCGGCCCGGATGAGGTCGAGCGTGATGCCCGCCTGGTCGGGCGTGCCGGGGCCGGGCGAGATGACGATGGCCGACGGTCGGCGCGCGAGCGCCTCCTCCACGCTGATCTGGTCGTTGCGCACCACGTCCGTCTCCGCCCCCAGCTCTCCCAGGTATTGATAGAGGTTGTATGTGAACGAGTCGTAGTTGTCGATGAGCAGGACGGCGCCCTTCTCGTTTCTCGCCATCACAGGCTCCCGGCCAGGCGCAGCGCCTCGCGCATCGCCGCCGCCTTGGCCTCCATCTCCCTCCGCTCCGACTCCGGCTCGGAGTCGGCCACGATACCGGCCCCGGCCTGCACCACCGCCCGGCCCTTCTCCAGCACCACCGTGCGGATGGTGATGCAGAAGTCCAGGTTGCCCCGCAGGTCGAGGTAGCCCACCGCACCCCCGTAAAGGCCGCGGCGATCGGGCTCCAGCTCGTCGATGATCTCCATGGCCCGGATCTTGGGGGCGCCGGAGAGCGTCCCGGCCGGGAAGGTCGCCGCCAGCGCGTCGAGGGCGTCCTTGCCCTCGGCCAGCTCGCCGACCACCGAGCTGACGAGGTGCATGACGTGGCTGTAGCGCTCCACGGCCATGAACTCGGGCACCGCCACGCTGCGGAAACGGCACACCCGGCCGAGATCGTTGCGGCCCAGGTCCACCAGCATGACGTGCTCGGCCCGCTCCTTCTCGTCGCCGAGCAGCTCGGCGCCCAATCTCTCGTCCTCCTCCTCGGTGGCACCGCGGGGCCGGGTGCCCGCTATGGGCCGCGTCTCGGCGCGCCGGCCCTCCACCCTCACCAGCATCTCGGGCGAGGCGCCGGCCACCGCCCGCTCACCATCCTTCAAGAAGTACATGTAGGGGGACGGGTTCACCATGCGCAACGCCCGGTAGACGGTGAAGGGGTCGCACGGGCACTCGACGCTGCGCCGCCGGGAGAGGACGACCTGGAAGATGTCGCCGGCCGCGATGTAGTCCTGGGCCTGGCGGACGGACTGGCGGAAGCCGGCCCCGTCGGGAAAGAAATCGCCCCCGGCGTCGAGGGACGCCTTCCGCGGCGCCTCGGCCGCTGGCGCCGGGCGCGGGCCGCGCAGGTCGGCCTCGAAGCCGTCGAGCACCGCCTGGGCCCGCTCGAACGCCGGGCGGCTCCCCGGCTCCGCGTCGGCCACGAGGACGATCCGCTGCCGCGCGTGGTCGAAGGCGACCAGCGACCGGTAGAACGAGAAGGACGCCAGCGGCAGGCCATCCGGTGGATGGCGGTCGGGGACACGCTCGAACAGCCGCACGGCGTCGTAGCTCACGTAGCCGACCGCCCCTCCGGTCAGCCGCGGCAGGCCCGGCACCTCGGCCGCCGGCGGGCCGAGCCGTCCGCGCAGGGCGCCCAGCAGGTCGTCGCCCGGGCCCCTCGCTTCGACCGTGTCCACCGGGTCGCGGCCCAGGAAAGAGTAGCGGGCGATGCGCTCCCCGCCGACCACGCTCTCCAGCAGGAACGCCCGCGGCGAGCGGGCCGAGAGGGCCAGGAAGGCGGACACCGGCGTCCGCAGGTCGCCGGGCACCTCGCGGTAGACGGGCACGAGGCCTCCGCCCGCCGAGAGCCGGTCGTATTCCTCGTAGGAGAGGGCCTTCATCTCGCTCGCCTCCGCTCCCGCAGCACCTCCAGCGCGCGGGTGAGGGGCACCTTTCGCTGGGCCAGGGCCACCATCAGGTGATAGAGCAGGTCGGCCACCTCCTCGGCCAGCCGCTCGTCGCTCTCCGACTTGGCGGCCAGCACGACCTCCGTGGCCTCCTCGCCGATCTTCTTCAGGACCTGGTCGGGGCCCCGGGCCAGGAGCCGGGCCGTATAGGAGGACGCGGGATCGGCGCCGGAGCGGGAGGCGATCACGCGCTCCAGCTCGGCCAGGATGCCGGCCGCGGTCGCGCTGTCGTCGCCGAAGCACGTGCGGCTCCCCGTATGGCAGGCCGGGCCGGCCGGATCGACGACCATGAGGAGGGCGTCGCGATCGCAGTCGGCCCGCATCTCGCGCACGCTCATCTGGTGGCCGGAAGTCTCGCCCTTGCGCCACAGCGCGCCGCGGCTGCGGCTCCAGAAGTGGGCCAGCCCCGTCTCCGCGGTGCGCTCGAGCGCCTCCCGGTTCGCCCAGGCCACCATGAGCACGTCGCCGCTGCCGGCCTCCTGGACGACGACCGGGAGCAGGCCGGCCGCGTCGAAGGCCAGCGATCCGGGCATGACCACGGTCACGGCCGCACCTCGACGCCCGCCGCCCGGAGCCGGGCCTTCGCCTCGGGGATCCGGATCTCCCCGAAGTGGAAGACCGAGGCGGCCAGCGCGGCGCTCGCCTTTCCCTCGGTCAGCGCGGCGGCCATGTGCTCGACGCTCCCGCATCCGCCGGAAGCCACCACCGGCACCGCCACCGCCTCGGCCACTGCGCGGGTGAGGGCGAGGTCGAACCCGTCCTTGGTCCCGTCGCGGTCCATGCTGGTGAGCAGGATCTCGCCCGCCCCACGCTCGGCCTCTTCCTGCGCCCACGCCACCGCGTCGCGGCCGGTGGGCGTCCGCCCGCCGTGCACGAACACTTCGTAGGCGGGCTTCGCGCCGGCCGCAGTGGACCGGGAGGGTCGCCTCCGGGCGTCGACGGCCAGGACGACGGCCTGGGAGCCGAAACGGCGGGCCAGCCGCTCGACGAGGAGGGGGTCTTCGACGGCGGCGGTGTTGACCGCCACCTTGTCCGCCCCCGCCCGCAGCAGCGCGTCGGCGTCTTCGACCGAGCGCACGCCGCCCCCCACCGTGAAGGGCAGGAACACCGAGTCGGCCACCCGCCGCACCATGTCGATGACGATCGGCCGCGCGTCGGCGGAGGCCGTGATGTCGAGGAAGACCAGCTCGTCCGCCCCTTCCGCATCGTAGCGGGCCGCGCACTCCACCGGGTCGCCGGCGTCCCGCAGGGACACGAAGCGCACTCCCTTGACGACGCGGCCGCGGTCCACGTCCAGGCAGGGCACGAGGCGCTTGGCCAGCATCAGCGCACCGCCTCCGCGGCCTGGGCGAGGGTGAAGCGCTTCTCGTAGAGCGCCTTTCCCAGCACGACCTCGTCGACCCCCACCGATTCCAGCGGCCGCAGCCGGCGCAGATCCTCCAGCGACGAGAAGCCGCCGGCGGCGGTGACGCGCAGGCCGCTCGCGCGGGCGAGCTCCTCGACGCCGGCCAGGTTCGGCCCCACCAGCGTCCCGTCGCGCACGACGTCGGTGTACTGGATCCGCGGCACGCACCAGGCCTTGACCTGCCGGGCCAGCTCGACGGCCGTGAGGGTGGTGATCTCCTTCCAGCCCGCCACGGCCACCCGCCCGTCGCGGGCGTCGAGGGCCACCGCCACCGCCTGCGGCCAGAGCCGCACGGCCTCCTGCACCACGCCGGGGTTGGCCACGGCCGCCGTGCCGAAGATGACGCGGTCGGCGCCGCGGTCGCGGTATCGCATCGCGTCTTCCAGCGCGCGCAGGCCTCCCCCCACCTCGACGGGAACCTTTACCGCCGCGATGACCTTCTCCATCGCCGCGAACTGCGGCCGGCTGGAGATCGCGGCATCCAGGTCGACCAGGTGCAGGCGCGTCGCGCCCTCCGCCTCCCACCGCCGGGCGGCCTCGGCGGGATCGGACCCGTAGACCTGCTCCTCCCGAAGCTCGCCCTGCTTCAGGCGGACCACCCGGCCGCCCCGCACGTCGATCGCGGCGACCACGATCACGGCCGCCTCTCCGTGACCGCGGCCGTTTCGGTGACGGTTGCCTTTCCCCCGCACAGGCGGACGAAGTTGTCGAGGAGCCGCAGGCCCACCGCCTGGCTCTTCTCGGGGTGGAACTGCATGCCGAGGACGGAGCCGCGGCCGACGACGGCCGGGAAATCCAGGCCGTAGTCGGTGTCGGCCAGCACCACCGCCGGCGCGGCCTCGCAGTAGTACGAGTGCACGAAGTAGACGTAGTCCCCGGAGGCGATCCCGTCGAGCAGCGGATGGACCCGCCTCGGCCGCAGGACGTTCCAGCCCATGTGGGGGACGGGCCGGCCGGCGGGCAGGCGGCGCACGCGCCCGGGCAGGAGCCCGAGGCCGACGTGCCGGCCGTGCTCCTCGCTCTCCTCGAAGAGGACCTGCATGCCGATGCAGATCCCCAGCACCGGCACGCCGCGCGCGACCGCGTCCTCGATGGGCGACACGAGGCCGCGGCGGCGGATCTCGTCCATGGTGGCGCCGAAGGCGCCGTCTCCGGGCAGGACGAGCGCGGAGGCCGAGCGCAGCTCGTCGGGGTCGCCCGTGAGCCGGGTCCCGGCGCCCGAGTGACGGAAGCCCTTGGTCACGCTGCCCAGGTTCCCGAGGCCGTAGTCGACGATGGCAATCATCTTCAATTTGAACGCGGCCCGACGCCAAAGCCAGCGCGCGGCGTCGGGCCTGAAATCCGCGTCCTCGGTCGGACACCTCCATCGATGTTCCGCCCTCGCGGAAGTGAATTCCGCTCGGGCGGCATGGAGGTCCGACCTGCGGGCGCTCCAACGGCGTTCATAGAGAGCCCTTTGTGCTGGGTATCCCCTTCACTCTCGGGTCACGGGCCACGGCCATGGCCAGGGCGCGCGAGACGGCCTTGAAGAGGGTCTCCGCGATGTGGTGCGCGTTGCGGCCGCGGATGGCCTCGAGGTGGATGTTCAGTCGGCCGTGGTCGGCCAGGGCCCAGAAGAAGTCCTCGAACAGCTCGGTGGGCATGGCCCCGATCTGCCTCGCCTTGAACGTCACGTCGTAGTGGAGGTACGGGCGGCCGGAGAGGTCGACCACGCAGCGGGAGAGCGCCTCGTCGAGCGGCACGTACGCGTGGCCGAAGCGCACGATCCCCTTCTTCTCCCCCAGCGCCTGGCGCAGGGCCTGTCCGATCACGATCCCCACGTCCTCGACGCTGTGGTGGGCGTCGACGTCGAGGTCGCCCCGGCAGCGCAGGTCGAGATCGAAGCGGCCATGGGTCGCGAATGCGGTGAGCATGTGGTCGAAGAAGCCGATGCCGGTGGCGATGCGGCTCCTTCCCTCGCCGTCGAGTCCGAGGCGCAGGCGGATGTCCGTCTCGCGCGTCTTGCGCTCGATCGAGGCCTGCCGCGCCGCCATCATGCCCTCGCGAACCGCCGCTCCTCGAGGGCGTGCCGGAGCGCGGAGAGGAAGGTCTCGTTCTCCGCCTCGGAGCCGACCGTCACCCGCAGGCAGCGCTGGAGCCGCGGGTAGGAGGTCACGTCCCGCACGAGCACGCCGCGGCGGTACACCGACTCGAACACCGTCCGGGGATCGGCCTCCGCCAGCTCGAGCAGGATGAAGTTGGCCTTCGAGGGATACGGGCGGACGCCGGGGATGCGGTAGAGGCGGTGGAGCAGGTCGTCGCGGGCGCCGACGATCTTCTCGACGTTGGCCCGCAGGACCGGCCACTCCGCGAGCGCGGCCAGCGCCGCCGCCTCGGAGAAGAAGTCGAGGTTGTAGGGCAGGCGCGCCTTGTTGACCTCCCGGACGATCTCGGGCGACGCCAGCAGGTACCCGACCCGCAGGCCGGCCAGGGCCATGGCCTTCGAGAACGTCCGCAGGACGACGAGGTTGGGATGCCGCGCGAGGAGCGGCACGGCCGACTGGCCGGAGAACTCGTGGTAGGCCTCGTCCACGGCCACGAGCCCGTCCGCCTCCTCGCAGAGCCGCGCCAGCTCGTCGGCGGCGAGCAGGCCGCCGGTCGGGTTGTTGGGCGAGCACACCACGGTCAGCGGCGCCGAAAGCTCGCGGCGCACCCTCCGCAGCTCTTCCGGCTGGTACTCCAGCTCGGGGCCCAGTCCCACGCGGATCGTTTCACCGCCCAGGACCCTGGTGAGGAGGGCGTAGAGCGTGAAGGTCGGCTCCGGTATGACGACCCGCGTCCCCGGTCCCACCGTCACCAGCAGCAACGCTTCGATCAGCTCGTTCGAGCCGTTGCCGGCCAGGACGCCGTCCGGTCTCCAGCCGGCGAAGGCGGCCAGCCGCTCGATGAGCTCGCGGGGATCGAACTCCGGATAGCGCGCCCACGGCCGCGCCAGCGCCTTCTGCACCACGCGCTCCTTCACCGCGTCGGGCAGGTCGTAGGGGTTCTCGTTCTGGTTGAGCTTCACCGCGGCCGGGCGGGCGGCCAGCGTGTAGGCGGCGATCGACCGCACGGACGGCTTGATGTGGCGCAGGGGCTCCATCGTCATCTATTCAGCCGTATCCGCAGGCTCTCCGCATGGCCCGGGAACCCCTCGGCCGTCGCGACCCGTACCATGCCCGGCGCCGCCCGCCGCAGCCCGGATCGCGTCATCCGCACCAGGCTCTGCCGCCGCTGGAAGTCCCGGACGGAGAGCGGCGAGGAGCGCCGCGCGGTGCCGCCGGTGGGCAGGATGTGGTTGGGCCCGATCCCGTAGTCCCCGACCGCCACCGGAGCCCACGGCCCCACGAAGACGGCTCCGGCCACGATCTTCGGCGCCTGCTGCGCGGCGCCGCGCGCCATCAGCTCGGCGTGCTCGGGCGCCAGCTCGTTGACGGCCGCCACCGCCTCGTCGAGGTCGCGCACCAGCACCACCGCGCCGTACCGCGCCAGCGCGCGCCGGGCGGCCGCGGCGTTGGCGACCGAGCCGAGGCCCGCGGCCACCCGGCGCCGTACCTCGACGGCCAGCGCCGCCGAGGGAGTGACGAGCACGGCCGCCTCGTCGCCGCTTCCATGCTCGGCCTGGGCCAGGAGGTCGGCCGCCACCCAGGCCGCATCGGCCGTCTCGTCGGCGAGGACGACCACCTCGCTCGGCCCGGCCTGCTGGTCGATCTCCACCGTCCCCCGCACCTGCCGCTTGGCCTCGGCGACGAACGCGTTTCCGGGACCGACGACCTTGGCCACCGCGGGGACGGTGCGCGTGCCGAAGGCGAACGCGGCCACGGCCTGGGCGCCGCCGACGCGGAAGACGGAGCCCTCGAGGCCCACGAGCACCAGGGCGGCCGCCACGACCGGGCTCGCCTCCAGCGTGCGGGGCGGCGTCGCGACCTGGATCCGGGGCACGCCCGCCACCCGGGCCGGGATCGCGCTCATCAGGACCGAGGAGGGATAGGCGCCCGCGCCGCCCGGGACGTAGAGCCCGACCGAGTCGAGGGCCCTCACCTGCTCTTCGAGGAGCGAGCCGTCGCGGAGGTGGAAGCGGAAGCCGCGGTCACGCTGGCGGCGGTGGTAGGCCTCGATCCGGGCCGCCATCGCGCGCAGCGACGCGACGACGGCCGGCTCGGCCCGACCGGCCAGCGCGCGGATCGCCGCTGGCGCGGCGCGCAGCTCCGGCGCCGGCACCCGGACCCCGTCGAAGCGGGCCGAGAGCCGGACGAGGGCGCCGTCTCCCTCCCGCCGCACCTGGCGGAGGATCGAGGCCACGGCCCTCTCCACGGCGGGCGGGGCCGGGCCGGCGCGCGGACGAGCCTCGCGGTAGCGCCGCCAGGCCGCCGTGCCGTAGCGCACGACCCTCACGCGGTCCTCGCCTTCGCGATCGCGCCCAGCAGGCGCGACATCTCGTCCCGCCGCGCGTGGTAGCTGGCGCGGTTGACGATGAGCCGGGCCGACGAGGCCGCCACCTCCTCCGCCACCTCCAGGCCGTTCTCGGCCAGCGTCCGCCCCGTCTCCACCACGTCCACGATGCAGTCGGCCAGTCCCAGGCCGGGCGCCAGCTCCACCGATCCGGCCAGCCTCACCACTTCCACGGAGCGGCCGCGCTCGAGGAAGTGGGCGGAGGCGACGCGCGGGTACTTGGTCGCCACGCGCACGGTGGACGCCGCCGCCGCGGCGGCGGCTCCCCGCTTCCGGGCCACCACCAGCCGGCAGCGGCCGAAGCCGAGGTCCACCGGCTCGTAGACGTCCGGCTCCAACTCCAGCAGGACGTCGCGGCCGGCCACGCCGCAGTCGGCGACGCCGTGCTCGACGTAGGTCGGGACGTCCATGTCCTTCACGAGCAGGAAGCGGAGCCCGTCGACCGGCACCACGAGCCGCCGGCCCTCGCGGGCCGGGAACGGCAGCCCCGCGCGGAGGAACAGCTCCTCCGTGCCCGCCAGCAGCTTGCCCTTCGAGAGGGCGATGGTCAGGCTCACGGGCGGCCCTCGAACCGCACGCGCGTCCCGGCCGCCCGCTTGCCTCGGGCGCGCTCCAGGGCCCGCCCGAGACCCCCGCCGCCCACGACCTCCGCCGGCGACGGCGGCGCGGACGGCCGCGCTCCCTGCCGCTCGAGCAGGAGAGCGAGGCGGTCGAGGCCGAGCATGAAGCCGACCGCGGGCATGGGCCGCCCGAAGCGGGCCAGCAGCGTGTCGTAGCGCCCTCCCCCTCCGACCTCGAAGCCGAGGCCCGGCGCGTAGGCGCGGAACACGAGGCCGGTGTAGTAGTCGAGGCCCCGTACCTCCGACAGGTCCACCGTGAGGCCGGGCCCGAGTCCCGCGGATTGCAGCGTCTCGATCACCTGCGTCAGCTCGGCCAGCGCGGCGCGGGCGGGAGGGCAGAACGACAGGTCCTGCTCGGCATCGGCCAGGACCCCCGCATCCCCGGAGAGCGTCGCGAGCCGGACCAGCGCCTCGGCGATCCGCTCCGGCAACCGGCCGGACGGCAGGGCGTCGCGGACCCCCGCCGGGTCCTTCGCCTCCACCCGCTCCCGCAGCCGCTCGAGCGTCGCCGCATCGAGGTCCACCCCCGCCAGCAGCCCGCCGAAGACGCCCACGTGCCCGAGGGCGAGGACGAAGCCGCGCACGCCCAGCCCGTCGAGGCACTCGGCCGCGATGGCGAGCACTTCGGCGTCGGCGGCGCGAGCTTCCCCGCCGAGGTGCTCGAGCCCCATCTGGAACAGCTCGCTCTGCCTCCCCGCCCGGGGCGGCTCGTAGCGCAGGACCTCCCCGGAGTAATAGAGACGGATCGGCGCGGGCCGGCCGGCCAGCCGGCCGGCGGCGATCTTGGCCAGCAGGCTCGTGAAGTCGGGACGGAGTGCGAGAAGGCTTCCGTCGCGACCCACGAAGGAATAGGTCTTGGGCAGCAGGGCCCGGCTGGAGAACACGTCCGCGTAGTCGAAGAGCGGCGGGATGATCTCCTCATAGTCCCAGCCCTCGAAGACCGCGATCACGTCGGCCTCGATCTGCCGCCGTCGCCGCGCTTCGTCGCCCACGAAGCACTGCACGCCCGGGGGGACCTGCACCAGCCGGTGCGACACGCCGTTCATGGCCCTAGCTCCCCACGTAGCGGGCGTAGAGCGAGCGGGCCTGGGCGGCATCCTTCACGCCCTTGACGATCGCGCGGCCGTCGCCGAAGACGACCATCTCCGCTCCCGGCGCGCGGAAGCGGACGAGGTGCTCGTTGGCCGCCACGTCGCCGGAGGCCGACAGCCGGCCGGCCAGGGCCGGCAGGTCCACGCGCGTCCCCCGCGGCGGACGCACCTGCACCGCGTCGCGGCCGCACAGGACGGCGGAGCCGGTCCCCGTCCCGGCCTCCAGGTAGTCGTACCGGCCCTCCGTGCAGGCCGGGCACCACGGCGCGCGACCGCCGAGGTCCATGACCTCGAACCGTCCCCGCCACAGGTCGACGCTCACCACGCCCGGCAGCAGGTCTGAGGTGCGGCCGGAGAGCAGCTTCAACCCCTCGGCCGCCTGCACTCCCGCCACCACGTGCACGACAGGGGCGACCACGCCCACCGTGTCGCAGGTCGGCCCGCCCGGACCCGGCATCTCCTCCAGCACGCAGCGCAGGCAGGGGCTCACCCGTGGCTGGACGAGCAGGGCCAGCCCGTACGATCCGACGCAGGCCCCGTAGACCCAAGGCACGCCGCCCTTCACGCACACGTCGTTGAGGAGGAAACGCGTCTCGAAGTTGTCGGTACCGTCGAGGACCAGGTCCGCCCCCTGCAGCAGCTCGGCCGCGTTGTCGGCCGCGAGGTCGGCCACGACGCCCCGCACCGCCACCTCGGAGTTGACCTGCTTCAGCCGCCTCTCCGCCGCCGCCGCCTTGGGCAGGCCGCGCTCCGCGTCCTCCTCGTCGAAGAGGGACTGGCGCTGGAGGTTGGACTCCTCGACGTAGTCCCGGTCGATCACGGTGAGCGCGCCCACGCCGGAGCGGACCATCATCTCGGCCAGCGTGGAGCCGAGGGCGCCGCAGCCGACGACGGCCACCCGCGCGCGGCGCAGGCGGGCCTGGCCCTCGGGGCCGATGGGAGCGAAAAGCTCCTGGCGCGAGTAGCGGCCGGCGCTCACGCTTCCTGCTCCTGGGCCAGGAAGAGCGCGGCCGACTTCATCACGTCCAGCGGGGCCTCGAGACCGGTCCAGGTCTCGAACTGCGCCACCGCCTGGGCGAGCAGCATCTCGAGGCCGTCGATGATCGTGCAGCCCGCCTGCTGCGCGTCGCGCAGGAAGCGCGTCTCCAGCGGCTCGTAGACCATGTCCAGCACCACCGTGCCCGGCCGGTGCTTCGCGGGGAACGGGCTCTCGTCGGGATGGGCGGCGGACCCCGCCGGGGTCGCGTTGATGAGCACGTCCCAGGCGAGCCGAGGCAGATCCGGCAGCCCGGCGTGGGCGCAGCCGAGGGCGGAGGCCACCGACGCGGCCTGCCCGCTCCGGCGGGCCACGAGCGTGACCCGGGCTCCCTTGCGCTTGAGGGCCAGCGCGGCCGCCCGGGCGGCGCCCCCCGCACCGAGGATCACGACCGCGCGTCCTTTCACGTCGAGCCGCTTCTTGAGGGGAGCCAGGACGCCGATGCCGTCGGTGGTGGACCCGCGCAGGGCGCCGTCGTGGACGACCACGGTGTTGACGCTTCCGCTGAGGGCGGCCGGCTCCTCCACCTCCTGCAGGTGGGGCACGATGTCCACCTTGAAGGGCCGGGTGACGCTGAAGCCGGAGAGGGCCAGGGCGGGCAGCGCCTCCAGGAAGCCCTCCAGGGAGTCGGCCTGCAGGGGCACGTAGACGGCGTCGAGCCGGCGCGCCTCGAAGGCCCGGTTGTGCAGGACCGGCGAGAGGCTCCAGACGACGTCCGTGCCGAGGACGCCGAAGACCTTCGTCAGCGGGTTGACGTCGCGGGCCCGGTACAGGTCGGCCATCTCGGCGGCCGGGATCTGGCCGGGGGAAGTCTCCGCGCCGCGCGCCGCCGAGGCGAACGTGAAGGGCGCTCCCCACCGCCCGGCCGCGATGCGGGTCACGACGCCGAGCGGTCCCAGCGCGATGGGGACCAGGGGCGGACCTCCGGCGGCCGCGGTGCGGGCGGCGAAGTCGAGCAGGCGCCCCACGTCCCGGATCGAGCGCGGGGTGACGGCGATCTTCACCACGTCGGCCCCGCGCTCGCGCATGGCGGCGTAGAAGCCGTCGAGGTCCTCCGGGGTGCCTTTCAGGTCGTGGTAGGAGACGACCAGGCCGCGGCCGGCCTTCTCCACCATCACGTCCACGAAGGCGCTGCGGTACTCGACGTCCACGTAGTCGAAGCCGCGCTTGACCGCCTCCAGCAGCGTCATCCGCCGCCGGGGGTCGTCGTCGGCCAGGCGTCCCCCCTCCGAGGCGGCCCGGCAGGTGAGCAGGATGGGACGGGTCCGCCCGCGCAGGATGGTGAGCAGGTCGAGGTCCAGGACGAAGTCGGCCCGCACCTCGAACAGGTCGGCGATGCCGGCCAGATCGGCCATGCGCTCGACGACCCCGGCGGTCGTCTCCTCGGTCAGGCTGACGCAGATCTGGGTCATGCGCTCGAATCCCGACGGTCCAAATGAAAAAGCCTCTTCAGGGTTCCCTGAAGAGGCCTCACTGCCGTCCGATCTCTCCAGGAAACCCGCTCCGCCGCGCGGCCGGGCCTCCCGGCTGCGCCGCTACGTGCGGTGGTAGCGGTGAAAGATCGGACGCCAGCGACGCACGGAGGCCGCCCTTCGGTCGGTGGTCGCGGTCTGCGTGCGGGAGAACATGTCGACTTCCAGCGCCAAAGGCGGATTCTAGAAGAGCCGCCGAGGGAGTGTCAAGCCGTGCTAGGCTCAGCCTGCGGGGCGGCCGGGGGCGATGGAGCACAAGTGCCGGGAGTGCGGCTCGGAACGGATCTCACCCCCGGTGCCGGTCACCGCGGCGGGGGCTTCCGGCCTGCTTGCGCACCTCCGGGCCCGGGTGTGCGCCGATTGCGGCTTCACCGAGCTGCACGCGGAGAACGCCCTCGACGTCTACCTGGCCGAGACCCGCGATTCTCCCCAGGGGCCGGCCCCCGCCGCCACCGCGGAGGACGGCGGCGTCCCCGCGGCCAACATGCAGTGCCCGGCCTGCGGCAGCCTCATCCCCGCCGCCTCCACCCGCTGCGACGTCTGCGGCTGGACCGCGCCCGGCAAGTAGGGCCGCTTGCCCGCGGAGGACGCGGGGGTTAAGTTTCGATCATGAACACGATGAAGACGACCGTCCTCCTGGCGGCCATGACCGCCCTGCTGCTCCTCGTCGGCGAGGCGATCGGCGGCCGCTCGGGCATCACCGTGGCCCTGCTCTTCGCAGCGGTGATGAACTTCGCGGCCTGGTTCTGGAGCGACAAGATCGTGCTGGCCTCCTACCGCGCCCAGCCGGTGGGACCGCAGGAGGCGCCGGAGCTGTACGCGATCGTCGACGGTCTGGCTGCCCGGGCGGGCATTCCCATGCCGCGCCTCTACGTCATCCCCGATCCGGCGCTCAACGCCTTCGCCACCGGCCGCAGCCCTTCGCATGCCGCGGTGGCGGCCACGGAGGGGATCCTGCGCGCGATGAGCCGCGACGAGCTGGAAGGCGTGCTGGCCCACGAGCTGTCCCACGTGATCAACCGCGACACGCTCACCTCCACCGTAGCGGCGACCCTCGCCGGGGCGATCACCTGGGTCGCCCACATGGCCTACTTCATGCCCCTGGGCCGCGACCGCGACGACGAAGGGGGCAACCCGCTCGTCATGCTCCTGACCCTCCTCCTCGCGCCCCTCGCCGCCATGCTCATCCAGCTCGCGGTGAGCCGGTCGCGCGAGTACGAGGCCGACACGTCCGGGGCGCGCCTGGTGGGCCACCCGGAGGGCCTCGCGAACGCCCTCCGGCGGCTCCAGGCCGCGGCCGAGCGCATCCCCATGCGCAGCGCCGATCCGGCCACCGCCCACCTGTTCATCGTGAACCCGCTGTCGGGTCGTTCCCTGGCGGGGCTGTTCAGCACGCACCCGCCGCTGGAGAAACGCATAGAGCGCCTGATGTCCTTGCGGGGCTAGCCGTCGATGGCGAGCGAGCCGCGTCCCGGCCTGGCGGTCGAGATGGAGTGGGAGGGCGGGATGCGCTTCCGCGGGTGGGCCGGAGAGCGGGCGATGAGCCTCGACGGCGACTCGCGATCCGCGGTCTCCCCCGTCGAGGCCCTGGCCCTGTCGCTGGCCGGGTGCATGGCGAGCGACGTCGTGCACATCCTCCGCAAGGGGCGCCTCGAGCTGAAGGGCCTCCGCGCCCGCCTCGACGCCGAGCGCGCCCGCGAGGAGCCCCACCGGCTGGTGACGGTCGACCTGCGCTTCCTCGTGCGGGGCGCGGTGCCGTCGGAGCGCGTCGAGCGCGCGATCGCCCTCTCCCGGGAGAAGTACTGCTCGGTGTGGCACTCCCTGCGGCCGGACATCGCCTTCACGACGTCGTTCGAGATCTCCGCCTAGATCGGGCGTCAGGGCAACGTCTCCGACAACAGGCGGAGCACGTTGCCGCCCATGACCTTCTGCACATCGCCTTCGCTGAAGCCCTCGCCGAGCAGCGCGTCGGTGATCTCGACGAGGCCGGTGGTGTCGAAGGGCTCGGCCACCGCGCCGTCGAAGTCGGACCCGAGGGCGACGTGGTCGATTCCCGCCACGGCCGCCGCGTAGCGGATGGCGCGGGCCACCGCGCGGCCGTCCGTGCCGCAGACCGCCGTCTGCCAGTAGCCGATGCCCACCAGGCCGCCGGTCCGGGCGATGCCGCGCAGCGCGTCGTCGTCGAGGTTGCGCACGTTGTCGCAGGTCCCCTTCACGCCGGTGTGGGAGACGACCACTGGCCGGGTGGCCACCGCCAGCGCATCGCGGATCGTGCGCTCCGAAGCGTGGGCGAGGTCCAGCAGGACCTTCCGCTCCTCCATGCGCCGCACCAGGTCGCGGCCTTTGTCGGTCAGCCCTCCCTTGGCCCGGCCATGGGCGGATCCGCCGAGGTCGTTGTCGAAGAAATGGACGAGGCCGACCATGCGGAATCCCGCCTGGAACAGGAGGTCGAGGTTGGCCAGGTCGCCCTCCAGCGCGTGCGCTCCTTCCAGTCCGAGCAGGCCGGCGGTGATCTCCTTCTCCGCACGCCGGCGCCGCAGGTAGCCGGCGAGGTCGGACCGGCTCCGGACGACCGTCAGCCGGCCTTCCGACCGGGCCGCCGAGTGGTCGAGCTTGCGCGCCTGGTAGAGGGCGCGCTCCTTCAGGCTGAACCAGGTCCGAACCGGCCACCACTCGGCCATGGCCAGCAGGGTGATGTTGTCGCTGCGCTCGTCGTTGCTCTCGATGTTCAGGTGGCGGGGCGTCTTGGTCACGACCGTGAAGGCCTGGAGCGCGACGTTGCCCTCCCGCAGGCGAGGGACGTCGACGTGGCCGCGCCGGGAGCGCTCCAGGAGGTCCCGGCCCCACAGCAGCGTGTCCGCATGGAGGTCGGCGACGAGGAGCCTTGTGTGGAGGCGCCGCGCGGCCTCCGATACGACGGAGGACGGCCGCGGGATCAGCCGATTGGCTTGCCGCTCGGTCTCGGGGGCGGCCAGGAAGAAGAACCCGCCGGCCAGGATCAGGAGCGCGACGGCCGAGCCGGCGAGAGCCGTCTTCAATCGGGAACCCGGCGAGGCTTGCCCGCTCCGCCGGCGGAGGGTAGCTTTCCCGCCCTCGGGCCGTCAATCGCATGACGCAACGGTCGAGGACGATCGCCTTGTCGCTGATGCTCGCCGCGCCGGCCGCGGCCGGGGGCGGAGGAAGCGCCGGCCGCGGCCCGGAGACCGCGGCGGACGGCTCGCGGCCGAACATCGTCGTCGTGATGACGGACGACCTCGACAGCGTCTCCTTCCACGCCGCGCTCGAGGCGGGGCTGCTGCCCCACATCCGCCGGCTCTTCGCGCGGGGCACCGAGTTCCGCCAGTCGTTCGTCTCGGAGTCGCTGTGCTGCCCGTCGCGCTCGACCTACCTCACCGGCCTCTACCCGCACAACCACGGCGTGGTGCGCAACAGCGGGACGCGCGGCGGCTTCGCCGGGTTCATGCGCGCCTTCGGTGACAACAACCTCGCCCTCTGGCTGCAGGCGGCCGGATACCGCACGGGCCAGGTGGGCAAGTACCTGAACGGCTACGTCGACGGGACGCTGGTTCCGCGCGGATGGGACGACTGGCAGGCGCTCGTCGGTCCTTCCACCTACTGCATGTACGACTACGACCTGAGCGACAACGGGCACGTGGTCCACCACGGACACCGGCCGGTGAAGGACTATCAGACCGACGTCCTGGCCGCCCTGGCCGAGCGCTTCGTCCTCGCCGGCCGCGCCGGGGCCGACTCCCGGCCGTTCTTCCTCAACGTCGCTCCCCTGGCCCCGCACGGGGAGAGGTTCTGCGGGGTCGAGGGGGTCCGCGCGGCCCCGCGCCATCGGGGGACGCCGCCCCTGCCCCTGCCCGAGCCGCCCTCCTTCAACGAGGCCGACATGAGCGACAAGCCGGCCTGGATGCAGGCCCTCCCGCTTCTGGACGAGACGGCGATCGCGACCCTCTACAACCAGCGCATCGCGTCGCTGCGCGCGGTGGACGACCTCGTCGGCCGGGTCGGGGGGGCCCTGCGCGCCATCGGGGAGCTGCCCCGCACGGCATTCGTCTTCACGTCCGACAATGGCTTCCTGCTCGGCCGGCACCGGTGGGAGGCGAAGACCCTCGGGTACGAAGAATCCATCCGGGTGCCGCTGCTCCTGCGCGTGCCGCGTGTCCACCGCCCGATGGCGGTCGACGACGAGATCGTCCTCAACAACGATCTCGCCCCGACCATCGCCGCCCTCGCCGGGTCGGCGCCGCGCCTCGTCATGGACGGCCGGTCTCTGCTGCCGCTCCTCGAAGGGACGGCCCGGTCCTGGCGCAAGCGCTTCCTGGCCGCCTACCCGCCCCGGGCCGAAGAGCGGGCCGCCGACGATCCCGACCTCGCCGACGGGCTGTCCGTCGTCCCGCCCTTCTTCGCCGTGCGCACCGGCGCCGATGGGGACCTGTCGGATCTCGTCTACAGCGAGACCACCAACCTGACGGGCATGGTGGTCGCCCGCGAGCTGTACGACCTCCACCGGGAGGTCGATCCGTTCCAGGTCGCCAGCCGCCACGACGATCCGGCCTACCTGTCGAGGCGGCGTCGGCTCGAGCAACAGCTCGAGCTGCTGAAGACCTGCGGCAACGGCACCTGCCGGACGCGGGAGGAGTAGCGGGGACCGCGAGATCGCGCCCTCAGATCCTCAGCGCCACCGCCACGCCGTCCCGGGTGGGGTTGACGGCGGTGAGGAAGCCGCGATGGGCGAACAGCCGCCGGGTGAACTCCACGATGCCCTGGGTGGCCGCCGAGCCGTCACTTTCTCCCTCCAGCACCCGCCCCGACCACAGCACGTTGTCGCTGATGAACAGTCCCCCCGGCCTCAGGCGGGCGTAGGCGAGGTCCACCACGTCCGGATAGCCTTCCTTGTCGATGTCGTTGTAGACGACGTCCCACGGGCCGCCCTCGCGCCGGAGAGCCGCGGTGGCCTCCTCGCGGTGGTAGCGCACGCGGCTCCAGACACCGGCCCGGCCGAGGAAGCCCTCCGCCAGGCGCACGTTCTCCTCCGACAGCTCCGTGCAGTGGACAACACCCGCCTCGCCCACCGCGCGGGCGAAGTGGAGGGCGGAATAGCCGTAGCCGGAGCCCAGCTCGAACACCTTCCGGCCGCCGATGGCCCGGGTCAGCACCTGGAGCAGCCGGCCGACGAGCGGGCCGACGATGGGGAACTTCCGCTGCCGGGCCAGCTCCTCCATCTCCCGCCGCACGGGGTCGTCGTCCTCGTAGAGCTCGCGGAGGTAGCCCTCTATCCGCGGGTTGACTATCTCGGGCATGGCATCCTCAGCTTCCCGGGGTGCCGACCCAGCCCCGCGAAAGGTAGTCGGCGGCCGCCCCGGCGATGATCAGCAGCAGCCACAGCATCCCTCCTCCGAGCGCCAGCCACACCAGCCGGCTCGAATACTTGACGTGCATGAAGAAGAGGACCACGAGCGCGGCCTTGACCACCGCGATGACGACGGCCACCGGCGTGTTCCACATCCCGAGGTTCACCGTGGAGGCGAAGACGGTGAGCCCGGTGAGGAGCACCAAGGCCGCGAAGACGGTGACGTAGACGGCGGGCGAGACGACATGGTCATTCGCGCTCCCCCCCAAGTCGCTTCGGGAGTGAATCCTTCGCTCGCTGCTATCGCTCATGGCTAGTGGTGCCTCCCGATCAGGTATAGCAGCGGAAAGAGGAAGATCCAGACGATGTCCACGAAGTGCCAGTAGAGGCCGGTCAGCTCCACCGGCGTGTGGTACTCGGGGCTGAACCGGCGGCGGTGGGCCAGCCCGGCCACGGTCAGGATGATCGGGATGCCCACCACCATGTGGGTGGCGTGGAGGCCGGTCATCGCGAAGTACAGCGCGTAGAAGATCTGGGCCTGTCGCGCCTCGTCCCCCTCCAGGTGCAGCTCCTCGGCGTCGAAGCGCTCGCCCGGCACCAGGTGGTGGTCGAACTTGTCCTTGTACTCGATGGCCTTGATGCCGAGGAACACCGAGCCCAGGGCCACGGTGAGGAGCAGCCACGCCACCGTCCCCCGCCGCCGGCCCAGCGCCGAAGCGTGCACGCCCATGGCCATCGTCAGGCTGCTGCAGATGAGCACCGCGGTGTTGACGGCGCCCAGGGCGAGGTTCAGGTGGCGGCTGGACTGGACGAAGGCGTGGAAATGCAGGTTGCGATAGACCGTGTAGGCGAGGAACAGCCCCCCGAAGAACATCACCTCGGTCACCAGGAACACCCACATGCCGAGGGTGGCCGCCTCCTTCTGGGCGGGCAGGCTCTCGAAGTGGTGGACGAGGGCCGGGTGGCGGCCCGTCTCGCTGCGGCCCGTCCCGCTCCCGCGCGCGCTGTCGGCCACGCTAGACAACCGCGGCCCCCTCCTCGGGCGCGTATTCGTAGGCCTCCTCGGTCACCACCGGCTGGCGCTCGAAGTTCTCGGTGATGGGCGGCGAAGCCGTCTGCCACTCGAGACCCTTCGCCTGCCACGGGTTGGCGGAGGCCTTCGGCCCGTAACGCATCGACCACACGAGGTAGACCATCGGCAGCAGGTAGCCGAGGCCGAGGATCGAGGCCCCGGCCGAGGACATGACGTTGAGGACCTGGAACTCCTCGGGATAGGCGTGGTAGCGCCGGGGCATGCCCAGGTAACCCAGGATGAACTGGGGGAAGAAGGTGAGGTTGAACCCGGCGAACACGATCACCGCCGCCACCCGCGCCCACATCTCCGGATAGAGCCGGCCGGTGATCTTCGGCCACCAGAAGTGGATCCCGCCCAGGTAGCCCATGATGGCGCCGCCCACCATGATGTAGTGGAAGTGGGCGACCACGAAGTAGGTGTCGGTCACGTGGACGTCGAGGCCGAGGGCGGCCAGGAAGAGGCCGGTCAGGCCGCCGATCGTGAACAGGCCGACGAAGCCGATGGCGTAGAGCATCGGCGTGTCGTAGGAGACCGAGCCCTTGTAGAGCGTGGCCGTCCAGTTGAAGACCTTGATCGCGGAGGGGATCGCCACCAGGTAGCTGAGCAGCGAGAAGACCAGGCCGGCGTAGGTGGACTGCCCGGAGACGAACATGTGGTGGCCCCACACGAGGAAGCCGATGATGGCGATGGCCAGGCTCGACATGGCCACCACCTCGTAGCCGAAGATCCGCTTGCGCGAGAAGCAGGTCACCAGCTCGCTGACGACACCCATGGCGGGCAGGATCATGATGTAGACCGCGGGGTGGGAGTAGAACCAGAACAGGTGCTGGAAGAGGATCGGGTCGCCGCCGAGCCGCGGGTCGTAGATGCCCAGGTGCAGCGTCCGCTCGAGGACGACGGTGAGGAGCGTGATGGCGATGACCGGCGTCCCCAGGACGAAGATCAGGCTCGTCGCGTAGTGGGCCCACACGAACAGGGGCAGCCGGAACCAGGTGAGCCCGGGGGCGCGCATGCGGTGGATGGTCACGATGAAGTTGAGCCCGGTGAGGATGGAGGAGAAGCCGGTGATGAAGATCCCCAGGCCGGCCGCCACCACGTGGGTGTTGGAGTACGTGGTGCTGTAGGGCGTGTAGAAGGTCCAGCCGGTGTCGACTCCCCCCCGCACGAGGGTGAAGATCGTGAAGGCCGCCCCCAGCATGTAGATGTACCAGCTCAAGAGGTTCAGCCGCGGGAAGGCCAGGTCGCGGGCCCCGATCATGATCGGGATCAGGAAGTTCCCCAGCACGGCGGGGATCGAGGGAATGAGGAAGAAGAACACCATGATGATGCCGTGCATGGTGAACAGCTTGTTGTACGTCTCGGACTGCACCAGGTCGCCCGCGGGCGTGACCAGCTCCAGCCGGATGAGCACGGCGAACGAGCCGCCCAGGAAGAACATCAGCGTCACCCCGGCCAGGTACAGCAGCGCGATGCGCTTGTGGTCGGTCGTGAGCAGCCAGGACTTCACGCCGTAGGCGACGTTGAGGTAGTTGACGCGGGGCGGCGGCGGCTCCTGGAGCGCCGGGGGTGCGGGAGGGGCTGGCGGCCGGGGAGGAGGGCCCTCGCCGGGCCCGATCTGCGTCGTCATGGCTGGCCTCGCCCTTCGCTTGCCGCCCCCGGGCCGGCGGTGGCGGGCCCGCCCAGGCTCTGGATGTAGGCGACGAGCTGCATCAGGCCCTCCTCGCTCACCAGCCCCTGGTAGGTGGGCATCACCGGCTGGTACCCGGCGACGACCCTGGCCGCGGGGTTGACGATCGACTCGCGCACGTAGGCCTCGTCGGCCATCACCCGCTCGCCGCTGGCGAGCGACACCGGGTGGCCGAAGACCCCCTCCAGGCGGGGCCCTCGGCCCTCGGAGTCGGACCGGTGGCAGGTGATGCAGGCCAGGTCCTGGAAGAGCTTCTCCCCCGCCGCGGCCAGCGAGGTGCCGGTGGCCCCGCCCGAGAGCCAGGCCTGGAAGGCGGCCGGCTCCATCACGGTGATGTTCCCGATCATGCCCGAGTGCTTGGTCCCGCAGTACTCCGCGCAGAAGAGGTGGTAGGTGCCGGCGCGGGTGGCCTGGAACCACTCGGTGGAGTACCGGCCGGGCACCGCGTCCTTCTTCATGCGGAAGGCGGGGACGAAGAAGCTGTGGATCACGTCCTCGGAGGTCAGCGTGAGCTTCACCGGCATCCCCACCGGTACGTGCAGCTCGTTGATCTCGCGCTGGCCGGTCATGTGCTGCGTCTTCCACATCCACCGCTTGCCGACCACGTAGATCTCCATCGCCCCCGGCGGCACGCGGGCCATGGCGAAGAACACCTCCGCCCCCCACAGGAAGATCACCATCACGATGCCGAACGGGATGAGCGTCCATGCCAGCTCCAGGACGGCGGAGCCGTGGATGGGCCGCGGCCGTTCGTCGCGGGAGCGGCGCCGGAACCGGATGGCGAAGGTCACGACCAGGGTCGCGAT
>Ga0066710_100000354_pt1 | contig 26403 bp, 25 predicted proteins | sample GraSoiAngelo_159_FD_79666 | JGI IMG/M metagenome (GOLD analysis project Ga0066710, IMG submission 79666) | Grasslands soil microbial communities from the Angelo Coastal Reserve, California, USA - 14_1009_16_40cm | ecosystem: Environmental > Terrestrial > Soil > Grasslands | place: USA... | reverse complement strand
GTTCAGGTCGCGGACGCGACCGCCAGAGCGATCCGCTCGGGCGAGAGCGGCAGCTCGGTGAGCCGCACACCGGTCGCGTCCTCGATGGCGTTGGCGATGGCGGCTGGCGCCGGCACGATCGGCGGCTCGCCGACACCTCGCGCCCCGAAGGGGCCGTGCGGCGCCGGCTTCTCGACGATGATCGTCTCGATGTTCGGCAGGTCGGCCGAGGTGAGCTTCCGGTAGTCGAGCAGGCTCGGGTTCGTCAGCCGCCCCTGGTCGTCGTACAGGAGCGCCTCGGTCAGCGCCATCCCGAGGCTCTGGACGGCCCCGCCCTGCATCTGGCCCTCGATCGCCAACGGGTTGATGGCCTTGCCGACGTCCTGGACGACCACGAAGTCGTGCACGGTGACCTCGCCGGTCTCGGGATCGACCTCGATCCTCGCCAGCTGGGCGCAGAACGCGGGCGCCTGCACCGAGAAGGCCGGATGACTGGTGCCGAGCACCGGCTCGACCTTGGACATGTACAGGTTGCCTTTCTTCCCGATCTGGGCGAGCGTGACGCCCTTGTTCGGCACGCCGCGCACCACGACCTTCCCGTCGTCGATCTCGAGGTCGTGCACCGAGGCCTCGAGCTCCTTGGCGGCGATCTCGAGCGTCTGCGTTCGCGCGTTCTGAGCGGCCTGCATCACCGCAACGCCGACGGTGTAGACCGTCTTGCTGCCGGCGCTGAGGCCGGTCACCGGCGCCACGTCGGTGTCGCCGGTCGTGATCTTCACCTTGTCGATGTCGACGCCGTAGGCGGTGGCGGCGATCTGCGCCAGCGCGATGTTGGTCCCGGCGATGTCCACCTGGCCCGTCAGCACCTGCAAGGTTCCGTCGGGATTGAGCCGCACCGTGGCGCCGGTCGGCTGGAGGCCGCCGAGCCAGCCCCCGAGCGAGAGGCCGGTTCCGCGTAGCCGGCCGTTCGTGCTGCTCGCCTTCCACTCGGCGCGCTTCTTCCAGAGCGGATGCTCGGCGATGCGGGTCAGCACCTCTGCGCCGCCGTTGCTCAGCCAGGGCTGGTTGTTCGCCATCTTGTCGCCTTCGCGCTGCAGATGGCGCAGCCGGAACTCGACCGGGTCGGCGCCGATCGCCTTCGCGAGCTGCTCCATCTGGGAGTCGATCGCGAAGATCGTCTGCGGCGCGACCGGCGCGCGGTAGGCGGCGATGCTCGGCTTGTGCGTGAGGACCTCGAATCCCTTGACATCGAAGCTCGGCCACAGATAGAGGCTCGCGAGGAAGACGCCGCTCACCGCCAGCACCGCGCCGGAGAACGCGCCGGACTCGAGAATCGCCTCGCCCTCCAGCGCCATGAGGGTGCCGTCCCGCTTCACGCCGGTCTTCAGACGGATGATGACCTGCGGCGCCGGCATGCCGGCCTCCAGCTCCTCGCGCCGGGTCATGACGTAGCGCACCGGCCGGCCGGCGGCGCGCGCCAGGATCGCCGTGATCGGCTCGCAGAGCGCGCGGATCTTGCCGCCGAAGCCGCCGCCGCACTCCATCGGAATCACTTTGATGCGGTTCTCCGGAAGCTCCAGGACGTCGGCCACCTCGGTGCGCGTGTTGAACGAGCCCTGGGTGCTCGCCCAGAGCGTCAGGTTTCCGGCCGTGTCCCACTGAGCCAGCACCGCGTGAGGCTCGAGGTAGCCCTGGTGAACCATCGGCACGCGGTAGGTCTTCTCGATCACGACGTCCGACTCGGCGAAGCCCTTCGCGACGTCGCCGCGCTGGAGGCGCGCCTGCTGGGAGATGTTGACCGCCTTCGCGGGCTTGGCCTCGGTCGTGATTCCCGCCACGCTGCCGTGGGCCTGCGCTTCGCTCGTGTCCGCCTCGGTCCCCGAGTCGGCGACCGGCGGCGCGCCGGGCTTCATCGCCTCGAGCGGATCGGCGGAGACCGGCAGGACCTCGTACTGCACCTCGATGAGATCGAGCGCCTCCTCGGCGATCGCCGGCTCGTCGGCGGCCACGGCGGCGACCGGCTGGCCCGCGAAGACCACGCGGTCGATCGCCAGCACCGCGTGCGCGCGGGTCGGCGCTTTCTTCTTCAGCTCGGGGATGTCTGCGGCCGTCAGCACCGCGCGCACGCCCGGCAGCGCGCGCGCGCGGCTCACGTCGATGCGGAGGATGCGCGCGTGGGCGTGGGGGCTGCGGAGGAGCTTGGCATGCAGCAGGCCGCGCGGGCTGAGGTCGGCGACGTACTGGACCTGGCCGGTGACCTTCTCCGGCCCGTCTGGACGCGGAATGGAGAGGCCGATGCCCTTCACGTCGCGCGTGGTCTTCATCACGGTGGCCATGAAATCAGCTCCTCCGGCCGGCCGCGGCGCCGGCGGTCTCGGTGATCGCGGCCAGCATCTTCGTATACCCGGTGCAGCGGCAGAGATTGCCGGCGATACCGTAGCGGATCTCTTCCTCGGTCGGACGCGGGTTCTCCGTCAAGAGCGCGGCGGCGGCCATCAGCACTCCGGGGATGCAGAAGCCACACTGGGGGACGCCGTGGCGCACGAACGCCTCCTGCAGCGGGTGCAGCGCGCCGGGGCGCCCGAGCCCTTCGATCGTCAGCACGACGTGACCGCGAGCCTGCATGGCGAGCACGAGGCAACTCGCGATCGGCTGGCCATCGAGGTGCACCGTGCAGGCGCCGCAGTCGCCGGTCCCGCAGCCTTCTTTCGGCCCCGTCAGGCCCATACGCTCCCGCAGCGCGTCCAGCAGGGTGTCCCAGGGCTGGACCAGTACCTCGGCCGGCTCGCCGTTCACCGTGCAGTTCAGAACTAGCTTCGCCACGTCTCGATCCTTTCTTTAGGCTGCCACTTTCAGAGGCTGCCGATGCCTCACGCGCTCGCGCGGGCGAGCGCCGTGATCAGTGTGCGACGGGTCAGGACACGAACGAGATGACGGCGGAACTCGGCCGAGCCGCGTTGATCGCTGATCGGCCGCGCGACCTCCACCGCGAGGTCGGCCGCGCGCGCGATCCGTTCGGGCGTCACCGGCTGCCCCTCGAGCGCCTGCTCGGCCGTCGTCGCGCGCACCGGGACCGGGGCCACGGCGGCCAGCGCGATCCGGGCCTTGGTGCAGACACCGTTTGCCAGCGTGAGCTGCGAGGCCACGCCCACGACGGCGATGTCGAGCTCGCGGCGCGGCGTGTGCCGCAGATAGTTGCCGCCGCTTCGCGGCCCCGGGGCCGGCACCACCAGCTCCACGAGCAACTCGTCCGGGGCCAGCACCGTGCGCCGGACCCCGGTGAAGAACGTCGCGATCGGCACGCGGCGCTCGCCCTTGGGGCCGGTGATCACCGCCTCGGCGTCGAGGGCCAGGAGCGGCGGGGCCATGTCCGCCGACGGCGCCGCGTTGCAGAGGTTGCCACCGAGCGTGGCCAGGTTGCGCACCTGCACCGAGCCCACGAGGGCGCCGCTCTCGGCGAGGGACAGATAGCGCGCGCGGACGGCTCGGTCGAGCTCGAGCGTCCGGGCCGTCACCGCGGATCCGATTCGCAACCCCTGCCCATCCGCCGGCTCGATGGCGCGCAGCCGCGCCACGCCGGACAGATCGATCACACGGGCGGGCTTGAGCAGGCCGTTCTTGAGCTGTGGCAGGAGGTCCGTGCCTCCCGCCAGCAGCTTCGCCTCAGGCCCGCGCTGGGCGAGGGCCCGCACACAGTCGTCCACGCTCTCGGGAAGAATGAGCTCGAATCGTCGCACGCGAGGTCTCCGCGAAGACTCGGCCACCCAGGAGGCGCCGAGCCGGCTCTGCTGCGTCTCGGACCATACTATGCTCATCGGAGCATAGTCAACGCGCTCGCCCGGCCCGCCGACAAGCCGGCCGGCGTTGGTGTACCTTAACACATCGTCCTGAGCCGATCATCTCGCCGGACGGGGAGAGACGGCCGAGGCGAGGAGGAGACGCGCATGCGTATCGGCTTCATCGGGCTGGGCAACATGGGCGGGCCGATGGCCCTCAACGTCTTGAAAGCCGGTCACACCATGGTGGTGACGGACCTCCGGCACGAGCTCGCCAAGCCGCACCTCGCCCAGGGCGCCACGTGGGCGGATACTCCCAAGGCAGTCACGCACGCGAGCGAGGTCGTCTTCACCTCCTTGCCCGGTCCCCGCGAGGTCGAGGCGGTGGCGCTCGGCGCCGGCGGCATCGTCGAAGGCGCGGCGCGCGGCACCGTCTACGTCGATCTTTCCACCAACTCGGCGACGCTCATCCGCAAGATCCACGGCGTGTGCGCCGAGCGCGGCATCGACGTGCTCGATGCGCCGGTGAGCGGCGGTGTTCCCGGGGCGCGCTCGGGCAAGCTGGCGGTGCTGGTCGGCGGCGACGAGGCGCTCTATCGCCGTGTGAAGCCCGTGCTGGACGCGATCGGCGACAAGGTCACCTGGGTCGGCGGGATCGGCTGCGGCACCGTCGCGAAGCTCGTGCACAACATGGTGTCGGCGTGCGCGCGCATGGCCATCGCCGAGGGCATGACGCTCGGGGTCAAGGCCGGCGTGGCGCCCGAGGTGCTGCTCGACGCGCTCTCCAAGAGCTCGTTCGGCCAGGGCCGCGTGCTCAAGGACATGATCCCCAACACCGTGTTCCCGGGTACCTTCGACAATGTGAACTTCGCGCTCAAGCTCCTGCGCAAGGACGTCGGGCTCGCGACCGAGCTCGGCCGGGAGTACCACGTGCCGATGATGATCGCGGCGCTCGCCGAGCAGCAGCTGGAAGAGGCGCTGCGGCGTGGCTGGGGCGACAAGGACTCGATGACGTTCTTCCGCCTCCAGGAAGAGCGCGCGGGCGTCGAGCTTCGGACGACGAAGCGAGGAACGTGACCATGGCCGACGCGCTCTCCGGGATCCTCGAGACGAACGACGCACAACGGCTGGCCACCGGGTTCGTGTTCACCGAGGGCCCGCTGTGGCACCCCGACGGCTTCTACTATTTCGTCGACATCCGACGGAGCACCCTGCACCGGCTGACGCCGGGCAAGGCGCCCGAGCTCGTGCGGGCGAACACCGGCGAGGGCAACGGGACGACGTTCGACCTGCAAGGCCGGCTGGTCATCTGCGAGGGCGGCAACCGTCGCGTCACTCGCTGGACTGGCGGCCAGAGCGAGGTCCTGATGGACCGCTTCGAGGGCAAGCGCCTGAACCGGCCCAACGACGTCGTCTGCAAGTCCGACGGGAGCATCTATTTCACCGACCCGGGCTTGCGCGTCCCGCTCGCCGAGCGCGAGCTGTCGTCCGCGGGCGTCTATCGCATCGGGCCGGACGGCGCGACCACGCTGGTGGCCGACTGCGAGTATCCGAACGGGCTCGCCTTCTCGCCGGACGAGCGCACGCTCTACGTGGCCAACACGCGCTGGACGCAGTACATCCACGCGCTCGAGCTCGACGCCGGCGGCAAGCTCGTGCGGCGCCGTATCTTCGCCGACATGTCCTCCGACGAGACCGACGGTGTCCCCGACGGTATGAAGGTGGACGTCGAGGGCCGGGTCTTTTGCACGGGTCCGGGCGGCACCTGGGTCTTCGCACCCGACGGCATCCGGCTCGGGATCATTCGCACGCCGGAGGTGCCCGCGAACCTCGCCTTCGGCGGCCCCGATCTCCGGACGTTGTTCTTCACGGCCCGCACCTCGGTCTACACGCTGCGCGTCAAGGTACCCGGGCGGCCACACCCCTGGTACAAAAAAGGATGACGATGAACTTCGGAACGTTCCTGCTGATGCAATCGCCGTCAGCGCGTTCCTCGCAGGAGATCTACGCGCGCGGGGTCGAGATCGCCCTGGCGGCCGAGACGCTCGGGTTCGGCAACGTCTGGCTCGCCGAGCACCATTTCTCGACCTACGGCTATCTCTCGCGCCCGGCCCAGCTGGCGACCTACATCGCGGCGAAGACGACCCGGCTCAGGGTGGGCACGGCCGTCATCGTGGTCCCGCTCCACCATCCGCTCGTGATCGCCGAGGAGATCGCGACGCTGGACCTCTTGTCCGGCGGGCGTCTCGACGTCGGGCTCGGGCGCGGCTACCAGCCCTACGAGTTCGAGCGCTTCGGCCTCGAGCTCGAGAGTGGCCGCGCGCGCTGGGAGGAGTCGATCGACATTCTGTTGAAGGCCTTCGGCGGCCAGCCCTTCAGCTACGACGGCAAGCTCTTCAAGATCCCGGAGACATCGGTCTTCCCGCAGCCGCTCCAGCAACCGCGCCCGCCGATCTGGATCACGGCCCAGAGCCCCGAGTCGATTGAGGCGGCGGTGCGTCGAGGCTTCAACGTGCTCACCGGCGGCTTCGGCGTGCCCATCGAACGGATGGCCGAATTCCGTCGGCTCTTGGATCGCCTGGTCGCAGAGTTCAAGCCCCCGCACCCGCTCCGCGTCGGCGTTCAGCGGGCGGTCTACGTCGCGGAGAGCCAGGCGGACGCGCGGGCGGCGGCCGAGGAGGCGCGCTGGAACATGCGCGTGACGCTCTCCCTGCGCAACCAGTACGAGCGCGTGGAACGCGGCCGCGCCATCCCGGTGCCGGCGCCGAATGAGCCCGACACCGACGATCTGCTGGACCGCTTCCTGGTCATCGGGACGCCGGACATCTGCATCCGCCAGATCAAGCGCATCGAGGAGCTGGTCGGCATCACACACTTCAACTGCAGCTTCTGGTTCGGCGATCTCGAGCACGCACGGGTGATGCGCTCGATGGAGCGCTTCGCCCGGGAGGTCATGCCCGCGTGGCCGTGAGGTTCCTCCACAAGGCTCCTACCCCGCGGCCATCCACTTGATCGAGAGCGGTCCGGGGAAGGTGTCCACCAGGTAAGGCACAGAGGTGGTCGACAGGATGGCGTTGGACCGCCCCAGGGCCTGGCTCGGCGGGTTGAGGAGCACCACGCGCTACGTCGCTCCCCACACGTCGCGCGCGACCTCGAGCGCCAGCCCGAGCTTGCGACGCTGGTCATCGACGGTGATCTTGTTGCCGTGATGCGTGCTCGAGAACCCGCACTGCGGGCTCAGGCAGAGGTTCTCCAGCGGCACGTGCTTCGCCGCGGCCTCGATGCGGCGCTTGAGAACGTCCTTCCGCTCGAGCTCGGGCACCTTGGAGCTGATCAGCCCGAGCACCACTTTCTTCCCCTTCGGCACGAACCGCAGCGGCTCGAAGCCTCCCGCGCGGTCCGTGTCGTACTCGAGGAAGAACGCGCTCACGTTCAACCGCGTGAACACGGTCTCGGCGATCGGGTCGTAGCCGCCGCTCGCCATCCACGTGCTCTTGAAATTGCCCCGGCACGTGTGGATGGCGACCGTGACGTCCGGCGGGACGTCGCGCAGGACGGCGTTGACCGCCTCCGCGTAGATGCCCGGCAACCGATCCGGGTCGTCGCCCAGCTTGCGCACCTGCTCCCGCACCTTGGGGTCGCACATCATCGCGACCGTGGTGTCGTCGACCTGCAAGTACGTGCACCCGGCTTGACACAGGGCGCGGATCTCTTCCCGGTAGGCGGCGGTCAGGTCCGACCAGAACTCGTCGAGGTCCGGATAGGTGGCCTTGAGCGTCGGTCGATCGCCGCGCGCGTGCAGCATGACCGGAGACGGCAGGCAGAACTTCGCGGTGCGGGTCGTGGCCGACTTGAGAAACGTGAAATGGTCGAGCATGCTCGGCCTGGAACGCCGGATCTTCCCGGTCACCGTCATGAGCGGCGGCTGCTCGTCGGCGCCCTCGAACTTCACTCCGAAGCTCTGGGTGGACGTCTCCACGCCGTCGAAACCCCGCAGGAAGTCGATGTGCCACCAGTCACGCCGGAACTCGCCGTCGGTCACGCCCTGCAGGCCGACCGATTCCTGGAGCGCGACGGCGCCGCGGATCGCCTTGTCCTCCACGGCGCGCAGCGCGGCGCGGTCGATCTCGCCTCGCGCGGCGCGCGCCCGCGCCTCGTGCAACTCGGTCGGGCGAAGCAGGCTGCCCACATGGTCGGCGCGAAACGGCGGTCTCGCTGCGCTGCTCATCGTGCCCTCCCCCGGGTTCCCATCGATCCTCGACGACTCGAGCCTATCCCGTCCGATGAGCCGATTCTAAAATACTCTGGGCTCCGGTGCTGGGCCCGAGTGGTACGCGCTGCAGGCCGTCGCCGGGCCGTCGTGCGAGCCGCAGGGCCGCCCGGGGGCTGGGGCCCCAGGCCCGAGGCAAATTATAGAAAGGCCCCCGGCCGAGGCGCGGCTACAAACCGAGGAGGACCGCGACATGACGGAGAACACACGAGCGGGCGTCGCACGTGCGGATATCGTGGGGAGTCTCTTGCGGCCGGCCGATCTCCTGGAGGCGCGCCGCGCGGCGCGCGAGGGGAGGATCGCCGACGCCGACCTCGGCCGGATCGAGGACCGTGCGGTACTCGAGGCCATCGCGCTCCAGGAGACGCTCGGGCTCGACGTGGTCAGCGACGGGGAAATGCGGCGCGCCGGCTGGAGCACCCCGCTGCGTTCGGCCCTCACGGGCTTCACGGCTCTTCCCGGGGGGTCGGGCTACCGCTGGCGCACCGGCGATCCGTCGCAGAATCAGGTCAGAGATGACCGTGACCGGGCGTGGCCCTTCGTCACCGCGCGGGTGCAGGTGCAGCGCGACGTGGCGCAGGCTGAATATCCGTTTCTCAAAGCGCACGCTCGCCGCCGAACGAAATACTGCCTGCCGGCGCCCAGCTACTACCGCACCCACTGGCACGACACGCGTTCTCGAGACGCCTATCCCAGCGTCGAGGCGTTCCTGACCGCGATGCGCGACTACACGCGACAGGTCGTGCGTGACGTGGCGGCGATGGGCTGCGACTACGTGCAGCTCGACGCTCCCAACTACGGCCGCGCCTGCGACCCGGAGTTCCGGGCGTTGATGGAGGCCCAGGAGCGGCGCGGCGCCGTTGCCGATCTGCGCTTCGACGTGGGACTGGACAGCTCCGTCTTCGATGGGATCACCGGCATCACCCGCGCGGTCCATATCTGTCGCGGTAACGCCGCCGGAGCCTGGAACGCTCGCGGCGGCTACGGGGCGATCGCCGCCGATACGTTCCCGGGTCTCGACGTCGACGTGCTGCTGCTGGAGTACGACACGCCGCGCGCCGGAGACTTCAGCCCGCTGCGCCAGGTTCGGCCACAGCAGACCGTCGTGCTCGGGCTTCTCACCACCAAGCACGGACGGCTCGAGGACGCGGCGGGGGTCGAGGCCCGCATTCGCGAGGCGGCGGCGTACCTTCCCCTGGAGCGGCTCGCCGTGAGCCCACAGTGTGGCTTTGCGTCGGTGGAATCCGGCAATCCGCTCACCCCCGACGAGCAGGAGGCGAAGCTTCGCCTGGTCGCCCAGGTCGCCCGGCGCGTGTGGAAATAGCCAATTCTTAACGTTGCCGCGCGACGCGGCGCGCCCGAAGCGACTACCAGGCGAGGGCGTAGGTCGGGCGACGCGGGTCGGCGCCGGCCGAGAGGGCGCCGGTCTCCGGGTCGCGACGGGTGACCACCGCGCCGATGCCGCACGCGCCGATCTCGCTCACCGTGTGGCCGAGCGCGCGGAGCTCGGCGCGCGTCTTCTCGGGAATGCCGGGCTCGACATTGAGCTGGCCGGGACGGTAGACCCGCGGATAGAACGAGTTGACGAGGGTCTGGGTCGAGAAGCGCGGGGCTTCCACCGCCTGCTGGGGATTCATCCCGAAAGCCAGCAGATTGAGGACGAGCTGCAGGTCGGCCTGGGTCTGATCGTCGCCCCCGGGACAGCCGACCGTCATGGTGGGCACGTCGCCCTCGCAGATCAGATAGCTCACGAGCGTGGTGCGCGGCCGCTTGCCCGGGGTGAGCGCGTTGGGATGGCCGTCCTCGAGCACGAACATCTCGCTCCGCGTGCTCAGCGTGCAGCCGAGCTCGGGCGCGAACGCCGACTTCCTGAACACACCCCCGCTCGGCGTCAGGCAGATCATGTTGCCCTCACGGTCGATCGCGGCGATGTGTGTGGTCCCGTCGGCGGCCGCGCCGGCCGCGGCGGACCCGGACGCCCGACCGCCCGCGGTCGCCCCGACGCCCCGCGGCGCGCCGTCGCGGCGTCGCGGATCACCCGGCGGTGGCGCTTCGGGCGTCGCGCGGTCCATGCGGATGAGCGTCGCCCGCTCCCGGAGATACGCGGGAGCGAGCAGCTCTCCGATCGACGCGAGCGCGTCCTCGCGGTCGCCGTAGTGCCGTTCCCGGTCGGCGAATGCGAGCTTGAGCGCCTCTGTCACGACGTGGACGTACCGCGCGGAGTTGTGGCCGAGCGCGCGCAGATCGAACATCGCGAGCATGCCGAGGGCCTGCATGAGCACCGGCCCCTGGGTCCACGCGGACTGGCCGAGGATCGCTCGCCCGGCGAACGTCGTCCGCAGCGGCGGCTCGAGCCGGGCCCGGTACCCCGCCAGATCGGAAGCGCGCAGGAGGCCACCGACGCGCTCCGAGAAGGCGCCGATGGTTGCCGCGATGTCGCCACGGTAGAAGCGCTCCCTCGCGCCGGCGATGCCATCGGTCCGATGGCCACCGGCCCGGGTGTCGGCCTCGATGAGCCGGCGGAGCGTGCCGCCGAGGGCGGGTTGCACGAACACGTCGCCAATCTCCGGCACGCGACCATCCGGATAGAAGACGGTGGTGCCGCCGGGTGGATAGATGTCGAACTGGCTCCGGGTCTCAGGGATCGCGAGCAAGCGGTGCATGTACTCGTACATCGGGAAGCCACGCTCGGCGTAGTGCACGGCGGGCGCCAGCACCTCGGTCACGGTCTTCGTGCCGTGCGTCTCGAGCACGGTCAAGTACGCGTCGACCGCACCCGGTACCGTGAACGACAGATGAGCCTCGGCGCCCGGCCCCGTCGGGATGCGATCGAGCCCGCGCCCGCGGAAGAGCGCGGTCGTCGCGAGAGCCGGCGCCGTTCCCTGACCGCTCACCACGAAGCTCTCGCGCTTTCGAGCGTCGTGGATGAGCGCCACGCACTCGCCGCACAGTGTGTAGGACGCGGTCGGCTCGACCACGGCGGCGGCGAAGCCCGCCGCCACCGCCGCGTCGAACGCGTTGCCTCCGGAGAGCAGCATGCGCATGCCGGCCATCGACACCAGCGGATGGCCCGCCGCGACAACACCCTGGGCACCCGAGACCACTGGCCGGGTCGTCGCCCAGTCCGCCGCGTGGTGCTCCAGCTCGTGGATCCGTCCGGTCGGTCGGCTCATGGACACCCCCTCGCCTACTCCCCCTCGCCTACTCCCCTCGCCAACAGCGCCCATCATACGGGGCAGGGCCCATCGAACACACGCCGTTTGATTCGGTCATCCGATTTGCACGCCGGCGCTACGGCAGGAGCTCGGCAACCGCGATCGGAGCGGCCGGAGCGGCGAGCGCACGCACCAGGTCGGTGGCGCCGAACGCCTCCATGGTGTTGTAGTCCCATCCATAGGGCGCCGAGGGTGCGGGCGCGGGATCGCGACGCACCTCGAGCACGCGATCGACCAGGTTGACGATCCAGTACTCGGGACGACCGGCGCGCGCGTAGAGGCTCGCTTTGTGCTCGCGGTCGAAGTCGAGGCTCGTGAGTGCGACTTCCACCACGAGCACGGGATCGGCGGGATGTGCCGCGACGTAGTCGCGGAGCGTGCCACGGACGACTGCCACGTCGGGCTCGGGCTCCGACGTATCGTCGAGCGCGATCGGCGCCTGGGCGCGCACGTCCCAGCCCTCGCCGAACGCGCGCGCGAGCGCCCGCTCGACGAGCCTGAGCGCGGCGTAGTGGGGCGAGCTCTGTGGCTCGGCCACCACCAGCAGGCCGTCGATCAGCTCGACACGATCGCCGGGCGTGAAGACGCCCTTCTCCACGAGCTGCTCGTACTCGACCCGCCGCCACCGCTTGATCGGGAGCCCGGTTCCAGGCATGGCCTCTCGCGCGACTCTAGCCACCACGTCGGCGGCCGTCAATGTCGCCAGGCGGCGACATCTCGCCGGCAGGGCGCCAATCGTGCGCGACCTCCACTATGTCCTCCGGTAGATCGGACCTCGTGCGGTGACGCGAGCGAGATCGGGCCCATCCGCGGTCTCGGTCCGGTGACCGCGCGGGTGCAGCGGCGAGGGATCGAGCCCGAGTCGCGCGACGACCGTCGGGTGCCCGTAGTACCCGTTGTACGTGTGACGCACGAGTACCTCGAAGAGCTCGGCGTGCGACTGCTCGACGCGCCGCAGAGCGTTCTCGCGGTCCTCCGGCCCGAGCCGAGCGAAGCCACCGACGCCGCCGATTCGCGCGGCCTCGTCGATCGCCTCGAGCCCTCGTGACAGGAGCGACTCGAGCTCGGCGGATGCGGCGGCGACGCCGAGGACGTGGTCGAGCGCCACGGCGCCCGCCCCCGGGAAGTCCCCGCTCGCCGGCACGAGGGTGTCGAGCACCAGGGCCAGCACATCTCGGCGCGCGTCGAGCGCTCCCGGCGTCACGACCGCCTCCGGATCATCCCGTCGGCGATGTAGAGAGCCACGGCCTGGATCGTCGAGGTCGGGTTCACCCCGGCGCAGGTCACGATGGTGCTGCCGTCGACGATGTAGAGATTCGGCACGTCGTGGCATCGTCCCTCGGCGTCGATCGCCGACGTGGCCGGATCCCGCCCCATGCGCGCCGTCCCCATGAGGTGCCAGCCTCCGGCCCGCAGAAGCGGGTTGAAGGCGACCGCACGGGCGCCGGCCGCCTCCAGCGCCTCGCGAGCGCGCGCGATGCCGTGATCGAGCATCCGCCGGCTGTTCTCGCTGAGCGTGTACGACACGCGCGGCGCCGGAATGCCGTGGCCGTCGACGAGCGTCGGATCGAGATCCACGCGGTTGCCCGGCTCGGGCAGATCCTCGCCGATGATCGCGACGGTGATCGTGCGGTCGAAGCGCTCGTCGTAGGCTCGCCGGTGCGCTCGGCCCCACGGCACGCGGTCACCGACCGAGCCACCCATCGCCGAGGCGATCGGCGACAGCCCCCGGGCCACCTGGAACGAGTAGCCGCGCACGAAGCCGCGCGAGAGATCGGTCTCGTAGAACTCCTGGCTGATGATGCTGCAGCCGATCGGGCCGCGGTGACCGCCGAGGGGCCGATCGAAGGCGCCGCGCACCATCGCATACGGATGGAACATGAGGTTCCGACCCACGAGGCCGCTGCGATTGGCCAGCCCGTCGGGAAACCGCGCCGAGCGCGAGTTCAGCAAGAGTCGTGGCGTGCCGATGCCGTTGGCCGCCAGCACGATCGCGCGGGCCTTCTGCTCGCGCACCCGCCCGTCGCGGTCGTGGTAGACCGCGCCGTCGGCGAGCCCATCGGGTCCGAGCGTGATCTCGCGCACGCGTGCGCGCGTGACGAGCCGCGCGCCCGCTGCGAGCGCCTTGGGCCAGTAGGTGACGTCGGTGCTCGCCTTGGCCCCGATCGGGCACCCCAGATCGCACGGGCCGCAGTTGTTGCAGGCCCGGCGGCCGTCGTACTCGCGCGTGAGGATGGCGCTGTCCGAAGGCCACCAGTGCCAGCCGAGACGGTCGAAGCCCCGCGCGATGGTGCCGCCGAGCGTGTCGAGCGGGATCGGCGGAGTCTGGCGTGGCGACTTCGCGGGATAGGCGGGATCGCCCGTGATCCCGGCCACGCCCATCATGCGGTCGTTCAGGTCGAAGAACGGCTCGAGCGTCGCGTAGTCGATGGGCCAGTCGTCGGCCACGCCGTCGAGGCTGCGCACTCGAAAGTCCGACGGGCGAAAACGCGGGAAGTGCGCGCTCCAGTGGATCGTGCTCCCGCCCACGGCGTTGTACATCAGCGGCGAGATCGACGAGGCTGTGTCGTTGACGGGATAGTCCTGGGGAAGCCGCCGCACGTTGGGCTCGGCGCTCCAGTCGGTGTTCCGATGCAGCTCCCAGTCGGTCCGCCAGTGCGGATAGGCCCGCGGATCGACCCAGTCGCCCTGCTCTAGGCACACCACGCCGATGCCCGCGCCCGCGAGCCTCCACGCGACGGCGGCTCCGGCGGCGCCGGCGCCGATCACGAGCACGTCGATCCGGTCGTCGGTGGCCATTCGGGAATGGCCAATATCAGGAGACGGCCGCCGCCGTCAACTCCTCGCTGATCCTCCAGAGTCGCGCCGCGACCGCGAGGTCATACGATTCATCGCTCGACCGGGTCTCGCGCTTGTCCACGAAGTACTTACCGCTCACCCCCTCGACCTCGGGCGACGAGGCGAGATAGATCGAAGTCGCGGCCCCCTGGGCCGGGGCTTTCAAGAACGGGCCGGCCAGGCGGATGCCGACCCGGATCAGGGGCGGGCCGGCGTTCCCGAAGTTGGTGGCGACCACGCCGGGGTGCAGGCAGTTCGCCGTCACGCCGGTACCGGCGAGCCGGCGGGCGAGCTCGTAGGTGAACACGACGTTGGCGAGCTTCGACTGGGCGTAAGCCTTCCAGCCGTCGTACGCCCTGGTCCCCATGAGGTCGTCGAACCGGAGCGTCCCGGACTGGTGCGCCTTCGACGCGACGTTGACGACCCGCGCCGGCGCGCTTGCGGTGAGCTTCGGCTCGAGCAGGCGCGTGAGCAGGAAGGAGGCGATGTGGTTCACCGCGAACGTGGTCTCGAGCCCGTCCTCGGTCAGGGCGCGGTCGCCCATGATCAGCCCTGCGTTGTTGACGAGCACGTCGACGCGAGGCAGTGCCGTGGCGAGCTCGGCCGCGAGCCTGCGGACCGCGCGCTGCGACGCGAGATCGGCGACGAAGAGCGCCACGTCCGAGCTCTGGCTTCGCTGCCTGATCTCGGTGACGGCACGCTCTCCCGTCTCGTGCGTCCGACACACGACGGCGACCGTGGCGCCGGCCCGGGCGAGCGCGAGCGCCGTCTCCTTGCCGATCCCGGAGCTCGCCCCGGTGACGATGCAGGTCTTCCCTCTCATGGGTGTGCTTGACTGCACGACGATCGGAGACAGCGGACACGGGCAGGCCCGCCGGGGGCCGGGGTCACCTGGTGCGAATCTCGGCCAGCAACCGCTCGGCGGTGGGCCGATGGCGCGCGACCCAGTCGGCCTTGTAGCTCGGTCGCCGCTCGTCGATCACCTGCTTGAGCTGCTCTCGCGCCTCGTCGTAGCGGCTTTGCTCGATGAGACAGCGGGCCAGCTCGATGCGGGCGCGCGTGAAGTGTGGATCGAGCGTGAGCGCCTTCCGGAGATACCCCTCGGCGCGCGGGACATCGCCGCCGAACATCCCGGGCGTCTCGAGATAGAACGAGCCGGCCAGCGCCAGGCCGGGGACATGGTCGGGATCGAGCTCGAGAATCGTCTGGATTTCTTGCCTCAGGGTGGAAAGGAGAAAGGCGGCGCGGAGCTTCCCCTTCGCGATGGCCCACCGTCCAAGGTTCGCGGCATACCAGAGGTGCGCGTCGGGGCTGCGCGGCGCCAGCTCGATGGCGCGCTTGGCGACGTCCCGACCGCGCTCGTAGCTCGCCAGCTTCGCCTCGGTCGTAGTCGCCCGGTAGTCGGCCCACGTGAGATGTACCCAGGACAGGAGGAGGAGCGCCTCCAGCGTCGGTGTCTGCGCCACCTCGCCCTCGAGCAGGTCGCGCGCCCGATCGAGCCGGGCTCGATCTTCATGAAAGGTGCTGAGGAGCCTCCACGCCTCCAGGACGGGGCCGCTGGCCGGCGGTGTGACGGCCGCGGAGCTCGCCACCGTGAGCGTGAGGACGGCGGCAACGGCCGCGAGGACTCGGGCGCGACCGGTCATGATCGCTGGCGGACCAGGATGGTCTCCACGCTGTGAAGGTGGCGCACGCCGTCCTGGGCGCAGGGGATGAGCCCTTCCGCGTGCCGCAGGATGATCCAGTCGCGATAGGCCTCACGCAGCTCGCGCCGCGCGAAGTAGTGGACGATTTCGTCCTTCTCGCGATAGATCCGTCGCTCCGTGAACACGATGTGCGCATGGTATCCGCCGGGCGCCGTGAGCTCACGGAGCCGACGGAACAGCCGCTCTCGATCGCGCCGGGCCACGTAGTGGATCGACCCGCAGGAGTAGACGAGATCGAACGGGCCCCGCACGGGCAGGTCCGGCATCGCCGCGCAGACCCAGGGCACGCGCACTCGGTGGTCACCCGCCAGCCGCGTGGCTTTCTTGAGCCCATCGAGCGAGAGCTCGACGCCGACCACGTCGTGCCCCTGTTCGGCGAAGAAGACGCTGTCGCGGCCCTCGCCACAACCCAGGTCGAGCACGTGGGCGCGGCCCCTCAGGCGGTCCGCCGCCTCCCGGGCCAGGGGGGAGGCCTGCGTGCCCCAGATGAAACGATCGGGCGTGCGTGCGTACTCGTGCGCCCACGGGCTCCACGGTGGTCGCTCGAGGGCGACGAGGCGACTCGCAGCGGACTCAGCCCTCCCGCTCGGGCCTCTCTCGCTCATCCTTACCGAGCGTCTCGAGGAGGGTCCGCAGATCGTCGGCGTGGTCCTCCTCGTTGGCCAGGATCTCCTCCAGCATGCGCCGCGTCGTCGGATCGTCCTCGCCGAGATATCGGATCATCTCGGAGTACGACTCGATGACGATGCGCTCGGCCACCAGGTTCTCCCGGATCATCTCGAGCAGTCCCTCGCCCTCTACGTACTCCGAGTGGCTGCGATTGGCAAGGTCCGCCGGGTCAGGGTCCGGGCCGCCCCCGAGCTGGGTGATGCGCTCGGCGATCCTGTCCGCGTGGCTCTGCTCCTCCGTGGCGTGCTCGAGAAACTCCTCGGCGACGGCGCCCGCGTGGATCCCGGCCGCCATGTAGTAGTGCCGCTTGTAGCGCAGGACGCACACGATCTCGGTGGCCAGCGCTTCGTTCAGGATGCGCAGCACGGTCTCACGGTCCGCGCGGTATCCGTCGGTGACGGCGGCGCGCTCGATGTGCTGGCGCGCTCGCCGGCGGAGCTCTTTGGACACGAGAGCCCCCTTTCATCGTCGCGCCTCGGCCGGCGACGGGCGGCGGCGCGCGGTGCATTACACGCGTCCGGTCAAGACCAGGATGAGGACGATGAGCAAGATCAGGCCGAGACCTCCGCTCGGGTAGAAGCCCCAGCCGGAGCTATAGGGCCACGTCGGCAAGGCGCCGATCAGGATCAGCACCAGTACGACGATCAGGATCGTCGACAGCATGTTCGTTTCCCTCGCAATGGTGTGTCATGGATCGTACCTCACTGGGAGACGCGTGCAGCCGCGATGCCAAGCGCGCCGGGCAATCACGACGGCGCACTGCGCGTCACGCGGCATCCGCCAAGACGGATTTACCAGGTAAGTCCTGCCGGCGTCCGCTTCGACGTCCCGTCGTCGTGGCCGCACATGGAAGGCACGTGTCTTGCTGGCTCGGCGAGGTGTCCGACGTACGGACATTTGAAAGGAGGGACACAATCTATGAATCAGGACATCCTCTCTGGCAAGTGGAAGCAGATGCGCGGTCAGGTCAAGCAGTGGTGGGGCAAGCTCACCGACGACGACCTGGACCGCATCGATGGCACGATGGACAAGCTCGCCGGCACGCTGCAGGAGCGATACGGTTGGGAGCGCGAGCAGGCTGAGCGAGAGATCAAGAAGCGCTTCGAGCGGTACGACTCCGAAATGGGCGACGCCGCTCGGCGGTAGGCGGTGACACAGCGAGAGCGGGCGGGCCGCTCGAGACTTTCAGGACCCGCTCGCTCTCGTCGTGCGTGAGACGTGCGCGAAGTCTAGTTAGCCTTCGCCTGAGCCACTCTCAGCTCGTTCTTGACCGACTTGACACCATCGACCCGATGGGCCATCTCTGACGCCTTCGCGGCCACCGAGATGTTCGGCACCTCGCCGCTCAGCATCACCACGCCGTTGTCGGTGCGCACATCGATCTTCTTCAGCTGTGGGTCCTTGTGCAGGCGGGACTCCACGGCCTTGGTGATCTGCTTGTCATCGGCCGTGACGGCCTTGCGGGCGGTCGGCGGCACGACCTGGAGATCGTTCTTCACGTTCTTGACACCCTCGCTCCCCTTGGCGACCTCCGCGGCGGCGGTCTTCGCCTCTTCCGAGTCGACCTTGCCGCGCAGGTAGACTTCGCCTTTGACCGTCTCGACGCTCACCTCGCGGCCCTTGACTCTGTCGTCTGCGAAGAGCGCGATCTTGGTCTTCGACGTGATCCAGCTGTCGCTGACCGCGCCCTTCACGCCTTGCGCGGTCTCCTTCACCTTCTCCTGAGCCTGATCCATCTTCCCTTGAGGCTGATCCGTCTTGTCGGCGGCACTGGCGCCCAGCGGCGCCGCGCAGAGCACGGCGGCCAGGAACGCGGCCGCGGTCATGGAGTAGTCACGCATCGTTTCTGCCCTCCTCGGTCTCACGTTATAGAGAGATATCGAACTCGTTCACACTGCTCCCCACACCGTGAGACCAGCAATGACCTTGCCATCGGCGGAGGGCGTTGCTAAGTGGCTGGGGTGTCGACGGATTCGAGGGATTACCCCGCGGACGAGGCACGTGAACGGTAGATCTTACGCGGTCGCCGGGTAGATCCTACGCGGGCCCTCGGCGGTCGCGGCAGCATGCGCGCTCTGTTAGCGATGGTATCCCGCTTGCTCGCTGCAATCGTCAGTCGAGACCAGACGAGAGGGAAACCGTCATGCTCCTTTTCTTCGCGGATGCGAGGCTACGACCGCCACGGGTGGGCCTCGCCGTGTTGCTCACCGTCATCGCCGGTTGTGCCGGCGTCCCGCCCCATCTCGAGCTTCCGGCGCTCGATGTGAAACGACCCGAGTTCGCGGCGACGCTCGGCGCCTACACCGGCAGCAGCGTGGTCGGCGGCAACCGGGTGGAGATCCTCCTGAACGGCGAGGAGATCTTTCCCGCAAAGCTGGCCGCGATCCGCAAGGCCCGGACGACGATCAACTACGCCCAGTACGTCTTCGAGGACGGCCAGCCGGCAAGAGACATCGTCGACGCGCTCGCCGAGCGCTGTCGCGCCGGCGTGAAGGTCAACGTGCTCCTCGACGCCGTCGGCGCGCTCGCCATGCCGCCCGAGCATCGGGACGCGATGACCAGCGCCGGCTGCCGCGTGGAGACCTACCGGCCGTTGAGCCCGTTCGCGATCGACCGCTTCAACTATCGAAACCATCGGCGCATCCTCGTCGTGGACGGCGTGGTGGGCGTGACCGGCGGATCCGGCATCAGCGGAAAATGGAGCGGCAACGGGCGCCAGGAAGGGCACTGGCGCGACACCGACGTCCGCCTCGAAGGCCCGGTGGTGGAGCAACTGCAAGGCGCCTTCGCCGAAAACTGGCTCGAGGCGACGGGCGTGGCGCTCGGCGGCCCGGAGTACTTCCCGCGTCGCCGTCTCGACTCCAAGGGCTCGGTCGACGCGCAAGTCGTGCGGAGCTCGCCGGCCGGCGGCAGCACCGCGATGTACACGATGTTCCTCCTGGCACTGGCTTCGGCCAAGCGTACCATCCACATCACGAATCCCTACTTCGTGCCCGACGAGAAGATGATCAGCACGCTCGTCGGAGCCTCGGCGCAGGGCGTGCAGGTCGTCCTGATCATCCCCGGGGCTATCGACCACAATCTGGTGCGACAGGCGAGCCGGTCGGAGTTCGGTCGTCTCCTCAAGAGCGGCATCCGGATCTACGAGTACCGACCGGCGCTCCTGCACGCGAAGACGATGGTCATCGATGGCGTCTGGGCGACCATCGGGAGCACCAACCTGGATCATCGCTCGTTCGCCCTGAACGAGGAGCTCAACGTCGCCGTGTACGACGTCAAGACGGCTCAACGACTCGAGAAGATCTTCGAGCAGGACCTCGCCAACTCGCGGCCAGTGACGTACAAGAAGTGGAGCCGCCGCGGGTTGCCGAGTCGAGTCCTCGAGCTGCTGGCGCTGCCCCTCCGCGAACAAATGTAGATCCGCGGCGGCCCACGCGATCGTCGGAGTGGGACCCCCTCGTCCCGCCCGCAGCTCGCAGAGCTGCGATTCGGGCGAGTGGGTGACGGAGCCGGTCGCGTGGGCCGGCCCCCGACGCCACCCGTCCGGCGCGCGGCCGGCCGGGCTGCGGTCTGCCGCTGGCGAGCTGCTCGAAGGACGTGTACGCTAGGAACCGGTGTTCGCTCGTACGGGACAGCGCGCGGTTCTCCTGCTCGTCCTGGCTCTGGTCGTCAGTGCTGGCGAAGCGTCGCCCCAGTCTATTCCGGCGTCCCTCGCGACCCCGCCGGTCGTCGCGGGTCTCTCACCGGCACCGCGCGCCGGGAGCGTCTTCCGGAACCTCGACCCGGAGTACCACCGGGCTTCGCTCTGGACGCGAATTCACTCCGTGGTCCTGGGCGGAACCTGGCTTGTTGGCGAGCGCCGCGTCGCGGCTCTTCCGCTCGCCGCGGTCGACGCCAACGCCTTGCGAGCCAACACGAGCAACCCGACGGTGACGTGGGTCGGTCACTCGACCCTGCTGGTCCAGCTCGATGGCGTCAATTTCCTGACCGACCCCACCTGGGCCAATCGGACGGGACCATTCGGCGGGCTGGTCGGTGTCGGCCGATATACGCCGCCCGGTATTCCCTTCAGCGATCTGCCGCGAATCGATTTCGTCCTGATCTCGCACGACCACTACGATCATCTCGATGAGGCAACCGTCCGGCGTCTGGCCCGGACGTTCAATCCACGCTTCGTGGTGCCCCTGGGCCTCAAGGCCTGGCTAGAGGATCGTGGCATCACGAACGTCGTCGAGTTGAACTGGGGCGAGTCGGTGACCGTCGCGGGCCTGACCGTCGTGTGCACGCCTGCACAACACGGCTCTGGTCGCACCCTCATCGACCAGGGGCGGCGCTTGTGGGCGTCCTGGGCGGTGCTCGGCTCCAAGCGCTTCTACTTCGCCGGGGACACCGGCTACTACCGGCACTTCAAGGAGACCGGCGAGGCCCTGGGGCCCTTCGATCTGGCCGCGCTGCCCATCGGCTCCTACACGCCTCGCGCGCTCGCCCACCCGGTCCACATCTCGCCGGAGGAAGCGCTCCAGGCGTGGGTCGACCTGCGCGCGGCCAAGTTCGTAGGAATCCACTGGGGAACCTTCGCGCTCGCTCGGGAGCCCTACGACGAGCCGCCGCGGCGGATCGCCGAGGAAGTGAGCCGGCGCCACCTCGATCCCGACGCCGTGTGGATCCTCAAGCCAGGCGCAACCACCGCCTGGTGAACTCGCTTGCGCGGAGCGCTCCGGTAGCGTCAGACTCCTGAAAATGAAGGACCCCGGGTGGGCGGCGAAGCTCCGAGCGGTCTTCGAGCTGAGCCCGACCGTCCTCACCATCACCGACCTCGACGACGGCCGGATCGTCGAAGTGAACGACGCGTTCCTTCGCGTCACCGGCTACACCCGCGACGAGGTCATCGGGCGGTCGGTGCCGGAGCTGGGCGTCTGGGTCGATCTCTCCCAGCGCGATCAGGGCGTGGCCGCGCTGCGGGCCGGGCACCCGATCCGCGACGTCGAGGCGCGCTTCAGGACGAAGGGCGGTCAGGAGATCGTGGCCATCACCAACGCCGACGTCATCGACATCGACGGACGTCCCTGCATTCTCACCGCCCTCGTCGAGATCACCGACCGGGTTCGCGCAGAGGCGGCGCTTCGCGAGAGCGAGCGGCGCTTCGCCCAGCTGTTCCGCGCCAACCCGCTGCCGATGACCATCGTCAGCATGCGCACGCATCGTCACCTGGACGTCAACGAGGCCGCGGTGCGCCACAGCGGCTACACCCGCGAGGAGATGCTCGGACAAACCAAGCCCGAGATGGGCTTCTGGGTGGCGCCCGATCAGCGGGAAGAGCTGCTGCGTCAGCTGATCGCCGAGGGTCAGGCGCGCGACTTCGAGGTGACCTTCCGCACGAAGACCGGCGAGGAGCGCTATCTCCTCACGAACTCGGAGGTCATCACGTACGAGGGCGAGCCGGCGGTGCTCAGCGTGTCCGTCGACATCACCGAGCGCAAGGAGCTCGAAGCGCAGCGCGAGGCGCGGCGCGAAGAAGCCGAGACACTGACGCGGGCCAAGGACGAGTTCCTGGCCATACTGAGCCACGAGTTGCGCAACCCGCTGGGAACGATCACCACCGCGCTGGGCGTGCTGAACCGGCTCGTCACGACCGACGAGCTGCATCATGTGACCGACATCCTCCAACGCCAGACCGCTCGCCTCACCCGCCTGGTCGACGACCTCCTGGACGTCGCACGGGTGACCTCCGGAAAGATCGAGCTCCGGCCCCAGATCCTCGACCTGCGCGAGCTCGCGGAGCGATGCGTCCACACGCTCGCCGAAGCCGGCCGTACCCGCGAGCATCACGTGGTGGTCGAAGGCGACCCCATCCGTGTCGACGGCGATCCGGCGCGGCTCGAGCAGGTGATCAACAACCTGCTCGACAACGCGCTCAAGTACACGGCGCCCGGCGGAGAAGTACGCCTCATCACCGGACAGGTGCACACCGACGCCGTCCTGCGCGTACGGGACACCGGTGAGGGGATCCGGGCCGAGCTCCGGGAGCGGGTCTTCGACCTGTTCGTGCAGGAGCCGCAGGCGCTCGACCGCTCGCGCGGCGGCCTCGGCCTGGGTCTGGCGCTGGTGAAGCAGCTCGTCGAGCTCCACGGCGGCTCGGTGTCGGTCGCGAGCGCGGGCCCGGGGCACGGCAGCGAGTTCACGGTCCGTCTCCCAGCGGTGGTCGAGCCACGCCGCCCGGATGACGCGACCCCGCCCGCGGCGAGCCCGACCAGCAATCTGCGACGGCGTGTGCTCATCGTCGAGGACAATGCCGATGCCCGCGAGGGCTTGCGCCTGCTCCTGACGCACGCGGGACACGAGGTCGAGACGTCGGAGGACGCGCTGAGCGGCCTCGAAAAGCTCCGGACCTTCCAGCCGGATGTCGCATTGATCGACATCGGCTTGCCCGGCGTCGACGGCTACGCTCTGGCGCGGATGGCTCGCCAGACTCCTCAGGCCCGAGGCACGTGCCTGGTCGCGCTCACGGGCTACGGCCAGGCCGAAGATCAGCGGAGGGCCCTGGCCTCCGGATTCGACACCCACCTCACGAAGCCCATCGAGCCGACCCAACTCGAAGACTTCCTCGCCAGGCACTGAGGCCTGCTGCCGGGCCGATGTTACACGGTTGTGATGAAAATTTTACCCACCGCGGTCGATTTCTCGGCTGAAAATCGGCCATTCTTGGCGGCCGTACCATGGCATGGCCCTTGCGCCAAGATCGCGACGCGCTCATCCACGACGACGAGACGAGAGGGGGTCACACCATGGGTCTCGATCCGGTTTGTATGATGGTCATCGCTCTGGAGTCGGCCGAAGCACAGTCCGAGTACGAGGGCGTGACCGTACATTTCTGCTCCGAGGAGTGCAAACGGATCTTCGACGCCGATCCCGAGCCGTACATCGACGAGATCGAGCCGATCGGAGACCCCGCCCACCAGAAGCTGTAGACGTCCGACGAGCCTTGCGCCCTCGGGACGAGCCCGGCGATTATCAGGTTCGCCGGCTTCACGATTCCACGCCAGCCGCTGAAGAACGCGACCACCAGCAGCACGAGACCGAGCGCCCGTCGACGACGACGCTCGACGACAACGGCGCGCACGACAGCGAGGAGCGCGCCGATCTACCAGAGCGACCAGCGAGGTGCCAGGAACATTATTGCCGCCGCAGCGTAGTTTTTACCGAAGAGGGGCCATCAGCGTCATCCATGGGCTCCGGGCCGACGCGCGGGCGCGGGCTGGCACGCGTGTTGCTCCACAAGCAATATCGCCATGCAGAGCGATGCACCGACCAATGGCGGACAGCGGGCCGAAACAGCCTTCTCGCGAGGCCATTCGGAGCTTCACCGCCTCCTCGAGACGCTCCCGGCGGGCGCCTACACCTGCGACCCGGACGGGCTCATCACGTTCTTCAACCACCACGCGCTCGAGCTCTGGGGGCGCGCGCCGCAGCTGAACGACCCCGCGGACCGCTTCTGCGGCTCGTTCAGGCTCTTCGCGACGGACGGAACGGCGCTGGCGCACGACCAATGCTGGATGGCGCTGGCCCTGAAGACCGGGAAGGAATACAACGGTCACGAGATCGTCATCGAGCGTCCGGACGGCCAGCGCCGCACCGTGCTGGCTCATGCCAACCCGATCCGCGACGAGTCCGGCAAGGTGCTCGGCGCGGTGAACGTGCTCGTGGACATCACCGCCCGCAAGCATGCCGAGGACGTCTTGAAGAAGGCTGACCGCTCGAAGAACGAATTCCTGGCGATCCTGGCGCACGAGCTGCGGAATCCGCTGGCCCCGATTCGCAACGCCGTTCAGATCCTGCATCTCGAGCAGGCACTCGGGCCACAGTCGCAGTGGGCGCTGCACGCGATCGACCGCCAGGTGCGGCAGATGTCGCGGCTCATCGACGACCTGGTGGACGTCGCGCGGATCACCAGCAACCGGCTCGAGCTCCGCAAGGAACGCGTGGAGCTCGCGACGGTGCTGCGGTCCGCGGTCGAGACCAGCAGCGCGCTGCTCCAGGGCGGCGGCCAGGAATTCGTTGTCGCCATTCCTGAGGACCCGATCTGCCTCGACGCCGACCTGACGCGGCTGGCCCAGGCGGTGTCGAATCTCCTGAACAACGCCGCCAAGTACACCGCGCGGGGCGGCCGCATCTGGCTGATCGGGGAGCGACGAGGAAACGAAGCCATCGTGACGGTGCGGGACACCGGCATCGGCATCCCACCCCAGATGTTGACGGGCATCTTCGATATGTTCACCCAGGGCGGGCAGTCGCAAACGGGGGGCCTGGGTATCGGCCTCACGCTGGTGAAGCGGCTGGTAGAGATGCACGGGGGAACAGTCACGGCCGAGAGTGACGGCCTGGGCACGGGGAGTACCTTCGTCATCCGCCTTCCGGTCGTCGTCGAGTCCGTGCACGCTCTGCGTACCGCCGACGAGGAGCCCGCCCACATCGGCGCGTCCTCGCTCCGCATTCTGGTCGTGGACGACAACCACGACGCGGCGGACAGCCTGGCGATGCTGCTTCGCAGCAGCACGGGCAGCGAGATCCGTACCGCCTACGACGGCCTCGAGGCCCTTGCCGTGGCGGATGAGTTCCGTCCCGCCGTGGTGCTGCTCGACATCGGCCTGCCGAAGGCGGACGGCCACGAGGTCGCCAGACGGCTACGACGAGAGCCCTGGGGCAGGTCGGCGTGTCTGATCGCCGTCACCGGCTGGAGCAACGAATCCGATAGAGCACGCTCGCGGGAAGCAGGCTTCGACCACCACCTCGTCAAGCCGCTGGACCCCGCGCTGCTCGCTCAGCTGCTGGACTCGCTGGAACACACGGTGCGTGGGTGAGGCCATGACCGGCTCCGTGAGGGTCGCGGCGGTCGGCGACCTGCATTGCACGAAGGGATCGCTGGGAGCCTTCCAGACCCTGTTTTCCCGGATCGGCGAGAGCGCCGACGTGCTCGTGTTGTGCGGAGACCTCACCGATCGCGGCCTCGCCGACGAGGCGCGCGTCCTGGCCAAGGAGCTTCAAGCGGTGAAGATGCCGAAGATCGCCGTGCTGGGGAATCACGACTTCGAGTCGGACGCGGCCGCCGACGTCGTGGAGATCCTCGCCCACGCCGAGGTCACGATCCTCGACGGTACCGCCGTGGAGCTGTCCGGGGTCGGCTTCGCGGGGGTGAAGGGCTTTGCCGGAGGCTTCGGTGAGCGCGCGCTCCAGGCGTGGGGCGAGGAGCCGATCAAGACGTTCGTGCGCGCCGCCGTCGACGAGGCGCTGAAGCTCGAGTCGGCGCTGGCCCGGCTGCGGACGCTCGGCCGGGTGGTCCTACTCCACTACGCTCCCGTCCTCGACACCGTCGACGGAGAGCCCCGCGAGATCTATCCGTTCCTCGGCTCGAGCCGGCTCGAGGAGCCGCTCAACCGCTATGCCGCGAGCGTCGTGTTCCACGGCCACGCCCATCGCGGCCAACCCGAGGGCAAGACCGCGGGCGGCGTGCCCGTGTACAACGTGGCTCTTCCCCTTCTGCAGCGCCTGTACCCCGATCGGTCCCCCTTTCGGGTCGTCGAGATCCCGGCCCAATCGACCGCGCCCGCGCCGCCACCCGTCACCGCCAGCCGAGAGCCAACGCAATGAGTCAGGCGACCGTACCCATGGATCCCGCCCCGCGCGCGACGCGCGACGGCGGGGAATCGACGATGACGGACCGGTTCTATCGTCGGGTGCTCCGCGAGCTCGGTGCGGCCGGCATCGAGGTTCTCGTCGGCGGCGGCTACGCGATCGAGCGCTACCTGGGCATCGGGCGGCTGGTGAAGGACCTCGATCTCTTCCTGCGCCCCGCGGACGTGCAGAAGGCCCTCGATCACCTCGGCCGGCGCCTGGGCTGCGAGACGGAGCTCACCTTCCCGCATTGGCTGGCTAAGATCCGCAAGCGCGGAGAC
>Ga0066710_100000352_pt1 | contig 26450 bp, 21 predicted proteins | sample GraSoiAngelo_159_FD_79666 | JGI IMG/M metagenome (GOLD analysis project Ga0066710, IMG submission 79666) | Grasslands soil microbial communities from the Angelo Coastal Reserve, California, USA - 14_1009_16_40cm | ecosystem: Environmental > Terrestrial > Soil > Grasslands | place: USA... | reverse complement strand
CAGGCTACGGTTCGTAGGCCAGGTTGGGCGCCAACCATCGCTCGACAACGCTGGGATCCATTCCTTTGCGCGCGCTGTAATCCCGCACCTGATCCCGGTCGATTTTGCCGACACTGAAATACCGGGCCGCGGGATTGGAAAAATACAGGCCGCAAACCGAGCTTGCTGGGATCATGGCGAAGTTTTCCGTGAGCTGGATGCCCGCATTTTTCTCCGCGCTCAAGAGGTCGAATAGCGTCCGTTTTTCCGTATGATCCGGGCTGGCGGGATAACCTGGCGCGGGGCGGATTCCCCGATACTTTTCTTGAACGAGATCCTCATGCGTCAAGTTCTCGCCGCGGCCATAACCCCACTCTTCACGAACTCTCTTGTGCAGGCATTCCGCAAACGCTTCGGCGAGACGATCGGCGAGAGCTTTGGCCATAATCGAGTTGTAATCGTCATGTTCTTTTTCGAACCGGGCGCAGAGGGCCGAAAGGCCTTCACCGGCAGTGACGGCAAATCCACCGATGTAATCCGGGATTCCCGAGGATTTGGGCGCGATGAAGTCCGCCAGGGAATAGTTAAACTCACCTTCGGCTTTCCTGGTTTGCTGGCGCAACGTATGAAAGGCCGCCAACAAATTCGTCCGTGATTCATCGGCATAGACTTCGATGTCTTCGTTGCTGCTGTTTGCGGGCCAGAACCCATACACGCCGCAGGCGCGAAGCCGGCCTTCCGAGATGATGATCTCGAGCAAGCGTTGTGCATCGTCGAACAACTCCCTGGCTTTGCTTCCTAGCGTGCTGTCGTCGAGAATCTTCGGATATGTACCTCGCAGCTCCCACGTGTGGAACAAAGGCGACCAATCGATGAAAGGCACGAGTTCCGCCAGTGGAAGATTCTCCAACACACGTACGCCGGCGAAGGAGGGTTTTGACGGTCTGCCGTTGGCAGACCACTGAAGAGACACTTTCCGGCGACGCGCTTCCTCCAGCGGCAGCAGGGGAACGCGCGTCTGACGGTTCAGGTATTCTTCGCGCGCATTTTTCTGTTCACGTTTATTCTCTTGGTCGAACTTGGGACGCAGTTCGGGATTGATGAGATTGCCCAAAACACCTACGGCCCGTGAGGCGTCCAGGACGTGCACGACGGGCGGATCGTAGGCTGGAGCGATCTTCAGGGCGGTGTGAATCCGGCTCGTGGTGGCGCCACCGATCAGCAATGGTATTTTCAACCCTTCACGCATCATTTCCCTGGCGACATGAATCATTTCGTCCAGCGATGGCGTGATCAGACCGCTCAAGCCGATGATGTCGACGTTGCGTTCGCGCGCTGCGGCCAGGATTTTTTCGGCCGGCACCATGACACCCAGATCGATCACTTCATAGTTGTTGCAGGCCATCACAACACCGACGATGTTCTTACCGATGTCGTGCACGTCTCCTTTCACGGTTGCCAGCAGCACTTTCTTTTGCGCCGGGGCTTCGGAGCCCTTCTTTTCCGCTTCCATGTATGGAATCAAGCGAGCCACCGCCTTCTTCATGACGCGCGCGCTCTTGACGACCTGAGGCAGGAACATCTTGCCCGAGCCAAAGAGGTCGCCCACGATGTTCATTCCATCCATTAACGGGCCTTCAATGACAGCGAGCGGTTTTTGATATTTTTGGCGCGCCTCTTCGACGTCTTGCTCAATGTAGTCCACAATCCCTTGGATTAAGGCCTTTTTCAAACGCTCCTCAACCGGAGCTTCGCGCCATGCCTCTTCCTTGACTTCCGCCTTGTTTTGCTTTTTCATCGAGTCCGCAAAGGCCAGCAGACGCTCGGTCGCGTCGGGCCGCCGGTTGAGGAGAATGTCTTCGACCCTTTCGAGCAGATCTTTCGGAATCTCTTCGTAGACGGCGAGTTGCCCGGCGTTGACAATGCCCATGTCCAGACCGGCGCGGATGGCATGATAGAGAAACGCGGAGTGCATCGCGCCGCGTACGGCATTGTTGCCGCGGAATGAGAATGAGATGTTGCTGATACCGCCGGTGACTTTCACCAGCGGCAGCGTGGCCTTGATCTGACGGGTTGCCTCGATAAAGTTGACCGCATAATTATTGTGTTCTTCCATTCCGGTGGCGACGGTGAGGATGTTCGGATCGAAAATGATGTCCTGCGGCGGGAATCCGATTTCCTGGGTCAGGATGCGATAGGCGCGCGTCACGATCTCGACTTTGCGTTCTATCGTATCGGCTTGCCCTCTCTCGTCGAAAGCCATAACGACGACGGCCGCGCCGAAGCTTCGAATTTTGCGGGCGTAGCCTTTGAAAACCTCTTCGCCTTCCTTGAGGCTGATCGAATTAGCGATGCCTTTGCCCTGGATGCATTTCAATCCCGCTTCGATCACCGACCACTTCGAGCTGTCGATCATGATCGGAATCCGGGCGATGTCCGGTTCAGCAGCAATGAGGTTTAAGAAGTGGCTCATTGCCGCCTCAGAGTCGAGCAGCCCCTCGTCCATATTCACGTCGATAATCTGCGCGCCGCCTTCCACCTGGTGGCGGGCGACCTTGAGGGCTGCTTCGTACTCACCTGCTAAAATCAGTTTTGCGAATTTCGGGGATCCCGTAACGTTGGTGCGCTCGCCGATATTCACGAAAGTGAGGTCCGGACGGAGTGTCAAAGGCTCCAGCCCGCTCAGCCGGGTGTACGGCTCCGGCCGTGGCGGTACGCGGGTTTTTAAATCTCTCACCGCCTCGGCAATCGCTTTGATGTGTGCCGGCGTTGTTCCGCAGCATCCGCCCACGATGTTGAGCCAGCCGCTGGCTGCAAATTCGCGAAGCACGCCGGATGTTTCCGAAGGAGTTTCGTCATAGCCGCCGAAGGCGTTGGGTAGACCAGCGTTAGGATGGCAACTCATGTAGACGGGGGCAACCCGAGAAAGTTCCTCGATGTATGGCCGCATCTGGCGTCCACCGAGCGCGCAGTTGATGCCGACAGACAGCAAGTTTGCATGCGATATGGAATTCCAGAACGCCTCGATGGTTTGGCCGGAAAGGGTCCGGCCGCTGTTATCGGTGATCGTGACGGAGACCATCACCGGCACACGCTGTCCTGTTTCCCGAAAATATTTTTCAAAAGCAAAGAGTGCCGCCTTGGCGTTGAGCGTATCGAAGATTGTTTCGGCAAGCAGTAAATCGACTCCGCCATTCATGAGCCCGCGGGTTTGTTCGTAGTAGGTCCGGACCAGTGCATCGAAACCTGTGGCGCGGAAAGCCGGGTTGTTGACGTCCGGCGACATCGATGCAGTGCGGTTGGTCGGTCCAACGGATCCGGCGACAAACCTTGGCCGGTCCGGATCGCGAGCCGTGAATTCATCCGCTACACTGCGCGCCAGCCGTGCACCAGCGAAGTTCAGCTGGTAAACGAGCGATTCCATTTTGTAATCCGACATGGAAATCGCGTTCGAGTTGAACGTGTTCGTCTCGAGGATATCGGCGCCCGCCTCCAGGTACTGGCGGTGGATGCTTTTGATCATTTCGGGCTGCGTCAGATTTAGGAGGTCATTGTTACCCTTCAGATCGGCCGGATGATCTTTCAAGTGCCCACGATAGCCCGCCTCGTCGAGCTGGAACATTTGAATCATCGTGCCCATCGGCCCGTCGAGGATGAGGATCCGCCGGCGAAGTAGCTGCTCGATTATCTCGGCCGGGTTGCTGGATTGTGCCATCTTTTTATAACCATTCTATACAAATGGCGTAAAATTGGGTCGTGTCACCCCGCGCCATTGAGTATCACCACGTCACTCATAATATCAGCCGGACAAATGCGGAGGCGGCTCGCCGCTTCTATCGCGACATGCTCGGTCTGGAGGAGATACCGTCCTTTCAAGATCCTACCGGAGAAAGACTGATTTGGTTCAGTGTCGGTGGACACCGGCAATTGCATCTGGTGAAATGCGACGCGCCGGACCTGAAGTCTTCACGTCATCTGGCTGTTTTCGTGGATGATTTCGATGCCATGGTTGCGCACCTGCGCGGCAGCGGCGTCCGGATGGACGAGTGCGAGCCTGGGGAGTTCTGGGGGCGCCGCTCGAACGGCTACAAATACGCCTTTTGTTACGACCCCGACGGAAACCGCATTGAGCTAATGGAAAATCCGCGTTAACTCTTGTATAGTTCCGGCAAATTCTTGTAGCGGCGCTCTGTGAGCGCCGACAATTCGTCGGGTTCAGAACATTGCCGGCGGTCATAGACCGCCGCTACAGTCTCTCAGAGTGGAAGTCGATGACGGAGAATCTGAAAGAAAGAGTCCGGCGTCTGTGTGATCAGATCCGGAAGAAGGGAAAGGACCGCGGGCTTCTGATTGCGTTCGAGGGTCCGGACGGTTCAGGCAAGACCACGCAACGGAAACTGTTCAAGGAGTGGCTCGCCGGCGACGGCTACGATGTCGTCACTACAAAATGGAATTCATCCAAACTGATTAAACCCATTATTAAGGCCCGGAAGAACATACGGGCGATTAACCAGGAGGAGTTCTGTTTGCTTCACGCGGCCGATTTTCGGCACCGCCTGGAGCAGGAGATCCTGCCGGCTCTGTTGAAGGGCAAGATGGTGGTGGCCGACCGGTTCCTGTTTACCGCCCTCGCCCGCGATGCGGCGCGCGGGCTGGAATTGCACTGGCTGCTGAGCATTTACTCCCCGATGTATTGGCCCGACATCGTTTTCTATTTTTCCGTTTCGCCGGAAACCAGTGGTAAGCGGATCGCGGCGACGCGGACACCGAAGTATTACGAGTCGGGTCAGGACGTGACGAACATCGATGATCCGTTTGAGAGCTATCGACAGTTCATTGGCCGCGTCATCCAGGAATATGAAGCATTGGCTGTCATCTTCAATTTCATCACGGTCGATGCCGAAGCTCCGATTTACGATCAACACATGATCATACGAAGGCTGTTTCAGGAATCGAAGGAACGGCCGTGGCCCCAGTGGAATGAAGAAGCCATAACCGATTGGGCGCAGACCGCGCCGCTGGCTCGTGAGGTGGGCGTTGGGCCTTAAATTCCCGTCCTCCGGGCAATTTCTAAGCCTCGAGGTGATCGACGGGCGGGATGTGATCCCCGCGGCAAAGAGACTGCTGAAGGCGCATTCTGAGGAGGGGGGTGTTTCGGTTTGGGACTCCTCTAGCATCTTCTTCGAGATGCATGGCCTTGAGGTGAGCGATCGTCCATCCGCCCGGACTCTGGTGCTGCTTTATGCAGCGGATCTTTGCTTCCGCCTGCGATGGGAGATCATTCCCGCGCTCGATGACGGAAAGTGTGTTGTCGCCGTACCGTACGTCGAGACCGGCTTCGCCTTTGGCGCAGTTGCCGGCCTTCCTCAGAAGTGGCTTACCGAAGTGTTCCGCTTCGCGCCAATAGCCGCCCAAAGCTTCCGCCTGAATGGGTCTTCTTCACGCAAGCTTGGCCCGCCAACGGCCGGTTTCATCGAATACTGTTCCAATTCCCTCAATGAAGATCTCCGCCCGAAATTCGCAAACTACTTCGAAGACCTCCAGCGCCGCGGCCGCTGCCAGCCCCTGTAAGTTCCTCTTTGTGCCTTTGTGTCTCTGTGGTGAAATCCCTCTGCCCTACCCTTTCCTCCCGTATTCGTTATGAACCACAGAGACACAAAGACACAAAGACAGCGTGGTAACAACTAAACCGAGGTTTCGACGAACCCATTCGCTGTAGTTACTCTCACCGTGATATTCCCGTCCACTGTGAACGGCAGCTGGCCATAGATCTGCGAGCCGGAAACGTAAAGCAGCGAAATCGGCCGGCCATTGATGGTGACCGAGGTCTCCGACAATTCGGTGGGCAGCGCTGGCGTGCAAACGGATGCTTCCTCAGGCGCGAGCGCGCGCCCGGCAATGCGCACGAGGGCGCCAGCGGTTGGAGCAGGTTGAAACGATACCGGCTTGGTATTCGGATCGTCACCGAATGCGGGTTGTGGAGCCAACGTAAAGCTATCGATCTCGACGCCATCGAAACGGATCGCATGGACCGTCATACGCGTTCCTCGCACTTCAACCCGCAGGTGATGATGAGTGGATCTCCCGGCCGCAACAAAGGGGCTATCGAAGACCGGATAGAGAAAGGCTCCGCCACCTCCGCTGACAAGGTAGGTGGTCGCTGTGTCGATCGCTGCAACTGCGGATTTTCGTATGGATTGGCTCCGCTGATAACTGTGTTCGTGGCCGTTCAAGACAAGCTGAACTCCATTCGCTTCAAATATGGGAACGGCATACTGGCGAATCCAAAGCGAGTGGACGTCATTCTGGTTGGGTCCCGCGCCATATGGCGGATGGTGGAAATAAACCACCCGCCAGAATTGACGCGTGGAACGTAAATCATTATTCAGCCACTCAAGCATTGGCCCACCGGAAGTCACCGCCCGTTCCAGCGAAAGATTGGAGTCCAGCGACACGAAATGAACATTGCCCCAATCGAAGGAGTAGTAACGGCCTCGATCGGCTACGGGAACCGTATCGCCGGGGACCGAGTGGACGGCCAAATATGCCGCGGCATTTTGAACTTCGTAATCATGATTGCCCGGAGTCGGAAAAAACGGCACGGATGCCATTGACGCATAGTAGTAATTGAAGTAGTTGAGTCCATACGTCTGATAGGTTCCTTGTGGATAGACAACATCACCCGTATGGATCACTAAAGCCGGACGTTCTAGAAGCATCTGCCGTGCAATTAAAAACTGGTTATCTTTGTTTCCAAAGCCGCTGTCTCCAACCCCGCTATCCCCAAGCACGAAGAAATTGAACGGGCCTGGTCCAGCCGTTCGAAGAATGGATTCGCCGCCTGCCGCCACAGACACGCCCCCCACGAAGCATTGATACGAATATGCGGTGCCGGGACTCAAGCCCGTGAGATCCGCCTGATATTGAAACAAGGGCGCAAGCAGACCCGTTTCGGCCCGGCTGAAGAGACTTCTTTTCGCAGCCGCAGTGCCGAAGTTAATGCCATCGACCGTGTACTGAACGCCGCCGGCGGCCCCTTCCAGGGCCGCCCACATGATGGTGGCTTTATCCGCCTGTACATTTTGGAGATAGGGATAACGCGCGGGGAGAATTTCATCGAACGGCTCAATGTCTAAACGGCGCCATCTTCGTGCCGCCGGCAATAAACCCAGAGTTGCCAGGAATCGTCTTCGATTCATTGAATCCTCAAAGCTAGCGGCTGGCCTCCTTGTGAGAAGTACTGAATGACTCCGCTTGATGTCTGGCCCGCATAGCCGCTGAAGAGTATGAATTGCGTCGCGTAGCCTGCCCCATCGACGAAGTGGGGGAACAGCAATTCGGCTGACGTGGCTGCAGTATTCTCTAATACAGGCGCGGTTGTGGTGATTAAAAAATCTCCGCGCTCGTTGTAGCGGCCCCGCAGTCCTATCATAGAAATTCCGCCAGATGAAGGGGTTGTGACCCGCAATACGCCTTGAAAGGGGGCCGCCAACGATTCAAAACCCTGGATTTGATTCAAGAACACGGCGGACTGGCCGCCGGCCGGAACCGCGATCACGCCGGTCAGCCCGGTCGAGGCGCCATCTAAGGTTGTAAGTTCAAAGTTCACCGTGGCCGGCGTATTCGACACATTGACCACGGCCAAACCGCTCTGAAGGCCTCCGGGTTCCCGAGCTTCGACGTACATTCGGAAGGCGGATCCAGCAGAGATCGTGGGCACACCGGCTTCTGAGACCGTGATTCCGTCCTTCTTGAATGAAAAGATCGCAAAAGCTTCAGGCAGCGCTCCGGCGCTCGCCAAACGCGCCGATCCCGCTTGAATCGCCGCTCCCAGACCCGATGTACGCCAGCGCACGGAGCTGCGCGCCGCGATCGTGTATGCAAATGAGCTGCTCGTCCGGCCGTCGATGGTTACGGTTGCGGGCTGGGCGGCACTCGCAGCCGTTCCCTGACCGAAGAACTGAAGGTTTCCGGTAATGGGTTGATCGAAGGGATTGACCAGAACCACTTGAGTTGTCCATCCACCTCCATCTGCGAAATGCGGCATGACCGAAGCCTTCGGCGAAACGTTCGAAAGTTCCGTTACCGGCTGGGTGGTGATCAGGAACTCCGATCGTTCGTTGGTGAAGCCTCTCAAAGCCACGACCGCAACGGGTACCGATGAAGTGAAGGTGAACGACCCCGTGATAGACGCGCCGCCGTTATATGGCGTCTCGTTCAAAAACCGCGCGATTTGACTATTGGCTGGAATCGTCGTCGTTCCCTGGCCAAAATCATGTCCATCCGAATCTGTAAAATAGAAACTGATGGTGGCGTCTTGCGCATTTGGATTTGCAATGGCTAGACCGGTGTTGACAGGCCCGTTTACCTCGGCATAGATCCTGCCCGCCTGAATCCGACTAGCGGCGGGAACCGCGGCTTCTGTGACAAGGGTGTTGTTCTGCCGGAAGCTGAAGATCGCCATTCCGGCCGGCGTCGTGCTTCCGGGGTTAGGCTGGATTCGCGCGTAGCCGGCAACAGCTACATTGTTGTCTCCTCGGGTCAGGAAAGACGAGCCGGCGCGATCGGAAATCGTAAAGGACTGCTGTCCGTTTGGAATCATCCCGGTGGCGGCTGTGATTTGCGCCACAACAGTTGCGGCTCGCGTTCGGGCGAATTGCGTCATGAACGCAATCGCCGCTTCAAATTCCTCATTCGAACAAGGGTGCAGACCACCGGTGTGCGCGGGGTCGCACAGCTTGTTCGGATCCTGATACGCCGCATCTCGTATGAGGCCGTATGCCCGCGCTATTTCTTGCTCCATCCATCCACCGGGGCCCCCGGCCGCAGTCATTGCCTTCACCAGCCCATCAACAAACGATGCGAGCAGACTTGGCACAGCCAGAGCACGGCGGGTGAGGACAACTTGCCCCGCGTGCAACCAAACGGAACGATCTAATGAATCAAATGTGTTGCTCTTGTCCCACGGGATGAATTGAAAGCGTTTTGACGTTGCGAACTGGTAAAAATAGAAGTTGTTCAAGCCGTAGTCGCCCAAGATGCCGTCCTGCTCTGCCAAAAATTGTTCGGCGGCCACCTCCGCCAACGACGATTCCAGGTCGAGATATGAGGTCATCGCGGTTTCAAAAGCCGCATCCGAGGCCTGATTCATTGTCCGGACCATGGCTGCGATCAGAGCGCCATTGGGGCTGTCTTCGTGGGTTTCGGGCTTGAACGGTTTCGGAACGTACAACGCAGGATCGGAGCCGCGGTATTCAAACAGATACGGGTCACCGGCGACGTAGTCGTATTTGTACAGGTATCCGCCGTCCTCACCAAAGTGCGTTTTGAGAAAAGTTTTGTCTACGGACTCGACGATCGTGTAGACGCCCATGTACTCGTCGTTCACGTAAAGCTTGGTGAACGCTTCGCGCAGCCCGGGCAGCCCCAACCGGCGCATCAGTCCCATGGAAATGAATTCGCGCATCATCGAGGCATCTTGAGTGTTGTTACGGAGAAGAAATGACTTTAGGCCGAGAAAACTCTGTTTGGTGTCGTACCTGTCGAAGTCGACACGCAAACCGGGCTTTATCGGGCTGCGGCTTCCAGATCCTCTGGAACGAATTCCGATCTGTGGTATTTCGATATCCTTGCCATCGAAGCGCCAGCGCATATCGGAAGGGAAATAAGTATTCTCGAGATAATCCAGCTTTAGGTTCGCCCAGTCGGCGGGAAAAACATCGAGATGGATTTCGTTGAGGATGGTGTCGTTGAAGAAGTCATCGACCGTTTGCGCAAAGGCGCGAACAGGGACAAAGGCAAACCACAAAGACACAAAGACACAAAGTCTTTGTGTCTTTGTGTCTTTGTGGTTTGCCTTTTGCATCTTCTACATCACAAACTGCAGCCGCAAAATGCCCATCCAATAATTGGGCCGATCCGGTATCGGGCTGCGTTGAATATCTTCGATTTTGTCGTGAACGCCGTTCACTTGAATCTTGACGAAGCGGTTCGCATACCAGTTCACGCCGAGCGTCCAGACACGATCGCTGTTGCCGAGGATGTTGGACGCGCGAGGGCTCCGCGATGGCAATCCGATATGTTGGCTGCTGCCGAACCGTAATTGCTCATAGCGAGCGGCAAGTTCGATGGCGCCGGCCCCCCCGTCTACAAATAAGGAGTGGCGCGGTTCAATTCCATCCGCCTTTTTCTCGCCTGTTATCGCCCATGTTCCGGTAACGTACCATCCGCGCGCAATGAGCAACGGCAGATCCGTGGCCCGGATGCTTTGGTTGGCTCTCTGGTCGCTAACATGAATAAATTCGCTTTTGATCGAAAACGGTCCCGGGCTCCAGTTCAACTCTGTACCGAGGCGGAAGCGTCTGCCATTAACATACGCGTCCTTGTGGCGGAAGAACGTATAGCCTGAGGCTGTCTTCCCGCGCATGCCGCTCAGACCCTCGGGAATATCGCTGGAAGTGCTGGCTATTCCAAGCTCGAGCTGCTTTGCGATTTTTGGAACCGGCAGCAGGCGCAGCGGCGTGCCGGTGACTCGCGCGGCGTACATTCTTTCGCCACGAGTCTCGGCATCGGTGGATTCCGCGTTCTCGTCTTCGCCATCCCGGCGAAAAACGCCCACTTCATAATTCAACCCGCGTTCGAAAAAGCGCCCGTGCACAGAGCCGCCAACGTCGCGACCGGGCGCAAGGTCGTCGGCAATACGCGAGCGCAAGACGAAATCCAGTCGGTGGGCGCTGGTGAGCTGCTCCATGCTAAAAGGAGCTTTGAATTTTCCGATCCGCACCTGGAAATTTCGAAAGTAACGGATGTTGAGATCTGCGTCGCGCCAGCGGCTCTTCGAAATCCGTCCGCCAAAGGATTGACGAAATTCCCGCTCCAGCTCATATTCGAAGTCCTTCAGAAAATTTCCTTCCAGGGCAAACCGCACGCGCTGCAAATCAAATTCACCTTCATCGGTGGTGATATCCGGAGAGAAAGCCCGGAAATCCCCTTGAAGCTTCGCTCGGAGGTCGACCCGCAGGATCTTGCCGAACCGAAGCGACGGATTGTTCTTGAAAACGAATTTGACGCCGGATGACTGTTCCTCTTTGTCATTGTCCTGGGCGGAGACCGGCAGGCAGAAGAGAAGGCCCAACAGGAGGCTATGTTTCCACTGCGGCATAGTTCTCATCGTCTTCGTCGTCCTCTTCGTCCTCTGGTGGCGGGTTCGGAGTTTCTGAAAGACTAACCAGGTTCGAACGATCCAAAGCCAGGCTTTCAAAAAATTCGTTCAACTCGTGTACGATGCTGGGCTCATGCACCAGGATTGCAACTTCCCGGCGGCAGTCCAGACTTGGTGGAGACAGGTGTATGCTTCCGATCACCGCAACGCGGCCATCTACCAGAGCCATCCTGCCATGAGAAACAAGACCATTCATGGGACCATGTCCAAGCACTCTCACCGACACTCCACCGTTCTGCTTCTCACGAAGCAGGGAAAGCATCTGTGGATCAATCACGCGATGATCAATGATTCGAATACTGCTTTCCGCCTCGTCCAGCAAATTCTTGAAACGCATGCGAGCGTGATCCGGCCCAACAATCAACCGGTCCGTAATTTCCGGAAGAGGTGAGCCTGGGCTTGAGAAATCGTGTTCAAAGATGACGTTGAGGCCGGAAATGACCAGAGGGTCATCGCTGAATAGCAGGAAATCGCACGTGGCTTCGAAGCACTTGCGTGTGAAATTCAAAGAGCTGACGAGCGCGGGCCCGTCGTCGGCGACGACGTACTTCGCATGGTATTTCATCAATGGCCCCGTGTACCGCTGTACATGTGCGCCAGTGCTTTCAAGCAGCGCTCCCAGCTCCACCAGCCGGCGTTTCCAACCGCGAGCTCGATGTGTGATCAGCACGCGGACATTCACGTTTCGTTTTACAGCGGCTGCGACCTCGTCCACGACCGCGAGATCGTCGCAGCGGAACATCGATAGCGCCAGGCGCTGCTCGGCTGAGCGCATGAGTTCGAGTATGGCTTCGCGGCGCAAGGCAGGTGGTAGGACGAGCCGATCCATTCCCTGACCTACTTCCCGTTGTCCGAGGAGACCGATTTCAGGGCAGATCCGTTCATCAACTGTGCGCTTAAATATTCGAGTGAAATCGTGGTGTCCACCTTCACGTGGTATCGGACCGCTCGTTCACTTTCTTGCATACGTTCGCTTGAGCATTGAGGAAGCGCGCGCAGTATAACACCAAAATCAGCGCGGAGGCGGCGGGATATACATAATTCCAGGCGCGATTTTTCCGGCTGCCACGTTGGAAAGAATCAGCAAACTGCGGGTAAAAAACAGCTCGATCCCAAAGACCGGAACGTCGGACCGGACGTAGACGAATCCCCCGTCGGAGGTGCGGATTTGCGTCTGCGGTATCCATTGACTTAACAGTTTTGCCGTCTTTGCGCCGGCCGGCAGCGCGAAGCGTGCGGTCCCGACATTGTCTGCGCCGCCGATGAGCGAGCCGTCTGGCGCGAGGGCGAAAATTTCGATGTTCGCGGCCCGTGAGCCGGTATTGAGCAAAGCCAGGCCGGTCCACCACGGGGGCAGATCCGCGATATGCGCAAACAAGAGCTCCGTTTGAGGCTCGGGTTGTGCTGCCGGTACTATAGCGGCTCCACCCGCTAACGTGTCGGCATAAGCTACAAAACCCGTGATTGGAAGAACTCCGGTAACTCGGACCCATCCGTTCAAAACAGGATCGGTGAGACCAAGCAAGTTTCTGACGGTGTCGCGAATTCCGCCGTTACCGGCAATCGTGCGCCGGATGGATCGGACGAGGGCCCCGTCTTCACTCATAAACGTGATCGCCACATCGTTGGGGCCGGCGCTCAGATTGGTGATCCCAACAACGCTTCGGTAATTCGCCCCGCCCAGACGGCCGTCGACGACATGCGGAAAGTTAATATTCGTCACGGACGATGAGGACGGCACCGCATTGGCCACCGCCCACGACGGACCGGCGATGAAGTCGCGGACGATCACTGTTGCGGCAAAGGGGTTCGTGCACGTCAGCTTGATGTGGGTAGCGGTCGCGAGATCCGGAGAAGCGAAGAGGGTAGACGCTTCTGCTCTAAAAAAACCTTTCGGAGGTATTGGCTGCACCGCGACAGGCGCTATCAGGAATCCTTCTTCGCCATAAATCCTCATGACCACGGTAACGGGATTTGTACCGGTATTGGCGATGTGAATTTCCGACTGCGGCGTGACGATTGGAAGGATCAATTCCGCTGATGAAGCCGCCGCATCCGCACCGTCTGTAAAGTTGACGAAGTCTCCGGCTAGCCAGAACCCCTGAAGCCCGGACGATGTGCTTGTCACTTCCACCCAACCGGCAGTGGTCGTATCCGGGAACAATTCGCTGCCCAGTTTCGAGGTCTGCCCCCGCATGGGAACTGTCTGTGTCGATACCGCCCCGATCCTACCGTCTGCTTTGTATAAGGTGAACGTCGCGGTCGCATTAAGCGGTCCTGGATTGACCACCGCAAAGCCGCTGGTTCCGAGTTCCGATGGTTGAATCGCCCTTGGAAAACTCAGTGTCGATTGACCGTGCGCCAGAAATGGCAAAGCCACAAGGCCTATTAAGCCAAAGAAAATCGCTCGCATTAAACCTAAATCTGAGCCGCGAAATGCGCGAATTACGCAAACCGGACGTCCGGCTCATTTGGCGTAATTCGCGCACTTCGCGGCTAGAACTTCGCTAAATGACCGGCACTGCTCCGATTGAAGCGGCGCTCTGTAAGCCGCCGACATAATGTCGCAAATGAGGTCTAACGTGCAACCCTCACGCGCAATACCTACGCTGTTGTTGCAACGCGGGGTGGGTCGACCACACCGTGGTGTGTGACGAACATCACTAATTCCAGACGGCTGTAAACGCCGACTTTGTCGAAGATATTGGCTAAATGGTACTTGACGGTGAACTCGCTGATGCCGAAATGTATGGCAATATCCTTGTTCGTCATTCCACCGGCAAGTGCTTGTACCATCTGCAGTTCCCGACGTGTTAGGTTGTACCGGTTGCGTAAATGATCTGCGGAATTGAAGTTTGCGGCATCCATCTCCGGCCAGCCAACCAAAACCCGTTCGGCAACGGGAGACGGCGGGCTAAGGGAGTCGGTTTGGGATATCAGTTGGACTTGTTGGACGAGTTTGTTAGTTGTCTCGCGGCTGATCCAAATCTCGCCAGCGCCTACGGCGCGCACACTCTTAAGCAACATCTCCGCCGAAATCTGCCTCGAGATAATTCCACGTGCTCCACGCCGGAGTAATTCAAGTGTCTGTGCCTGATCAACGATAGATCTCATCAAGAGCGGCGACGCGCAATATACGGAGAGAGCCGTGACCAGATTGTAAATGGTCAACCATGCGCCATTCAGGTCCAGAAGTGCAACGTTGGGGCGATGTCTTTTTACTAATCGTAAAACGTCAATTTCCCGTTCCGCACTAGCTACCACGCGAAACTCCAGTGTGGACCCAAGCAGGGTGACCAAACTTTCGCGATATACGGAAAACTCGCTAGCAACAAGAATCGATCGCATGATTTAGTTCTGCGCTCCTGTGCCCTAAAAGACAGGAGAATGAACGCTCAAAATACAAAAACCCGCAGAACCGCGGAAAATACACGGAAATTGGCCAGGAGAGAGAAAAAGAGCAGGAGGTTCTCGACCCCGCCTTAAGACTCTGTGCGGCTAAGAAACTGCGTTCATTTCAGAAAATGAAAATAAATTCCCGCTGAACCCTCAAAGGTTTGAAGCTTGCCCTGAATCGGAAGCACCATCTGATTGCGATTGGCCGACTCCTTCGGCAAGCCATAACTAGGAACATCGGAAAAGATGTGCCGTAAATCGGCTCGAATGCCGAGACGCGAAATCACATGGGCTTTCAGGCCGACGCCGTAATTGAGGGCGACGCGATTGTCGATGCTGTCGAGATTTCCGATTCCAACGCGCGGGTCGGCCGCGCGCGCGCGGGCCTGGTCGCTAAGGTGATAGCCGGCTAAACCTATGCCTGCCGTCAGGAAAGGCATCACTCCCCGAGAACTGTAGCGCACAGGATACAGGACCGTGTTGTAGAAGAAGTGGTGAACGCCACCCTCCAGATCCGCCGGCGTGAAAGACTGGCGAGTCAACCGGACGGTGTTCTTCTGGTAGCTATAGGCGAGTTCGCCTCCCCAGTGGCCTTGCGAGAGCAGATTGAAACGGACTCCAAAAGCATTCTTGTCATCGTAATTCAAGCTGGAGTCGATTGGCGCCTGTGGTGGCCCTATCTGAAAACTGCGTCCCCGCCAGTTCGCTCTGGCGGCATAGCCTCCGATTTCGAAGCCAAACCTCTCTTGTCCAAACAATATTCCAGGGAACCCTTGAATTATCAATAACATGAAGAAAAATGTTTTTCGCATTTCACTCCTTAGGCCAGTGTGTGCCGAAGATTGGCCATTTTCCCCGAACGCGGGCTAAAGCCCGCGACTACGAGTGTGCCGAAACGTATTACGGAGTTCGTAGTCGCGGGCTTTAGCCCGCGTGCCGGCGGTCTACCGATCCCCGGCGATACCTCGCTTCCGAGTGTAGCGCCTTCGAAGCCGAATGTTAAAAGCTAATGTCCTGCCGCGGTACTAGGCTTCGGTGTGAGCACTAAAGTAGGGTCTTGATCTGCCCGTGTCACCGCTCTACTGTGACGCCAGGATGATGTTTGGGGAGTGTAACCATGGACAGGCGAAGATTTGGTTTTCTGTTGGTTTTGGGATTTATGTTTTGCAAACCGCTAGCTGCTTCCGAGGAAATAACGTTGTTTGATCAGAAGGGAGGGCCCCGCGCATATATTGCTGAAGATCAGACGATCTACCTTTGGGACGGAAAGCCCGTTGCTTATCTTTACGAGTCCGACAGCACCGTCCACCTCTACAATTTTACGGGCGATCACTTAGGATGGTTCGAGGAAGGCGTTCTTTGGGATCACTCCGGCGCCGCGGTGGGCTTTCGTGAAGGTGCAGCGAATATCGTGACTTACGTTGAATCGGTCAAGAGCAGCAAGAAGGCAGAGCCCGCCAAAGGACCTCGTTCGGTCCCACCTGTCAAAGCGCACCTGCACGACACTTGGTCGCCTGTACCGTTTTCCGTTTTTCTTAAAACGGGAGCGGCCTCGGCGCTTTAAAGAAACCATCGCTCATCACGCCGCATTTTGAGGGCGGCTTTTGGTGAAACGAGTTCTTCGGCTTCGGATCTGCGCAATTAGCGTCGTTGCCCTGATGATACTGGCCGGCGCTTCGGAATTCGCTATGGGCCGAAGATTGTGGGGAAACAGCGGTACGCCGGGACTATGGTCTGGTGACATTTGGAGTACCCACAACTCGCAATACCTCGCCGATCCCTACACATTCACACACGTCACCCACGGAGTGTTGTTCTACGGCATTCTCCGTGCCCTGGCTAAGAGTCTTTCAACCAGCACGCGGCTGGTTGTTGCAGTGGGATTAGAGTCTGCTTGGGAAGTGCTCGAAAACACCGACCTGGTGATCGGCCGCTATCGAGCGGAGACCATCTCACAGAACTACTACGGTGACAGCATCGTGAACTCGATGACCGATATCGCAAGCTGCATATTCGGATTCCTACTGGCTTCACGACTGCCCAAACGCATCACGATCATTGGAACCGTAGCTGTCGAAGCTGTCTTGCTCTTTTGGATTCGGGATAATTTGTCGCTGAATATCCTGATGCTTATTCGTCCAACTCGTGCAATCCGAATGTGGCAACTCGGGAAATAGTTTTGTAACCTTCCGTTCGACTCCCCAATCCGTCGATAAGAGGTGTCGGCGCTCCCATGGACGGGTTGAACGCCTTGCCATGGACGGCCCGCTGGTGTCAAGGTACCTTACCTTGTCCTTGTCGACTCCTAAACCTTTGTCTGGCGGCAAATATCCTGCAGGTCATGAAACAGCCCGGCGATGTGCTCGCGTTGGGTTCGAAAGTTCACGGGGTTGATCCGAAAGGCCGGTTGGCCCTTCAACACCGTAGTGCTGATCCAGTACTTTCCACCACGTTCGATCTCGGCCGCTGCGCGCTGGTGGAACTCGAGGTCTTTGCCTCTATACCTGAGGCAGAGCGCCGACATCACGGGCTTGTTCACACATTCGAAAGCGATATCTTTGCCGGCAAGTTCATATAGCTGCTCAGCGTGTCCAATATTGCGATCAATCCAACTCCCGATTTCGCCGGCGCCGTATCGCTTGAAGCTCATCCACACCTTGAGCGCGCGGAAGCGGCGCGATTGCTCGAAGCCATGCACGTAGAACTGGTAGCGGTCAGGCGTCGTGGTCAGGTACGGTGGTGTCATGCCGAACGACGCCGTCAGGAACCGCTCCTCGCGAACCAGCACAGCGCCGGCATCCAGCGGCGCGAAGAACCATTTGTGAGGATCCATCGTGACCGAGTGCGCGAGTTCGATTCCCTGAAGCACGCCGGCGCGTTTCTTTGAAAGCAGCACGCCTCCACCGTAGGCGGCGTCCACGTGAAGCCACATCTTCTCTCGAGCTGCGATCTCCGCGAGTTTCGACAGCGGATCGATGGACCCTGTAGCCGTGCTGCCCGCATTGGCGACGAGCACCGCAGGCCGCAATCCGGCTTTCTTGTCTTCTGCGATCGCCGACTCCAGCGCATCCAGACTCAGCCGAAACTGATCGTCGGTCGGAAGGAACCGGACATTCTCACGTCCGATGCCAACCATGTCGAACGCCTTATCCACAGATACTTGCCGCTCTTCGGAGACGTATCCCGTGTACCGCTCGCGAAGACCACGATGCTGTACCGTATTGTCCGAGACGAAGTCGCGGCCAAGCTTAACCGCGATCAGATTCGCCATCGTCCCGCCGCTTGTGAGATTTCCACCCGCTGCGGGCCCGAAGCCGATCAGATCGCATAGCCACCGGACGGTACGACGTTCCATTTCGGTCGCAGCCGGGCCGATCACGTAAGTGCCGATATTTTGGTTGAGAGCCGATGCGATGAAGTCCGCCAGAATTCCGATGGGTGTTGGCGTCGGCGTGATGAGGCCGAAGTATCCCGGATGGCTGACGTGGACGCAGTTGGGGAGAAGCTTTTCTTGAAGCTCCTTGAGGATGTCCTCCGCCTCGATGCCGTACTGTGGTAACGGCTCGTCGAACAAAGCGCGTAAAGTCCGGGGCTCTATTCGAGGCGAAAGCGGTCGCCGGCCGATCGAAGCGAGATAATCCGCGAGGAGATCGACCACTTGATGTCCAACGTTGCGAAATTCGTTTTCGTCCATCCTACCTACCCTTTCCTATGTCTCGCACTGCAATCCAGTTTGTCGAATGAGCTCCACCAGTTCGTCCATATGCTCCAGCCGCGCGCGCGGATTCACGATGCATGCTCGCAACCAGAACTTCCCGTTAAGCACTGTACTCGATAGAAACGCACGGCCACTCAGTTGGATGGTTTCGAGAATGGTCTTATTGAGCGATTCGAGCGCTTGCGGATTTTGCTTGAGTCTCGCCGGCGCAAATCTGAAACAGACAATGCTTAGCGATTGTGGTCTACATAATTCCAAGTCCGGCGACGCGTCAATGGACTTGGCGAGGTATTCCGCCAGAGTAATATCCGCATCTATAGCGCGACGATATCCAGAAAGCCCGTGATGTTTGAGCGCCATCCATACCTTAAGCGCGCGAAAGGCCCGTGTTTGCTGAAAACCGTATTCGCTGAACCAAGGCAAACCACCAACTCCCGATGTGCTGCCATCCGTCCGTAAATACGGCGGAACGAGACTGAATGCACTCCTCATCAGTTCTGCATCCTTGACGAGAACCAATCCCGCCTCAACAGGTACATACAGCCACTTATGCGGATCGACCGCTAGAGAATCCGCCCGCTTCAACGCGCCTAATGCCGGCCCGTACTTCGTGCTGAGAATGGCCGGAGCGCCATACGCACCATCGACGTGCAACCAAACGTTGCGGCGCGCACAGATATCGGCAATTTCCTCCACTGGATCGATTGCTCCAGTATTCACCGTCCCAACGCTCGCGATCACCGCAACCGGTACGTTGCCCTCTCGTAAATCACGTTCAATAACGCGATCCAGTTCGGCAGGAATCATTTTGAATGCGCTGTCGTGGGTAATGATTCTCAGGTTTTCGCTGCCGATTCCCAACACTTCGATTGCTTTCTGGTTGCATCCATGGCCTTCGGATGTCTTATAAAAGACAAGACGCCGCGGCGAAAATTGAAGTCCCTTCGATCGTATGTCGAAACCACATTTCGCATGTCTCGCCACGGCCAGTGCAGTGAGTGCTGCCATTGAGCCTCCACTCACCAACAGACCCATGCTGTCTCGGGAAAAACCAACGATTTGCTTGAACCAATCCAGTACTTGCCGTTCCACATAAATCGCGGCATGGTTGCCGCCTGCACAACTGGGATTCATCGCTGCCGCCAGGGCGTCGGCAAAGACTCCGATAACCGCTGGTGGCGAGTTGACCCATCCAAAGAAACGAGGATGGCCGTTGCCAAATGGATATGGCTCAATGTCTTCTTTGAAGGCGGTCAGTATGTCGTCTGCAGGAGCACCCTCCGTAGGCGGCGGTTCATTCAAATACCGTTCGGCCAGATCCGGCGGGAAGGGTCGAAATACCGGACTTGTCGGGAGGCGGGTGAGATGTTCCGTGATCTCGTCAACGACTCTATAGCCAAAACGGCGGATTTCTTCAGCGGACCATTCCCACGTTCTCGTCTCGTTCATCATTGGCGGTCCTTCCCGGCAACTCTGTGCTCTGCACCATTCGAATCACCGGATACATCCATAGCGAAGAGGTGAGTCGCGCGCGATGTTTGTGTTCCTTCGGACTTAACCTTTACGAACAACCCGGCTTAAGTGTAAATAAATTCCGGCTCACTTGACACCGCGGGTTGCGCTCAATGGTCAATTGATTTTCCGGAAGCGTTGTCGCGTCATTGTCAGTTCTTTGGCGTAACAAAGTGTCCGTTACGTGGACTAATCCATGTCGGCTTCCGAACGAAAAGCCGTCAAGAGGAGAAATCAAATGAAGAAAAAGGTCTGGATTGGCATCGGTCTGGTCGTGGCGGCGATCGCGTGGTACGCGTTTCGACCGGAACTGCTATTCGTCAACAAATCCGTTTCTGAAAGCTTCCCATCAACAGTCGCCGCCAATACGTCCGATTCGGCTGCGAGTCCAAAGCCGTTGGCGAGTGGACAGTTCAAAGGTTATGCCCATGAAACGCAGGGTAACGCGGGCATCTATGGGGTTAACAGCAAACGTGTGTTGCGCCTCACGGACTTCAAAACTTCCAATGGACCGGATGTCCACGTTTATCTCGTAGCGGCGCCCGATGTAAAGGATGATGCAACGGTAAAGAAGGCTGGTTTCATCGATCTGGGCTCGATGAAAGGCAATATGGGCGATCAGAACTATGATGTGCCTGAGAGTGCGGATCTCAGAAAATACCAGGCGGTGACCATCTGGTGCGCGCGGTTCAATGTGAATTTTGGAACTGCTCCGCTAACCGCAAACAACTGAGAGCTCAGGGCTCGCGCAAAAATATCGTGGCAGTATCCACTGCTCCGCATCAGACCCAGGATCTGACCAATGTTCAATTCCCAATGCGCAATTCTCAGCCGAAGTGGATGTCGGACTCGTGCGGCCTCCCTCTGTTCGCATAAGAATTGAGCATTGGGAATTGAACATTGGTCAGATCCCGAATTGCCGTGGGTCAGTACCGACCATGAATCTAAACCGGCTCATACACAAGAAACACCAGTTCCGTCTGATGTTGTGCGGGCACAAGGCTGTTGAAACAGGCGCCGCCTGTCTTCTGCTCATGCTTCAAGGTCAACTTGCCCAGGCGACACTGGGACACGTCCTGGTGGCTTCACAGACCGGCGTACTGACCGTGTTTCCGCTTTTGGGGATTACATGGACCAGACACGCCCGTCATTTCGCCAATCGATGGGTGTCCGCGATGTTTGTAGGCGTTTGTTCCTTTTTCGCGGACGCTGTGATTCATGGTTCGCACTATCGAGGAAAGTATACCGAGGCTGCGCTGACCGCCATCGGCGCCTTCGGGTTGTCGGTCGTCATTTCCTACACTCCGGTCGGCAAGCAGATCGATCGTCTTGCTGAAGGGTTTCTGCACCGATGAAGTAGAACGATATGAATGAAACGCGTCCACTCTCCATTCCGGTGATCTTGGGAACGACACGCAAGGGCCGCATGAGCCTTCATCCCGCGAAATTGATTGTTGGTCAGCTCCAGAAGCGCCAGGGCGTCACTACAGAGCTCATTGACATAGCGGACTTACATCTTCCCGTCGATGACGCCGGTGAACCGGTGAAGGATGCGCGTTTTTCAGCTGCGATGGAGCGGGCTGATGCCATCGTGGTCGTTAGTCCCGAGTACAACCACAGTTTTCCAGGCCTGCTCAAACACGTCTTGGATAGCTGTCTCAAGGAATACATTCACAAAGCGGCCGGAGTCGTCGGCGTTTCCGCCGGTGTGTTCGGAGGTACGCGAGTGATCGAACATCTTCAGCCGGTCTTGCGAGAGCTGGGACTCGTGTCGATATTTTGGGACATCAACTTTGGCGGGGTCGAGAAAGTTTTCGATCAGAATGGACAACTTCTCGATCAGGCCTACATTCGCCGCACTGAGAAATTTTTGAGTGAATTGATCTGGATGGCAAGAGTGCTGCGATATGGAAGAGAAAACGTTCCGCTGGAATAGGGAGTAAAGATGCGTTGTCCAAACTGCGGTACCTTGATGAACCGGCATGCTGAGAAGCCCCTCAAGGGAGTTCGTCTTGAAGAGCCTGTGCTCTTCGACGCCGACCTTGACGGAGTTGTGTCGGCTATTCACAATTGCGCCGGTTGCGGCAAAGTCGAGGCTGAAATCGAGTCGCTCCAGGCATTGCGCGCAAATACGGGAATAAAAGACGGCGTTCGCGGCATCTAGCTGTCGAGGTGCTGCAATGAGCGCAAACCATCATTACGACGTGATCATCATTGGAACCGGAGCTGGAGGCGGAACGCTTGCGTATCGCCTGGCGCCCTCCGGCAAGAAGGTCCTTTTGCTTGAACGCGGAGATTTCGTTCCGCGGGAAAAACAGAACTGGGATTCACGCGCCGTGGCTGGCGAAGGACGCTATAACAACGTTGAGCCCTGGCGAGACGTCAAGGGAAACGAATTTGTGCCCGGCGCGCATTACTTCGTGGGCGGCAACACGAAGTTCTATGGGGCTGCTCTCGTCCGGCTGCGCAAGCAGGACTTCGGCGAACTGCGCCACCACGGCGGTGTTTCACCCGCATGGCCGTTGAACTACGAAGACCTGGAGCCGTATTACACCGAGGCGGAATACCTCTATCAGGTCCATGGAATCCGCGGAGAAGATCCGACAGAACCGCCAGCCAGTAAGCCGTATCGCTTTCCGCCGGTCTCCCACGAATCGCGGATTCAGCAACTGAGTGACGACCTGCAAAAGCTGGGGCACCGGCCATTTCATCTGCCGCTCGGCGTCCTCTTGGATGAACAGAATCCACAGAAGAGCAAATGTATTCGCTGCTCCAGCTGTGACGGCTTTCCTTGTCTTGTGCACGCCAAGGCCGACGCGCACGTGATTTGCGTAGAGCCGGCGCTCGAACACTCCAATGTCACGCTCTTAACGAAGAGCAAGGTTACGCGTCTGGAGACAGACACCCCTGGCAGAGTCGTCACAACGGTTCATGTGGATCACGATGGCGTGCCGGAGACGTACTCTGCGAATGTAGTGGTTTCGTCCTGCGGGGCCGTGAACTCCGCGGCCTTGCTGTTGCGCTCTGCCAATGACAGGCAACCGAACGGTCTCGCAAACAGCTCGGACCAGGTCGGGCGAAATTACATGTGCCACACCAATTCGGTGATGCTTGCCCTTTCGAAGTGCGAAAACCCGACTGTCTTCCAGAAGACTTTCGGGCTGAACGACTTTTACTTCCCATCCAAAGAGTGGGATTTCCCAATGGGCCACATATCGTTCGTCGGTAAGTCCGACGCGGATATCCTTGCAGCCGGCGCGCCGAAGATTGTTCCAGGCTTCACCTTGGATCTCATGGCCAAACACTCGCTGGACTTCTGGATGACATCGGAAGATCTGCCCGATCCGAACAACCGGGTGACGGTCACCCGCGAGGGTCAGATCCAACTCAGCTACAAACCGAACAACGAAGAAGGACACAAGCGCCTGCAGGCAAAGCTCAAGAGTTTGCTCAAGCATGTCAATTGCACGGAAGAAGTCATTCACCTGAACGCCTATATCGGTAAACGTATCCCGCTGGCGGGCGTGGCGCATCAGAACGGGACGCTTCGATTCGGGCGGGATCCCAAGAGCTCCGTACTCGACATCAACTGCAAGGCTCATGATCTTGAGAATCTCTATGCCGTCGATGCGAGCTTTTTCCCGTCGTGCGGCGCAATGAATCCGGCTCTGACGATCATGGCGAATGCATTGCGTGTAGGCGACCACCTGCTCGAGAGATTGAAGTAGCTGTCGCTTTCGCCACATCGGCCCTTCGTGGGCACGTTCTGAGATTCATCCTAGAAACGGCGGTTAAGGTGGCGTCTGATACTGTAGCGGCGGTCTGTGACCGCCGACAATCCCGCAATTGTGACATCCCGGCGGTCATAGACCGCCGCTACAGTACTCACCAGAATGGTGAACTTCGAAGCAGTTGGAAGCCGGTTTTAGGTTCATCGGGGAACAACAATGAGAGTTCAAAAACAAGTTCGCATGTGGCTCGTGGTCTTGCTTCTGTCTTTTGTCGCTGTGCCGTGGCAGCCCATCGCAGCAAACACAGAGGCGCCCGCCGTTGCGGCCCTCGATTCCATCGGGCTGACCGTGAGTGACATCGACCGCTCGGTGGATTTCTTCTCGAAGGTTCTGTCGTTCGAAAAGGTTTCCGAACGGGAACTCTACAGCGCCGATTATGAGCGGCTCCAGGGACTATTCGGGATGCGCGCGCGGGTCGTTCGGATGAAGCTTGGAGGCGAGTCGGTCGAACTCACGGAATATCTGACCCCGAAGGGGCGGCCGATTCCGGTGGACTCTCGAAGCAACGATCGCTGGTTTCAACACATTGCCATCATCGTGTCCGACATGGATAAGGCGTATCAGTGGTTGCGGCAAAACAAAGTTGAACACGCATCGACAGGACCGCAGACACTCCCGGAGTGGAATAAGAATGCCGCAGGAATCAAAGCGTTTTATTTCAAAGATCCGGACCAGCATGCGCTCGAGATCCTCTGGTTCCCAGCCGGTAAAGGCGATCCAAAGTGGCATCGAGAAACTCAGAAGCTCTTCCTCGGCATCGACCACACCGCGATTGTCATCACTGACACGGAGGCGAGCCTCCGATTCTATCGAGATACCCTCGGACTGAAGCAGGTTGGTGAAAGCGAAAACTATGGGGTCGAGCAGGAACACCTGAACAACGTCTTTGGCGCCCGGCTTCGAATCACAGCCCTGCGCGCAGCCTCTGGCCCGGGCGTGGAGTTCCTCGAATATATCGCGCCGCGTGATGGACGCCCGTATCCGGGTGATGCACGCGCCAGCGACCTGTTCAATTGGCAGACCAACTTTATTTCGACCGACGTGCGCGATGCGGAAGGACGGTTGCGCGCCGGCAAGTTCGCATTCGTTTCACCTGGCGCCGTGGATCTTTCCGATGTGCAGACAGGGTTTCACACCGGTCTGTCCGTCCGGGATCCGGATGGGCACGCTTCCCGAGTGTTGCAGAAGTAACAAACAATAATTGCCATTCAACGAGGGAATTACTCATGACTGCAGAAGAACAACGACTGATGGAGTCGGCGGACCACCGAGCGCACTGGAAGCGCTGGGGACCTTATCTCAGCGAGCGCGCATGGGGAACGGTTCGCGAGGACTACAGCCCTTACGGCACGGCGTGGGACTATCTGCCGCATGATCACGCGCGGTCGAAAACCTACCGTTGGAACGAAGACGGAATTGCCGGCATTTCGGATCGCCATCAATTGATCTGCTTTGCGCTCGCCTTGTGGAACGGAGAAGATCCGATACTGAAGGAACGCCTATTTGGTCTGACAGGAAGTGAAGGCAACCACGGCGAAGATGTCAAAGAGTACTACTTCTATCTCGACAGCACGCCGACTCACTCCTACATGAAGTATCTCTACAAGTATCCTCAGCAGCAGTATCCGTACGCGCGATTAGTCGAGGAGAATCGCCGGCGTGGAAAGCATGAGCCCGAATATGAGCTCCTGGATAGCGGCGTGTTCGACGAGAACCGCTACTTCGACGTCTTTGTGGAGTACGCGAAGGCCGACTGCGAGGACATTCTCGTTCGCATCAGCATCGCCAACCGCGGACCCGAGCTTGCTTCCCTGGATCTGCTTCCGACCATCTGGTTTCGAAATACGTGGGCCTGGGACAAGAATGAGCCGCGCCCTTTCATGCAGGCGGCCAATGGGAAAAGCGAACATGTCATACATCTAAACCATCCGCGGTATGGTGAGCGCTGGCTGTACCTTGAAGGCACGCCGAAAATGCTGTTCACCGAAAATGAAACCAACAGCCATCGATTGTACGGAGTAGAGAACCCCTCGCCTTACGTGAAGGACGGTATCAACGATGCCATCGTTCACAAAAACACCGAGGCGGTGAATCCATCCAATGTGGGAACTAAGGGCGCCGCCCATTATCCATTGACGATACGGCCTGGAGAGACTGTACGCGTTTGCCTGCGCCTGACGCCGGCCGATCTCGCGGCGGCTGGTGCACGGCCATTCGGTAAGGATTTTGACAGGATCTTCGACGCCCGCATAAACGAGGCCAACGAATTCTATTCAACTGTAATTCCGGACAACCTCTCAATTGATGCGAAACGTGTCATGCGCCAGTCGCTGGCGGGAATGCTCTGGTCCAAGCAGTATTACCACTATGAGTTGAAACAATGGCTGGAGGGAGATCCGGATTTTCCGCAACCGCCGCCGGAGCGGCGTAGAGGCAGAAATCATGATTGGCCGCATCTTTACAATGCCGACGTCATTTCAATGCCGGACAAATGGGAATATCCCTGGTACGCCGCGTGGGATCTCGCTTTTCATTGCATCCCGCTGGCTCTTGTCGATTCCGAATTCGCCAAAGAGCAGCTCATCCTTTTATTGCGCGAATGGTACATGCATCCGAACGGTCAGATCCCCGCTTACGAGTGGGCACTCGGTGACGTCAACCCACCCGTGCACGCCTGGGCTGCATGGCGGGTGTACAAAATCGAGAAAAAGCGGAGAGGGGCAGGTGATCGGAAGTTCCTGAAGCGCGTTTTCCACAAGCTCATGCTCAACTTCACCTGGTGGGTGAATCGAAAAGACGCCGAGGGCAAGAACATCTTCCAGGGTGGATTCCT